>Ga0209700_101569_pt1 | contig 47546 bp, 37 predicted proteins | sample SiratroredBW_FD_187528 | JGI IMG/M metagenome (GOLD analysis project Ga0209700, IMG submission 187528) | Root nodule microbial communities of legume samples collected from California, USA - Siratro red BW (SPAdes) (version 2) | ecosystem: Host-associated > Plants > Roots > Nodule | place: USA...
GGTGTAAATAATCAAGGTATTGTTACTCACACTCACTATATATTGAAGACTTAACAACATGCAGAGAGGCTTCTCTGACTCACACGCAGACCAACCATAAACACAAACAAGTTGCAATCTCTCCGATGTGGTACTTTATATGTTCATATCATCTGCAGGAACAGGGAGTTTAGTTATGGCAGAAAACAAAGAAGAAACCTATTCTGAAACTTCTGAATGTTCATCAGCCTTAACCATGTCAATGGCTAGCAAGTGCAGATACTTGTTTCATAGATTATGGGGTTCTACCGATTCATGGAACAAAAGCACCTCCCCAAAAGGTCGAAGAGTTTTCCACAGGGATGTGGAGAAAGAAGAATTCCAGTATGCTAGTAGTCACTGTCTCTCATCCTACTATAGTGTCTTTGTGGTTCGACTAGCCATCATGGTCAGTTTTTTTTTTTTTTTTTTTTTTTGTTTTCTCCTTCAATTTTGGTCCCTAGTTTTGCTAGTAACTCAATGATTTATGTGAAGAAACATGTTCTTGTTTCTTACTTGTGTTTGAAATTACATGAGTGAAGCCAAGAAACTGGTTGTGAGAAAAAAAACTGCTTGATTAGACACCCTTGTTGCTGATAACTAAAAATTAAGACCAACTTTTATTTTTTGACAAACCAACCACAGTTTTGTTTTCATGCAGGTCATGCTAGCCATCTTGATAGGGCTTCTCACTATACTGACATGGCATTTCACGAAGATTTATACAACAAAATCGCTTAACAGTTTGGCATATGGTTTGCGTTATGAACTTCTGCAACGCCCGGTTTTGAGGATGTGGAATATTTTGAACTCTACGTCTGAAATTACTACAGCTCAGGTCAAACTGTCTCAGTATGTGATCAGACGTCACAGCAACCCTGCAACTCAAGCAGAACAAGTTGAGGTTGACTCTAAGACACTTACTGTTTAATAAACACAAAGTTATATTGTATAGCTTAATCATGTATTATTATTTTGACATCAAGTTCTAGATATAAATTGGATATTAATAACAATGCTATATGTTAAAATGAAGCTTTATAATAAAGTTTCAACCGATTTTTAAATTTCAGGAAAAAAATTTTAGATATGAGTAGCTGATTTACTCGACCACAACTTTCAATCTAACAGTTTGATTTGATAAAATTCAGCATCATAGGATTGATTAAGTTGATTCTTGTATCCTTTTTTCTTTCTATGTTGTTGTAAAATACTATATTAACAGTTACCATATTAACCAATTATGTCTTGCTTATTTGTATTGTTGCAACTCTAGCAGCTGTATGAAGCGATGAGGGCTGTAACATGGGCTTTATTTGCTAGTCGGAAAGCTCTAAACTCCATAACTATCAACTATAAGAATGGATTTGTGCAAGCATTCCACAGAGATCTGAAGGACAACAACACATTTTACATCTATTCTGATCTTTCAAATTACTCTATGGGAGCCAGCAACTCTAATGAGGCCAATTCCGTTTCAACACATCAAGCATTGGATGATAAAGCCCTTCGTGGAAACTATTCTGCAATCTGGTATCGTGAGCCACTTGACCCTGTGAGTGGTGAAAAGATTGGAAAAGCTATGAAAATTGCGCCTGAAGACTTGATCAACATAGCTGGCCTTTCCCAGGTTCCTGACGGTGTAGCTACTTGGCATGTTGCTGTCAGCAAGTTCACAGATTCACCACTGCTTTCAGCAGCATTGCCGGTGTGGGACTCTTCTAATAAGACCATTATGGCAGTTGTGGGGGTCACAACTGCCCTTTATAGTGTAGGACAGTTAATGAGAGAGCTTGTAGAGTTGCACAGTGGTCACATGTACTTGACTTCACAAGAGGGTTATTTGCTGGCAACTTCCACAAGTGCACCTCTTCTGGCAAATTCAACAAAGCCTCCTGAGCTTAAGATGGCCGTTGACTGTGAAGATGATGTAATTCGACAGGGAGCTGAGTGGTTACAGAGAACTTATGGGAACCATTTTCCTCCAAGTCACGAGGTTCATGTAGAAAATGTCAAGCTAGGCCAACAGAGATATTACATTGACTCGTTCTTCCTAAATTTGAAGAGACTTCCTTTGGTAAGTTTGAAGATACTTCACTTATTTTATCTTGCAAATAACATTACTTTTGATGATAAGGTAAAACATTGTAGGAAAACTTTCTGGCTCTATTTCATTTCTGTTTTGAGTAATTGACTATCCTATTTACGGAATGTGATTTGAACTTTGTACAGGTAGGTGTGATTATCATACCAAGAAAGTATATCATGGGACAGGTAGATGAAAGAGCCTTCAAAACGCTGGTTATTCTGATATCTGCATCGTTATGTATTTTAGTCATTGGGTGTGTTTGCATTTTGATATTGACAAATGGAGTATCAAAGGAAATGAATCTAAGAGCAGAACTGATAAGTCAGCTGGAAGCAAGAAGAAAAGCAGAGGCATCAAGCAATTATAAAAGTCAATTCCTTGCAAACATGAGGTTTGTTTTTCAAGAACATTTTTGGAAACACATAAAAGAAGAGCTTTCTTTATCCAATTTATGATCTAAGTTTAACATTTAGACAAAAAAAAAAAAAAAAAGAATAATTTTATCCACCAATAGACATAAGGAATCTAAGACAACTAAATTTATATATTTCATGTGCTGCTAAAACTTGTTGTGATCTGAAACATGTTGATTGGATACTATAAAACTAGATCCTTTATTTTATGATACTGTACTCAAGGTATTCAAATGGCCTATCTTTTCATTTGGTTTACAAGTCTGAGATTATCTTTCCGTTGAGCATTCAAAATTGTGCTTCATGGTGTCTTTCTTTTGTAAATAACAGTCATGAACTGAGGACACCTATGGCAGCAGTAATTGGGTTGCTTGACATTCTCATATCTGATGACTGTCTCACAAATGAACAATATTCAACCGTTACTCAAATAAGAAAATGCTCAACTGCTCTGCTCCGTCTTCTTAACAACATCTTGGATCTGAGTAAGGTGAGACATTAGCCTAACATTTTGTTCAACAATAACTAAAAACCATCTCCCTTTACCTCTGCCCTTCTGCCAAAAGTTTCCTAATATTATAAATACTTTAGGTGGAATCTGGAAAACTGGTCCTAGAAGATGCAGAATTTGATTTAGGAAGGGAACTTGAAGGACTTGTAGATATGTTTTCTGTCCAGTGCATTAACCACAAAGTGGAGACTGTTTTAGACTTGTCTGGTATGATTATCATTCTGGTAGTACGAGAGATTTTAGTTTAGTGAAAAGTAATTGATAAGAAGTTCTTTTAACAAGGTTTTAAAGCTTGTAGCCAATAACTATTATCCTGCAGATGATATGCCAAAGATCGTTCGGGGTGATTCTGCAAGGGTGGTTCAAATATTTGCAAATCTGATCAACAATTCAATCAAGTTTACTCCATGTAAGTCAACAATTTAGTGTTCTAGTTTTGTTACCATAGTGGTAATGAACAAAAAAACATAAAAAGGTTTAGCAGCTTGAAATAAAAGGTCTCACAAAACTTTAAAATTGGTTTATTGGAAATGATCTCCATGTTCATCCCCTAAAATTCTGTCTCAAACTTGAACATTGGTCAGTTCCGTTGCTTTTCCTATAAAGCACAAGGTTTGAAGGTGATAAAAGGCTTCTTCTTTTCAGGCGTGTTTCTCTTATGAGGAGTACTACATAATGACTGGACTACAATATGAGAGTTAGTTTTAGTTGTTTTGTAGTTAGCTCCTACATTATGTAAGTTGCCAATCATTTGTGGGTTATGTGAACCCTATTCATTCCTTCCTTCTGTAATGAATTTTATTTAAATTTCTTTAACTATGACTGAGCGAAAATCTTTTGACTTTACTCGCTGAATAAGTATAAACTTTTTAAAATAAATCACATTAATGCGAGGAAGCATCAAAGTTGGTGATCTTAAAGTTGTGACCACATTCATTAGCATGTCACCCCAAAATTCAGAAGAATTTTAAGTCTATTGCTATGAGCCAATAAAGCTATGATAGAGGACTCATCTAAACTCTTTCAAATGTGCTGCAGCGGGTCATATTATTCTGCGAGGATGGAGTGAAAGCCCAAATTCTTCCGTTGGCAGTCCAAATTTTCCTCTGGACCAGAAGAAACTATGGAGTTTACAGAAGTGCAGAGAGAAACCAAATGCAAATCATTCAAAAAAAGCATCTATAAAAGACAACAAAGTGATACTTTGGTTTGAAGTTGAGGACACAGGATGTGGTATGAATCTGTCTACAAAAACTACACAGAACCGCCCCTTTTGTGTAATAATAAAATCAATTTAAGGATAAATCACTGTGATTTTCTTTCTCTATGTGATATAGGTATTGACCCAAGCAAGTGGGATTCCGTGTTTGAAAGCTTTGAGCAAGCTGATCCATCAACTACTCGACTGTAAGGAATTCACATTTTCAACAAAGACAAGAATAAAAAATTTACCTTTTATCTAGCAAATGATATTATTACGAGATTGTCATTGAACTAAAAAATCAACATGAAGCTTTTATCCAAAGGTTTAAAAGCCTTTTGAATGCTGTGGCCTCAAGATTTATGGTGTTCTGAAACCTTTACTCATTTCAGGCATGGAGGCACTGGTCTTGGTCTTTGCATTGTCAGAAACTTGGTAAGTCTTACCTTTGATATGTAAAGTTTCATAGAAGTAGTAAAGTACCCTTATCATTTGTAAATCATAATGAACGAATCCAATGAAAAGCACAGGAAAAATTGTGTCTGATCTGCACAAATATGTGAACCATTGGTTAGATAAGGGAAGCATTAATCAGCTACCAGTATTAAAAGAACAGCAACAATAGCATTGTCATTTCTCTTTGTATTATTTGTCCTTTTCTCTTATAAAATAAATTGAGACTTGAATATAATTTCCTTTGATCTCGTTACTATTGTGGGGTGGCAGGTTAACAAGATGGGTGGGCACATCAAGGTAGTAAAAAAGGAGAGCGCAGGAACACTGATGCGATTATGCTTGGTTCTCAGTGCGCCCATGGATGTCACAGACCAACAGTGTGCAGTAGATTTGACAGACAGTGGCTTAGTGGTGAGTAAAATCACTCTTCTAGGCCAATAATTTGAAATAAGAAATATTATATACTTGTGTGCATGATTCTGTTATAGACTATAGACTATGCATTAGTGAGACTCCAACAAGGGAAAAAATTGCACAGTTTATAGCATTGCAACTGCTGTTGCAGTCTTCTAGTTGACTTTGCAAGTAAACAAAGCAAAGGCTGAATGATAAGTATTCAACATTTTCTAATAACATATTTTGTTGTTATTAACAGTGAAAGGAATTATTCAAAATTAGAAGAGGATACAAAATCCCATAAATAATAATGTTTTGTTTGGTAACAAATACATTGATTTATCATTTAACTCTAACTAAAGTATTGATTTGTGCATTGCTATTTTAAATTACATATAATTCATCTTGAAAAAATGCATTTTACTGAAGCAAATGGATATGTGTCATGTGGGCATTCTAGTCAGAACCTATTCCTAAAACAAGAGAAAATCACTATAAACAGGTTCCTAACAAGAAGTTTCAATGTAGGTACTGCTTGGCTTACAGGGTAACATGGGTCGATTAATTACATCCAAGTGGCTTCAGAAAAAGGGGGTGTGCACAATGGAAGCATCTGACTGGAATGGACTAACTCAAATTTTGAGGGAACTGTTTCATGCAAGAAGTTCAGTGCATAATGCTGACTTTGATGCACACTATTCAGCAAAAGAGGAATTGAAGTCCAAACTACTCAACATAAGAGACATGAGGAACCCAGTATTTGTCATTGTTGTTGACATTGGATTACTTGACTTGAGCACAGATATATGGAAGGAACAACTTAACTTTCTTCACAGGTACTTCGGTAGAGCAAAGTTCCTATGGATGCTAAATCATGACACTTCCAATAACATAAAGTTGGAGCTCCGTAGGAAAGGACATTTACTTATGGTCAACAAACCCCTTTACAAAGCAAAAATGATCCATATTTTGGAATCCGTCATAAAGGAGAGAAATTTTGAGCTGCAAAAGAAAAACATGATTGTTCCAAGGACCACAATGAAAGACGGAGATTTACACGAATTTCTTGAGATTGATTCCACTCATTTTGATGCTGCTAGCTCTGATGATTCTGACATATCTGACATAGCTGGTGCTAATCCTGTTAGTACTAATGGAGATAAACCAGTTGAGAAGCTAGAGAAATCACATCCATCATCACCATACCATATGAATAACTCCCTAGTTAGATTAACCAATGAAGATGAATGTTTGGAGGAGAATAATTTGAGGAAAGAAGAATCTTCTAGTCCCAGCTCCAATTGTGCCACTGAAGACAACCAGCCTAAACCACTGTCCACCCAAGAATCACCAACAGGAAAGCAGGATGAAGATTCTGAAAGTGGGGAAACACATAGGGTCACCAGCTTAAGTAAAGCAGTAGATGGAAAGAAATCTCTTGAGGGCCTAAAGATTTTGCTTGCAGAAGATACACCGGTACTTCAAAGGGTTGCAACCATAATGCTAGAGAAAATGGGAGCAGATGTAGTTGCTGTAGGTGATGGACAACAGGCAGTAGAAGCTCTCAGTTGCATGTTCACTGCTGAAGATTGTAGAAGGGATTCACTCCAGAAGGAAAGAAACACAAGACCTCAAACAGAGATTTTGACTAGCCGTCCATATGACTTGATCCTAATGGATTGTCAGGTATGATCTACAAAAAAACTACTTTCAGTCATTTACATGTTTACATGACAACATAACACATATCTGTTAAATATCATATGTTAAGTTAATAGATGGACCAAAATTTCATAAACAAAATAGCATTTGTTCTTTTCTACAGAAAGTGAATATGAGCATTGATATTGTAATTATGTGGTTCTTTGTTGAAACAGATGCCAAAGATGGATGGCTATGAGGCAACCAAAGAAATCAGGAAATCAGAAGTGGGAACAAGCTTGCACATTCCCATTGTTGCTCTTACAGCACATGCAATGTCATGTGATGAGGCCAAATGCCTGGAGGTGGGCATGGATGCTTACTTAACAAAGCCAATTGATTTCAAAATGATGGTGTCCACCATTCTTTCACTCACTAAAACAACATCTTGACCTCTCTCTCATAAGGCCCAAACTAACAAAGGATTGGCTCAGACAGCCTAGAAATGTATAGAAGTTTACCTCGTATAAACATAAAAAAGAAAAATCATAGTTTGACATGTGTATCTACAAATGTAATCCAATTTTTCCTACTAGTCAATATTGCTGTAGTAGCTATGGTGTGTGCATTGAGTTCTGCACTGTGCGGAAGGAAAAAAACTGTACTTTGATACCTTTCCAGTTTATAAATGCAACTAAATACAAAATTTGCCGTAAGTGGAAAAAGATTTGGCCCATGCAGGTTTCGAACCTGCGACCTTCGCGTTATTAGCACGACGCTCTAACCAACTGAGCTAATAGGCCAATTGATATGTTTTAAAGAAACTTAATAGAAGACAATTGATTTATTATATTTTATTTAATTCTACTCATCAATGTTTAATTTAACTTTTTTAAATCCGAGACATATGGTTGGACAAAAGAAATTGTTAATTTGTTTTATCCTCTTTAAAGGAAAACCAAGAGTAACATCTATTGAGTTAAGTAGATGGGTCAATAGGAATGAAAAAATTGTTCATTATTGAAGTAGTACTTGAAGACTTCTGGAGTTAAAAAATTATATATAGTATATTAAAAGAAGAAGATGATGAAGAAGAAAATAAGCTCAAAGTTGAATTGTGAATCATTTCTTTAATTGGTTTTTCTTCCTCTTGAGTAAGTAACCTAATACTACACCACAACTGATACTATACTTATTCCTACAAGTCCTTTGAGCTGATTTTGCTTCTTATATGGTTCCTTTTTGCCTCATCTAGCTTCTTCATATTGCCCCCTAACTCAGAGAGATTCTTGAGTGAGATTGCATAATTTTTTTAGAAAACTATCCTCGTCCTATTACAAAATTAGGATCCAAGTCAACAACATATAGTAAAAATGAGCACAATTGATGCAGTTAAGAAATAATGTTATTGAGTTAAAGTAAAAATTTCAAACTTTAGAATTTATTATAATGAATTATTGGTTGGTTACTTTGCATAGAGTTGAATGTAGTAGCGGAAATTTTCATCCATGGCAAACCTTGAAGATGAATCCTTACTCAATAGTGCCCTGTTTAGTGTTACAAGAAATTTCTAATTTTTATAGTGCCTTTTAAATAAACAAACAATTTTCATGACCTAGTTAAGCATCTCACACAAAATAGGAGTTATCAAACTTCAAAGGCTCCTTTGTCCCTTCAATGTCAGACAATCTTTATGTGTCTCACCCTTATTAATGAAATTAAATGTGTCTTATGAAGTATATAAATAGAGAGTCTTGGATATATATTGATCTTACCAAAAGGACTTTTGGATATAATATCGTTCTTATGCCTCCACATAGAGCCACCATGTCCTTATACCCATACGAGAAAAGGTATTCCTTAAATACTGTGCATCTAAAAATTATTCATAAAGAACCAGGTTTCGCCAATGTCAAATTTAGTTTGATGGAAATGCAACGCTTTGAATTGTTTAGTTTAGGGCTGTGGGAGAGTAATAAAAGATTACTAAACTTATAAATAAAAGATTGAGAGAGAGAAGATAATGATGATTCTGATTGGAAGCAAAGTATTAATTTGTAGGTTTGGTGCAGGGACAAGAACAGGAACTGTTTATTTGGTGAAGAAAGGAAAAGAAATTTGTTGTTGTGTGTTTCCATCCCAAGGAGAAGATTCACTTCAAACATTACAATCCTTTTTAAAGTTTTGAGTTGGCTAGTTATTTCAACGTCAAAAAGGTTCATGTCCATATTTTCTTAAATATTTTTCTTGATGAGTCAAAGTTAGATACTATTCTTGTTGCAAATTAAACCCAAACTTTAAATGATTTGATTAAACTTAATTACTATCTTTCTTTTAGATTGATTTAAACAGTTTTAGTGATAGTGAGACTATATACCACAGTCTATTGAGAATAGTTATTTCTCATGAACATCAACAACAATTATTTTGATAAATATATTTCAATTTATAGTTGAGTTATATTATTTTATAACCCACTAAGGTTTACCTACTAATAGGAATTTTATGTAAATTACACAAAATTTTACATTTAAATATTGGTACCAATTGCTAAAAAGAATGATAATTTATACCCAACTTCCTCCAGTAACTCCCTAAAATATGTCTTATGGACAAAACTGTCATAAAACTTTAAATTTAAAAACAAACCTCAAAAGTAATGATTGATCTAAGCATATTATCTCAAGAAACTTGATGTTATGATAAAAACTAATTTTCTTTTTAATTCACTAATTAATTAAATTTAAATTTTGACACATTTAAATCATATTTTAATACTTTAAACCTCACACGTCTTCATCAAATTTTATAATATTTTAATTTTTTATGTAACTACTTAATTGAAAGGCAGCGTTTTTAGTCTCTGAAAAATAAGTTCATCTTTGATTTTAGTGTCTAATCTTTAAAACCATCATTTTCCATCTATACAATTAATGCACAAGCTTTAGAGATTAAAATTTAGGTATTTCAAAATACAAAGACTAATACGATTTTGAAAGTCAAGGATTAAAAATAAAGATGACCCTTTTTGAAGAACTAAATTTATCATTACCCTTTCATTAAATATTCAAAGAAGGGAGTAAATTCTAACATGTTATTCCATGAAAACTCTAGGAAAAATAAACTTGCAAACTCGTAACAAATTATTGGTTTTGACCCAATAAACATTTTATTGATGATATTTTACATGAATTAAAAGGCTTATAGGTTATAAAAGCTAATGTGAAAGGATTGGACTTCGATTGGCTATTTAGTCAAGCTGCACCCCTCTTTTATTTTACTATTTGAATTCCAAAATTATGATTGGACCACCACAACATGCATGATTAATTTAAAAAAAAAACATTTTTGTTAGTGAGATATTACATATTAGTAAAATATAAAATATGATATATAAAGAATTGAGAAGATATGAATAATATCTTACATGTTGATAAAAAGTGAAACTTTAGATATCTTAAAAATGTTATGTTTGAAAAAGTTCAAGACAATCTCCAGAAAAAAAACAAAAAACAAATGGGCTTGATAAAAATTTGAAAGAGAAAGACGAAGCGATTATTAAACGAAACGAGTCCAGAGAGGATTACAAGCATAACAATTTTTTCAAAAAGGATCATGACAAATCCAAAATACTCATTGAATTTTAGACACAAATATGTAACTGATAGTTCAAATATGTAACTTTAACTTATATATATATATATATAATAATAATAATAATAATAACATTATCACATTTTCATAGATAAATTAATAAATCACTTACTTCTATGAAACTGCCCCAACGTTACATGTATCAATGAAATAATTTATATTGTAATGTATGTATTCAATCTTTCATATTTGAATTGTGTTTACTTCATATAATAAGCGTTTTCTTTAATTTTTTTAATTTCATATACTCGTTACTACTGTTTTCTACTAATTATCTATATTGTTAACGTAAATATAATAATTTATGTTTAAATCTAAATATCTATACAATTTCATGAAAGTTATTTAAGAAAATACTTAAAAACCAAATCATAAAGTCAAAGTAAAAACCTACTAATCAAATATTAAGAATTCATTTTTCACATAAAACATATGATTAAAAAGATAGTAAAAATATGAAATATAGGTTACATTTAAGAAGCAAATGAAAACTTTTAATGTTCACAAATCACATATGTACAAGCATTTTTATTTTTGAGAAAGAAGAAAATCAGCCAAGTGTCCTGTAGTGGGACTATATATCATACATTAATTTAAGTTAATATATAGCAGTACTCTTCAATTGGTTCTTTTGTTTAGTTCATGTAAGTAACCCAAGATCACTGCAGTTAAAGCAATACCAAATCCTATAACTCCCTTGACTAATATGGAACCATGATTCTTGTTAATGAAGCCGAGCTCTGAGAGTTTCTTGTGCGAGGTAGCATAATCTGAGAAAAAAGCATCCTCATCCTAGTACAATCCAAAATAATTTTTTAGCCTAAATTCACTCTATATAATGATAATAAAATCTTAATTTCCAACTCTGAAATTTGTCTGTTACCTTTGCATATAGTTCAACATACTTTCGGAAGATAGGGTCCTCAACTAGAGCCTTGTCAGTGGGAAGTTTCAATAAATCTTTTGATTCCCCTTTCAGTAATTCTCTGTTAGTGTTATGAGCAATTTCAAGTTTTATACATTTTGAACAATTAAAATAACAATAAACATATATATCAGTAGATCATGCAAGTAAACATCTTACACAAAATATGAGTTATCAAACTTCAAAGGGTCCTTTGTCCATTGCCCTTCAAAGTCAGAACGATCTCCATGTGCCTTTCCCTTATCAATGAAAGTGAATAATAATAGTAATGTGAAAAATGTACACTTTAACTTAAAGAACTCTTGTATATATGTAATATAGTTTTTACCAAAGTGTGACCTCCAGATAGAGCCACAATGTCTTTGTCACCTAGCCCCATGCGATAAAAGACCTCTCTTAAATGCGATGCACCTGAAATTCTTCCATATATAGTCTCAATAACTAGAACTCAATATTCACTATACAATACCTTGGGGAGGTTAAACAAAGATACACAATTACAACAAAGAAGACCAAGTGCATTAATTAATGAAAGTTTTTACTTTCTACAAGAATCAAATGAAAAGATAATCGAATATGTAGTAGCAAACATGCATGGAGACAAATTATAAATGACAGGTTAAACAACACAGTGATTTACCTTGTTTGGCATCTGGAAGACGCCCTTCTTCTGGAGATTCCAATGAATCCTGGTAAAGCACGTAGCGTATTGTACAGTAAATATAAAGTTAAAGCATCGAAATTGAAACACATGAACTTAACAAAATTTGTGAATGATATATACTTTTCTTCCTGGAACAAAGTCAATAGTTGGTCCCCCAGTTATCTCTACTGCAACAACACCAGCTAGCTGAAATATATACAAAATAATCCAATGCATGCAAGTTAATCAATCTGTGACTCTACATATATAAATAAAATTTTCTAACGCACTTTACATTCAATATATTACATTTGAAAACTCACAGAATTCTTATGATTTTTAACAAATACAAGCTTGTTATGAGAAAAACTACATGCCAAAACTAAGATCATAACCTGGTAAAGGTCAGCATATGAAATATTTGGATGTTTGGCCTTCACTTCCTCTGTGGTACAAAGAAACCAAATGCAATGAGGACTAAAGTGATAGAAAAAAAGATAATTTGATGATTTCTGATAGAAGAAAAACTCACCACAGAACGCAACTGCTGTTTCCAGCCCCTTGTTTGCTGCGTGATTCAACTCTCGTGCATTCCTGATAGAACCATTGGGACCTCCCGTTCTTGTCTTAGCATCATAGGTACCAGCATCATGCCATCTACAAATAAGATATAAATAGTTACTTAAAGTTTGCTATATGAAATATGCAATGGAGATAAAGAAATGAAAGCAGCTATGATTAACATACGCTAATCGAAGCATGAGAGGGGCACAGTTTCTATTGGAGATAAGAGCACGAAGGTCACGACGAGCCTTCTCAATTTCCTTCGCATACTCAGCACCAGCTATAGCCTTTGCCATTGCACTATATAGTTAAGTTTCAGATGTGCTTTGGTTTGAGAGAGAGGAGATTATGAAATGGAAGGTGCAAGTGCAGAAAGGCTTTGCATGTGAAGGGTTTTTATATGAAGCGAGAGAGAACAGGATGAAAATGAAGCTGATGCTGCCATTCCAAGGAAGGGATTTCGTTCCTTTGATTACTTTGCTGCAGCTAGAGAAAAAGAATTTGTTTTCGTCATTAATTTGTTTCCTTCACAAGGAGAACATTCAGTTCTAACAACCAATAAGATTAATTTCGTGAATTAGAAAATGTTGCTTTTTTATTAAAATCATTCTTCATATTTTAACGATAGGAATATATGTTAAAATAGAGGTAACAGGTTAACACCTGAAGTTCTTGAAGAAGCAATATACTATTCATCACAGCAAAACTTATGGACGTAATTGTCAATTTGAAAAAGTAACAAACTTTGCTCTATATAGAATATTTTGAAACAATTCCACCCCATACTCGGATGAGAATCATGAGATGAGATGAGATGATCTTTATGTACACATTCAAGAAGAAATTCTAGTAAATCAATCTTTCTTTATAGACAAGAGAGAGTAGTGAAAAAGAATTGAAATCACAATTATATCACTACTTGCATGAGTATAATATATTTACTAAAATGACTCTTGGATCTAATATAAATGTCACTGATAGATTCTTTTACTTTGAACTTGTTCTTTTGGATATATTTTTATTATTTATTGATTTTTAAAATATAAAACTTTTTCTTTAACTAGATTCGTTTATAGTTTTAAATAAATTTGAATTAATAATGAAAAACATTGGTATATCCGTACTCTTGAATCTAAAAAGCCCACTGTTTAAAATTGTTGAAGGATATCCCAGAAGTGCATCTGATCTGGCAGTGGCCCTTTGGGTATGTCGTGCTCTCTGCATCATGCATGTTACTTCATGTTCTGTTATTATGCAAAGAGAAAATGAAATTACCCCTATAGGTCCTGAGAAGGGGCATTTTGGTCCACCTAAATCCAAACACGAAACAAAATTTACTGTCTTTTTTAATTGCAGGCTCTCTGCCCAAAGCCCTTGTCTGTCTGTGTGCTACTTCTCTTTCTTTCTCTCCATTGCTGCTCCTCCTCCCCACTATAGAATAGAGAGAGAAAACCCAATGCAGCATCCTCAACTCAACCACATTCCCAAACTGCATTATCTCTCTTCTCTACTTTAGATTCTGATGCAAGTTCAAGTGCACCAGAGAGGAATGCCTTTAAATGAAGGTTCTTTAGTTTTGACCCAAAAATAAAGCACCTTTGGCACTTCCCACCTCAGGCCAGAGTTCCAGGCATTAAAATAGGCAACTTTTGCAGAACCACCACCACCACCCCACCACCCACTTTTTTTTTAGCACGCACAAAACTCAAACAAAAACCAACCTTTACTCGTTTCTCTTCACTGAACAACAAAAGGAGGAAGATGGGTTGCTGCCACTCCAGGATAGAGAGGGAAGAAACGGTGTCGCGTTGCAAAGCAAGGAAGCGTTACATGAAGCAGTTCGTGCAAGCAAGACACGCTTTTTCGGCGGCGCATGCTATGTACATTCGGTCGCTTCGTGCCACTGGTTCTGCACTCTTTCAGTTCGCAAATGCTGAAACCACGGTTCTCCACCACCTAAACCATCATCACCACCACCTTCCGCCGCGCCCTCAGCCCATTCTCCCGCCGCCGCCGCCGCGAACCCCCACCCCGATGCCGCCGCCACCTCCGCCGCCGCCGATGAGTCCGAGCTCGTACACGTGGACGTCGGACACCACCTCCTCCCCCGCTCTTCCCCCGCCTCCTCCACCGCCGCCTCCGGTGCCTTCCTCCGCCTGGGATTTCTGGGACCCGTTCATGCCGGCTGCGCCGGCGGTGCCTTCTCGGTCGGTGACGGAGGAGGAGTGGGAGGCTACGACCACTGCCGGATCAGAAGTGGTGGTGATGGCGGCCGCGAGCGTGACAGCTCCGCCGTCGTCGGTGAGCGGGTTTTCCAAGGAGACACCCAGTGAGCTTGCAATGGTTGTTTCAAGGAATAGTACTAAGGATCTTGTTGAAGTTATCAAAGAGCTTGATGATTATTTTCTCAAAGCTGCCGATGCTGGTTCTCATGTTTCTTTGATCCTTGAAGTTTCAAACTCTGGATTTTCTGATAACAGTAAAGCGTGTAAGCTTCACTTTCATCATTGCATGTGACAATTTTTGGAGTGTTAAGTTTGTTAACTCCTTTTCTGGAATGTGAATCTCTTTAGATTTGCTTGCGGTAACTGGAAATGAACCCCTTGCATGTCGAATTATTAATCCCTTTGTTTATGGTTTTAGTTTGACTTTTGTTTTTAGTTCAAGTTTGTGTTTTTCTTCAGTACTTTTGGATTCTGAAGGGTTATGTTTGTCCTTGGTGGTGGTAGGTAAAGTGCACAGCTATGGGTGGAATTTGAGTCCGTCATTGTGGACTTGGGGTTCGAGTCCGAAGCTGAATGGGTTTGGCAAACTGGCTGAGGGGACTCCTGTTTCTGTTGGTACTTTTGGGGCAAATGGAGGTGGAAGTGTTGGTCACGCCTCCACTGTGGAGAGGCTATATGCATGGGAGAAGAAGTTGTATCAAGAGGTCAAGGTGTGTTGCTTTTTTGCCGAGCTTCTCCTTTGATGGTAATAATAAAAGAAAAAGAAAAGGGAAAGGTTATAAGTTATTTCTCTTTTGAGGACAGAAGATTTGATGCGGGTCTGGTGAAGAAATCTTGTTCTTTACAACTAATATTTTATGATGCTATGGTTTTCCACTACTGGTCATGTGTTCATGTACTTGGTTATTGTTCAATATTTCATTTCCCTTTTCTCCCTTTTTGTAGCCCCTCTAAATCACTTGAGGAGGAATACCACTTTTTTTATTAGATTCATAGATAATTTGACAATTCCCATTAATCGTTGTTTAACTTTTGTAATGTTTGCTTTGGTTGGTTAAAGAATGCCAAGACTATAAAGATGGAGCATGAGAAGAAGCTGGCACTGCTAAGGAAGGTGGAGATGAAGAGAGCTGACTATGTGAAGGCAGAGAAGACAAAGAAAGAAGTGGAGAAATTAGAATCGCAAATGATGGTTGCTTCTCAGGCCATTGATAGCACATCTGCTGAAATAATCAAATTAAGGGAGGTAGAGCTGTATCCTCAACTCATTGAGCTTGTCAAAGGGTAAGTTCTCTCATTGTAGAATCCTCTTTACTTTTATACATAACTTCGTGCCACAAATGAAAGGTCACGAGCTAAAGGAAAAAGTTATCCGGCAATAGTAAAAAACAGTAGTTTAGTATCAAATAAGATTCTGAATCTTAAAGCAAGGGAAGCATTTTTGTTGGGTTGGGACCCTTTTGGGGTCTTAGCTTGCTGGTGGGAATGGGAAAAGCGAAGAGGCATGCATAAGCCGTGGGAGCACCCTTTTCCCTCAAGGGACCGAGTTGCAAATTGAGTCAGAATATATACATGCGTAGGCTTAGTATCAGTGACAGTAGAAAATATTGCTTTTGACTGCTTTATGGTTTTCACTGATTTAGTTTTGTGCTTCAAACTTGTTTTTGGCGAAGACAAACCTGACCGACCGCCCTTGACTGAGACATGTACTGTTCGTACGACCCAAAATCTCATTTTTGATCGTGGGTGTTTCCTTTGGATCAGGGCTTATCGCTTCTAACCCCCCCTATATATATCTTGGACTAGACATTATCTTGGCGTACTTTGTACCATATAATTTCCCTCTCAACTTTCAAATGGAATGATTATGTACCAATGGATGGGATGTTATGGTCCCCGCGTGATGATTCTTACCTGAGTTTTCTGTTCATAAATCATGATATCCTTTTTCCTTTGGCAACTTGTACAAACATCACAAATTTTGGACAGGTTGAAAATCGAGATATACTCTCTGCTGGGAACTGGCAAAACTGTTGGCATAATTTGACCCTTGTCAAACGATCTAAAATAAAAATCATCCATTTTGTTTCCTTTCATCACTGAATCGTTTTCCTGGCTCAAACATTGTTCATTCTGATTTGCTAACAGAATTGTAGCTCTATCCCTGCCTGCTAGGATATCCATCAACAGTGACATAACTGACATCTCAATTCAACATTCAACAATCAAAAACATTTTATAAGAGAAAAAAAGATTTGTACTTCATTTTTATAGAAACTCTCTTTTTAAAGATAAAATTTTCCTGGCCTATGATTGCTAATAGTGTAGTTTATCAGAATAAGACCTGAAAAGAAATAAACAAGACTTTCTAAGCATTGTGTTTGTCATGTTGGCAGATTAATGTGCATGTGGAGAAGCATGTACGAGTGTCATCAAGTTCAAAAGCACATAGTTCAGCAGCTAGAGTACCTCAACACCGTACCATCAAACAACCCCACTTCTGAGATTCACAGGCAATCAACTCTTCAGCTGGAGCTTGAAGTACAGCAATGGCACCAATCTTTCTGCAACCTCTTCAAGGCCCACCGCGATTACATCCAATCCCTCACAGGTTGGCTAAGGCTCACCCTTTTCCAGTTCAGCAAAAACCCTCTTAGCAGAACCCCCGAGGAGTCAAAGATATACTCCCTCTGCGAAGAATGGCACCTTGCTGTTGATCGCATTCCAGACAATGTAGCATCCGAAGGGATAAAAAGCTTGTTGACGGTTATTCATGCCATTGTAGTGCAACAGGGAGAGGAGTATAAACAAAAGAAGAAGTCAGATTGCGCGTTCAAAGAGCTTGAGAAGAAGGTGGTTCAGCTCCGGTCGTTGGAGTGCAAGTATGGTCCATACTCCATTGCAGATACCTCCGGTTCCATGAGAAACAAGATCTCGGTTACCGAGAAGCGTGCCAAGGTGGAAGCTTTGAGAGCAAAGGCAGAAGAAGAGAAGAACAAGTACGAGAAGGCAGTGAGTGTAACGCGGGCAATGACGCTGAATAACTTGCAAATGGGTTGCCCTCACGTGTTCCAAGGGATTGTGGGGTTTTCAAGTGTGTGCATGGAGGTTTTTGAGTCTGTATACAACAAAGCTAAAGTGGTTGAACAGGAGCATGACGTGAAGAGAATATTGCCATAGGAGAAATTCTAGTTCATATGTCGTGTATAGATATGATTATCACATCACCTTGCGTTTACACCAGCTGATATGAGGAATCATGATACCTCGTACCTCTCCTGTTATGGAGGCTGTTGCTGTAGAATCCTCATTCCGTAAGCATTTATTATGATGGGTTTTACTTGGTTTCATTGTGTACTGTTAATATGATAATATATAGTCCAGAAAAAAATAATGATTTAGAGACTCAGAAGTTTGCTACCTAGTTGTACCTTTTTTTCAAGGTTTGGTTATTCTTCCTTAAAGTTGGGAAAGTGTCTTGTCTATGCATTCAACAGGAAACCGAATCACTGCTCCTGTCACGTTTCCTGCAAGAATACATTCGTTAGAATTGAATTTTATTTGGTACGAGGACTGCCGACCAAACTCTATTATACAAAATCCTTCTACATTCTAATCACCGAAAATTTGATGATTTATATTCATAAGGGTTTTTTAGTAATTATATTTATGAAATGCTGAATATGATGTTACGTTTGTTGGTGGATGTGGTTGTTAGTTCTGCGGTTGTCAGATTTCGGCTGAACTGTGTTTAATATGTTGTCCAACGATTCTATTACTGATACTGTGGCTTTGGTTACATGCATTTCAAAGTGTACTGCCAACGTTTGACTGATTAAACTATTAAGAAACCATCAAAATCAATTCAGCAAAGATCAAATCTGTTTAAATAATTAAGATACCTTTGCACACGCATTTAAACTTTTACATAATTTTTTATTTAATTTAGTTTGTAGAATTTTTATTTGATGTGACTTGAAATATTGAATGCATTAAATTATTAGATTTCCAAAGTTGTACCAAGCAGAATGTCAAAAATCGAAGTTATAATTTGTAAAAAGGCTTGTAGATAACAAATACAATAAATTCTTACAATATTTATTGACATCTCATTTTCTTAAAAGAATATCTTATCAAATTACACTTTGCGTGTATTTTGACAACTCAATTTACTAAATACACCTACTAAACAAGTGATTATATGTATAAAATTCCTTTGATAGTTACCAATTTAACCTTTTAACTCTGATTTTGCAAATGAAATAATTACAAATTACTTTCTTTACAAGTTCAATGATCCGTTTTAAAAGTTTAGAACGCATCATTGGTGTCATGCAAACATTAATATTGGTTTTAACATTAACAATTCCTGAAGTACTGTGATATGGTTGAGATTATATAATCAAAGCTTGCAAATAATTTAACAGAAACGGATCAAAATCTGACTAACAGGGATCTTTTCCACTTTTTTCATTCTTCACAAGATTAGTTGGATGCAACAGAACACTTGCCACGCAACCAAGTTAAACGTTTATCCTTTTTGAGGGACAAAAATATCTCCCTAGCATTAGGTTTGTTGAACAGATCAAGAGCAGCAAAATAAAGTTGTCGATCAACACCTTGCATCAAATCTAAGTCCCTAATACAGTCAGCGATGCTAAATCTAGCAAGCTGTTGCTCTAGGGCAGCTGCCCTCATCTTTGAAGCAGACGCCATCTCAAATATGGCATCTGCAATAGCTTCATCAATTCCTTTACGCCCTCTTTTGCGCGTAGAAATTCCAGTGGGTGTGGTAGGTTGAACTGTTTGAGGATCATTAGCATCTTCCTCATCCTGGGATTCTGATGATGACTCCTCATGGTGTGTGTTCAAGGGCTCTGGACAAGGAGTTATAGAAGTATGTTCACCCTCAGATGCAGCTACATATTCATGTTTGCCATTGGTTGCTGGCTCTGAGAATATTGTGCAAAGTTCTTTAAAGATTGGGCACCCACCGGTTTTGACAATTTCAGCATCTGGATGTTTCTGCAATTTCTAAAAGAGTTAATCAAGTATTATCATATAGAACACAGATAACAGCAGCTGCCTGTGTTCAATGGAACCCCTATCCAGAGAAAAAGATGCTGCAGGCTATAATTGAAACTACAAAAAATGATAGTAATATAAACACATTCTTTTAAAACATCCTCATGAAATCCATGTTAGCCTCATTCTCTATTATTGTGTATTTAGTTAAACTTATTTTAGAAAATTAATCTTATTTTTCCTAGTTTCCTAAGGGCTTTAAACAAAAAAACTGTACTTTCTCCAAAATAATCACAACCAAACATGTTTTGTGAATTCCCCATGGATTTTAGTTTCACCTTATAATAGAGAATGCATTGTTAGCATTCGTAAAAAAGCAACAGGGTTTCAATCGAGGGGAAATTATGCCACAACATTTTCAATTTGTTAACATGACTCGTTCCATATTTTATCGTTACAATGAAAATCAAACTTTTGGAGAATTTTAATCTCAGATGACCTATCCATACAAAGCTCTATCTTTAGGTTGGTAGGAAAAAAAAAAACAAATTTGGAAACAGATTTTTCACACAAAGCATTCTTGAATGTTGACACTCATTAATTGTTTGGTTCAAATATCTGGAAGGTATAAGAAAAGGAAGATCCCCTCACCTCCCTGTCTTTGTCTCCCTCCCATGTTAACAGCATTTAGAGAAGAAAAACACTTAAAAAGTTTATAAACCATGCTAATTAATTATCCTTAACCTGCACACTTGAGTTATTTTTCTTTTTATCCATAGAGATGAATACCAAGAGGTTTACAGGAACTCACACTAGTCAACCAATTGAGCTAAACCACCTTGATGAATACTTGAGCTTAATTACTTTATTTAAATACCATGAGTGTACTTCTTTTTAATCAAAGAAAAGAATGCCATTGCATTACTATATAGATTGCAATCCCATCCAAGTTAGTACTACAACCTGTATCAAAATCATTTACGCCATTTTTAATACATTGAAAAAGGAAGAATTACAAAAGTGGGGGGCCAAACTACCCACTAAAAAAATATAAAATGTGGAGGGCTGCATCTATCACAACAAAAGTAATAACCAATAAATTGAGGTATACCATAACTAGCTAGGTTATCAGCAAACCTATTTCGCTTCCTAAAAATGTGCGAAAATCTGAAACATATACTCTTAATATACTCTAAAAGCATTGTTCGATCTGTTTCTTAGCCTCCAAGGAACAATTGTGCTGGCAGAAAAGGATCTAATTGTAAGTAGCGAATTTGTTCAATTCAAAGAACTTTCCATCCATTTTGAACCTTATAATAGTAATCCCTCTCCTTCTCTTGTAAATCTTCTCTTATAAATCAAACAAGATTAAAATTACTGCATAGTTTAAAATCACCACGTATCTAGAGTCTCAGTCAATCTCTCTATAACATGCAACCACGTTTTTCAATTTACGAAAGCATTAATAATGTGCCACATGAAGATTGATCAAAAACCATGACACATGGTCCTAGACAATAAAATAACTCCCACCCCTCTCCTCCGTTTCTTTAAACCAAACAGTATACAAAATGACCATATGTTCAAAGTTTCTTCTTTCAGCAGCACCATATTTTGGTATTTTGTTAATAACAAAACAAAAGATGAAGGAACACACCTGGATGTATTCTGCCCAAATTTCATCATTAGCTGTTATAGATCCTGTGGATTCATCCCAACTAAAGTCACTTTGATCAAGAATGGACTTTACAATAGTATACTGTCGCCTCAAGACCGAATACCTGTTTTTGAGCTGTTCCTTGTCCCATTTCAGACCTGTTTTGCTGTAAAACTCATCACAAATATATTTCCATGCTTTCTTATTGAATAAATTGTTATGTTTATTCCCTTTATGTACTTGTTCAACCATCAGTGTGGCAAGTATCTTAGTTAGTGATGTTGTCCACCTAGCCCTAGACTGTTCCTGTTGCTGAGTTTCTAGTCTTCTTGATCTCGTAAACTGGCCTGCCATCTGCCCTGCCATCTATAGTTTAATGTACATAAAGCGTTTGTTTGATAAAGAGGCAACACAATACACATAACAAGACTGAGTAGGTATTTAGAACTGCATTCACATTGCAAGAGACGACATCCAATTATACGCCGCCACACATTGTCGGAGTGTTTGATTTCCCACCTCAAGCTAAGGACATGAGTCAATTCTGAAGCAAATAGAAGTAGCTTCTTTCATTGTTTTGACATTAAATTCATGAGATTTTTGTAACCCGACGCATAACCAAAAACACACTGTAATTTTAGTCACAATGTGGGTCTTTGACACAATTACAAACACATTGAATCATATATTTTGGACTTAAGATGCTAGTGGAATGGTTAGCGATAACTAAAAGTGCACAATAAAAAATGTATAACCAACCCAATTACCATAGAATGGTTTGTAGTGATGAAATGGACAGCATTGTAAGCACACATCTTGGTAGAGGACACACAAATCAAAGAAAACCCAAAAATAAGTACGATCCACTGTGTCATACCAAGCTTGCCTAGCAGCGCAAAAGAGTAAAGGTATAAACTTCATAACTTCATTTCATTCCGAATCAGAAAAACAGATGCATCTCAGTTTAAGCATTTTATGTTGTGATTTAATTGTAGATTCTCTAATTGAATTTTGTTAAACCTTTTTGAAAACCCTAAAGCAGATGAGAGAAGGAAAAATTTACCTTGAGAAAGCCCGATCTCTCGAAAGAAGATTGATCCTTGGGTGAGATTACGCAATTTTAACAGTTGAAACGAAACAGGGGAAGAAGAACATAGAACACTTGAGAACAACCTAGTCTACCTGGGAACAAAATTTTAATCAAGGTTTGGCAAAATTAAAATTTGTTGATCAATCTTAGTTATCAAAAATATTTTAGATTATCCATTACACATATTTTTTAAGATGAAATTACAATTTATTAAAATGTTTATTTTATAAAATAAGAAGTCTAAATTAATAAGTTATATCTATATCATAGGATACATAACTTGATATTTTCCTTTGTTATTATGAACAGTTTATTTTTTAACAAATAAAAAAAAGTTTATTTGTTTAATAGAATAAATAATTGAATAACTACATTTTTAAGAATTTAAATAATTTTTTAAAACTAATTTTTCATACTTTTTTAATAATATTTTTATAAAATTATAGATATTTTAAATTATATTATTTAACTAGTTAATTATAAAAATAATAAATTATATTATATATTTTTTTAAATTATATTATTTTAATGTGGTAAATATGTAAATAGATGATACAAAATCACCTGTGTTTTTGTTAGTTTTTATAATGAAAAAATAAACTTAATACTGTAAAAAGAAAATATACCTTAATCTCTATCTATATTTTAGTTTGAGTATTTATTCCAATTAACTAAGCTTAACTTCTTAATCTAAGGATACATTTATATTATTGTAACAGTAATAATAATATATTATTATTATTATATCTAATTAAATTTTAAATTGTTTATAACTTTTATTATTTTAAAACAAGATTTTATGTATTTTAGTTTATTTTATTGAGTATTCAAATCTTGCTTACTTGTTTTGTCTAATATATTGTGACTTATATATTTTTATTTCTTTTATTAAAAGTATGGTAAAAGATAATATTTTATTAAAAATATTTTCCAATAACTTTTAGGTCATCATTTATAACAATAAAAAAATTGTAATCGTTATCAATAAAATTGAGTTATTGTTTTATATTAACTATAAAATTTTTGAATATATATCAAAATTTTAATATGAATTCAATTAAAAAATATTTTTAAATTTATGAATGATTTGAATCTTAATTAAGTTTTATTATTATTATTATTATTATATTATTATTATTATTATTGCATCATGGTTATTATTTGAAAATTATATATTTATGTCCATACTTTGTAATAATAACTTCAATCTTAATGTTATATTGTTATCTGCATATTATATCATATCATGACATACTATGTTATATTTATATTATTATGTATTTATACATCAGACACTTAATTATCATCTGCTTCTTATGCAATTGCAGAATTAATAGTTTTATTAAAAATATAATTAAAAAATAGTTAAAGCATGTGAGCCATAGAAAATTTAAAATAATTTTAATAAACTAAAAGGATAACCAGTATGTTAGTTCTCTCTGTTGGAAATTTTTGAAATGACAAAAAATAAACATAAATAAAGATTAAAAAATATGTACCTATTGATAAAGTTGATAAAAAATAAGTTTTTATTATTTATTGTTAATAAACAAAATGCTTATCATACTATCTTCCTTTAAAAAAATGCATTATGAATGATTAATTATTAAAAGAATGCATTATGAATTATTAATTTATTTAAAAAAAATTATTTTGATATCTACCAAACCTGAACTTGAAAAAGTTCCACCTAACCCTGTGAAATGGAGTTCGTGTTGAAGAAAGAGAGCATGTTATTGTTGTTGTCTTCTCCACTCACCAACCCATTCAATTTCTCATTCTCCAATGGCTTCCGCAGCCACCAATTTCTCTCTTTCTCTCTGCACCAAACATCAGACACCAGTCCTCAAACCCTTCTTCTTCTTCTGTCCCACAACCACCACCAACAACAACAACCTTTTGGGCTTCAAATCTAACAATTTTTTTTCACTATCTGCTTTCACAGCTCGCAACTCAAGCATACGCGCCACCTCGTCTCGAGTCATGGATCCCTCCGCTGCGAAATCCGAACCCGCCCTTCCCACCACCGTGCAAGTCGATTTGGGTAATCGGAGCTATCCAATTTACATCGGATCCGGGTTACTAGACCAACCCGACTATCTTCAGAGGTAATTATAAATTCACTTTCTGTTTAATTTTTTCCTTCTGCTTTGTTTTGCACTATCTCAATTCTCAATTCATCGTGCAATGTGAAAGGTATTGTGTTGTGTCTTACTTTCCACAGTTAAAGTTTGGTTTAATTCATTTTTGTCCCTTTACTTGTCTTTTTTTGTATCATTTCTGCTATTTAGTTTATGTTTTAGTCCTTATACAGTTATGCTGTGAAGGTCTTAGACCAGTAGAAAAGTAACAGGGACTTAGAAGTAAAAAGAAAAAAAATTGATTGTGTAAAGATTAAAATTTAGAATTTTTTTGATAGAGAGACTGAAATGTAAAGGTGAGACAAAGTAGAAGGACCACATGCCTAATTAAACCTTGAAGTTTCTAAAGAGACTTGATTTTTTTTTTTTTTGTTTAATATATTCTTAAGTGTTCTTTTCCCATTGTTGTATTAGGCATGTGCATGGAAAGAGGGTCCTTGTTGTAACTAACAAAACGGTTGCACCACTTTATCTAGACAAGGTTGTTGATGCTTTGACAAGGGGAAACCCAAATGTTTCTGTGGAGAGTGTAATTCTACCTGATGGTGAGCAGTACAAGGACATGGTAGGTCTCGTGGGTTTGAATTGGCTGTGGTGTTTGTTGCCACTTTTGAGTATTGCATAAGAAATGTTTGTGTTCGACTGATAGGATACCCTTATGAAAGTCTTTGACAAGGCCATTGAGTCACGGCTCGACCGCCGGTGTACGTTTGTTGCCCTTGGTGGTGGTGTTATTGGCGATATGTGTGGCTTTGCTGCCTCTGCTTTCCTACGTGGTGTTAATTTTATTCAGATTCCTACCACAGTGATGGCACAGGTCTTTTGCAGCTCTTCAAATTTCTGTTCACGATATTTTTTTATGAGGCCTTCGTGTAGCTCTGGCTAACGTTAATTATGTTATCTCGTTTCCTTGTTCATTGGGCTGTGTATTATATTTCCAGGTTGATTCTTCAGTTGGTGGCAAAACTGGGATAAATCATCGGCTTGGAAAGAATCTGATCGGTGCCTTTTACCAACCTCAGTGTGTGCTTATAGACACGGACACATTGAATACATTACCAGATAGGGAACTGGCATCAGGGCTTGCTGAGGTCATAAAGTATGGCCTCATTAGGGATGCAGAGTTTTTTGAGTGGCAAGAGAAAAATATGCAGGCATTACTGGCTAGGTAAAGTTTTAACTAAGTACTGTGTTCTATTCCATTTTCATTATGAAGCTTGTAATGATAGGTGAAACATCTCATGCGTCACAATAGCTCATTTTCTGGAAATTTATGTTAAAATATGTATTCCTTTTGGCTGGAAAAAAGTATCCCTAGCTTGAGTTTTGTGGCTTGTCATTATGTATTAGCTATGTTGCACAGGTCCAGATTCAGAAATGTGATATGATACAATACAATAGTTTCATTGAGAAGTTTAAGATACGAGAATGACTATATATTAAGCAAGATATGTTTTCTTATATGAGTAAAAATAAAATATGATTATCCTATCCCTCTTCAAGGTCAATGTGTTCCCCCTCTCTCAAGTTCCTAAATAATTAGGGTAGGCAAATACTGTGAAGTCATATCTAAAAAAAGGATACAAATACTAGTGCTTATATATTAGATGATACCGTTTTCGGATTACCTGTGCATCATAGCTTATTGGTGTCACATATTTTCTTGTTGCTTTGGTCTATACTTTTTATCTAAATGTTGTGTAACTGCTTTCATGATGCCCTTATACTATTCCAATTTTTACAAGTTAATGTCATCCACTGCAGAGATCCTAGTGCATTGGCATATGCTATAAAGCGATCTTGTGAAAACAAAGCTGAGGTTGTGTCCTTAGATGAGAAGGAAAGTGGACTGAGGGCAACATTGAACTTGGGTCATACATTTGGTCATGTGAGTGGTTGTCTGTGACTGATATTATGTTATTTTAGGTTGTAAAATCGTGAAAAATTTTCCTTAGCTTTTTTACACTCCTGACAATATTTATAACCTGGGTTATAAATGTGTTGATAAGCAATTATAAAACTGTAAAAATAATGAGAAAATGATGAATAAATGTATACCAGTTGTGTGTGAAAATTTGAGCTGCTCAGATGGTGTACAATGTTCCAAATCAATAGGTCCAGCTGTTTCAAACATGGAATTTAAGTTTCTACAAAGGATTGAACATGAAGAATGTTGACCGTGGCATCAAACTATCTCTATTCCCAAAAATTTCGTTCTTTCTTTTCCTTTCTGATTTTAACTCTCTTTCCCGTACTTATTGTAGGCTATCGAAAATGGGGTTGGCTATGGGCAGTGGCTACATGGAGAGGCTGTTGCAGCTGGCACGGTATTTTTTTTAAACAAAATAATAGCATGAATTATACTTATATTTATGATTAATACTAAAGGAGGTTTATGTTGAGGAATCTGTATTCGATTACACAGGTAATGGCTGTTGACATGTCATATCGCCTAGGTTGGATTGATGAATCTCTTGTGAAGCGAGTTGGAGACATTTTAAAACAGTCCAAGTTACCCACAGCCCCTCCTGAGATAATGACTGTGGACATGTTTAAATCTGTCATGGCGGTAAGGGCTGATGGTTGGTACCCTTTTAATGTTCTATTTGTTCTTATCATAGAGCTTATAGTTAATTTTTTTTCGTATATCAGGTTGACAAGAAGGTAGCAGATGGGTTGCTCAGGCTTATTCTTCTAAAGGGTCCTCTAGGCAATTGTGTATTCACAGGGGACTATGACAGAAAGGCCCTAGATGACACGCTTCGTGCATTCTGTAAATCCTGATCTTTTTGTTCCATGTTTCTATGGCTGCTTTATACAACCAAGTCCTTTTGTATTTTTGTTGTGTACTTTGGTTGCCGACCATGTTCCCACCATATAAGCAAGAGTTTATTACTAAGTTGTATCATTAGAAACTGAGGCATTATCAATAATTATTATTTGAGCAGATCATATTTTTCTCATCATTTTTGTTGCTCAGAACAATGGTAGATTCCACTGTTACAGTTGCATATACTCCATGAAGCTTGGAATTGTACGGTTACAATTTTCATGGATATATAGCTGAATAAACCCAATAATACTCAGAAGTAAAGAACTGTGATGTATACAAATGTAAAATGGTAAAAACATAGGAGTAATAACTTATTATCATTCTTCACAACTATAATTGCATATTATCGCCAAAAAAAATCTGTCTAGCTCATGTGAAATGTATTGCCTGATGAACTATGAGCTAAAATCTATTGCCTGATGAACCAAATAGGTGCAAAATCTAAATGTGAATTTAGATCTCATAAAAGCTAAAAGGATGCAAACAATGCAGTTTAAGTCTGCCTAAATTGCAAAAAATGTATACATGCAATTTTAATGGTTTAACGCTCTTCGAATATTTCTTACTCTTCACAACAAACATTTACATACCCAATAAACTGTGTTAAAAATAATAAGATGTTAACGGTAATGTGACAAAACTTGATAACGTGGCTTGAGGACATAAATGGTATTTGAATTATGAATTAAAATATTTAAATTTTACAAATTTGTGGGTGTTTCCTCATATAAAAGGGAAAAGTGTCCCAATTTTAAAACTCAAATCTCAATCCCAATCACTCTCACCCTCACTCACTTCAATTTTCTTCTTCTTCTTTTGATTCTTTCATCGTCTCCCTCTATCTACAATGACATCCCTCCTTTTACCAGATTTTTTACGAAAAAAAAACCATATACTTGTGCAACATCAAAATACAAAGAAGTGACAAACTTTATTCATCTACAACTACTACCAAAGGTATTACATCTCCACAGAAAATTTGTGTTTTTATTGGTTTAAAGTAGAAAATGCCGTCTCTAATTGAGGAAGGTTTATAAGGAGTATTGTCATCACCACAACCAACTGGGTTGATCAAGAAATCCAAGATGACAATGAAGACAGCGGACAAAAACCCCACTTTTAGAGGAAGACGGAGTCGCGATAAAAAAATGATAGTTGCTCTGTGAAAGAGATGGAGTCACGGCGGAAAACGATAAGTTGTATTTGTTCTATCTGAAAGAGAGTTCCGACAACAATAATGAATGAACCTCAAATTTTAAATCCTAAATTAAATTGCAAATGTTCCTTGCCACGCAAGACTACATTCACAGTCACGTATTTTTTCTACCTCACCATCACCACCACGTGTGTGGTTGTCATCTAGATGTCATAACACGTGACGATGTCATCATATTGTTACTTAACTAAAAGATACAAAAATAATTTTTAGTAAAATTTATTACACTGTTTTGTTACTATATTTAATAATGTCAGATATTACACCAGTTAACAAATTTAAATGACATAAAACTTTGTTTTTAATTAATTCTAATTAAATTCAAAAAATACAGTAATATCAAAGGGAAAATTTATCAAATTAATAGTATAGTATTAAAGAAAACGATAATGTGTAACTATAAATATTAAATGTAAGTATAGGAACTATAAACTATAAGGTCAAACATTATCTTAAACCATGGTAAAAAATGGTTGAAAATTAGCAAAAATAAATTTGTTTATTAAATGATTATATTCTAGTCAAATAATCTTGTAGCCTTGTTAATTAAGCAAATAAATTATAAACTAGTTAAAATAAGAGTTTGTTTCGAATAGATGTTACCGTAAATATACAATTAAATGATTGGAAATCGTTTTAAACATGTCTTTTAAAATAATTATTAAAAAATAAACACTTGAAACATTCTTTATCTGTTTTAGGGAAAAATGTTAAACATTCTTATTATACATGATAATTTATGTTTAAATGAGAGTGCACAACCTAATACTGCATTCCAATTACATTCTTAAAATAGCCTCTCTCTTTTTTTGGTTAATTTATGTCCAATTCACTTGTAAATTATAATTGAGTTCTTAAACTTTCATTGATCTGGTTTCAATCCATATGCTATCTGTCTTCCATAGTATATAGCAGATTGCTTCATAAGATCTTCTTAAGTTTGGCTTAATACAACTTCTAAAAGAAAAGATGAAAAATTGAGGATGAGGAAACTTTGATTGACAAAGCAACACTCATTTTACTTTGTTAATGGGAGGATAATTTTGGCTAACTTTTCCATGCATATGCAAATAGAATTAAGGCCACTTGAAATGTTTAAGAGTAAATTATGAGAATGATATATATGGAGGAACAACCATGAAAGGTCCATTATCTGATTTGAAAGTATTTGAAATGCCAAAAGAGAAAACAAAAATACAAGTGTGGTGTCAATTATCAATTAATGATAAAGATCAATTTGTTGTTGACACTTCATATTCATCACACATCCTAATCAACCAATCATATTTGCTCAGAATGCAGAGTTTCACAGCATGCTGGCTATGTTATACCAAAAAATAGATATATTTTCTCATTGTTGAAAAGGAAAAAGAACAAATTAGGTATGTCTATATATTTTGCTTGGTAAACTTTTTTTTTATCTAGAGATGTTTATCTTTTGATAAATATTAAAATTTATTTAATCTATATTAAACTTAATTAGATATTCAAAGTTACTAAAACAAAGTCAGGAATACATGGTTGACATTTCTATTGTCTGCAAATAAAATTTCATGCAGTCTATAAATAACTAGATGAGGTGGACCAGCAATGTTCCATGATGATTGGTTATGATGGGTTGTAACAGTTCATAATTTAGCAGTTGAAGTTGTTTTAGTGATATTTGTTTTACACTGTCCATAATTTGAATATATAAATAAAATTGAAAACATTGACAATGTAAAAAATGTGTATAATTTTGGACTGTCCTAAGCTGAAAGAACATGCTTTTATTGGAATAATGAAGCCCCGAAATTGCGTTAAAAGACAGTGAAATTGAAGATGGAAGAGTAACGAAAAGAAAAAGAGAGAAAAGGTGAGGAAGAAGCATGGATGGGTGAGCATGAATTGATGCAGTAAGGATCCGAATTTGTCTGCGATAAAAAGAGAGTGAAAATTTATTTTTAAACAAAGGAATAGAAAAGAGGGGTTAATAAGAATAGAGTTTGTTTGTTGTGTAGTGTTCTGCTGTGTTGTGTTGCATGAACGGTTCAACAGGAAAATCTCGCGGGCCAAAAAGGTTTCTCCTTTCTCTCTCTCTCTCCTTCGTCAATGCCTTCTCCTCTCACTCTCACAACAGGGTCTGTCTCTTTCTTAGGGTTTCCTCATTTCTCCTTTTTCCATTCCCTGCTTTCTCCCTCTCTATCTCTTTCCGCATTTTCGCAATTAGGGTTTGTTCTCTGTTCTTTCTCCGTTCGCTCTTCTTCTCCTCGTTTTTCTTCTTCTGGGTGTTTTTATTTTTACATTTATTTTGTTGTGCCGCAGATGTGTAATTGAGACAGAAGAAGAAAAAGAAGAAGAAGAAGTTGGAGGGGGTGTGTGATCGGGTCCTCAGGCGAAGATCTGAGGCTTTTCGTGTCTCTTTCCTTTTCTCCGAGTTCAAAAGATGAGCGCTTCTAGGTTCATCAAGTGCGTCACTGTTGGGGATGGTGCTGTGGGCAAAACCTGCTTGCTTATTTCCTACACCAGCAACACTTTCCCTACCGTTAGTTTCTATCTCCTTTCTCTTTTTCGCATTTCAAATTTTGGGGTCTTGGTGATTGTTCAGTTCCGCTAATTGACGAAATTCAGTTGCATTTTGCTTGTAATCTGCATTTGGGGAAGTGATGGGTCGTGTTTCATAAGCCAACAAACAGCATTTTGGAAATTAGAATGGGTCGTTTATAAATTTGGTTAGCAAATTGATAATGTTGTGTTTGTGTTTTCTGGAAAAGAGAGAATCATTTAATGTCTTTTTTTTGTTTTTCACTTTGGTTCTTTTTATGTGGAAACAGGATTATGTGCCGACTGTTTTTGACAATTTCAGTGCAAATGTGGTTGTCAATGGTAGCATTGTGAATCTGGGTTTGTGGGATACTGCCGGTAATGCTGTTGTGTGATTATGTTTCTATGAGCTTTGTGATGTTGTAGAAAGTTATCTCTGGATTTTTATTGGGTTATTTGTGGAGCAGGACAAGAGGACTACAACAGATTAAGACCTTTGAGTTACCGTGGTGCCGATGTTTTCATTCTGGCTTTCTCTCTCATAAGCAAGGCCAGTTATGAAAATGTCTCTAAAAAGGTACTTTGTTCTGGTCTCTTGTGTTTTGGGTGTATTTCTTGTCATTTATTTTGAGAACAATACAAGGTTTCTGTATGGCCGGTAACATATGGATCTTGTTTATATTAAGGAACTTTTTCATTTATAAAAAAATGGATGATAAAATGAATGTGTTGGTTTCATTTTCAGTGGATTCCAGAGTTGAAGCATTATGCACCTGGTGTCCCCATAATTCTGGTTGGCACAAAGCTTGGTATGTTTGTTTGTTTATAATTTGATACTGGTGTTGTCATTCATTAGATGCTCCCATCTGGCCTGTTTATTGATTTCATTTATTGTGGTTTGTGTTACCATCTATGAAGAACGGATACTGACACATACAACACCGACACGGATACGTAACAAGAGACACGTGTCGTGTAATGTAATATAAGATACGGGGACACAGATCTATATATTACATCATTATATTATATGTTATATAAGTTGACAATCAAGATTTATGTATTAAAAAGTCTTCTACTAACAAAGTTAGTCAAATAAAACACAAAATGAATCTAATTCATTTATCTAAAATCCAAAAAGTGAAAAGAAACATTTATAATCTAAATATTTTTTATTATATATAAGATTTGTTTCTTATTCCTATAATAAGTTTATAAGTGTTTAAAAAATTATTGTATTAGTCTTTTTTAACATTGTGTTGGAATCGTGTTAGAATTCTCCGATACCTAAAAAAATGTTTTTTAAATTGGACACTTCACCAATATGTGTCAGTCGTACGAGTGTTGTATGCGTTTCAGTGTTCCAGTGTCCAATACGTGTCGGACACGGGATACGTCACTTAAAAAGGAGTGTCCGAGTTTCATACAATGAAATATATAAGCTTAACTGAATGGATTTTCATGTTGGATAAATATTGACTTTTGGTACTTGTACAGGATCTTTGAAATTCTCCATTATCTTAGTGAACTGCTCAATCAGATTTCTTTTTTCTTGTTAGCCACTGGATTTCTGGTGCATTTTGTTCTCATGTTTTTTTTAGATTTCATCTCCAATGTTTTCCCAACACAGTTGATACTGCCATGCCATTAGGATCAATGGTTGGTTGTTTGTTAGTTTTATTCATGCATTGTATATTTTGAAAGGCTTGCCCTGCCTCTAAATATGTATTACAATTTTCAAATAATCTTCCAGATAGGTTTATTGCTTGATTTGTTCTATTGAGGGGAGAAATGGTTGTTTTAGTTTCTTGACTGGTGCATGTTGTATTGATGGTTATGTCAACTAAGAGTCCGTTCGTTGTTATTTTGTGATTTGTAATGGGATAGATCTTCGGGATGATAAGCAGTTCTGCCTCGACCATCCTGGTGCCGTGCCTATTACCGCAGCTCAGGTGAATATTGATTCTGATGTTGCTCTGGAATTTTGTTTAGTTATTATTTAATAAATGAAATCTGACATGTGCATTCCCTTAAAGGGTGAAGAGCTTAGGAAGCTGATTAATGCACCAGCTTATATTGAATGCAGTTCGAAAACACAGGAGGTAAATGGTTGAGTGAATTTCTTCTTTTATCTAAATCACTGGTTAACTTGACATGTCTGTTAAATTTATTTGTGGCATGTATTGCAGAACGTGAAGGCAGTATTTGATGCAGCCATAAGAGTTGTCCTTCAACCACCTAAGCAGAAGAAAAAGAAGGGTAAAGGACAAAAGGCTTGTTCGATATTGTGATTCACTAGGTGTTAAAATTTGACTGCCCTTTGTTCTACCTACCTGTATTACCCTCCCCTTCTTTCTTTTTATCATTTCTTTGCTATTGAAGAAGTTGGAGTTTATGTGGGTGTTCCTCAGACAAATACTCTAGATCTCCTTGAAGCATAAGGTGGTTTAATGCTTTGCTTTCTTTGAATTATTGTCAACTCTAATAGTCAAATTTGCATTTCATGGTTCCCACCTTTTTCTTATAACTTCCGTTCCTATTTATGTATTAATAGACTGGAATATCCCAGTTAGGATAACGACCTTGTTTGCTTGATATATATATTTAAATTTATATATTTCGATTCAAGGCTTGATTTTGTCCACACAGGTTTTTTGTTGATTCTTAGTAATTATTTGTTTGGATTAAATAGTTAGACTGAGCAGTTTCCTGGCGTTATATTTATGGACATTGTCTCCATGACAACTTCCAAGTTCTGCAAAAAACAAACGTCAAATAGTAACACTTTTTTCTTCATTCACTTAATTTTTTATTACTTTTTTTATAGACACGAGTTCCTGCACTTTTTTTTAGTGCAGATTACTGGGCGTTGGCCGGACCTTAATTATAAGGTGTTTTAGTAGGTTATGAATGGCAAATCAATTTGCATAGAACTCAGATTACAGTCAACCTCGTGACTTTTTTTTATCCACTTCACGGAAAAGAAAAGTAATTTTTGCTTTAATGTATATCTTAACGAGGGGAGTAAAATGTGTTAAAATTATAAATTTCAGATTTGTCAGATATAAGAAATAAGACTTGTAATTTTTTTTAATTTTTATTAAATTTCCGTCAATAATAATAGTGTTTAATAGAATGTTTTATGGATGTTTATTGTTAACTTCTCTCGTGATAATGACTTTCAAAGTCATGGAGAATGGATTTTGCAAATGTACAACGATGGCTTATGTTGCATGTGAATCACGTCTAACATAGTACTACAGGAAGTGAGAAGAACTATAATTTCCGCCGAGACACTCATCTTTGACAATTGTCTTCGCCAAAACAATGAAGTCTTGTCTTGTTAGTAATAGAAACTCTAAATAACAATTATGAAGCAAAACATAGAGCGATCGAATACTATGATTTTTTACTTGTGAGACCAAAAACATTGAACAGATACACTTGTGCATTACCCTACTAAGATAAAATATGAAGCGAAGCTTTAAATTATAAAAAAAAAAAAAAATCCTAATCATGATTTATTCTTGTTAATAATCCGTTTTTAAAACATGCGCAGCTGTGGTACTCATCCCTAGCCCGATATTTAGCTTTTACCAGAACATGTTCATATGCGTCTACAGTTACCTTCATAATTACTGCTGTAAATTCTTATATTTTAAAGTATACATAAGTAAGCATTTTTATTACCCGCTCAAAGTTTAAGGAATTTAACTTCAAATTAATAAAGATTTAAAAACTATGATTAAGGGGTAAGTACCGAGATTAATGGTATCATTACATCAGAGCATCGAAAAACATCCAACATTCCATTCCGGCCTAACAATGTATCAATAATCATGGTAGAAAATACACACCCTAATGATATTAAAAAAGAACCATTCTAAAATATTGAAACTCATTTGATAATCACATCTAACAACAACTACTTGAAAAAGCTTTTTACTATTTTAAAATTGAAAAACATAAATCTTTTTTAGAGATTTTATCTTCCAATCTTTTACTACTCCCTTTCACCCGTTCTATAAATTAGTTTCGTAAAACTTATTTTCCAAAATAGTTTAAAAAAAAAAACATAAACACACTAATTATCTGACACTGGAAATCTACAAGTCCGACGACCGAGTAAACCTTGGCGCACACTTTATGAATATAAAAAACAACTGTACTACAAATAATTTCTCTTAACTAATGTAAAATTTGATATAAAGAAGAAAGAAGGATCTAGAAATAGTGGTTGAGTCTGATTAGTTACACGGTGAATGGGTGTCCTAACTCAATGACCGAGTAGTTTTGCTGTCAGTGCAGATCAGGACGGGATGAAATCCAAAGACAATTGAAAAGAGTTGGTTGAGCAGCACAAAAACAAGTTGCTTCAAAAGCTAACAAGACAATATCAAGGGTATCGGTCATCCTGCGTGGGAAACCTTAAGGGCTTCATACTTCTCACCAACGGTACCACCTTTTTGTTTCTGGAACTCTATATATCGCATAGTACTGGCTAAGAAAGCATCGGCAGCTGGATCTGAAGTCGTGGCATCACTCTGCATTTCATTCATAATTAACTCAATTAGGCCCTGGATAGCGGCAACGGTGACTTGTAGGTTTCCCTTCTCAAAGAAGTAAAGGTACCTAAAAAATACATATACAGCGTTATTATTCCATTTTATATGTTGTTAAGCATACAAAAACCATGCTGACTAGAGAATATGCACGTTAACTTACTTGTTTAATATCTCAATGAAGAGCATTACTGATCCCGTATTACCTCGCGCTGCATTTGCCATTTGTTGTGCAGCATTTGCAATTCGTAAAGCCCGTTTGAGACATAATAGGACCCTGGTTCAAAAATAAATTCGAATATAACCAAAACAGTAAGAAACATGATAAAATAAATTTCCAAATTCCTTTTTTAAAATACCCTACAACTATTTTCTCTCCCCACGATGCTTTTCCAACTTATAATGTTCTGCAGAGTCAACGTAAATATGTTCAATCCCGTAAGAGAATGCAGCATAACAAAATCATTCCCATTCTCCAATCTTGAACACAGATATCCTTTATACTTACTATCTTATGCAGCTACACTTCGTCTTCGTTTTGTAATATGTTTTGAGCTTTTATATCAAATCAATATATTTCTTTTCTCTTTAATTAGTTATCCAATCAAAGATGACATTTAGTTTTCTTGATTAGTTTAGTCTATCCTAAATTTTCTTCAATCAACATTGAGTATAGAAAAACATTTGCAAACCACCATTACAATAATGATTCATTAATTAAACTAATTTTGAATCTAAAAGTTTACTTTAGAACCAATATAACAATCTTAAATATTTTTTAAATTTGCATTTTTTCACTTTTCTCACGTATTTACAAACATGTACGTACTGGATACTGGATATTTATAATACAACGGGATTCATTATTTGGACATCCAAACAACTAAAATTCCCCAGGTATCTGTTCAAGCAAAGAAACAAGCATTCCTTAGAAGTCTAAGATCTGATGTCCATGAAAACAAACCTCTCTCCATCTTTCATGTTATCGTGATCATCAACCCAAAACAGATGTGAGCATGCATATACAGCTCTGCATTGATCCGGCTTCTTTAAAAGCTTTGCAGAATACTGTCCAATGAGAAGGCAACAAAAAATGAGGATTTAGTATAAAAGCATATATTGAGAACTAGTGTACATAATGGAATTGAATAATCACCCCTGTGGCCTTGTGAGTTAAAGTATCCCTGTTTTCAACACCAAAGACATGCATCCTTTGAAGAGTCCCTATTATTAAATGGATAGCTGTGACCTGTGCTCTGGAGTCCTAATATTGAAAAAACAAACACGTAGTTGAGCACAGATAATCATTGTCAACATATGCATTCCTCCACCAAACCTTGTTCTCACCTTTGATCCCATGAAAAAAATAACAGCATTGTTATTTAGGAAGGGATGGAAGCACAAAACGAGTAGAGGGTACTTACAGAAATTTCTTCTTCATATAGAATATAAGCTTGGGTGAAAAATTCATAAGCAACAGGTTCCAAATCACAGTCATTTGCAGCCTTAATGCAAGAACAGAAACAAGAAATTAGCAAATAGAGTTTGGACATATCGTTTTGTGACAACCTAATACATTCCATTACCTCAGCACATTGCAAGTACAACTGCAATGCTAATTCTGGTGCCAGGACACCTGACAAGGTCTCGATGGTCTGAAAAAAGATAAAAGTATCATCAAATAAATTTACCAGTTAACTGTTTATAACCTTTGAAAAATACATTCAAAGTATTGAACACAGATTGAAAACAGAGATATCTCGCAAATACAAACTATTACGATTATCAGTTGCTTCACCGAGAAATAATCACTATCTCTATATTATTAAATATTAAATCATCATTTACAAAAAAAATATGCTGGCATAAATCATCATTAGAAAAAAAGGAAAAACCCACATCCTTTTAGTAAGGAACAAAATGCGTTACCTGATTTAAAAGCTGAAAAATTTTCTTTGGTGTTGTTGAGGCGTCATCTCCAAAAGGATTTTCTTCTTGACCTTGCAACTGTCTGACCAACTGCGGATAGCAAAGCAACATACACTGCATAAATTCTACTATTTTTTTTTTTTTACTAAAAATGGAAGCAGCAAGTAGCATAGTGGCAAACAGCAATTGTAATTTGCATGGAAGATAAAACAGGAATACAGGGAACAACATAAGCAACACTAAGAAAACATGACGTAAAAGATAATTCAAGTCTTATCATTTTGGCTTTGATCTCCGCACTATCAGTAGATCATTATGTAAGTAAAACAGCACAAATAAAAGCAAGCAGCTAATAAAAAAAGGCCAGACAAACCTTTAAAGAATTAAAAACAAGAGGTGGGACAGTGAAAGGCAGACGCGTTGGTCCTCCAGTCAGTATGTGCTTCCTCACAGTATCAATGATCTGCAATTTAGTGCACAATAATTGTTAGAAAAATTAAAGATTGAACTCATAAAATAAACAAAAACTCCTACCATCTATATAGGGGGTCAACAATGTAGTTTGCAGTCACAGGAAAAATTACACAATATTATGCTCAAGTTAGAAATATTAAAATCACAGATAAGTTGAGAAGGAAAACATGTCTTAAGACTCGCGAGTGCCTAATGCCAGTTACTGCTTTATCAATATATTCAGTTTTATTTATGCATTTTTTTATAAATATTTCTAGATAAACAAAACAAGAAGATAAAATACTTGGATTTTTCACATAAGTCAAAATCAGTTTATATTATTCTATCCTAATACACTAAAAAATCTCGCATTGATCATTAGTTTATAAATAGTGTTCTTTCTTAATGTACTAAAACGTCTCTTCAGAACAAAAATGTGAGTTCTAAGACAAAAAAATACTTTCAAATGTTTACATACATAGGTTCTAACGTGGATTTGGAGTCAGAACATCACTTAATTTTCATATTTAAAGTAGTCCATGACCAATTAAAGGTTAAAGCAATATCCCAAGTTAACAACAAGTTCAGTTTAGTGCTTGACAAAGATTTATTTTCTAATATCTGCTTGGGTAATATTCATGTGCAGCTACAGTGTGGAAGTACCGGTAAGTAAAAAGTGGAGTCGCCTAAAATTACTAACTGGAGTTTGAAAGATAAAATTTCCAGCAGAAAAACAAGTACAAAAAAAATTATTATGATCATCAAAACACGTGGATATAAGCAATTAACCTTAAACATTTCTTCTGGATCCTCATTATAAAGCATCTGGATCAGACGGGCAACAGAATTCTGCTCCTCTTTGAAATCATCTTCATCGAGCTAAGGGAAGGGAAGGGGGGAAATAAGTAAGGAGTGAGGATCACAAAAATAAGGATTATATTATCTTTTTACATTTATGGGAAAATATAAACGTATTATAAAAGGCAGAATTAATGGGAGAGGTCAAATAGGCATTGTAAAAAAGTAGCAAAATAAGACTAGTTACGGTACTGAAGTGACCTCATCTTTAGGAACCCCGTCAGAATCCTTGATGAGCCCCTTTATCAGTCCAAACAATGCGTCAACCTACAAGCAAATCCTGTGATGTTATAACAAGAACTCGCACTATAAAGAAGACAAGTAAAATATAACAAACCTTTTCTGAGGTAGAAATGTGTGTTCCATTTTTCATAATGCTTTGAATAATAACAGTTGCCATGACCTTAGTAGTTGGAATATCAAGGTATTCCATCACGCGAGGATAATTTGAAAGCTTCAATGCAGTCATAACATCATTATATTTCTCTAGTGGAGCACTTAATAGAGCGACAACCTGCTTGGTTGCCTTGTTGTCCTCAATTTTCCCTTTGCCAGATAGTTTTTTCACACATGCTCCCTAACATGCATATATAGAGTCAATGCCATAGGTCTTACAAAACACAGGAATAAGTTAAGAAATAAAATAATGCGAATGGGTACATTCAGATAAGAATAATTTATGAATCAAAAAGAAAACATAAATGAGTGCAAACAATTTGAAATGAAACATACCAAGACTTGATCTGCATAATCAAGTCGATCAGGGTGGACATGAAGCGTGAAGGTGAGAAGTGATGAATACAGAGTTACAACTCCAAAAGTGGGCATGTCAGGTTGTGCCTCTATCACCTACATAACAAATGGAGGTATCATATTTCACAACCAACGAGCATAAAAACAAAAACATTGTATAATAAAAATATGAGAAGGATGTAAAGTACACTTTTCTGTTCAAGAACATCCAAATCAAAAGTATGAAAAATAAGACAGTTTCAATATTCAAGTGGCAAATGAAAAAAGAAAAAAGAAAAAAAATTCATTTCACTTTCTACTTAAAAAAAGGGGCTGGCGGACCACAGTGAGCTGAAAATACCAACTAGGGGTCTGACCCCCTTTGTCATCCCTAACTGTCATCAGTGTCCTGCCTCACAATCCACTCTACTTTATAGATCCCCTTGAGCCTATTTCTACCCTTCCCATGGCGGTTTGGCTACCTTGGCTACAGTTTAGTGGTCAGCAAATCTCTCTCTCTCCCACCCCCTGTCAAGTTTGACAATTTTTAATTGTTTCTTGGCAGTCTTTGGGATGGTTATCTGTGCTCTTGCATTGTTTTAGGCTCCTGTAATTAGCCCCATTTTTTTACCTAATGTGGTCTCTCGTCTCCGATTCTAGAATTGGACTAGCCCACCATCTCTAGTCCCGGACACAACCTGACCCCATGATATTCTTGTTAGCCTATTCTCAACACAACTAATCTCTAAACACAAATCTCTGATCCCATCCCCATTCACAAACATTATCACCTATCACCCTTTATATATTGTTTATTTTCCCTTGAGAGTGTTTAACTGTAACAAGCTTAAAGCCTAGAGAGTGTGTTACAATATCAAGAAAAACATTTCATTGTATCATTATTACGTCATAAAATATGTTCACATTTTATATAACCTCCTAGGAGTAGATTCCATATCTTATTATATCTTAGGATCTGTTTCCTTAATTAGTAAGGATAAATGAGTCTAATATTAGTAATTTAAGGGTTAGGGCATTGCTTTTGCGTGAAATTATTGAAATTCAAATATACTAATGTTAAATCATTATTTAGAGTTTGTTCTCTCTTTTCCTCCATCTCTACTTCAGTATAATTTCAACAATCTTTAAATATGATTAACAAGTGACATTGTATTTGTATTAATCCTTTCAAATTTATTTTGCCCTTTAAAGACTTGGCTACTGCGTTGATTAACTTTATCATTAATTGCTTATGAACCCCAGTTACAGAGATAATAATAAAAACATAAAACTTAATGTTTACTTTATATCAAGTGTATCAATTAGCCTAAAGTAAGTCTGTTGTTAAATCATAGTTATGAACCTCAACCAGTGGCTGTAATAGTCAACTCTGAAAAAACATTATAACAGGATTGAGGAAATGGGATGACCATTACTTTAATATTATAATACAAATTAATCCTTCCAAATTTATTTTGCCTTTCAGAGACTAGGTTAGTGCATTAAGAACTTTATCATTCACCACTTATGAACCCCAGATAGGGAGATAGTAATGAAAACAAAAAACTTGATGTCTACTTTACATCAAGTCTATCAATTAGCTTACCATCAGTAGGTGGTTAAATCATAGTTATGAATCTCAAAATAGTGGCATGTAGCAGTCAACTCTAGAAAACAGTACAGAGGTATACAGGGAAGTGGGATGAACATTATTTTAAACGTGATATAATACAACTTAATCCTTTCAAATATATTCTTCCTTTCGGACACTTGGTGAGTGTGATGAGAACTGCATCATTCATCACTCATGCACCACAGATAGGAGATAATAATAAAAGCAAAAAAGCTTAATGTCTACTTTATATCAAGTCTGTGGTCAAATCATAGTTATGAATCTCAAATAGTCACACATGGAGTCCAACTCCGGAAAACACTACAGCGGGATAGAGGGAAGCGGGATGACCATTATTTTAAAATGTTATAATGCAACAAACTAAATTGTTATACTAAACGTATAAATACACAAAATAGAACAAAAATACCCAAAATTAAAGAAATGAATGATAAATAATAAGTCACATTCGACACAAAAATCACCACCAATCTAGGGGCAATAAGGACTTAGTTATGTGAAGTCAAAAAATGAATGATGAAACTAATAAAAAAAGAACGTAACAGATTAGATAAAATTTGGCAGAATGTCAACTGGGAAGTAAAAAGAAAAAATAAAGAACAGAATGCATAAAAATAAAAAGATAAACTGTGAAAAGAATAGAGGTCAAAACTCAGGAACTTTTGTGTGGAATATTTACTTGAAAAACCTGAATAACAGTAATTCAGGAGTAAAATCAAGGTTTTAAATAGCACCACTGTAGATACGTAACAAAGCAGTTAGTAGAGTGGCTTTAGCGGGCTTAGCTGACCAAATAGCAGCCATAGCAGACGGATGGAAGCACTATGTATCGATCTCAAATAAAAGCCCCCTGAACAGAGATTGAGCTTTTGGGGAGTGACTATTTGTGGAATTTCAATTGCCAAACGAAATCTATAATTATAATAATAGTGAAAAACGATAAAGACTAGGATTTAGAAGATGATGATTGGTGATTGATTCCTATCTAGGAAACTTGTATTTGACTTTTGTTGGTAATTAGTTACTTGTATGTTTCATTCAAAACACCAAGATTCTATTCTTGATTATGAATTTAGAGGAATTTATATCATTTTTTGAGAATTTACGTATATAGTATACAAACTATAAAACTAAAAAACAGACACAAAGTAAAAATGCGAATTCAAGAGCTATATCATGGTAGCACCAATATACCATGCAAAAAAACTGCGATAGCAGCTGCAATGACCACTATTGAAAACCACTCCGCTATTTAAATCCCATAGCTGTCCAAGGACACTCTGGTATAGTGGCACTTGACTACTATGCATTAACTCATGTTGGTTGCAAATATTGGACAAACCATGACTTTATGACAGCAAACAGTACAGAGATACATACATTTGCACTACATGGCTAAAATTTTCCAAGATAAAAGGAATGAGAAAAAAATACCTTGCCAATGGCATTGCTTAATTTGGAAAATGCTTCCACTTGCAAAAACTCTGGCAACACCTCTGCACTTGAAGCAGCATAATTCGAAAGCCTTTCCATTAACTGAGACAGCACTGTCTTGATGTCAACGGACGCCTGAAAGATACAGTGGAGGAAAAAACAGAAAGCTAACGAGTTACCTGAGTATTTGCAGCATAAAACTGTCATGGATATTTTGGATGCAATTTTTATAGTTCTAAGAAAAAAATACAATAGATACTATCAAGTGCGTGCTTATCAATAAATGCGACAATATATATGTAGGCTAGCTTTCATATATACGTACGGACAAACATAAACTTAGAATTATCTCAAGTTTCTACTAAAATCATATTCTATAGGGAAATTTTGGAGACAACAAATAAAGTTCCTTCCTTGAATTCTAACTTCACAGGAATTATACCTGGCAGAAACTTGTGCAATAGTTTGATAACTCAGATGATTTACTAACTGCTAATTACTATGTAGATATTTACTTTCTCTAATTTTCAGAATTCTTTGATTAATTTCTTTCCTATTGGTGCTTCTTCACAATAAAATGCAATATTACTATATTAGCAAAACAAAGCAGTCCAAGTTCACTAATCTGAACTTTCATGGTATGGAAGGTGGGAAAACGTAAACAAGGAATCCTCCAGATGTAATACGAATAAATGTGCAAGCTCACTAACCTGAAGTTGAGGGTAAGCACCCAACAACACATCAAGAGTTTGCAAGTGATACTCATCAGGGAAGACTTGAATTATACAATCCATCAAGTAGAACTGAGCCAACTCATCTTTGCAATTCACAACCTGTCCAAGATAATTGAGGAAAAGCAATCATATTTTCTGGTTAGAAAGCAAACCATGCCTTTGATTATCAGAAATAAAAACAATAGACCAGTTATACCTGCTCCAGTACTCTGGGAAGCACAACATCTTTGTACATATCTAGGTCAACACCCTCTATCTGACTGAGAACATGCAGATTCTTCCCAACCTAATAATATATCAAGGACAAAAAAGCAATAGAAGCCTTCTATAAGCATTTCATCGTGTATACAACCCCACTGCAGTGAAGCAAAATAGTTACAGGCTTCAGGTATTACAAGATCACGCAACTCGCTCCTTTCCTTTTCTCGTTTCTCCTTCTCCCGGGCAGGCCCCTGCAGACCAGAAAGCCCGACAGCAAGCCTCAACTCAGGGTCAGCTAAGAGTATGAAAGATTCACATGCATTACTACACCTGCATGACCAGAAATCATGCCCTCGTGATATATTTTACCCTCATGACGTGCAACTATTGAGACAACATGCATGTCTGAACACGAGTGTTGTAATGATGTGCTGACAATTCAACCAACCTGATGTTGCATCCGCACCCAAAGTTTGTTCATTTCAGTGAAATTTTGCAGTACAAATTCTACAGCATCTGCTACAGTATCCGCATCCCTGCATTTGTCAAATAAGGCATTCATACATCAAGCTCAATTTGAAATTGGTGCAGCTTTAAGATAATTGTCACTGCCCCATAACAAGGCAGACACCCAAGTCACAAAGTGGATCAGAAAAGGACAGCGGAAATCAAAAGATGAACAACAAAATCACATGTTAACAAAAAAGGAGGATCCTGTTCTAAAGACTCCATGAGTTGATATCATGCAACAACATTGCAAAACTGACGTGGGATAATAGTACTGTTGGTAGCCCTGATAGATAAATGGTGATACTCAGGGTGCCATCAATTATGTTCCAAATGTTCACTGCTACTGGCTCAGTTCATTGAAACTTCAAATCTAACTCAATTAAGAAACCTCACAGGAATAATCCTGCCGTGGAGGGCCAAAAATCTTGTTTTACTTACCCTTCGTACTCTGAACCAATATCTGGCAATTTATCCCTACTAACTTGAGAAAGATAACTTCTTAGAAAGAGTCCACGGACAGGGTGCTGAATGCCACGACACATCTCCACGAGATCCTTAAGAACATCCTTTGCGGGAGCTTCCTTGGACTTGATGTATACCGATCCTACTGTACAAAGGAGATACCTGATTGTGATCATAAAATTAACAGCTTATAAGTAAGAAGCATATAACCACCGCAAAAGCTCAAAACAATAAATGTTTCCTGTTAAAAATTAGTGATAACCATGAGGTTCAAAACCACCAAGTCATCAATGAGCAAAGTTACACAATTGATTTTGAAACAAGCCAAGAAATGTCCCCCACGAGTCGTGATGAACTGACGAACGTCAACATGATCGTGAATTGCTCAACATACAAACACAAGATAAAATAATTTACAATTACAATTTATAAGCAAGCTTAGCACCTAAACATTCAGGAATACTTTCCTATTATAAACGGTGTACAATAAAAAAAAATAATATAAGAAGAAAAAACGGATTCCGCAACACTCTCACTCACAATCGAGGCAAAATGTTTCCGGCATGCTGGACGAGTTCATAAAGATCAATAATGGAGCAACCGCGACGAGTCTCTTCCTCGAAGAACATCTCAAGCTTCCGTAACTGATCAAAGGCGCGCATATCTAAAACACCGAATTCAGAGATAAAGAGATGCAAATTAACAATCACAAGGACAGAAACAGTTCGGTAGAGGATCCAACGGAAAACAAAAACAAAAACAAGGTAACCGCGGATCCGAGAGGAACGCACATAGTTCGTAGTACTTGTGAGGAGAAAGCTTGGAAGTCCTGAGCTCGGAGAGCATCTGAGCCGAATACTTCAAAGCGTCCCGGAGATTGTTAGAATCCTGCGACGAATCGAAATTGGATCGGAATGAATTAGGAATTCGGACAGCGAATCAGAATTAGCGTGATCATGCGTGGTGGAAGAAAAGGAAGATAGAGAGGTTAGGGTTTAACGGAGGAGTTACCAATGCACGGTGCATGTAGAAGGAGTTCTGCTGAAGACCGGCGATTCCGGCGGCCAGAAACTTCTCTTCATCTTCCGTTCCGTCTAACATCATTCTCTCTCCGTGTAACTTCGCGTTGATTCCTCTTCCTAACTACCGGTCCAACCGAACTTGTTTTCTTCTTCCTGCTGCTCTCTGCTTGGGATTTACGTTCACAATGGAGAATATGCCTCCTCTTAACTTCCCCCTATTCCGATTTCACCCTCACTACCTATGCTTTCACTCACCAATCTACAACTTTCTCAAACATTTTTTATTTTTATCTACCAAAAAATAATGGTCAAAGAACCCAAAAAACTTATTCTTCTTTTCTTTACTCGTGTTTACCAAAATAAATAATTATATATTTTTTTAATTCCGACATCTTCAAAATGGTTCTTACAAAGTAATCTGCCTTTTCGAAATATATTTTATTACAGTTTTTTTTATTCAAATGTCAAAAATTTGCAACAATAATTCATATACTCTGCAGAACCATGAGTTATTTTTTAGAGTCTATTACAGTTTAACTTGTTGATAGTCAAATTCCTATTTATGAATAAAATAGTCTAAAATATTATCCTATTAAAATTTAAATACAAATTAGGATCAAACATAATGTGTGCTTTATTTACCCTATCTTTACTTGTCATTATTGTCTTTGTAATACGTTTAATTTTGTATGTTTAACTGAAAAATGTTTTATATAAAAAAAAAGGCTGAAAACGTTACTCTAACTTTTTTCCATATTAATCTCAAAACTATTTTTTAGTAAGGTTATACTAATATCATGTATAACAATTAAATTTAAATTATTATTAAAAAATTAATTACATCAATAAAAAAATATATAAAAATAACTTATGGTGTTTATGTTTTAGGATGCGGTCTAGTTAACTTTTATCCAAATTTAATTTTAATATATATATATATATATATATATATATATATAGAGAGAGAGAGAGAGAGATTGAGAGTGATGGACAAAGGGAAGAGAAGCAGAGGTTGAATAATTTTTTGGTTTCACATAAATATATGAATTTTCCTTATAGTCCTCAAAATGCAAAAATTCATTTTAATTATTTGATATTTTTTTATTTTAGTCTCTATTGTTTATTAACATATGTGAATTGATGAGCTGTTCTTTACGTATACAGCCACGATGGAAAAGAACTGGTATGAATTTTTTTTGGTCGTCGATAAATTTTTACATCTTTTTTGTTTTCAAATTTTTTCTCATTTTGTTTTTTCATAAAAATTTATTTATATTTTGGTCAATTGTTTATTCTCATTGATTAAGTGATGATTATATTGTTGATTAAGTAGAACTTACACGTGTAAGAAAAACAAAATTAATAATATGATGTGAACGATATTCTCTCTCTTTAGTTAAGGTTTATATTTTTTTCGCATATGTCCTATTTGACAAAATTTAAAGAAAATGAAGAATTGTAAAATAAATTTTATACTTTTCAACATTCATCATCTTTTTTTTTCACTGTTGAATAACGAAAATTATAAAAAATTATGATATGTAGTTTTAATAAAAGATAAAATGACATTGTTTTCATCATATTAATTATTTTTAAACCAAATTAAATATAATCATCCTATTTAACTCACACTGTCATTTAGTGGATATTTCATTACTTAAAAAACATCAATAAATTATAGATTAAAAAAAGTTTTATGAAAACACCAAAAGCAATAAAAAAAATACATTTTTCACAAAAAGAAAAGTTTTATGAAAAAACCAAAAAAAAAAAAAAAATTGTACGTTGCGATTCT
>Ga0209700_101570_pt1 | contig 47539 bp, 26 predicted proteins | sample SiratroredBW_FD_187528 | JGI IMG/M metagenome (GOLD analysis project Ga0209700, IMG submission 187528) | Root nodule microbial communities of legume samples collected from California, USA - Siratro red BW (SPAdes) (version 2) | ecosystem: Host-associated > Plants > Roots > Nodule | place: USA...
TGTTTGAGAAGATTTGTATTTGGTGGACTTGAAATTAGGCCAAGGTGGAGATTTGTTGATTTTGGCCTAACTTCAAGTCCCACATCAGTGGGTTTATTCTTAGGGGGGGAGGTTGTGAGTTATAAAAGAACTCCTCCTCCTCCCATTTCAATGTACCAAAACATTCTCTTCTCCCTTTTAATAGAAGTAGTACCATTGTGTGGTGCCCGGAGATTAAGCTATTTGCTGAACTCCGTTCAAAATTTTTTGTCTAGTTTCTCTAATTTTAATATTCAATATTATTAGGGGGAAATCTCAATATTTCCCAACATGCTTCTCATTCTGTCTCTCTTTCCCTCCCTCCATGACTTCTGTTTCTCTGAACCTACCAGCTCCTACCTTACAAGATCAAACTCAACTCTTCATTTCTCCTAATAATCACCAATCATCTCTCTCATATTGCTCCTTCTTTGACATACTAGATCAAAGCCAGGCCAAAGATATCAGATATTTAACACATGGTGATCAAGAGGTAAGATCATATATTCTTTTCATTTTGATTATTTCCTTTCTAACTTAAACATCTTCATTAGTACTGAAAATATACATCCTGAATTGTTTTTAATTATTAGCACTAAGAACATATATAGAACGTGGGATAAGTTATTAAGAAGCTCTGCTTTTATATTATGAAAGTAAATTTTAAAATTAACTTAACCTTATAAATTAATTTAGGGTTTAGGGTTTATACTATTGCAGAATTGACATCTCACAGGAAAAAAAAAACAAATAAAAAAAGCCATTTTAATCTCTATTGTGCAACTAATAATATTCATAGTGGTTGATCTCTTCACATCAGGATGGGAAGTTTGTATTTCATGGTGGATCATCAGATAATCAGCAAGTGTGCATTGCATCGTCCACTCAACCTAAGTGGCAGATCCAATTAGCAGCTCATGTGGCCACCAAAATTTATCCTTCAACAAAGAAGACCAAGATAACAAAAGAGGTGATTGCGAGTACGACAAATGGTTGTCTTCAAATGTGAGGTTCACTAGAAAAATGATGAACACACCTAGCACTAACAGTGATCTCGCCACAGACAAAGCATTCGATATTATTAGGATTTGTGCAGATTGTAACACAACCAGTACCCCACTCTGGAGGAGTGGTCCTAATGGTCCTAAGGTAATTTTCCCTCCTTTTATATAATTATAAATAACTAACTAACCCTTGGTATACCTTTTTTACGTTTGATACTGGAAGTTTTGTGCAAATTAAGATAGTTACATTAAAAGCTAACAAGCTATGGTAACCTCTTGGTGGTGCAGTCACTTTGCAATGCCTGTGGCATTCGGCAGAGAAAGGCAAGAAGGGCAATGGCAGAAGCTGCGAGTGGTTCTGCTCCTTCCAGTTCTGTGGATGCAAAGTCCAGAGTGCAAAAGAAGTGTCGTACAAACCAGTTTGCACGGTTCAAGAATAAGTGCAAGACTGCAACTAGTGCTGCTGCTAGAGGAACATTATCGGAGGAGCAGAAAGTGAGGATTGACCTAGAGGGTTTTGCTGTAAGTTTGAGGGATGATTCAGATTTGAAGCAAGTGTTTCCAATGGATGAAGTAGCTCAGGCAGCGTTGCTTCTTATGGATTTATCTAGAGGCTTTGTTTATAAGTAGAACTATTTCTTCCATGGATTTATCACATAATTTTTTAATAGTAAAAATATCTTTTATCCAGTAACACCCTAAAATTGATAGTTTTAATTCTAATCAAACATACTATTTCATATATTATCTTCTTTGTTCAGGTTATGATGTTAATATTGCATAACTCAGGTATAAATACAATAAACAAAGAATCAAAATAAATTACCATGCAAACTCTGTAAGTTTCTTCTAACTCTTACTCCTATAAAATTTCGTATTCTCATATTTAAACATGCTCATATAATATCATAATACATAACAAAATATATAAATAATTTAACTGTTAAATTAAACATATAATAATCGATGTCAATATAAATAATTAAACACATAAAGTCTATTACAAACTAATCATTTCATGAATAAATAATCATCTCATCAGTAGTTATAAAATAATTAACACTTCTTTTAAGAGATTTATATTAAGTTTGATACTCAAAAATTATTATTTGTTATAATACTTAGTTACTTAAATAATTTATTTTCACATATCTTATTGAGTATAGGTAAATCTTTACCTATACTTAATGTTAAAAATCTTCATTAAATCTCATTATCATATACATTTAATTATTTGATTTAATAAATCAGTGGAACTTAGAATCTTTTCAGATCTCTTAACTTGAAATGTATATTGTATATACATCATCAACGTTGTATCTTTGTGATTATTATATATATAATAATAATAATATCCCCTTAAATTATTATTTACAATATTACACAACATGAATAACAACGCATAATCTCTAATTTGATCCTGGAACTTTTTATGTGATTTTGATTTCTTTTTCTATTTTCTGTTCAATTACCCGTAATTTTGTATTATACTTTGAAGATGACACCGTAAAATTGAAAGGAAAAGCATTTCACTCTTTTTTTTTTTTTTAAGGATTGAAAAGGGTAACGTGTTCGTGATTCAATACATTTTTAAAATTAAAAATTAATTAAGAATAAAGGAATCAGAATTACGTCAAAAAATAAAGGACAAAAAGGATGGGTAATTAAAATTTAAGACAATAAAATTGTGGTAAAAATTGTTATGGACCAAAATTGTGAATTTTGCAAAAATATAAAGATAAAAATTTAATCAAGCAAAATATTTATTATATGCATTGTAAATAGATTTAAAATATTTATATAAAAAATTCAATTAATAAATAGTTTAATTAACCATATTAGTGCTATTTATCATACAATTTATGCACATATTTTAAAATTAGTTTCAAACTAAATGGAAAGTATAGAGAACTTTGATAATCGTCTTTGAATTTTAATTCTATAACAGTGATTTAATTTAATTTAATCAAACTTAACATTAACAAAAAATAATTTATTTTCATTATTGATATGTACTATACACAACTTTAAAATAGAGAGTAAATAATTAAAATATTTTGTACGTTTTGAAATTTGCATGTTCTTCAAAGAATTTAGCAAAATAACATAAATTTTGGAACAAAAACATGTTTAAAAACACAAACGTTGAAACTTCATCTATAAACAAATGTATAGAATGCCTAACATAAAATATAACACAAAACAATAGTATTATCGTCATTTTAAATAGCAAGATTCAGACCCTAATATTAGTTATTGATTAGAATTAGATTTTAAGATTTATAACTTTACTAATATTTTCTTAATTTTATTTTAGTATTATATACAGTTATGACTAACAACAATTTCATGTAAGATTTTTTTTTCAGTCCCTTTTTATTAAAAAAATTGAATGTTATATATCATCCTCATTCAATATTAATAAAAATATTTATGTTAGTTAATTTTAATTAATAATGTAAAAAATCAATTTAATTTAAAACACCTTAACTTTTAAATAACTTAAGTAATTGTAATATTTAATGAGATTACACATAAACTATACGAATTTTTTATATTTGGTGTTGAAAATTTTCTGTGAATTTTTGGTGGAACTGTACAAAATATAGAAACTCGTTTGTTCTAAATTTTTACAAAAAAAAAATCAGCCAGAAAAGTCCCATAACATATAATTTTTTTAATAATAATAATAATAATTTCCGTAGGAGAATGACTTGTATTGTTAATAAATTAATCCGCGTATCCACTTGCATAAAAAATGTTGATAAATCATTAATAAATTAAAAATATAAAGAAAACAATCAATTAATGGATTTGAGAATGAATCCTTGTTTTTCCATATTTATAATAAAAAAAAAAGTAGATTCATTTAGTTCTTATATAAAGGTACAGAAAGAGTAATATTACTAGTCAAATAGATAGGATTTGCAAGTAATTTTAATAATGATATTTTTTTGTATATCTTTTTATTTTAATATATGGAGATTAAATTGAAGAAAGAGAAATCATCAGTTAAGCTGGTGATTTTTTTTATTCAGGACTTTTGAGAACCTTTTAATCATGTTTACTAAGAAAAGATCTGAGCGTTTGAACAGAAACAAAAAGTCAAGAGGGACTAAAGGAAAAATGTGAGAAGAAAAATTCTAATGAATTCTCCTTCTATAAAACATTTTCTTTAGCTTTTATCTCTCCACCATGAGATTAATCCCAAGGTCATCACTGTTGCAGGAGAGAGAAAGTAGATGCAGATGATCCAAATTCTTTATATAGTTCCTTTTACTGGTAATGGTTAATGTTGTCTCTGAACCAAGAATCAAGATCTCCCAATCCAATTGCGATGCTTCTCATCATCTCGTTCTTGTTCACACCCGCATAAACACTTCCAGATACATGTGTTAGGACATAGGATCTATCACCAACCAAACCACTCGCTCTAATCTTCACTTCCAAAAATTCAACCTTTGAATGCAATGCAACCTAGGTGCTGTTTTTCCAACACACTCACACTGTGACATCACACCAATTTCATAAACAAAACAAAATCACCCTAATTTTGTTTCCCCACATTGAAATGGAACGTGCACGGAGGCTAGCAAATAGGGCAATTCTAAAGAGGTTGGTTTCTTCCACGAAGGATCATTCCCATTCACGACGTCTGTCACATGTTTCACATTCCTTCGCAAGAGCTCAAGAAGAGAACTTGATCGGAAACAACAGACACCATGCATGCAATGTAAGATCTCGATCCATTTCAGTGGAAGCGCTCAAGCCCAGCGACACGTTCCCTCGGCGTCACAACTCTGCCACTTCAGATGAACTGACCAACATGGCCCAGACTTGCGGTTTCGATAATCTCAACTCCCTCATCGATGCCACCATTCCCATATCCATCCGTCGGAAACAAATGTCGTTCAACACCTTTGACGAGGGACTTACAGAGGCCGAAATGATGTTGCACATGAAGAGCTTAGAATCGAAGAACAAATGCTTCAAGTCCTACATTGGGATGGGGTACTACAACACGCACGTGCCACCCGTGATCTTGCGGAACATCATGGAGAACCCCGCGTGGTACACTCAGTACACTCCCTACCAGGCTGAGATATCTCAGGGTCGTCTCGAGTCCCTCATGAATTTCCAAACCATGGTCGCAGATCTCACCGCTCTTCCAATGTCCAACGCTTCGTTACTCGATGAAGGAACTGCGGCTGCTGAAGCAATGTCAATGTGTAACAACATTCACAAGGGGAAGAGAAAGACCTTTGTCATAGCCAATAATTGCCACCCTCAAACTATTGATATTTGCATGACTAGAGCAACTGGTTTCGGGATTAAGGTTGTTGTTGTGGATGCTAAGGATGTGGATTACGGATCCGGTGATGTTTGTGGAGTTCTTGTTCAGTATCCGGGTACTGAGGGTGAGGTTTCGGACTACGGGGAGTTTGTTAAGGAGGCTCATGCACATGGAGTTAAGGTTGTTATGGCGACTGATTTGTTGGCTCTAACTATGTTGAAGCCTCCCGGGGAATTTGGGGTGGATATTGTTGTTGGGTCTGCTCAGAGGTTTGGAGTTCCAATGGGTTATGGGGGTCCACATGCTGCGTTCCTGGCCACGTCACAAGAGTATAAAAGGATGATGCCTGGAAGGATCATTGGGATCAGTGTTGATTCTTGTGGAAAGTCGGCTTTCAGAATGGCCTTGCAAACTAGGGAGCAGCATATCCGCAGGGACAAGGCCACCAGCAACATTTGCACTGCTCAGGTAACACCCTCCTTCTTCATCCTGATTTGGTTTAATCAAATGATTTGAGTTTGGAGAAATATAAACTCAGACTCCATTCTGAAGTGTATTAGGATGACAGTAAGAGAGAAATAGGAAGAAATGAACATGTAAAGTGAGAAAGTGACACATATGATAACTGATATAGCGGGAAAGGAAGAGAGAATGAGATAAAAAATCAAAGAGATGCTCAATATAGCATGTTTTAGGATGAATTTAAGTGGTGAGAAGAAAAGAAAAAAAGATAAAAGGAGAAATTGACATATATGAACCATATGATAAGTGGTGTGCTGCCATAGAAATGGAAAAAGATTAAGTTATAATGGAGTTGAAACCAGTTGGCAGAGAAACTGAGTTAATGTTTATAACATCCCATGGTTTTATTTTATTATTCGTGGTGGCTTGTGATGGACAAAAGACTGCTAACGATTTTTCATTTCTAAGTTTTCACTTTCTATTACCATTTCAATTCATTTTCGTTTGAATAACTTTCTAGAATAGACAAGCGTCCTTTCACTAATACAATTTGTGGCCGTGTTTCGTTCTTTCTAATAAGCTGATTCTGTTATACCATTGTTGTTTCTAATAAGGCATTGCTTGCAAACATGGCTGCTATGTATGCTGTGTATCATGGACCTGAAGGACTTAAAACCATTGCCGAACGGGTTCATGGTCTTGCTGGGGTGTTTGCCCTGGGATTGAAGAAACTTGGTACTGTGAAAGTTCAGGACCTTCCCTTCTTTGACACTGTGAAAATTGAGACAGCCAATGCTCAAGCAATTGCTGATGTTGCTCGCAAAAGTGAAATAAATTTGCGGGTTGTTGATGGGAACATTGTGAGTGTTACTTTTATTGCATCAAATAAACTGAGTTTGTTTTCATGTCTTTGGATTATTGAGCTTGGTGCTTTTCAGATCACTGTTTCCTTTGATGAAACAACAACCTTGGAGGATGTTGATAACCTTTTCAAAGTTTTTTCTAATGGCAAGCATGTAAGCTTTGTGACGCATATACAATGTTCATAATTGTCAATTTTATCATTACTTATTACTATAAGAAGGTCTAATATTTTAACTAATTATGCAGGTATCCTTTACAGCTGCCTCTCTTGCACCAGAAGTTGAGATTGCACTTCCTTCTGGACTAGTTAGGAAGAGTCCTTATCTAACACACCCTATCTTTGACATGTATATCCCTTTGAGCATAAGTTGAATTCAAGCGATTATATTGTGGAAGCTTACGTGAATTCCATTTGCCCTTAAATAGGTACCACACTGAGCATGAAATGCTCAGGTACATTCATAGGCTACAATCGAAAGATCTTTCATTGTGCCATAGTATGATCCCACTGGGATCTTGTACAATGAAGTTGAATGCAACCACTGAAATGATGCCTGTGACATGGCCTAACTTTGCTAACATTCACCCTTTTGCACCAATTGAACAGGCTCAAGGTTATCAGGTATGTGCAAGGTTAAATATAATAAAAGTGATTTAAATTAAGCAAAATACGGGATATTGATTTTTCTGTATCTAAACAAGCAAATTTGGTATCAGGAAATGTTCAAAAATTTGGGTAACATGTTGTGTGAAATCACTGGGTTTGACTCCTTCTCTCTGCAACCTAATGCGGGTGCCGCTGGAGAATACGCTGGATTGATGGTTATTCGTGCATATCATTTGGTACGGTGACTTTAATCATCATTATGAACATGTGTGCAACCTAATGTGATTTACTTCTAGATATAAATTACCTCAATTCTGTGTTTCGTGTGCTTCTTTTGCTGTATGTAGTGTCTTCCATTACATTATTGCCTTTGATATATTCTAAATTTTCTGTGATGCGTACTTATTTTACTAGTTGGACAAACTGTAGGCAAGAGGAGACCACCACCGCAATGTTTGCATTATACCAGTCTCAGCACATGGTACAAATCCTGCCAGTGCTGCTATGTGTGGAATGAAAATTGTATCAACCGGAACCGATGCCAAGGGAAACATCAATATTGAAGAGTTGAGGAAGGCTGCTGAAAAACATAAGGACAACTTATCTACACTTATGGTACAACTTGCTTCCTGTACTTGAATTTTACTTGCTCTGTTCGGATTAACTTTAGGTTGGAGGAACATTTGTGTTGGTTTTCTTCTAAATCATAGGTAACATATCCTTCAACTCATGGTGTTTACGAAGAAGGGATTGATGAGATATGCAAGATTATTCATGACAATGGAGGACAAGTATATATGGATGGTGCTAACATGAATGCACAGGTTTGTTTCTCTGCACATCTTTGCATTTTATGTAGATATATTCAATCATGCTACCATGCAAGATTAGGCACTATACAAACCATAATTTGGTTCGTGTTTACAGGTGGGACTTACAAGCCCAGGTTGGATTGGAGCAGATGTTTGCCATCTGAATCTCCACAAGACATTTTGCATCCCTCATGGAGGAGGTGGCCCTGGCATGGGTCCTATTGGAGTAAAGAAACACTTGGCACCATTTTTACCTTCACATCCAGTGGTAATAACTTTTGTTCTTTGTAACATTATATATGACGTGAATAAATAATTTTTGAACTAAGATCCTTACAAAACGCTTACACTTGTGTAACTTTGTTGCACTTTTTCTTTGTAATCAATGATTTGTTACATATAAAAAGGTTTCCACTGGTGGCATTCCTGCCCCTGACAAGACACAACCAGTTGGTACCATTTCTGCAGCACCATGGGGCTCAGCTCTGATATTGCCTATCTCATACTCTTACATAGCCATGATGGGTTCCAAAGGACTCACCGAAGCGTCAAAAACAGCCATTTTGAAGGCAAACTATATGGCAAAACGATTGGAGGTTTGTGCAACATCATAGTTGCATGCGTTTCTTTTTACCTTGCAACTTAATTATACTTGTAAGTTTTTCAGACTCATTACCCTGTTCTTTACCGTGGAGCGAATGGAACTGTTGCTCATGAATTCATCATTGACTTAAGAGGCTTTAAGGTAGGTCCAATTCGTCATTGTGAATGTTTTCTCAACCAATTAGAATTATTCATTATCTGCTTAATAGCAAACTATTCTTATGGTAGAACACTACTGGGATAGAACCCGAGGATGTTGCAAAGCGGCTTATAGACTATGGCTTTCATGGACCCACAATGTCATTTCCTGTGCCTGGCACACTTATGATTGAACCCACTGAAAGTGAAAGCAAGGTATGCTTACATAGGAAACTAGTGCCCTCTCTTTTTCTGCTTTCTATCATGTAATTTTTTATTCAATTCAACAAAACTTCATTGCAGGCTGAGTTAGACAGGTTCTGTGATGCTCTTATTTCCATTCGGCAAGAAATTGCTGAGATTGAGAATGGAAAGGCTGACATCGACAACAATGTACTAAAGGTATGAGTTTGGTTTTTGGCTCTTGGTTATTCTTCTCCATTAAATAAGATGCAGATTACTACTTCATTATTAAGAAGTGTTGACACTTGTGCATTTACAATTTCAATTAAGCTAATAAACTTTTAAGTGATTATCTAAAATATTTTATGCAGGGTGCCCCTCACCCACCATCACTGCTCATGGGAGATGCATGGACAAAACCTTACTCTCGAGAATATGCAGCCTTCCCAGCTTCCTGGCTTCGTGTTTCCAAGTTCTGGCCTTCCACTGGTATGACATCATTTCCATAATTAACCTACCACATTATCATTTGTTGTGAGGCTATTCTCTAAATTTGATGAGCATTTTTTCTCTTTAATTCTGAAATTTTTCACCGTATATGAGGGGGGTACTAATTGGTTCTAAATGTAATTAAACTATGTACTTAAGTACACTTATTTTCTAATTCTCACTTGGTGAATTTGCAGCTTCTGCAATTGTGTTTGACAATTAGATAGACTAATGAATATAAAATGTTGTTGGGTGTATCAGGGCGTATTGATAATGTGTACGGTGACCGGAACTTGGTTTGCACCCTTCCCCCAGAAGAACAAGGTACTACAACAACCTAATCTTCTGCCACTGACAAGTAGTTTATTTACACAATGTATATAAACTCTTCCTATCGTACAGTTGCTGCTGCTTGACCTTTGCTTCATCATCTCATAATGATGATGATAATGTAACTTTCATTAAGTATAGCCTCTGTACTCACTTTTTCCCTTCTCAGCAAATCTGTTCAAAAGCTTCAATTTAAGTTTTTAAATAATTGAAGATTAGAATAAAATAATTGTTATTTAAATACTTTCATTTCCGAATATATATATATATATATATATATATATATATATATATATATATATATATATATATATATAATTGTCTTTTATCCTGATATGGCCTTTGTTTTTTGATTGTGAAATAACTTTTATACGTCGTGGTAACTTTAGACTTGAAGAATACCTCAATTGGTGGAAGAAAACTTTATTAAGGATTTAAAACAAAAAGTTAAAGTAGACAAAATTTGGTGAACTTGAAAAAGGAATTTCGAGAAGATGTATTTTCTTAAAATGGGATAGTGAATTGGTGAATTTAATTACCCAAGTTCACAATAAAAAAGAGGAACATGGGAATCACAATTATCTAAATAAAATAAAATAAAAGCATAAACCATTCATTACTATCTTTATTTTTGGACTGTCGTCGCTTACTCTCTTTAGTTTCAACTGATAAACCTATCAAATGACTTTAATTATGGTACCCAAATAAATTTAAAAGGTAGAAAAATAATAATAAAATAGCAAAATCAAAGTTAGCCAAGAACCTAAAAGTAACATCGCAAATCTCCATTTTATAACATCGCCACTTACAAGATTTTGTAGAACAGCAAGATAATCAATATATAACTCTAAAATCCTTTTATATTATTTTTCAAAATGATACTAAATAAAAATAAAAATAAAAAAATAAAAAAAAAATATTACGGTACTAAATAGAAGAAAATAACTATTTCAGATGTAATTAAGAAAGCATGAGACATCACAATTTAAGTAGTCAGATATCAGAAAAGCTTAACATTTTTGTTTCTCGGTAAATCAAGACAATTTTTTGTCCTTGGTAAAAAAATACTCAGAAGATAAAAATATCTCTTTTTATTTCTTATTTAAGCTATATTTTTCTCCGTTGCTTTTCCACCACCACAATTCTCACTATCATCGTTACCAACGTAATTTTTATCATTATTGACATATTAAAACAACAAATTAATATGAACTGTGTTAAGGTAATTAATATTAAAAAAGTATCATAGCAAAATTTCATATTATTCTACTTGTCTATTATTCAATTGTAAATCAAGTATTCCTTGGGAGTGACAAAAAGCAGATAATGCATCGAGAAGTTAAATATAACACATTACTTAAAAACAGTGCATGAGCTATAGCTCCAACGGCGTGGGAGTTGCAAGTTTGAGTTCTAAATCTGGGGCTGCCATCTCAACAGTGCAATCAGTTGAAGATGAAGTTGACGAGGAAGGGACATGGAACAAGGTGGGACGGTGTTGTGTTTTGTCATAGGTATTGTGAGATTGTCGGAGAAAATACTTCTGTGCATGACTTGCCACTTGCACAGGTGTTCTTGTTTTCACAAAACTTTTAGATATGCCTCTCCAGTTTCCCTTCCCCAGCTTCTGAAGCCCTACAAGAAATACTCTGTGCTCTTCCTCTGTCCATGGCACACCTGACCATTCCACAAACAACAACACTCAAACCCAACTTTCATTATGCATCCCTTCATTTCCATACCAGAACTTTAAATCTTTAATTTCTATTCCTATACTCTATCTTTTCTACGTATAAACTAAAATTATTATCTTCAAAGTAGAAGTTTTGAAGTAAAAAGTAGTAGAAATATTTTCTTTCCATCGAAAACTTTTTTATTTTAAACTATGTTTTAATATTTTAGAAATTTACGATAATTTATATCACAAAATATATTATTTATTGTAAATATAAAACATGATTTCTATGTTTAATATACTCATTTGTTATGGATTTTAAATAAACTAAAATTTTTATGTATGTAAAAATATTAATTTATTATATATTTTAATTATATAAATATATTCTATACATTATAGAAGTGTCACTTTAGATATCAACAATTGTTTATGTCAAGTCGCACTCTTTTATGCCCTTAGCTTTAAGAAAAAGTTATTTACTTTCTTGAAAATTTCTATTTATCTTTCATTATGTTATACTAAAAATAGTCAAATTCTTTTTCATTTTAAAATAAAATTAATTTCTTTGATGTTTTTGATAAAATAGGTTGTATATATATTTGATAAAAAAAATTTTAATAAAATTCACATTTCTCTTTTTTTAATAACGTAACCATCACTCGTGATTTTACTTTATTTATAAAAATATATTTTTACTTTATTAAAAATATTTAATTTTAAAATTTTTAGATTTTAATTTTCAATTTTTATTTAAATTTTAGTAAATGTGATATTTTTAAATAAAATAAGAAAAATTGTCACTTTATTAAAAATATAAAGCGAGTTTGATTTTATTATAAACATAAAAAAGTGATTATTTATTTAAAAGCTATAAATAATGTAAATGGTACTTTGTTAAAATGATCAATTTATTTACGTACCAAATTTATTTGCATGTGATATTTAACTAAAGGAGCAATCATATTATAATATTCAAGTAAGTGTAAGCTAAATCCATTTTCTAGTAAGACCAATAACATTGTTATTTTATATGATCTTAAATAACATTAAAATTTGATAACAATGATTTTAAAGAAGTATGCATGATTTTCTCCTGAAACAAATGACCTAATTAGACCCTTAATTTATTGGAATCCATGACAGACGAAGAAAAAGATGAAGAGAGAATAAGAACCTTTTTTTGAGTCTTGAATTTTTGATAGGAGGCTATTGGCTCTGAGTAAGTAAGCATCTGAATGTTCATTTGCATCAAGCGGGGAAGTAGATGAAGAGAACAAGTAGTTGGAGCTGAAACATGGTTTCATGACAGAATATGAAGGTGCAGAAAAAGAAATAGTAGAGGATGAGGAAGAAGAAGAAATGTCAAGTCGCACTCCAAAGAGCTTGAGGTGTCCGTAACCGAGAGGAGTTTTACAAGTCCTAGAATTGTGACCTAAGTTGCCACAATATGAACATTTTCTGGCTATTCCCATTTCTGAACTACAGGAAGAATATGCCTTGCGTATCAAATATTACTAACCCACCCCACATAGTACCTAATGGAGACCAGAAACATGCACACGCATATATAGAGCCAGAAATCAGAATAAAAACAAGACATAGAAAGGCATAGGAAACGATACATTTATTTGCATTGTGCGGTCTTTGGTGGCGCTATTTTTAACGTGCAAAGTGGGAGCAAAAAGGTTGAATATTGGAGTAAAAAATAGCGATGGAGAACACAGTTTTTTGTTGGGACCTTTCCAACCCAAGGTTTTGCAGTTGAAACCAAAAACAGAAAGAAATCCAAACACTCTCTTTCGACTATAATTGGACAATCTCGTAAAAAGCTTCTTCTTAATTAATACATAATCAAACTATATTTTCAAGTTGCACATTGGGAGTGCGGGATCAAGAGAATTATTCTTCCTTCCATGCCTGCACTGCATCAACCATCACCTGGGAATAGTGCTTTCCGTACATTAAAATATAATAAAGCTATATCCAGTTTTATTCATAAGTTACTTTATTTTAATGCTTCGAATATTTTCTTGTCATTATTTTCTTTATGTATCCATATTGGTTATGTTTGATAACTCATTAATAAGATTTTAGCTTTTTTTAGGCTTAGTTGTAATTTTTGGTTTATATATTCTACAAAATCTAGGATTTTAATCTTTAAATTTTTTTTCTGTAATTATAGTTTCTTAAGTTTTAATTTATTTAATTTTAAAATATTAAAAGGCTACCGTTAAAGTTAACCGATTAGATGGGTTTAACTTAATAGCTTAAAAATTAAATTTAAAGTATAAAAGTATGTTGTATGAATGATTTTTCAAAGTAAGGAAATCTGGCGTAGCTTTCTTGAACAAGTTATTAAAGACATTTATAATGAGATCGAAAATGACATAGACAATAAATATAGGTACATTGTTCCTGACCATATGATGTGTGATTTATGTACGAGCGAATTAGATTACAACTTTAGAAAAAGGAGATGCAATTAGTCCATTTAAAAATAGTGGCTTCTTTACTGTATGGTTTGAAGTGTGGATTATTGGAAAAGAAAATTGATAAATTGGAGGAAGATGGAGTGAAACTGAAGTTGTTTAGATTAAAGAGTAGAGATTAAAAAAGATAAAAAAAATTATAAAAGTTTATAAATGATGTGATAAGTGTGATTCATAAATTTATTTTTAATTAATAAAATTATTATTTTACTTTATATATATATATATATATATATATATATATATATATTAAATTTATCAAAATAGATTTTGTTAAAATTATATAAATTTTAAATAGTAATAATTGTAAAAGATTTAACCTCAGTAAAACTTAATAAAATAGTATACAAATTTAACATCTAATAAATATTAAACATAAAATAATAAAATAAATAATAATAGGGTATTTATATTTACTATTTACATTTGATAACTCTACTAACAAAAATTAGAAATTATCTAAAATTGTCAATACATCTAACAATGTATAAAACAAATTTTATAAGATAAAATAAAATTGAAATTATTATTTTTAATATTATTACCATTTTTAAATTTATTTTGATTATTACTATTATTTTAAATTTTATGACTATCACTTTTATTATTATTTTATGATTTTATTATTATAATTATTATTTTTATATATTACTATTTGATAAATTTATTTTGAATATTATTATAAGATTTTATTATTGTTATTATTTATTATTATTAAATTTATAATTTCATTACATTACATGTAACATAATTAATTATCTCATACATATATATATATATATATATATATATATATATATATATATATATATATATATATATATATATATATAATTGATTATTTTCTGTTTTACTGTGTTTTATTCTTTTGTTTTAGTACATCAATTTTATTAATTTGAATCATTTTATCATATAACTTATTATCTCCTCAATTTAAAACTCTATTTTCATTTTCATTTGTTTTAGTCATGGTACCTTATTTCTAAATCTCTAACCAAATTTACCTCTCACAAGTCCACACAAAAAACCTTTACCATTAGCAACTTTCTTCAAACAAAACTTTTCAATTTCAACCACAACTCGCTTCCATTTTACACACACCACGAACTCAACTCATACAAATAATCATCAAAATAGTTACTGTACAAACTAGGAACCTCTACATGCATGCAAATTATAAGAGTGTATACTTTAATAATCTCAGCTACCTTTCTTTTTGCTTTTTCACATAGGGAGATACTTCCTGGACCCTCTCCTCGCACATCCGTGCTTTCACTTTTCGGTTAATAAACAAATACAAATTCGACACATTAATTTATGTGTAAATAATTTTCACCCAAAAATAAATAAGGTGTAAAAGTTTAAATCTAGTCTTTTAAGTCATGTGGCTTGAGGTTCAATAAATAAAATGAAATAATTGGTTTTTATTACTTTGGACATGACAATGATACCACACACAGTACGTGTCACATATGTGACTTTTTACAAGATTGAGAAAGGTACAAGTCGTAAAGACTCTTTAACAAATGTCCTTAATGATTAAGTATATTTTTAATCTTTTTATTTATTTAATTTTACATTTTAATGAATTAAAATATTTATTTATCCAATTTCAAGTCATCAAGTCTTAGTTAATCAAACGTTTAAGTGTAAATGTGAATGTTTTTAAAATTTAAAATCGAACAAAGTTACCAATAACTAAAAATCAAAGAATAAAAAAAGTTAACAAAATTAGGGACTAAAATTATGAATTCTACAAAATGGATGACCAAAATTATAATTAATCAATTTTTTACTAACAGAAAAGCTTAATAAATTTATTAGCTATATTTGTAGATGTTTTTTTACTATATTGGCTGTATAATAATTATTTTTCTTGTTCTACTTCTTTTTATAGCAACAGATATTGATGATCATGTATAATAAATAGTTTTGTCATATTTTTACATCATACGCTTTATTAAAGAACGAAAAACAAAAATTGGAGGAGGAATGGTGGGCCCACATAAGGGGGTCAGAGTTCGTTACCGAACTCACATGAAGCGCGTATCTCCTTTTCATCGACTACGACCACTATGTTTACTTTTTCATAAAATATTTTCAAAACTCTGTAAACTAATTAATTCAATAAAAAATTAATAAAATATGAAAAATCACAGCGCAAGTTTCATTTTTTTTCCATTATAAATAATTAATTACAGTCGTTCTAATTAATATTCAACCAGTGCAGATTAAATTCATGGTTCAGTAACATTCTTATGTTCTAAAAAATACAAATATACATTAAAATTCAAAATTATTTTCTCAATTTCTATGCCTAGTACTAACTATTTGTTGAAATGGACTAGTTAAGAAGTTGTAAATCGTGATTCTAAACATATTCAAAATATAAAGACTTCAAAATATAAAATTTTAGAAAAATAAAAAGAAAAAAAAAATAGTGGAGGGCATATCTGTCTGAAAGAAAAAAAAAAGGCATAGTAAAGTAAGCTGAAAGATAAATAAGAGTCACGTCACCAAACGTGTTGTTGGATTTGACGTTCACTATTCATCTGGTTTTGATGAATGAAGACGAAGAAGACGAACACGAACCTCTTTCTGCTTCGTTACACTAGGAAACGCTCCCAAAAAACCAGCCACAAAAAGCAAAGCCCAAAGCCCAAATCAAAACAAAACTAACCGTTATGGCTTCAGAAGCACAGCTTCAGCTAGGTCTAACCCTAGAGGAATTCACGGAACTCGAGAGCACCATCAACATGCACCACAAGTTCGCGCCGTCCCCCAAAATCTGCACCTCCATCATAGCGCAACGCATCGAGGCTCCGGCGCACACGGTCTGGCCCCTGGTTCGAAGCTTCGAGAACCCGCAGAAGTACAAGCACTTCATCAAGAGCTGCAACATGCGCTCAGGCGACGGCGGCGTCGGCAGCATCCGAGAGGTCACCGTCGTGTCCGGCCTCCCAGCCTCCACCAGCACCGAGCGCCTCGAGATTCTCGACGACGAAAACCACCTGCTGAGCTTCCGCGTGGTCGGCGGCGAGCACAGGCTCCACAACTACCGCTCCGTGACGTCGGTGAACGAGTTCAACAGAGACGGTAAGGTTTACACCGTTGTGTTGGAATCGTACGTTGTGGACATTCCCGAAGGGAACACTGGAGTGGATACGAAGATGTTTGTGGACACTGTGGTGAAGCTTAACCTTCAGAAACTCGGAGAAGTTGCCATGGCCACCATTCTGCACTGAACACTTCGTTTCATTTCTTCCTCAACCCTATTAATTACTATATATTACTATTATTTGGTGAATTATTCCTGCATGTTTTCCTTACTTTTCATTGTTAATTAATACTTTACTTGTATCCCTATTCCTCATTTATATAATCAAATGCATATCTGTCTGTTAAGTACGCAGTTTTAGAATACACCATCAACAACAACATCTTCTTCACACTCAGACTAGAACTAGACTTCAATTTTTAAATCAAGTTTTGTATATGAAAAAATATAATTGAAGGAGAAAGTATCAACATAAATTCAAGTAATAGTCATTGCCACAACATCAACTTGCTGAAATATGAAATAGTATTATTTTTCTGTTTTAGGAATATAGTAATACAAACTTTTAGGATTTCTTTGTTTAGACGCTAGATTTAAAGCATTAAACATGGTTAAAATGAGTGCTAATCTTGGTGAGTAACAGTTAGAATCATTGATTTTGGTATTGGTCAAATGGTTAGTTAACCATTCCCGTTAATTGTTAAACAGACAAAAAAAAATGAGACTTGCATCTAGTGAATTGCGTGCAATTTGGAGTTTTTTGTGTGTTACGTTATAGCCTCCAAAATCATATACTAATTTGGTATTCCGGCTCGAACTTTAGAAAGAAAAAATAGAACATAAGAAAGAAAGAAAGATTGCGTTTCGGAAAAGGTCAAATATTTAAGGTTATAAGATTACGCTGAAGCTTAAAGAGATGGATGTTTGACGTTAATTTGGCAACGCTTATTAATATGATTTAACATTTGCGTGCGTTATTGGATGGATTATTGCGTTGCAACTTGCGAGTTTGTTTCTGGCTTTCGTGTTCTCAAAGTCTCAAATACAAAACAATGCCTTAAATTAGTTTGTCTTTAAGCTCAATAAAGAGATGTTTAATCTAATTTAATTTCAAACACACTTTAGTGTTATGTTATTTTAATTTAAGAAAAAGAGGATACGAGCATGCTTATATTCAAAACGAACCCACATTGATATCATTATATTTAAAAGAAACAAGTCAAGAAACATTTAATTACTATGCTAATTGTATGTTCTAAATTAATTTCATTTATAAATGTTGATTACTTTCATATTTGGTACTTAATAAATGATTTTTACTCTTTTATTCCTTAATAGTTAAATGATATTGATGTGGTGTTTAAGAAGAAAAAAAGGTGATTTGAAGAAAAAGGTAACAGGTTGTTGAGGTTAAAAAAAAAAAAAAAAAAACTTATTTTGCGGTTCATGTGTTAAACCCGAATTGAAGGGCAAGAACAGAAAGTTACAAAATCTTGTGATGATCGCTTGTGACAAACCTTGAGGAACATGTGACTGTGAAGGCTCATCCGCGTAAAACTGCATCGCTGGATTATTTTATTTACTTCAAAATTTATTTATTTTATTAACTTTCTGCTTAAAGTTCGAGGGACACAAATAATTTCCATTAATGAAATTGACAATTTGTAGTTTTTTAATAAATACTTGTTTTTGTTATATATTCAGTAATTATGAATTTCTTCGTTCAGTTCGTCAGTGTGTTTTTTCCGTCACAATTATGAAAAACGTATGAAATGTAGAAGTACCTTATAAAAAAATATATCAAATTTATGCTTACAAAATTTCGTGAAAACAATCGTTAAAAAATAAAGGTTATAATTCTAAATATAATTACAATTCCGATAGACTATTAAGGAGAAAATCCCTGTAAGGAAGATTGCCGGTATAACTGAAAATAGTGATTGCGATATATAAACACGTGATTAGTAGTTGATTAGTGTTATATCAACTCTACGTAATTGACGCAAACCACTATTGAGCTATAAATGACATTTCAGACTGAGTGCTGTGTGTAGATATTTTGCAGTCTCGGTCAAATTTATGTTTGAATCTTAATAATTACATTTTAAATTTTTCAACAATTATTTTCAATATCACTTTAAGTTTTTCCATTTAATTACTGAAACATAGTTAATCACAGATAGAATTAAAAAGATAACCTTACTTGTAGCACTATATTTATTTTAAAAACTTGATATTTTAATATAGCACAACCTTTATTTTATTTTCTTAAAAAATTATTGGTATTTCATTTGTACCTTTCGTTTTCAAAACAAAAATCAAGATAGATATCAAACTAGTACTTGCCCAAACATAAAACTGTTTTAAGATTAATACATGTTTTCGAATTCGTCATCTTTTATTTATTTTCTTCACTTTTTGGATTTGAATAAAAAATCAAAAAGCGATTTCACATACTAAGATTCGTCCAAACAAGCTCTCATTTATTTTCCAAAGAGTCAAAGTTAAAAAAGAGTCAAAAGAGGTAATCCTCAACTAAAACGTGTGAATTGTGATCTTATCACTGACTATCATTTTCATAAATAGAAACATATTATCTCTGTAGACCTTTTTTTTATGAAATCTGAACTTTATTCTCATTACATCATTTTTTGGGGTTCAAAGTAAATTTTACAAAATCATGTAATCTTAAATGAATAACCTTTTAAATACTATAAATATGTATTCATATTTTATACTACATAATTTTACTAACATATTAGCTGCAAATAATACAATAAAACTCATTGTATGATAATTTTAAACTGTATGTGTCTTAGGTGTAGTCCGGACTAGAACTGTGTAACATTCTAGACGACCTCACAGGCCTAATGGTGAAAATGGGTATATAAAGATGTTGATTTTCTCCAAAAGATATTTTTTTTTTTAAAAGTTATTTCTCATCGTCATGTTTAGTTCTTTAATTTAAGAATTATAATTATTTATTCAGTATATTATTAAATTAAAAAAATGAAGTAACTTATTTATTCAAAAAAAAAATTATATATATATATATATATATATATCCTTGTTACACGCTAAAGTGAGCTTGGCCCGTTTGTAGGCCAATTCTTTGGGCTGGAACAGCATAGGTAGGCCCGTCACTTTACCCGAGGTTTCCTTTGCTTTCCTAGAATAAGCAACTTGTTAAAGAATAATTATATCTAGTGGGCCCATTGGGAAGAAGCAATAGGCCCACATTGTAGATATGGCGTAGTTGATGGGCTTTTTGTATAAAGGGTTACAGAGCCCATGTATGACCCTCTATTCATTACTTAATGAGTCATGTGCAGTGAGTATTCTGCACTATTCGCCAACCAATAACTTAGTTGACCAGAACTCCCAAAAGAGGAAATATAAAACAAAAAAATAATTGTAGGACACGAGTCATAGTATTTCTCTTTCAGAAGTTCTTCACATAATAATAATAATAATAATAATAATTGTGCAACAGAAAAATAATTTTCTTACTGCTATACGCTGTCAAAACAAAATTTACCGCTGAATCATTGTCTGAGGTATTTTTTATATGATAGAAAAAAATTCAAAATTGATACTTTTATAAAGTAGTGCGAAAAGAGTAATATTAAAAATCAGGATTTAACAAAGTATACTTTTTTTTTTTTTTTTCTTGCAGGGATAAAACCCACTCGTTAAGGAAAAGACATGTCTTAGGTTACTAAATACGCTAAGTAGACTAATGATAAAAGTAGAGATTGTAATATCGAGTAGACCATACACTCTAGTTCGTACTGTGAAGAATGTGCAATGAACTTACTCTTTTGATCCATTAATTTAATTACTAGTCCATGTAATAATAAAAAATTGAAAATATTTTGTTTTTGAATATATTTTTTAATTTTTACTTTTTATCAAGAAATTCATGAAATCATTCACCTATATTGATTATTATTGAGCTTGATTAATTATTTTGTATATGTAAATGTTAATAAATATAAATTATAATAAAATATGTTTGTACATGTGTGTTTATATTTTATTTATCAATATAACTATATATTTTTATGTATTTTTTATATTACTATATCTAATATTGACTAAAAACAATTTTAAAAGTATATAATAATAATATACTTCTTACAAAAATAAAATTGTGGTAAAATTCTTTATGTGGAAGGAATCAATAAAATAAGTCTCCATTGTTGTGTGATAGGGACCAATCTAATATGTGTTTTGTAAGCCGAATACAAAGAGTCAACGTGGAATGGACTATCCCGTTTTGTCATCCTTGAATAAAAGTTTCAAAATACTAAACAATATTTTTATTTTTAGGATTTTAAATAGTGAAAAAGAACTATAAAATAATGCAAGCAAAACCCGTGAAAGATAACAAAAAAAAATTACATTATTTTGCAAAAAAAATTTTGATAAATTATTCTTTCTTAGATAAAATTAATTTGTGTATAAAATATTTGATAAATATTCTCTTATATAGTTCATATAATTTTTAATCTATGCATATTAATTATAGTTTATAGAAAAATATTTTTTTCTCAAAATGTTTCTTAATAAACTTGTTCAAACATATGTAACAGTGATATAAGATCTTTTTGTATGGTACTCTACATAAATTTACTCTAAAGGGAAAAAAAAGAAAATAAATATAAATTAACTTATTCTTTATATTTAGTTTAGGCATGAGTTTATTTGTATGAATTCTTTTATATATTTATTTTTTTTATTTTTAACTTCACATAATCATATATTAGTTTATACATAAGATAATTTGCTGTACTTTATAAATAAATAACATAAGATAAACATATATTGTATAAATAAAATAGTTTCAGAATTGAAAAAAGAAAAAAAAAAGATACTTCAAGTAAATCAACAAAGGTAAAAATGAAAAAAGAAAGTATAGCTTATGAGCTAATTAATTGTAGTTGTTTGTAGAAATAAAGCTCACAAACATGCTTAATAATTAAACTAACTTATAAATTTTTCAATTAATTTTTAGGTCACTTCATCAATTTCTCCTACCACGTTTCTATAGCTTAATAGTATTTCGCCAACAAGGTAAATAGATTTTTTTTTCTCTGCCAACTTAACTTTTTTAAGAAAGCGAGGCCAACAATACGGTACTCGAATCTATATGTTGCCACAATTTAAAATTACTTAAATATTTATAATTCTTAAAACTAAAACATATAAATCCTACTTTATTCGTAACATAAATACATATTTTAGATTGTTTACTTCTAATATATATATATATATATATATATATATATATATTATATATATATATATATATATATATATATATATTGAAAGATATATTCATTTAAGATTTTGTTGTTAGTTGTCTCTAACTAAATCGTTAGAAATACCATTTATCTATGAGGGGTGATATTTATAATATTAATTAGATTCTTTTATTTTTAACTTATAATATTATTATGTATTATTAAAATAGTGATTAATTGGGTGTAACTTTTTTTGGGTAAGTGTTAAAGTATAGTTTTCCTTTAACTATTCTTTAAAAAACTAAGAATCAATTACGTGAGTCCCACAAAATCACACGTACAAAAATTATACAATCAGAAAGAGAGTAAAGATATAGTTTTTAATAGAAAAAAAATGCATGTCTATTATTATATTTACACGATGAATATAGATGAAATCTGTGGCTGTAGCTAAGGTAATTACCCCATATGCAAAGTTATAATTCTGTATGAAGGCATGGATTTGCTCATGCAAACATAGAAAGGTGTTAAGTGGATAGTAAATAACAGTGGCAATAAATGAAGAGTTGGTACAGAACAGGTTCATTCAGTTCCACACTATAATACACTTATCGGAAATAACAACAATAAATTCATGTAAAGGTAGGTAGGATCATGCTAGCTACCAAAAATTGTCGTCATTACTTGGTTTGCTTACATCACTCTTTGAATCTCCTCTCCTGTTTCTGGCCACCACAAAACCAAGAAAGGACACTGCCATGAGACTAAAACAACAGTGTTTCACTTTCTCTGTCCCTCTCTTTTCATTTGCCTTGTGCCTTTAGTTGTTACATTCTGAAGGAAAAGTTTGCAACCCCATTTCTTTATTTACTCTCCTTTCTCCTCACATTACCTTTCTGGTATTAAAATAGCTAAAAAGCAAAGGGCTTTCTCTGAAAATGTTTCTGCGGTTACCTGCCATGAACAGGAGTTTGAACAGAGAAAATCCAGATATTTTGATTATGATGATTGCAGGGCAACAGATAATGAGGGGTGTTGAGGAGGACAAGAGAGATCAGAGAGAGAGCCAAGACATGGGCCCGGTAAAGCCTGCAACACAAATGAGTGCCACTGCACCAAACACTAATGTGTTCCCTCTTCTCCTCCCTCTCCCTCTCCTTTCTTGTTTTACTCTTTTCTGCCTCTTTACCTTTCTCTCTTAATTTATGGCTTTTTTTTCATTTCCCCTCACTTCAACACCCCCCAGTCCCTTTTTTATACTCTTTTCCACTTTGACACACTTTTTTCCTTTCCATGCTCTTCTTCTTCAACTTCTTGTCTTTAATGTGCAAGACTAGAGGAAAGCTTGATGGGGTCTAAGGAAACGATACTCGTGTTTTGAGGTTTGGATGCTTGAAGAAAAAGATGTTTCTGTCCATGCAAAAGAAACCAACACAACTTTCGTGTTGGTCTTTTTTTTGGCATGGCATAAACCAGTTTGGAATGCCTTGGCTTCTTTTACTTGCTTTTAAACTAATAGCCTTGTTACTTGCCTCTAACGTTCTTTTTCATTTTCCTTTCACATTCTTGTAGGTCCTCCAAAGACAACATATATTGGCAAGGAGTTGCTCAATGTTACACCTTTGCAGATTAAGTGAAGGTCGGTTGTGCTAGCTCACATCATTTTGGTTTGATATTTTTATGACTAATCCAAAAGCATACTCTGATTAATTCTCTACTTTCTTCTTTCCGCGTAAAATCTATTTTGAATTTTGAAAGGAGGCCGAATCAAGTCACATTCTGCATAACTATTTATCCATGTGCTCCTTTTCTCATTTTAAATTTGCTTTCTAGTTTATGGCGGGGATGTTTCTTGTTGCGTAGGTCTATGTTCTTTTCTCTCTTAGCTATTGTGGGATCATAACACTCTCAAAAGTAAACCTTTTCTCGAAGACAAGTGCTAAATCAAGAGCCTCGTATACTAATTACTTGTTATTTGATGGAGAGAGATATGTACATTGCTCCACTGGACATTTCGGGGCGAGGTGCTACAGTAATAGATGAAATTTCCCAACATTCCACCTCAAATCCTCTCCTTCAGTGCTATTCACTTGACCTTAACAACCAATCCCACATCATAAATGGAATTTCAATGCTTTCTGGAGAGCAAGGTGAACCTATTAGTAATGTCCATGCTGATGCTTGCTTCACTAATCCATCTATTGTTGCTGACTCTAGTCCATTAGTTCCATCACGAAGAAACACTGTTGTGGGAGATGCCTCAAATCCAATGGAGAACACTGAGTTTCAAGAGCATTTAGTTGGAGGGGTGCCACTCACTCCTGCTTCGCTTGCTGCCATTCTTGCTGCTAGAGTTGGTCTTGAAGAAAATTTGGAGAATTCAGCAGCCCTGCCTCCCTCAATCTGCTCCACGGGGGCACTAGAGGTATTCTTCAACAATTTGCAAGGTACTTCAAACCCTTTGTCTGCAACTTTTGAGGACTGTGGTTACAATGAAGTTCCTAGTAAGTGGAATGCTAACAAATTTCACAAAGCTCCAGAGATTGATGGAACTTGTCAGCCTTATTCTTCTATAGCAAACCTGGATCCTAATGAATGGGCAACATCAAACGTTGCAAACATGGCCAATTACGCTTACTATTCCTCTAACTTTAGTAAAGAACTTTCTCTAAGTCTTGCAACATCTACAACCGCAGGACAGTGCTCCGAGGTGACTTGCTCTAATATGACCCCTTGCATGAATGGACCCATTTCCTGCAGCAGTAGTAGAGAACTTTCTATGAATTTGGGTGGTAATAAATATGTACAATTTTCACCAGAAGTACTGGAATCGAGATACCTTCTTGGGATTCAAGAGATACTTGCTCAAATTGCAAGATATTCATTTGAAAATCTGGAACAATTAAATTATTCAGGACCTGGTAATAGAGCTGGTGGAAACAAGTCAGCTTCAGCTTTTCCAACCAAGAGAAATATCTTGACAGATCACAATCCAAATTCTATTTACGAATCTCATGCAGAATCTCCATTGCAAAGGCGGGCTGCTGAATCAAAGAAAGCCCAACTGCTGACACTTCTACAACTGGTATGACACTACATAAATTAATTATTTTGATGTTCATATTAATTATGGTTATGGACAGAATCATGTTAGCATTGCATTGCACTTGTCCACATTCAGATTCATTGATTGCAGATAAATTGCTAAAATTGGTTCATAAGAATGGTCTGTAAAACGGATAAGTAGGGCAGTTTAAGAGTAGAACATGTAAATTTTCATCATGAAATCTTGCCATACAACTAACTAGCTATCTCTTTCTTAATCAGGTGGACAATCGATACAGCCAGTGTTTGGATGAGATACATACTGTTATATCTGCATTCCATGCAGCTACCGAGCTGGACCCACAAATACATGCACATTTTGCTCTTCAAACCATCTCTGTCCTTTACAAGGACTTACGAGAGAGGATTAGCAACTACATTCTTGCCATGGGATCAAGTTTCAACAAATCGTCTGCAGAAGAGAATGAATGGTCTGTTGAAACTTCATTCCTTCAAAAGCAATGGGCTCTCCAGCAGTTGAAAAGAAAAGATCAGCTGTGGAGGCCCCAGAGAGGCTTGCCAGAAAGATCTGTCTCGGTTCTACGGGCATGGATGTTTCAGAATTTCTTACACCCGTTAGTTTCAAATATGCAATATACCTTTTTCTTGGACTGGTTTTATACGTTAATAACCAGATTTTTATCCATGAATTAAAGAATATATATAAAGAAAGTATTTATTTATTATTTGATGGATTTCAGGTATCCCAAAGATGCAGAGAAGCATTTACTTGCAGTAAAAAGTGGGTTGACAAGAAGTCAGGTATTTATCTACTACTCTTGCTTGTCTGTTGCTTTGTTTAAAGGTGAACAATCTGATATACTTGCTTGGTTGTGTCTTCAAACTCAGGTATCCAACTGGTTTATAAATGCTCGTGTGCGGCTGTGGAAACCTATGATTGAAGAGATGTATGCCGAAATGAACAAAAGAAAGGCTTGTCGAAATGAAGAAGGAATCCAGAATAACCATGGAAACAGGATAAGCATGAGTAATCAAAGGTTTAATGTTAACTAAAGGTGTACACAGTCGCATAACGATATAACGCACCCTTTTCTTTATTCAAATAGAAAACAGAACTGAGGCCAAAATCTGCGCTTATTGCTTTGCATAGTAGGTAGGGTATATTATTAATGAGGATGTCCATGAAGAAAATATAATCCTAGTAAATTTCACGACATTTATTTAAACCACGTCTTATTTTGGCTTGATTTCTTCTTCCATGGCGATGTTAAAGGGGTGACGCTATTTTAACGTTCTTAAGAAGGCAGGTCCGGCATGGAAAGAGGCTCATGTTAAGGCAAAGTAAACGGGTAGCACTTCTTAAGAAAGATAAATCCTAGACAGATAAAAGTACCGGGTTGACGCCATTAGTCATGTCATTATAGAAAAAACGATTACATATACTTTCAATGTTTTACCAATTAATTTCATAACTGCTTTAACAAGTAAAGAAAATCCCAATGTTGCTTTCATTATTTCACTTCGGCTTTTCAGGGTCAGGAATCTCTTGACGATAAATACACTATGAAAGTATCTAACAGCTAGAAAAAGACCGACATGAAAAGGAATTGAGTGTAAGATTACATGGTGTGCCCACCGCGTTAGCTTTACAGTTGTAACAAAAACTGTCATTTTTTATTTATTTGTCCAATAATAACAATTTTGAAGCTTTAGCAACGATTCAAACTCGCTAACTTATGTCTATGATTACAAATAAAAGAATGACTATAGCTGCTTTCAACTAAACTCTTTCCCCTTTTTTTTCTGTTGATTCTTTCTTCGTCTCCCTCTATCTACAATGACATCGTTCCTTTCACCAGACTTTTGACAAAACAAAGAACTATAAACTTGTGCAACAATCAAAATACAAAGACGTGGCAAGCTTTATTAATCTACGACTACTACCGTACTACATCTCCACGGAAATTCGTGTTTTTATTGGTTTCAATTTCAAACCCATGCTCTCTGGGGAGTAAAGCTCGGGAGAAATGCAAGAGGGACTCAGGGGACTTCTTGGGCTGACACTCAACTTAGATGGTCTGTACAAGCCATATCCCATGAGAAAGTACTCCAACGGTATTAACATGGCATGAGGTTGCTCCTCTGTTACCATTGACCCGCACGCTTGAACCTGCAGTTCCGCCAACAATAGCTATTAAATCTAGTTCATTTTTTATTGGTATACACTTTCTTCTCACATATTAAAATGGACTTGAACTGTCTTACGCACCTCGACTAAGGCACTGAATCGTCTATCCAACTTAGATGTCATGTGGAGAGCCTCGGAGTGAAAAGGAGACATATCCCCGACAAAAATTAGTGAACGACAGTGTAATTTTCTCAATCCTTCACTGATGTCATGTCTCCTGCAAAATGCCAATGCAAAGTTATGGCAACGTTGCGGTTTCATAATATGTGGAACTACAGCATCACCAAATGCATTTATGCATGAAAAGTGGTAAATTAACAACGACTGCATGTATAGTTAAATTCTGAGTCTCCGACTGATGTCGAAAGTCTAGCAATAATTGATATCATGCAGAGAGGAACTCCATTCCTACCGCCACCACCACCCAACACATACATATGTATAATATAATAGGTAGTCACTTTCTAGTTGAATGAAAACCACTATTTTGAAGTGTTGTCTTACCCATTAATTGCTTCAAGGAACCGCCACACATTTAAACTCTGCCTCTCATCCAGTGACTGTCAGGAAATATTTAAAAGAGAGTCAGACAAGGGCTCAGTTTCAAACTGCCAACTAACCCATTCAATACATGGAAGCGTAAGATAAATTGGACTAACCCTTTGGCATGCTTGAACTGGCAAATAATCACTGCCTCGAACCTCCTGTCATCACCAATAAAGTTAATGACTCAACCTCACATACTGAAGGAAGGGGAAATTTTCTTTTGGAGGAATAGGCATACCTTGCTAAAGTATCGCTTTAGCAATATTTCTTTAACCACCCCACACATGCCATAAAAGTAGAGGAAATTTGACATGACCTGCAATTATTAGTCTTTAGCAAAAGGTGATATGTATTTTCATAATAAGTAGACAATGCCTCTCAGGTTTAGAAAAAGAACCTTATTGTACAACCATTCAGTCCAAGATGGTGCTTTACATAAAGGAGAAACAAGTATCAAACCAATAACACGATGTCTATACTTCATCTGTTGTTTAAGTAAGAAATATCAGTGAGATTCATTCAGCAATTTAAGAATGGTAAGAGGAAGGGGAGAGACAGTGCGACATATACGAAGACTCACAGCAAATAAGGTAAGAATGTAGGCCCCAGCAGTTACTCCCATACACATCACTGCACTATGACTGCAAAGGAGAGAGGGGAAAGATATTAGATTGCCTTCTCAAGATCAAGGAGACGCAATCAGTTGCACAAGTTATAAACCCGTCACTTTTAATGCACAACGGAAGGATGTTTCAGTTGCAAATATGGTAAATTAAAAGATAAACAAGCAAATATTTCAAATTGAAGCCAAGTTGAAATTGATTTAACATTATCATCTTGATGCTACATAAGGGGAGTGGAGAGGAAACGTATGGACTTAGGGAATAAGACCCTTGGCTAGGAGTTAAAATTTCCAGAGAGTAAGAGATTGCGAAGGGAACAGGATAGTTTCTGTACTGAATAATTGTCATTCACTATAGCATCCCATAAACTTGGTTACTTGAAAATAAAGGTTTTACTGAAATTTTAGATTTTCAACAATAGGGAACGAAACTTTTTCTATTTCGTATTTAATTCCATGACTTATCTTTCCATTTGATTCCATTCCACTCTCTCTATAACTTTCTACCATGAACTAAATGGAAAGAAATTGATGAGTGAGCTGGAACATACCCAAAATAATTGAGAACTTCAGCTATTTGATCAGCCAAGTCATCAGCAGAAAGAATTGGACCGTCTGGATAAATGGCAGCAGCTCCCAACTGCAATAATTCACAAAAAGGTACAAAACGATAAGGACCGATATACGTCCAAAATAAAAAAATATTTAAAAATGAGTAGAGATAAGTAACAAGTAACAACATATTACAGTTTCAAGAAATAAAGTTACAGACCTCGTGCCCAGGTGGACTAATATGATAGATGCAGAAATTATGAAGCAGTAGCGAACAGGCTTCTGGACAAAATAACAACCCTTGAAAGCACGAGACATCTAATGAAACCACATGCACGAAAGCAAATGGTTAGAGTGTTGGTTCGTCAACCAAACAAACAGTTGTTTGGACAAACTTCTTCGTAAGCACTTCTAAAAAAATAAAAAAATTAAAATTAATTTCTATATAAATTAAAATTAGTTTACGGCATGAGTTAATTCGTAAAAACTCTTTTATATACCTTCTATAAATTTTTATTTTTAACAAGTGCATAAGCTAATTTTATCCTATAAAGAAGTTCATTGTTTTTTATCTTCTTATTCTTCTCTTCTGTAAGTGTTTATAGGAAAAGTAGAGAATCAATGTTAACAAAGTCATAAAACATCACTTTATGTTAAGACATTTTGTGCATACAACTTTATTTTTATTTATTTTATAACCATTGCAATGGTAAATCACGGTCCCTTGCTTACTGAACACAAATCACTGTCACTTATGCGGTCGCATATAACTTTTAAGAGAATACTAGTTGAACCATAATTTAATTAAGCAAAAGTACGTTATTTCAATCCTACATCATTGAATCTCTACTTAAATGTAAGGAGACAACTTTGTCAACTTATTCATTAAAACAAATCTATAAATGAGAATAATTTAAAAAAATATATATATCTTGACTTTTGGGGATACATAGGTGACCATATCAATTAATAAATTAAAAGATGAAGTTTATTGTGAATCACGAGCGAACACATTAAAAAATCATAAGGAAACGCACTTAATGCATCTTAATGAAAAATATTTTTAATTCCTAATTCAATGCCTTAGGACACTAGTTAGCATTTATGTGTGTATGTATTATACACAAGACGAAGAGGAATTAAGTTATTCCAAGAATACTGTCATTACCTTCTATTTTCTTTAATATGATATTTCAGGTTATATGAAATAATTGGATTTAAAAAAAAAAGGTTAAGATGAGCAGTAACTCTCTCAAAGTTAAAAAAAAAAAAAACTAAACAGTAATTTTAAATAAAGCATTTATTATATTTAAAACACAATATCATGTAATAGATGTTTTCTTGGTAATAATAACCATGTAATAAAGTGTATTAAAACGGCCTTAATCATGTCCTAAGAGTACTCATTAGCTAGAATTATCATATGAAAAAAGTAAAATCCATGATACTTACAATTTAAAGCCAAATCAGGATACGTGATCAGCGCTGGCTTGTCCTGATCCCCATAAACAGAAACAGAGACACAACCATGGCGAGTTCTCACAACATGTTCCTGCAAAAACACCTCAGTAGCTCATTAATCAGGAACAGCTAATAAAAATAGCCAGAACGGACAATAGAATCACATAAGAATATGATAAAACACCTCCTTCATGTTTTAACAGAAAGGAAAAGGGGGCCAAAAATATGTTCATTTAACCACGTCGTCTAACTTAAAATTTCTGCATAGGCAACAGAAGACTGTAAATACTCCGGTCTGTCGGTGGTTCTCATTCACCAAAAAAAAAAGGAAAACGAAACCAACAAAAAAAAATTGGGCGTCAGCGATGGAAGTCCACAAAAAAAGTGCAAATGTTTGAAGGCTGGTACTGCAAGTTAAGAGGATAAAAAAAAGTATGTCAATCTGCACCTGCCAGGATCCTACCAGTGATAGCGATCAAGACAATTAAAAAACTCAAAGGTAAAATCCAGTTTATTTAATCCTTGAAAATCATGTAACCAAAACAATTCCTTCCTTCAAGGCTTTAAAAAAACACAAACAAAAGTAAGTGCATAATCCTGTTCTTGCTTAAGAGAATTCAGAAAGTTTCTGAAGCAATGCAACAACATTATGAAACGCAAACGAAGAATGAGTTAAACTGCGCGTGATGAAATGAAATGGTTGTTTGTGAGTGTTAGTGTTAGTTAGTTACCTCGGGTGGAGGAGAAATGGCTTCCATGTCCACCGACACCGCCATTTCGCTCTCAATAGCGTTGTGAATGTGTAAACACTCACACTGCATTACTGTCTTTCCCCCTGATTCTTGGTTTTATAGTTAGTTCTTAGCACTAACATGCGTCAATTTCTCTCTCTCCATTTTCTGTTTGTCTCGCACGAGTCACCGACGCTGATCCCCGTGCCAAATTCAATTCAAGTCACGCCAGCGCTCCGCATTAACACTCCCATACTTAACCCCACACTCTGCTTCGCTTAACCATAGTTCCCAAGCCGACACTTTTTCCTTCACATTTTTTCTCCCTCCCTTTTTTAAATACTAATAACTAACATATTTCTTTTTCATTAAAATTGCCACTGTCACCTCCACACGGTTCCCCTTTTCGATCTTTAGTTTTCGTTTTTGCTCTTTCATGACAGCCTTTAAATTGTTTCTCTTTGCATAAAAATCTCCAATTATTCATTAAATGAATATCTGAAAATATAGAAATACAAATAATTACTTGTTTGAAAAATTTTTGGTAAACATGTTTATAAAATAATGTATAGTTATAATTAATAGTTAAATTTTAAAAAAATTGTTATATTGTTTTTAGTGAATTTTCTTATAAAAATAAACATAATAATGACGTTTTTCATCATATATCAAATTTTATAAATTAAATGTGATTCTCACAAATATCTTGTAGAAAAGATGTCCAAAATTTGTAAGAAACAAAATAAATATAAAAAAAATGCTTAAATTAAATGATAAAATAAAAAAAAAATAGTTGAATGTAAATGATTGGAGTATGATGGTTGTGATTGAGAAGATACTAACCTATCTATTTAGTCTTAATATTTATGTTGATGTTTACCAGTTCCAACATTTATTATTAATATACAAGGCAAACTCTAACTAATTATAATTCTTATTCCATATCTGTTGTTGATAGTTTGATAATCGATCCACTGTTGATTATTTATATTTAATCTTCATAAAAACTTATTTGACAGTTTTTTAACATTGAGGAAATTTTTTTTTCTATTATATATATATATATATATATATATATATATATATATATATATATATATATTTATTTATATAAGGTCAGTTCTCTAACATTTTTGGAGAATTGCAAAGATATACATTATGACTATATTACTAAATTTATTAATTAAGTCAGTTATCTGACATACAGCTACAGAGCATACAACATCAGGCATTCCTTATTATAAATACTGAAACAATTCTTTTAACTAAATTTTATTATTATTATTATTATTAATGTAGTGCATAAATTAATTTTAATCATAAAATTAATCGTACATAAGAATACCCCTGTGTAATGTATGGAATTATATTAATTGCAATTGCACTGACATAAACACCCTCGATCCTTCAGGAAAAAAAGCTATTGTTTATGACAGGATATAAGTAACCACAGAAGTTGTAGTGAAATTAGGTTGTCGAAGAAAAAAATACTTACTTAATATTGTTAAAAAAAATGTATAGCACACCAGTTCAATAAAATTATTAATAGAGTCTATATAATTAAATTAATGGTATTAGTTTATCTAAATAAATGAAAAGACTAAATAAATGAAAAGATGAATTAGAAATAAGTTTAATAAGCATGTCAATAATTTATTGAGTGTTACATATGTGAATAAGATTAAGTTTTTTTTGTTGAATGGGATAATGAATGATCGTTTAAGTTAAGATCAAAGTGTTTAATTTTAAAATACATAATTAGATTGACGATAAGAAAAACAAGTTAAATTATTTGAGTATATTATTGAAGGTAAGATGTATATACAAAATTCATAAAAAAATTGCATGATCATTTTATTTCAGCCAAAACAACTGTAATACTTCGGTATTTAATTTTAATTGTACTACATGAGACAACCTTATGTTGATTTGATGTCCATGTTACTAGATTTTTGTCAAAAAAATAGTGTAACATGTGGTAGATTTTTTATTATCAGGATCTGAATTCCAATTTACATTTGAAAGACACTTAAATTTAGGTGATAAAATTTGCATCAAAGATATTGAGTTTGAACAAGATATATATCTTAAGATTCTCTGTATTACTTTTCAATTATCTTATCCTGAAGAATGCATGTATTGGAAAACCTTGTTGACACTATAAAATAACTCAGGATATGTTATAACAAGATATTCAAGAAATCCTACAATACAATACAACAGTTTTGTCATCACACAAGTTAAATAAATGGAAGAGACCATGGATGTTGATAATGACTTTTACATTAACATTTCGATTTATGTAACATATTTTTAGTATATTTATTTTGGGACTTCAAGAATTTAGGAATCAAACTGAGACTTTAGAGAGTTGTACAAAAATAAGAAAGTTATCATCATCCAATTTGAAATTAATTAGTGTAATAAAAAATGAGGAATTTAAAACGGATATGATGATTGACAAAATTTTCAGAGGTAATTACAGTAAAATTGACATAATTATGAAAACTAACATTCAAAATTATATTATAAAAGAGTAAAAACAAGACGGATAACATAAAAGGAAAAAGAAAATAATAAAATTGTATCTACTGAATAAAAAAATATTATTTAATATTACTTAAAAGTGAACAATACATGAATGAATAAAACTATCAATAAAAACTATGGAACAAAATTACTTACTCAATGAAAATATAAAACTTTTCATATAGATTCTCAAATGATGGAAAAGAATTCTTAATTGGGGTTTTAAACTCATTCTTCTGTAAGATGCTTTTTTTATAAATTAAAAAGGCCGTATTCATAAAAGCGATAACATTGGTTAAAAAAAATAATATAAACTAATTTTAAGATAAATAGTATATTTTTATAAGGAAAACTCAAACAATTTGCCCTCTCATTCCCCATAAGGATTTAACTTATCTACATAGATAAATCAGAAGTTTCTAAGCTGTCATAATTTATTATCCTTTTTAGTTGAGAAATTTTTACACTGTCTGAGTCCTGGTTCAAGTAAAAACCTTTATTACATAGATAATCTTTAGAACAGTGCTAAGACATTTAAAAATGCTTTAAAAAAGTGTAAGGAACGTGTTAAGTAACACCTGGGCTAGAAGAACACGTAAATGCAAATTTAAGAATAGATCAGAATAAAAAAATGAGTCATTGTTTTGTGGTGTATCAATTGTATAGGTGTGATGAAAAGTAAAGTGAAATATTGGACACTCTTCAGTGGTGATATAATCATGTTATAGATGATAAGGTTTTTAATGTTCAGGATAAATACATTCAACTTTTTTTGTAAGAATTTTAAAATTTTCAAAATGTTGTTTATTATATTATAAAAGTATTTTTTTTCATTATTTAAACAAAATAAACTATTTTGAAGCAACTTTTAAATATTAAGTTTGAAGATAAAACATTTTCCAAAAGTTTCTTTAACACAATTTTTAATATTATATTTAAAAATATCAAAACAAAAGTCAAATATTTTTTAAAAGATTTTAAAGTGTATTTTTCGTAATTTACATCTATAACACATTTAGGTTTGTATTGCTAAAAAAAAAATTCAACGTACATCATACTATAGATACACTTTTTTATTTTCGTGATTTAAATATTTTTTATTTTATGTTAAATAAATTTATTTTTGTTATTGTGATAATAAAGAATAATTTATAATTCTTCAATTTTTCTAATCAATATAAAATGTTTTTAATCAACATCAAATATATTGAAATATTTATAAACTGTTACTAAAATGATAATATACTAATTAAATTTATTTTTGAACTTTTCAAAATTTAATTTTGGATGTATTTTTTAATGTTTATTATTAAATTTTTAATTAAAACGAATTTTAAATAAGAAATTCATTAAAGCAGAAAATTTTATTTTTTTTGCATAAAAAGAGTCATCAATATTATTTGTATCCAGTTAACAATCACATATTTAATTATTTATTAAAATATCATTGACTAATTTAAATGTTATTGTTTTTGTACTATTAAAAAGGTTTATAAATTAGTTATATATGAAAAATAAGTTGTCAAGTTCATAAAAATAAAAGATTTATGAGAGTTAGAATATTTAGTCAACCCATGAATAAGAACTCTGTTATTTGTAATGGTATCAATATATTTTGTTTTTAATACTGCGTATACTATTTCTTTTTATCCAACAATTGAATATCTTTTATCTTTTAGTTTTTCAAAATTATGTAATGTTATTTATAGTTATTAAAGTTAAATAATGTTAGTAACTTTGATGGCATTGGAAATGATTGCCTACTCACTTTAATTCCATTCAATATGTTTTTTTCTTTAATTTTATTAAAGACTTAAATATGCCTTTAATTTTTTAAATTTGAAATATTGTCTCTTTTAGTTCTACAATTAAAATGTTTTTTCAGTTATCTAATTGTCCGAGTACTGTATTTGAGGGTTAGACTGTGTTAGTGACGGTGTTAGTGACGGTCGCTAAATCATAATTATTTAAATTTTCAATTAATTCATATACTTGTAATACCAACATTTCTCAATTTAGTATCACATTTCAAAATTGTAGTGAAATCAATAATCTTTACATCGATCAAAATTTTTAATATTTGTTTTAGAATGAAATTGTATTGCGTTAGCTCATGACACTCTCGCTATTATGGGGATCTTGCCGAGAAGTAAAGTACCATTGTTAAGAAATAAAGTAGCATTGTTCTTAAAAAAAACGTCTATTTGATCTCTTTATGTAAAAGTCCATAAAAATAATATAAAATAAGTATTATTACATGTTACTTCACTGTTTTACTTCATGCATATTAAGTTTATGTGTATGAGGCCAATATTAAAGAATATAATTAATATTTGAATTTCATAAAAAAAAACATATTATATAAATTTATAGTATATAATTTGTGACTTGAATATATTTGTAATTACAGTAAAAATAAATAAATTTTGATTTCGGTGTTTTTTAATTTCTCTCTTTATTTTCCAATTTGTAATCATTGTTTTAACTCCTTATAAATTGAGAGAATTTTAGTTGAAGTTGTATTAAAATGTTTTATTTTTTAAAATTTTAATCTTTTCAAAAATTAAAATCACTGTAGTCTATCCCTATTATTCTTTTTAATATAAATAAATAGCATTGATTTTACATATTTTAACTTGTTAAAAATGTTAAGTCTTATTGCATTCATGGCACCAGTACCGTGGATGCTACTTGAAACAGTCAATTGGCATTTCTTTCCATGCATAAAAAAAATATTAAATGTAATTGAAGATAAAATAAAAAATAAAAAAAAAAAGCAAGTTATTTTCAATATTAGAAGGACAAAGAAACAATATTTACAGAATTAAAACTAAAATTAACTCATTTTGTAACAAGGAAAAACATGTATTTAAGCCTATCAATATTGATTCATTAATTTGTTGATGCACTCTCATTCCACATTCTTTCTTTTTGTAAAAAAAAAAAAAAACTAATTTAAAAATATTTTTAAAAAATGGCATAACATTAAATGGAGAGAGTAAGAGTACATTAATGTACTATTACAGAAAGGAATGTAATGTGTGTGGGCTAGCTCTAGCAGCACTGTGTTCATGGCAGAATGGCATGTGTGATTTATTGGGCTGAGGAAGCAGAAGCCATTATCAATATCTTCAAGCATTTCCAGTTCAAGTGCAAAGACAATAGTAGCAAAGGAAGAAACCACTAATTGAAGGAAACGAGTGTGTAGTACTGTGTGTTGCATGGAATTTGTGTGCAGTAATATCTAAAATCTTGTAAAACATCATTGATAATTTTGATCAAATACTAGGAGGTAATGGTCCATATGGTAGTGTATTGTACAGTGATAGAAAAGTGATTAATAAGTATGAGAATTCCAAGAGCATGGTGCCGATCTCAGAGCAAGCTGATGCAGGTTGCAGATTTCAATGCGCCATCCATTTACTTATTGCGAGTTATGAGCATTTATTGAAACTCAATCCCGATGCCATTGCCGCATCTACTACTGCTTCCTCGAAACCACGTACACAACACTGACGCCAAGTGTTAATAATAATTCTTACAATTTTTCCTAGCTTTATTGCATTTCTTGTATAATTCCTTTTCTTTTAAATCTCAGTTTCGTTTTTTCATGCATTTAGGATTTAGGGTTCATATGATTCGTAGATAATGTTTGAACTGGGAGATGATAAAGAAAAAAATGAAGAGTTTAATCACTTCCAACCGAAGAAACTATCAAAAAACTGTTACCCTGAAACAAAAACCATGGTAGAAGTCAACTTATATCTGTACCCCGCACGTGTGGTTGAAAAGCGAAATAAATTAGAAATGGTGAGAGAGAAGGGTCGAAGAACTTCTTGTAGACTTTGAAGCATGGTGTTGACCAGGGAAGAGCTTCTTCCTCCACCTCCACGATATCATCTTACACTTCCATAATGTGAAAAAACTAATTTATTCTTAAAATTATCCTTCACCTTTCTTCGTTTCCAAATCAAATTCTTGTACCTCCACATCTTTTCTTCATTGTTCACCTTTACTCCAAATTCGTTATTGCTGTGCTGCACCATTCTTTCTACATTATTTTTTTATGTCCGTTTTTCTTTCAAATTATATACATTAATACGATGATTATTAATGGTACCTTAGGTGAGTTAACAGTGATATCCAATTTAAAAATTGAATTTTTCTATACTTCCGTTTGAAATTGAAATATCCATTAAAATTAAAGTGAAATTTATTTTATATTTTATTTTGTCTTTAACAATCGGTTTCCATCCTTGCAAACCAAGTAAAAACAATCTTAAAGTTTTACAAATTCTTCGGCATCCATTATCATCACGCTTTAAACCTCTTTTATTTTTACTAAATAACATTTTGAACTTCTTGTAAAGGTTAATTTTGGAATTAAAAGGGTATAGAGGTGCAGGATCATATCAAGGAGGAAGAAACTCTCTGAACAGGGAATATAAAAAACATGTCATTGGGCTGGGCTCACTCAAGAGGAATGGGCCTTTAGAGCCTCATTCTTTTTGTTTAATCTTGTGCTCGCACATCTGTGATACTAATAATATTAGTATATTTATGGATAAAATAATAATCTCCTAAATATAATTAGTATATGTTAATATACTTTGTCAAAATATCGATATATTATAGTTTTAATTTAAAATATATTATATAAATATAGAGACTAAAATATATATAAAAAAATGTTCAATGTTCAGATGACATGTCACTTAAACTTATATAGATAAGTTATAAATAAAAATATTTTCTTTTAATATATATATATATATAGATATATTCACTTACTTTTTAAAATATTTTACCACTTCTGATCATCACTTTTTTCAGTTTACACTTTTGCATTTATTTGTTACATACTTTAAATTTATATGCACTATTTATAATGTTTTTAATCAAGTCATTTTAGTTAATATTTATCATTTTGCACGATTATTCTAGTTTTTTAATTGAAACTTTTTTTGTTTAAATTCCAAATTTTTTATCACAAAAGTATTCAAAAGGCAGAAAAATCTTTCAAATTTATTTATATTTTTAATCAAGATGATGAATTCTAATAATCTTAAATATAAATTTCCATACTTATAACGATGAATTAAACGCTGGAATTAACTGCATTCATTTTAATCTATAAAATCTCGAGAAAAATCATCTAACTTGAAAAATTGTAAAACATTGCTAACAAAAACAAAAGCTACAACTATATATATATATATATATATATTGTTAAGTTATTTTAATTATTTTTTCATAAAAAGAATAATTATATTTTCATTTAACATTTTTCCCAACATATTTTGAATCTATAGTCAATGTATTAATATTTACTAAATCATTAATCCATCTATTAATATGTGAATACTATTTTTAGCTATATATTATTAAGTTATCCATTAATATACTCATAATATCATTTGTATAATTTATCAATGACAACAATATAATTGATAATGACAACATATATAATATCTTTGGTTCATAAAAATTAGGATAAATATGATTTAGGCTATTAAATTAAAAACAATCATTTCAATTCCTTAAATTAAAAATATTTTAGTTTCTGAATACTAAATTTACGAGTCTAAAATAATTTTAAAAACTATTTTTTTGTTGTTCAAATGTAATGTGGTGGGATTAAAGCAATAATATAATGTTACCAACACTTTATGAAACGCAAGTACAGACAATAAGGGGTGTGGATGAAGGCAAGTAATGCTTATTCATTACCCATCAGCAAACATGTGGGTGTCTACTTTAACCATTCTAATATATATATATATATATATATATATATATATATATATATATATATATATATATATTGGTAAAAAAGATCTAAGACAAAGATTTGAATATAAACAAGTTTATTTAATTTCGATGACATAAATTTAAATAAAGTTTACATCTCCAAAACGTAATTAAAAGATAATTTTACAAGCGAAAAAATCCAATTGATATTTTTCTATCCAATAACCTCTCATTAACCACCTTATGTTTTTTTTTTATTTGCATTAACCACCTTATGTTTTGATGAATCAGAATGAGAAAGTTAGTTCATTAAAAATATCTTATTAATATAAATATTTAATTTTTAAAAATGATTTATGAAATTCCATGATTGTAGATACTTGTGGAATTTGGTACAAAAAAAAAAAAAAAAAACACGTCCACACATAACATATATCCATTTAAAAACTTTTAAATATTTTTTTAACTAAGTAAATTAAAGTTTCAACGAATTCATCTCGATTATGAGACAGTACTTTTCACTGTAAATGATAATTTGTATCCGTCTTGTAAGAACAATCAATGCAATAGTATCATGATTAAAATACAGAGTGTGATATAAAAATATTTTTTTTTTAAAATACCATCTAATAACAACAAACAATACTTCAAAGTATAATCATTAAATAAACATTTTAAACAATATAATGGTTGAAATAAAGGATTGCAAATTAGAAGTATTTTAAAATTTTCTAAATAATAAAAAAATATAAAATAAACTTATTTTCTATCACTGGCAATGTGTTACTTAGAATTTAAAACATAAAAAATACCTTGTGTCAAATAAATGTAAAAATAAGAAAGTCATGTAAAGGCAATACGTTAAGGACAAAATGGAGATAAATATAAAAAATTTTGAAAACGCGTTTCCTTATATGATATGTTAAAATAAATCAAATTACTAATTTTTTAATAAATAATTTAATAAAAGTTATAAAGAATTGTTAAATGGTTGTTAAACTAGTCATAATATAAAAATAATCATAATATAAAAATATTTCATGTAGTAATGATAAATATGTTGTCATGTGGTAAGTCAATTTATTTAAGAATTGAGTATAATTTTATAATTCAGTATTATTTTCTTACAAAATTATGATTTATGAGTCTCAGTTACTTATTAATTCTCAATGAGTTAATCATATAATTTGGCTCATAATAAAATGAGTTAAAATTAATTAATTTTTTTTATTTTATTTTTTATGATTTAACAATTTTGTAAAGTTAACTTGTATAAGTATATTTTATTTTCACAATTTGTGTTGACCTTTTTTTAAAAAAGATTTATTGAAAAAAAAAACAAAATAATGAGAGGTGAGTTAAATTCACATTTCTTTTATCTCCAATTCAAAAATAGTAAATTTGTATATGTTTTTCAACTTTTGTATTCATTGTGTGACTTAAACTCACATTTGAATTTCTAACCGTTTAGTTTATACACTTATTGGTAGTAGAAAATTAATTTGAGTTGTCTATTTATAATAGTACAACCAAAGTGTTCACCTATTTCACTATATGCTGACCACAACTGATATTACAATAATAGTAAATGAAAATGAAAGTTCCAACATATATAACTAGGGAAAAAAATAAAGTAAGCATAAAAAACCATTAAATATTAACATTCTAATCTAAAAACATTTTTCAACCTACATAATTTAGAGCAATAAATAATTATTATCAAAAATATGAAAACATAATAAAGTATTATTATTGATAAATTAAGAATCAATCCACCTCCAACCCAACTCAAAGTAGTTTAATCCATGAGTTAAGTTATTTGGTTCACTAAATTATCTATCATTTATAAGAAACTTTAACGTCAAAACACTTTCTTATCAACAATTAAAATAATAAAATAATAATAAATAAGTATTTACTAAAAATTATGAACCAACGACATGAAAATACATTATGCTACTCTCAATATAAAATGTTATAACAATAATAAGATAAAGTGAAGAAAGACACATTAAGAAAATAAAAATCAATAAATCATGAACCAATCACATAAAATAACATAAAACCTATCTAACTCAAAACTTGAAGGTAATAGTGAGTGAAAGATTTTAAAATTATTTAATGAAAAATTTAAAATAAAAAACACCATAAATACACTATTTAAGTTATAATTTTTACAAAATGTGATATTTCAACTTGTACTAAAACACAACCTAAAATTTAATGTTTGTGGCTTTTATTTTCTTATACATTATTTATTACTCATTAATGTATAAAGTGAAATTTTAACTTACTTAAACATCAAAACAGTAAGATGGGTGACAACATTATTAAAATTTGAATTTTCAAATATAATAATATATCATACATTAAATATTATATAAAACATGAATATGAACTAATTAGTAATAGAATATGATAAAAAACGAGTGACATCCAAACACTTATATATTTTCTTAAAAACATGAATGTGTCTTATATATCCTTTATTGTGTGAATAACTCATCATTAAAGCAGTATAAATAAAATATAAAGTGAAGCTTGTAACTCAAATTGGTTTGATTCAATATATGAATATATGAATTATGTGAAAATTTTCTTTTTTTTTTCTTTTTGAGAGCTTTATTAGTCCTTACATAGTTGTTCTATTCAATATACGAGTGTATGAATTTTGAAAAGAATGTGAAAATTTCCTTTTTCTTTGTGAGAGTTTTAGTCCTTGCATCATGTTTAAAGAATCTCATTCCTCTTTTTATGTTCTCTTTGCAGTGTTTTTTAACTTTTCTGATGTGGAAAACATTGAGATGATAAAACTAATACAACTCTCATTTTGATTTTAGAAAAAAAAAAAAAAAGACTAGACACATTATTCCGTTATCAAAACTGGCAAAAAATTATTTAAGAATATAATTTACAACCATATTATTAAGGCAATCAAACCTCCACGCATTTGAAGCATCTCTAATACTCAACTAAGATTGATCCTTTCCCAATCTAGTCAATAACCTTTATAACACAAAACTCATTTCCCAACCTAGCTCCGTCCAACACCACCTCATAAACCTCTAAAACCAACCAAATTATAGGTATTATTCTTATTAAAACTCTCCTCTATCTGTGTTATGAAACTTGCAAGTGGCTACTTATTGATTCCTCCTAACCTAAGTTTCATAATTTTAAATGATGACTACTTGTTTTTCTTACAAAAATATTTATATAAATTTCTCATACAAAGTACCATTACGCAGTTTACGGTGAACTTTGAACTGGAAAGTTCATATTATATGGATTATGTTCATAGAATCATGGATTAATACATAATCATTTAAGAACGAAATTATATGTAAAAGCACATAAAAAGAATCATTTGATTATATTCATATTTTTCAAGTTAAACAATACAATTACAGTAAAGCGATCTGATAAAAAATACTGACAATGTTTACAGTTAGGGTAGCAAGTAGGAGTCACAGTAGAATAAATTAGGTTTAATTATAATTTTTATTTTTAATGGATATTTAATAATAAATGAAAAAATAGTAATTTGGAAAAAGTAAGGAATGAAGCCGAAATGGGCCACGTAGCTTGGTAGGTAGTTTCGTCAACGATGTCTCTACCATTTTCCAAAGAAATAGAAAAAGGTTTGGGTTGGGCGTAAACAGAGAGAGTCCTGAAAGAACCCTGGGTGCGATTCAATCGGTCACAGCAACATACAAAGGATCACTATGGCTCTTCTCAGTCGAGCCTCCTCACGCTTCCAGCAACTACACTCCTATCAACGGGCACTTTCCCTCCACACAACGCTCCCAGTTCTCAGCGCATCCACATCCACACCCACACCATATGCTCCGCCACCGCCTCCCTCCGCTTCCTCTCCCGTCGGCGTCTCCAAGGCGGCGGAGTTCGTCATCTCCAAGGTCGACGATCTCATGAACTGGGCCCGCCGCGGCTCCATCTGGCCCATGACCTTCGGCCTCGCCTGCTGCGCCGTCGAAATGATGCACACCGGCGCTGCCCGCTACGATCTCGATCGCTTCGGCATCATTTTCAGGCCCAGCCCTCGCCAGTCTGACTGTATGATCGTCGCAGGCACTCTCACCAACAAGATGGCTCCCGCTCTTCGCAAGTAAGTCCTGTTTCCCTTTTTCTAGGGTTTTTGACTTCCCTAATCTATTTTCCACTTTGTTCCTTTCCACACTAGATTAGAAATCGTATCATATGCCTTGCCTGATGCACTGATTTGCTTTGTGTGTGACATATGTGCCTGGTTGAGTATTCAATTTGACTTGATACGGTGTCGATGCTTTCGCGTCTTTGTTTGAATGCTGTTATATATATGTTGGAGAATTTTAAAGATAAATTGGGTTCGGTGTTCAAGAAGGAGAATGCCTGTCATTTTAGGATTTCTGTGACTAAATTGCATTTCGGGGAGATTTAATCTGGCCAGTGATGATGTGTTTTGTCTGTTTTAATTGACTCTTGTTTTGGTGTTGTAACCTTCGTGTTTTTTTAGCTTAGTGTTAGGAATCTGCTACCAGGACACTGTTATATCGAAGAAATCTTATTGAGTTCGAGACAGTATACTGCAATGACACACTAGCTGTGTCTGTAGGCTCTTAAAGGGGCTTGCTTTCTACCTTTCTAACCCTCACTAGATTCCTGCCTCCACCTGGCATGTGCGCAGGTTGTTGGTTGTTGCAAACTTACAATCCATATCCCCAGAGTGGTTTCCCATTTACATTTATTTGCCGCATTGCTTCCACTTGCTTCTAATTCCTTGCTACCCTTGCCCTTCTTCCTAACATACCCAAGTAATAGGTCGTGGCTAATAGAGTCTTCTCTTCGTGATTAAATGTTGTTATAGAAATCACTTTGATTGAATGATACTGCATGTCCAAAGGAATTCTTATGGGGATAATGGCTGTCTTGCATTGGGTGAGAGGTGTGAACAGTCTGAGTCATGTCATGTTACTAAAAAGTATAAAAATGGTTTTAAGTTGCTTTAGTTGCTTTAGAAACGGTGAACAAGAGTATGCCAGTTTCACTTGTTAACTTTTATACTATGTTATAATACATATTCTTGGTTGCTCATCATTATCTATTAGTATGTCACGACGAGTTTCCGCAAGCAGCTTAATTGAGCGCTAATTCTATAAGCTTTCATCATCGAGGACTATTCTTTTTTTGTTTTTCCTAAGCTGGGAATTTTTTTAGGAACTAGAAGCCTAAGCTAGAGCCAAAATAGCCACTTCCAAAATAGGCATGACTTGGGCCAGAGCTTCTTGCAGCCAATATATTTTATGTAATGGAAATGCAAGAGATGCTAATTTGCCAGTTACTCTATTGGCACATCGTCTGACCAGGATGAGTGTATTTGGGAGTCTGTCTGCATTGCAATCCTGATCAGACAATGAAAGTAAAAATCATGACAAATTTCCTCCATGAATGAAAATGATCACGACTTCCTGTTTCAAACAGTGCATGAGAACTTATGTCATATTTTTCATAAACTTATTGGAATAAGCTAAAAAGAAAAGTTTATGGGAGTTACAAAACAAGTTGTTTTCATATGCTCAAGTAAACTCTGGATAAGTTTTTCCGAATGTCTCCCTACGCAAGTTCTGTTTTTGAACATTAGCCAGCTTGCTGTGTCACTTGTAAGACTACTATTTTGTTTATTTCAATTGTCAGAATCTTTTCTTTCGTGGTCTAATTATTCTCTACAATCTTGAAGAACATAGATCTTAGTGTTGGCAGTTACGACTATTGTAATGCCACATGCATGCACTTAGTTGGGTTTTTTTCTCTCATAGATCTTTCATAAAACTTTAGTAATTTGATTTTTAAGTCATTTTTTATCTCCCCTTCCCTGTGAAATTCCATGTTCCGACATTATTATTGCCTTGGAACTTTATTGGTATTCTCTAATTGACATGGCGAAACTAAGTTAATTAAATTTACAATTTCATATGTGACGCTGAAATTCTTTTGCAGGGTTTATGACCAAATGCCTGAACCTAGATGGGTGATTTCAATGGGAAGTTGTGCTAACGGCGGAGGATACTATCACTACTCTTACTCCGTGGTTCGAGGATGTGACAGGATTGTTCCCGTTGACATATATATTCCAGGCTGTCCTCCAACTGCTGAGGCTTTGTTGTATGGACTCCTCCAGCTGCAGAAAAAGATCAACAGGCGCAAAGACTTCCTCCATTGGTGGACAAAGTGAGGCCGACTAAGCTTATTTCTTGGCAGCCAAACTATTTTACAATAAGCAAATTCATGGTAATATTTTACCTTGCTAAGAAGTACCCATGTTAGATGGAAATGGTGTCGATACGTTACCTCATCACAGTTTCTGAATGTTCTATGTGCTCTTTTTAATGGGGGGCTTCTGGGCCCCTTGAATTTTTTATCTGTTAATGCTTCATCTGTACCCGAGAGTAAACTATTTGTGAAAACTCATGTTTGGTTTGTAAGTTACGGTTTTTACGTTGGACCAATTGCCCTGTCGAATTGCTCCTGGTGTTCCAATAAATAATTTTGAACTGATGATTTCATCCACCCCCTCAAATATAAAATATAATAGTAGTATTCAAATTTATGACGCACTCACACATGTTTATGCTTGATCTCTTCTTTTATCGAGTGTCTATTCGTTTCTGGCATTGGAAGTTTAATTATATGACCACACTAATGGACTATGACCCGCAATTTTCACAAAGCTTTGACTTGTGAGAAAAACTTAGTTCTCATTTCTATTTTTTCTCTATAATTTTCAAAGAATGGTTATGATTTTTATATAAGATTAATCAGAGGAAAGACTTTTTCTTTCTAAATCAACAATGATATTCTTTAAAGGATTATTTGTGGCTGGATAGTCGATTTAGCAAAAATGTAAGGTCCGGGCTTTTTTAGAGAAAGCCCCATCAGGGTGATTTCGTTTAAAATAATGTTATTTTGATAAAAATACTAGTACTTGTTAAATAATACTATACTATTATTTTAATCATAAAACACTAATTTCCTTAACTGTTTCAAGACGCGGAAAGGTAAGAGTGGAAAAATAAAAGAAAAAACATGAAAAATAAAAAATAAAAAATCAATAAATATAAAAATAAAAAATATATGTTCTGAGTGATTTTTTGAGCGAAAAGTTCATTTGATACATAATAACTCTAAACTGTTTATGATAAAATTGATCATGTAAACATATTTTATTAATATTTGCATATATTTATAACTAATTTTGTTTAAGAATTGTATTTTTATTAACATTTACGTATATTTGTAGTTAATTATGTTTTAACATAAACAAAGACATAGGATACTATATTGTTAATTTTATTAATTTTTATATTTTTACTACAATGACTTATTAAAATAATAAATAAAATAAAATAAATCATTGATAATAAATAATACATTTAATTTTTTTTACATATTTTCAATAATTCCTGCATTACAATATTTTCAATAATCTTTCAAGTGAAATGTATGATATACTAACAAATTTATGAATTACACGTTTATTAAAATTATTAAAAATTATATTTCATAATAAAAATTTCAAATAACATCCTAAATGTATTAATTATAATTGATTTTTAATTATTATTAACTATTTTACAATATTTTTATATAAAATAATGCTTCTGAAATAATTTAAATTATCTTACAGAATACTTATTCAGTAAACTTGAAATTAAAGATCTTCCGAAAATGCTTTTAAATCTATGGAAAAACTTTTTTGTGGTATTATTATCATCGAAAATAATTTCACAATTTTTACTCATAATATATATATATATATATATA
>Ga0209700_101571_pt1 | contig 47519 bp, 11 predicted proteins | sample SiratroredBW_FD_187528 | JGI IMG/M metagenome (GOLD analysis project Ga0209700, IMG submission 187528) | Root nodule microbial communities of legume samples collected from California, USA - Siratro red BW (SPAdes) (version 2) | ecosystem: Host-associated > Plants > Roots > Nodule | place: USA...
AAAAAAAAAAAAAAAAAAAAAAAATACATATTTTAATATATAAAAATATATATATATATATATATATATATATATATATATATATATATATATATATATATATATTAATTTCCAGAAAATACCTTTCAAACTGTGGTCCAAATCTATTTTATTTGTTAATAGTATAAATCATCTTTTCCGAACAAAACTATCTCTATACTATAGACATTATTATTAGAAATGAAATACCTACATTTGTTGGTATTCATGATCTTATGTTAAAAGTTTATACGTTAAACTTGAAAGTTATGGCCCAACAACATTTTTAATAATTTGATAATTAATATCTATAAAAACGAAATTTAAAGTGTGCACTTTATCATAATTTTCAATATGTTTTTAGTTCAATTTTTATGAAAAGCTAGCATTCAAGCATAGAAATCTACTAGTTAAGTCTGTAGGAAAAATCTTATTACACACAATGAGAATTAACTTTTTTATATATCAAAATATTACAGAAATTTTCCTTTTATTTTTTTAATTTATTCTTTAAAATTATAACTTGTAATTATTTAATTTACAATTATAAAATAAATTTTTAAATAAACTTACTGTTTTTAAAGGGTTAATATTAAATTATTAAATTAATAAAGCATATTAATATTAATAATTATTTAATTGGTAAATATGTATTAATAAATTAGATTAGAATTATTTATTCAATAAATTATGAAGGGGGAATGAGTTATATAGGGAAAATTTTCATTTTAATTTGGGTATTTTAAGAAAAAATAATTATTGTAATAAATGACTCCGAGATATGCGGGTGGTGTCATGTAGCGCATTGAAATAGAAAGGAGTAACGGTGATGCCAAATTTGGAAGTAAACTCTCCAAGTTGTAGATTATTTCTTTTAAAATATAAATAATACGGTAATCGAGGTAGGTTGACTTTGAATAATATTTATATAATTAATTTTTATTTATAAAAGAATTACCTTGCTCTAAATATATTGAATAGAAGTTTATGTATGATTTAAGCCAAAAATTGCAAATACACTTTTTATTTCCGCTCTTAATAAAATACTAATATTTTTTATTAGTTATTGTGTTGACATATCTATTGTACTGATTCATCTCGAGAGGACTCATCCAAAAAAACAAAAACAAAAAAAATCAAAGAAGAGAAGAACGAAGATCAATGAAAAAAAAAAAGGAAAAATAGGAAGAAGAAGAGTGTAACAGCAGATTATTCCTATTTTCATGCTTGTTCAAAATATTGTAGTTAACTAAGTTATAAAAATTTATTAACTATGTTCATGTTTGATTAAATTGTACATATGTCTTTCTTTTGCATTAAGTGTCATATGTGAGGGATTAATTTTTTCACTAGTATATTAGAGATTATTTATGTTAATAAATTTTGTCAAAGCGCATATGTATGATAAAATGACCTATGTAATCATAAGAAGCGTATAATTATTGTAGTCCATTGATCTATTTAGTTCAATCTTATAAGTTGGCTTATATTTCTAGTTTAATAAAAATTATTAAATAAGTTGTAATAATTGGTTAATCATGTTCAAACTTGGTTAAATGATTATTTCTTTTTCAATGTATAAAAAAAATACATGTGAATAGTGGTTGTCTTTTAGTAGCTCAAGTTTATATGCATATTATCTATGTGTGACGCTTTTTAATGTGTAGACATATATGATAAGTAGTATGTTGAATTCTTTTGTCAAAAATGGATGAAGCTTACATGCTAATTTTTCTAAACGTTGTAAATGTTTAACATCCTCAACCAAAACTTTGTGTTTGAAAAATGGGTATATCAAATTCTTCTTATATTATTTAGGTGTTTTGTGTCATTTTTTTTATAATATATGAATACATTTTATTATTGGTTAGGTTTACTATAATCGGTTTTAGATGGATGAAAATATTTTTGTCACACATTTTGGTCAATGCTTCTGGTTTTTAACATGAGATTAGTCATGTATGTTATAAAAGTTAATTAATTATGTTCATAATTGATTAAATAGTACTTTGAGTGTGTATGAAGTATATTGGGTCAAAAGAACACGAGATGTAATTGTTTTTGAGTGTCTAGATTCATAAGTGTTGTTTTGGTTATTTGTCTTTTAAAAAGTGGTTAATAACTATCTTATATATATATCGAAAAAACTGATTTTGTTTGTGTTAAAAAGTGAAATCAACCTTGTAATTTGGTGATAGAAATGTGTGCTTGGTGTTCATATTTTATTAATTATAAGATGTGATCAATTTATTTGCATTATCCATCAGTCATTATGTCATTTCATTTTATTTCATATTGAGTGTAACATTTGTTTAGTAAATTGTCAATCATGTCTAAGTCATAAGCACCAAACTAGCAATGTATTTTAGTAATGAACATGGATTGTTAACTTAGTTGTAAATTTTGGTTAATTGTAAAGATCGAGCAGATAATATAAAAATGTAAGTGGTTAATGCATACAAGAAATATGACTAACTCAAGTATTTGTTTGAGAAAATTTGTTTATTTGCTTGTCTTTTCATTACTGAAGTCGTAGGTCACAAAGTTTTGTTTGGATCAAACGTTTTTTTTAATCAAACTGCATGGCTCTCATAGAAATGTTAAAGATCTTTTTCATTATCATTATTTAGTGGAAGTTATTTACTTCTTTATATAAAGGTAATTCACAATAGGAATGATTTTTTTTTATTTAGGCTAATTATATTAGAAATTTTATTTCCATTTTAAATTCTAACCAAAGTTTCTACTTCTAAACCAACGGCGACTCATAGGAGACTTGAAACAAATTAAAAAAATAGATCATTTTTAAATTAGTAAAATAATTAATATTATGATATTTTTATCTAAAATTTATTTTTCAATTTTTTTATATAAAATTATCTATTAAATTATTATAATTAATTTCATTTAAAATATATTTTTTAATAGACAATAAAGCTAATTCGTTTAATCTTTGTTGAGATATTGTCGATCTTAAATGAGATTTTATTAGTTTAAGTTTTAAAAAACTCGTTTCAATTGAAACAATATATACTGAAATTGTTAACATTATTTTATATGTTATATATGTATTTGGAAAATAATTTATTTTTTTATATAATTAAGAATGTCATTTGTTTTATCATTTTTCAAACTTATAATCTCTTTTAAGATATTTAATTATGAAAATAAATCTAAGTCACCAAGAAAAAACAAATTATCATGTTTCAAATATTTTTTAAGATTTAGGCATTTTTCTTTCACAAGTATACAATCCAATAATTTTAATTTTTTAATACTAAATAAAAAATAAAAAAAATTCATATATTTTAAATTGTTCAAATCTATTTTGGACCGTAGTAATTGTTTTATCTAAAATATATAAAAAATAATAAATTTTAAATGATTTTTGAAGTGATTTCATAACTTTGTTCTCAATATTTTTCATCAAATTATTTGTTTAAGGACTAATCCTTTTAATTGTTCTAAATTTCTAATGTTGTTCCTTTAATATATACAAATTATTTTAAAATTAAGTATACAATAACGAAAAATAAAAAAATTTGAGACTAATTCATCAATTTGATATTATTTTTACCTGATATTGATGCACTTAAAAGAAATAGTGAACACAAACTCTAATCCATCAATCTATCACTCCAAGCCTCTAAATAAAGACACACACATTATATATATATATATATATATATATATATATATATATATATATATATATATATATATATATATATATATATATATATATATATGCATAATATAGAATGATAAAATAAATTTGGAATTGAAAGATGACCTATTGACAATCAAACTTGAAACAATATTATAGAAGAACCAATGAAAGAGTTAGATAAATGAAGGAGATAAGTGAAAGAAGATAAGAAGATACGTGGAAGTGTTAGAGAATGAAATCTAATGAAATAGTAGAAAGAGCTAGAAAATTAGAAAATTTTAATAGATAGGAGTTCTTGACTGTTTAATTTATTTATTTTTAAATATTATTAATTTAAAATTTAAAAAATATTATTCATTAAATAATATTTATAGTATCAATATAAATTTAAAGTCATTAAAAAATATTTATAATATCAATATAAACTTAAAGTCAATTAAGATATTTTAAATTTTTAATTAAAAATTATATTTTAAAATATTTTATAAATTTATAATAATGCATTATATTAATTTTTTTTGAAGTCTTGGATGGTTCCTTTACCTACTTAGATTTTAAACCAACCCTATCTCAAACTTATAAAAAATGGTTCTATATTTCTTTTTATCCCTCTTTCTATAGGTATGTTGTTGGTGTCCTTTTAATATGTCACTATTACTTTGGGGTTAGGGTATACATTGTCTTTATTAACAAAGTTTTCAAAACATGCATACTTTATTTTGGTTTTTAACTTAAAATATCTTAGTAACAAGATGTGACATGTTAATTTAGATCATCGTAAGTCTGTGATATAATATTGTTAATATTGTTTGTATCTTGGTCTCAAAGTTATTTTATGGTCTTAACTAGGAAGTAGCATTTTGTAATAACACTGAAACTAAATACAAAGGCGTAACTATATTGAGAACAAATTTTTCATGGCCTCAATCACTTCTCATTGAATTAAAAATAATTACTTCTATATCTCAAATTTATTGTGTCAATATTAGAGTGTTTTTTATTAGTAAGTAATTTTGTTATGCATTCAAGAATTAAATATTTTGAATTGAATCTTCACATTGTTGGTGACAAATTTTTAGAAAACAAGTTGAAGTTATTCTTTTTCTGGTTAATCTCATATTATATTGTTGACATGTTTCCTAAATCTATTTATGAAATTATTTTTTTTTAAACAATAGAAACAAACTCATGACTGTCAACTTGTCCGCCATAACTTTTTATGGAATGTTAGAAAAAAAAGTTAGTTATGTTAGTATTTATATTATTATATAAACATTATATTGGATAATGTTTATTGAATCGTCTGTACTTCATCTATATTTTTCTCTACCTTAACAATTTAACCTGATAAGTTGAAAGTTTCAATGAACAATAAAAATAAGAAACATCATTTAAACTTAAAGAAAATGTTTTAAAAGCTCTTATTGGATATACTCTTAATTCTTTTAATAGAATTACAATGAAGAATTTTGTTGATGTTCGAATATATTAAACATTAATCATTAATTATCCTTCCATGGTCTAAGCTGAAAATCATCTTTAGAATAGTGAGAAAATTTTTGTTTTGGTTCAAGGTCAAAAAGGGAAAGAGTATGGTAGGAAAATTTATATAAGACAGTGGTAAATCCTTTAGCATAAAAAATTTATTAGCATGGTAGACCCTAGCCTTTTGCTACGGTGTGTATTTTTTTTAGAGTTAAAAAATTGGGTTGGATATTTATTATAGAAATAATTCAATATATTTATAAATACGTCACTTAAAATACGTTAATATTTTTTTTTCTAATCCTTGTAAATATAGTATTTTTGTATTTAATTGCTATAAACATGTATTTTAATTTTAATCCTCATAAATTTATAATTTTTTTGTTTTTAGTTTTTTTAAGTTCCTAATAATGTATTATTTTTCAATTGTAGTTTCTAATAATGTCATTTCATATGATATTCTTAACTAAAAACGGAATCAGTTGAAATTGTCAAATATAAGAATTTAAAACTTAAAATTAGAAATATCCTTAAAATACATTTCATTAATGAAATAAAAAAATAAAATTTTATATTAAGAAATTGTATAAATATATTTAATTTCAATGAACACTTCACTATAAGAAAATTCAATTTATTTACGGATTATTATCCACGAATCTGTATCCGTAGGTAAATTTAACATTACTCACGGATTATTATCTACGAATCTGTATTTGTAGGTATTACCCACGGATTTAAGTTCGTCAGTATTAACCACGAATATAGGTTTGTAAATATTACTCACAGACACATATCCGTAGGTATTATCTACGGATATTGGTCAGTAGGTATTACCCACGGATAATAAGAATAATGATAAATAATAATATATAACAATAATAATAAATAATGAGATAAGTAGAAGGATATAAAATAATATATTATTAATAAATAAAATAAGAATAATAATAAATAATGACACAATTAGAATAATATAAAAATAATCTTGATAATTATAAATAATAAAAAAGATTATGATGTTATCGACGGATCAATATTAGTGGGTAATATAAACTTATATCCATGGAATAAATTCCGTAAAAAAATTATCCATTGATAGAAGTTGGTAGAAAATTTACCTACAACCTTATTACTTACGGATTTTGACCCGTCGATAATTCGTAGGTAATGTTCGATTATCCACTTATTTTAGTCATTATTTACTGATTTTGACAGAATGTAAATCCAATTTTTTTTGTAATACTTGTAATTTAATAAGTTAATTTAAGTGCTCTCAGTTGTCATTGATCAACTTTCAGCATGGTTGAATCAATCAATAATGTGACCAACTAAAAATATTTAGTGAGATTTTTCCTCACAATCACATTTATATTTATTTATAAGGTATGAATTCTAAAATTTGTTTGAGTAGGTTAAATCCAATATCTCTCAAATAATAACATGGTGGTATTTAATTATACTCCTTGGTCGTATGTATAAAAGACGTATGTTTTATTAAATAATTATATTTCCATTATATAAATGAAAATATTAAAATAAAATTTTTAACTAGAATTATTATAAATTTCTCATAGAGTTTTACATTTTATTTATTAGGAACTTACGCTGTAGTATGAAATATGTATTTTTTTTTTCAGATTTCTTCAGACAATCAATCAGTTTTCTATTAAGAAAATATTTTAATAAATATTTATAATTTTGTTTTCAAATGTTTTCATATTATGCATAATTTTAGTGTAATTAGTTAATTTTGTTACATCTATAATTTCACATCATCCTAAAATTTTCTCGTTGTTTTCGAATGCTCTCATTTTATTATTAAATTCATTACCAATATGATTACAACATCTTTTTTCTAAATTTTAGAAAAATTGAGAATCAAGATAAAACATCAATAATTCTATAAATTAAAAATCACTTAAAACTGATTGATAAAGGAGTAGTTTTCTAAAAAGAGTTGGATAGAAATATGTTTAAAATTTATCTTTTAAAATTTTACTAAGAACTTTGTAGAATGACTTTGAAATTTACGCAAATTTTTGATTGATTTATTTATTTATTACAATTTAACATTCTAATTTTATCAAATATCATTTTTAAGTATGATATTGTTATTGTAATTAGGTTTGAGTAGATGGAGTTTAAAACTTGTTATAAAATTGAAATAGAGCTTCAAAATAAGAATTGCAACAGTACAATAAGTAATTAATGTGTCTTCACACATCTTATTAGTGTAATTCATATTTTTGTCAAAGTATGGGACATATTAAAATAGAAGTAAAATTAGATTACACTAATATTTCAAACCCAGTCACATTACAATAAGTATCAACATTATTTAAATAATTCAAAACCTTTTACTTTAATATTGAATTGTGTTTCATTGGGGTAATTCTCGCTTCCTTTCTAATCTTTCCTGAATAAAAAGTGAAATTTTACATTTAAAACCTTTGACTTTGATGATCTCCATCATGTATATAATTATGATTTTAAAAATATGCAATTAGATTTAATTGAGAGGTAGAATATAGGAACAACTAAGAGCTATAGATTTGAACAACAACATTAGGAGTCATAATGATCAATCTCAAAATAAAGACAGAAGAAATGAACATGACAAATCTAAGGTAGAATGTTTTAAATATAATAAATTTGAACATTATGCTTATACATGTTATACTAAGTGGTTGCCTCGTGACAAAAAAAAATTAAATCAAATAGGTTAAATCTAACATAAATGAAATAAGAAGATGAGACATTGCTAATAATTGTTTAAGACACAAAAAAATATTGAATCATATTTGTGGTATGCGGATACAAGCTACAATAACCACATGAGCGTAACTAAATCTTTCTTTTCATTTCTAAATAAAGATTTTCAGTTTAATGTGAGTTTTGGGGATTGTTTTATGATGAAAGCAATGCAAAATGTGATATTAAAATAAAAATGCAAAATGTGATATTAAAATAAAAATCAAGAATGGTTTTGTTAAAACAATTTCTAATGTATTATTATATATTCCTAATTTGGAAAGCAAATTATTAACTGCTGAACAATTTACAAGAAAAGACTACACTATCCCTGATAACATACATGCTTGTGAAATTTATGATCCTGTTAAATGTGTTATTGTTGTTGTAAAAATGAGCTCAAGTCGACTATTTTTTCTAAAGATTGAAAACATTCAATATAATTTAATGGTCTAAGGAAATAATCTTTTTTGAATTTAGCATTATCTTTATGGACATTTGCATTTTGGAGGATTAAAGTTCCTTAAACAAAAAGAAATGGTATCATGTCATTCACATATTTTTGTTCCTTCTCAATTTTGTGAAGAATGTGTTGTTAGTAAGCAACATCAATCTCAATTTTCTAGAAGAAAATCATGGGAGAGCAAAGAATGTTTTGGAGCGAGTGCATTTAAACTTACATCCTAATAAAACTATTATCCGATGGAGGTAAAATGTATTTAGTTACTAATTCTAGAAAAATATGGGTTTATTTTGCAACGACTAAGGAAGATAATGAAGAAAATTCAAAGTTATCTAACAACCATAAAAGATAATACAACAACTACTTTTTACAACTATATAAGAAGACATTCTTCGATGAGAATAACAAAAAACTAAACCATAATTTTGTAAGTGTTGAAACTATACTAAAAATGCACCCTAAAACTTTGTAAAGAACACTATTTATTCATTTCGACATATTGAGAGAGAGTAACCTTGTACACGTTGAAAGAATTTACCCTCTTTAGTGAGTTAGACTAATGATCAGATGATCACCCAAATCTTATGTGTGTAAAAGTTGGAGTGACTTGTCCAAAGAATACTTAGTTAAATAAAAAATGATTTGAAAAAAAATACTTATTTAGATCAAAAGTAACTTAAAAAAAATACTTGAACAAGATTAAGTCAAAAATAACTTGTTAAAAGAATACCTGTGACTTAGGAAGAAAAAAAAACATATTTGTTTGTACTTCACAACATTATCAAGCAAACCAATATAAAAAAATTAAACATCTTTTCTTTCCTTTTATCTCTTTAGCTAACTATAGAAAGAATTTTCTTTGAACTCTTACATTATATATTACAATCTCTTTAACTAACTATAAAAAGAAGTACAAGTTAAAACCAACCTTGCCAAGAATTGTTATTTCCTTTTTCTAATTCTATTTAGAATTAGTGTATTTATCTTTATATTGTCTAAGAATATTTACACATACGAAATCAACAAATAAACTACAAAAATTTTTAAAACATAATTCAATCCTCTCTCTTATATTATTTTATGTTTTTTCACACATAATTTAATCCTCTCTTCTTATATTATTTTATGTTTTTTCACACTTAGGCATTTATGTGTTGTGGTAGTAACCACCCCTATACTAATTTTCTACTCGTAACTATCCCATAATTTATTTATAAATTGCATTGGAGTTTAAATTTAGACTATAAATTTTTCCAAATAGGATAGGCTCATCTCCATAGAAAGTAACGTCATATTCTGGAAAAACTTCCAAAGCAAATTCGAACAATTTAATCTCTACATAAAATTATGGGATAGCTTTAAACACAAAAATAATTTCTTCCACTGTGACACGTTTGATGTTATAAAAAATTTAGAATAATTATAACTGAAACAACCTTCCGCTTTAATAATGGAACAAGTTAAACAAGAAAACCAACCACCTAACGATTTTTCATGTCACTTCATATATACACTTATATAATCAAATTCAACTATACATAACAAGACAACTCGTCTTTCACCCAAAATTCAAATAAGGAAATTATGTTAAATAGAAGACGAGATAAAAGGTTAAGAGGAAAGCTCGATTGGTCATAAAAGACATAAAGAAAAAGAAGAATAAGAAAGGGTATCTAATGGTGGTACTTTTGTCCTTTTAAAATTGTCCAAGACCTACAAATCAAATATTGAAGTATGTTAGCCACTTATAACTAACAGTCTCATGAATACGATCAATTCATTAGATAATTATGAAGACCTAGTGCTACAACTTTAGTCTATAACATTAAAAAATTTAGAACACAATATTAAGAGATTAAATTATAGCTACCTGTAAAGCTGTTCCATGAGTACAAGTAATGCTATTTGGTGATTTAAGACCAGTGAAGATAACCTGATTGATAGGTTAGCCCGTTCCTTCATTTTTCTTCCATGACCATAGGGACCACCAATACAAAAAGATATCCGTGAAGCACCCTGTGAGAAAGCAGAAATCAATGAAATTTATTTTTATTTAACATTAAATTTTACTCAAAGGTATATTCGTATTAAAAAGAACAAATGAGCTATAACATGAATGGAAATCACAAGAGAATGAACATTGACGCCATGCACACAAATATATATAAAACAACTTTGACTTGAAAAAGAAATTCAAACAATGCAGTAGACTGGAAAAGTAAAAACACTAAAACTAGTGATGTTACTTTTGAGAAGCATCTAACACTAAATAAGATCAAATACGAATATCCGTTGCTTTACACGACTAGAAATCACGCTTCAGGAGTTCAAAACTGATAAGCCATTTTGGCCTGCGTGAGAGATGATGGTTTTTTACAAATAACAGGACAAAAGTCAAAGTATAAAGCTTTGGTGACTAGCAAGTTTACAAAAAACATCAAAAGTGGATTCGATAATTCTGATGGCTACTAAAATGTTTTATATATAATTCAATTCACAATAAACTAAGGTCATGAACGGTATTAGTTTACTATAACAATGAACAGAATTGAGGTATTCAATGTCGATGTAGACAGGATATCAAGGGTCTTGTACATGATTGATAACTTGTAATGTTTTATTTCAACATGGTGCCAGCAAGCATACACAATGAAGCCCATAATTGAACAATTTCCATGTACGGAAGAGATCAATTACAAAATGTTCTTACAGTATTTCCTGTATCGCCCACCAACTCTGCCATTTGCTCAGATCCTATGTCTAGCCCACGTTCATCCAACATCACAACCTATAAGTGCAGGTACATGACAGATAAAACCAAATTAGGAGGGAAGAAAAAACAAATTCTTTCCGATAAAACAAAGATCTAAAATTCTGTTACTGGCACGCTTTGGCATGTTTGGTTTAAATGAAATCTGATGACATGATCACTTACTTTTCAGAAGCTCTCTCGGAAAGCTAGTTAAAATAAGCTCTTGTTTCTTTGAAATAAGTTAAATCGAACATGCCCAATATGATGAAAAATATGAGTTACAAGTAAAATGGGTTTTGACTTTCAAGCAAGAATTTAAAGTAGACACTGCTACAGTGTTCGCAAAATTTGAAACCATGTCAATCTTGGCAATCAAAACATATGACATACATCTTTTTGGATAGAATGATTGGGTGGATTAAGTTCAAAGTGAGTGTAGTAGTCTATGCGATAGAAAATATTCCTGGAAAGAAAAGGAGCCCAATTTTAGTTCCAATACCATGGGTGCATTAAGACTGTCAGCAACCAAAACATGATACAGAATTGGCACTAATGTCTATTTATATAGGCCCAATTAGACACCAGAGTTCCATCACCACAAGACAAAGAGAGCTAAGGGAGCATTGACACACCACAGATCACGTTGCACAGCTTTAGCGAGGACAAAACAAGGCTTCAAATAGATATCTATTTGCCTTCACAAAAGTGGGGTACGAAGGAGAAAAATTCAAACAATCACAAGAAACAACAAAACAGATGGAAGCACCAGTACAACTTAGTTTAAATATGTTTTTAGTCATTAAAATTGTGATGTTTTTTTTTTTTTTTAATTTTAAAGACTATTATCTTTAACCCATATAACCTATAACTTTATAAGCATACAATATTTATTTCTAAACGCCCAATACAGATCCTTTATTGCACTAACTTTCTCATCTCCTCCACAAAACAGAGCATACATAAAAGTAAAAAGAAGGACAAAAAATTATTCACTACTGTAATTCAAATTCATGCATGTTGGAGACTATACCCAATCATCAGACCTTATAAGGTTCACCACTGCCTCGTCTTCAGCATCAACCTGAGCCCTTTGGTCACTATAAGGCAAACAAATGATCCACCCTTTCGATTAGACAACAAAAACACAACAAAATTCCTCTTACAACTATTTGTTGCTAAAACTGGCAGGTACCATCTCGCATACATACACTCACCCATTCACAATACTAATTCGGAACTCACATTCATCACCCAAAGCAAGACAAAATGAAACTATGCTCAAACAAAAGTAACTCAGTGAACTGAACTCACCGTGCATTTCGAGGATTTGACCGTATTTGAACATCCTCAACACTGCAATAGTACCTGAGCTTATCAACATACTCATCAACCATGAGTTGAAGTCCAGGTGATCGCTTCTTCCCCACTGATAATATACGTATAGGAAGTGCTCGCTACACAAACTCAATTTATAAATTCAAAATAAATAAGTAAATATACACAATTTTTTTTCCTTCAATCGGTAGAACTAAGAGACACTCTAGTACTACTAGACAAGACACCATCTGTGGAAATATAAATTGGATATAAAAAGATAAACCCTCCAGGAGTCTTTTTGGCACTGTTTTCACAAGCTAATAAACCATCAATTTATTTCCTCAATTATCACTCCTCTCCTAAATACTCCTTAATTAATAAAAGTATATAAATAGTCCATAAAGTATTGGATATCCATCAATTAAGGCCCTAAGTTAACACATTTTACTAACACTGGGGGATTAATTTGAAGAATTTTTAATACTTGGAGACACATAATTTCTAATACATGTAATTTTATTAGTTAGAAGCCTTTAAGGACTATTTAGGAGAGAGCATTATGATTCAAGAACTAAATTGATAGTTTATCCCTTCACAAACTAATAAACTAAAGGAAAAAAACTAAAGTGCAAAACCATAGATACTATTATTGCTATTCTCTAATCAAATTTAGAGTGTCAGTTAACTAATATAAATAATAATATATAATGAATTTCTTTATTAAGTAGATTAACAATGTAAAGTTCTAAAAGTTATGAGAACATAACAAACATAACCTATATCACTGTATATAACGTAAACCCTAACCGTTTGACTTTTTTTTCAACAGCACGAAAGTGTTTGGTAATTACTGTTAATCGATGGTCGTATCGAAAGTAAAGGAGTTAGGTTTAAGAAATTGAAGCGCGAATTGTGAGGGAGAGATAGTTCATACCACTGATTGGCCTTCGTACTTGCATTTTCTACCTGGAAACATTGCGCGTAAGTTAAAACTATGGGAAAAAATACGTTGCAGAAAATGAAGCGTGCGAGTTAGTGAAAACCTTGAGGAAAACTGGAATTGGTTGAATTGAAACTGACACAGAGGTGCAGTGGCATGGCCATAAGGAAGGGAAACACAAATAGCGGAAACTGGAATGAAAATGGATGCTTCTTGAGAAGTTAATGATACAGTGTGAGAAGAATCAATGGGGAAAGAAGAGTATTTCGAAAAAGGAGAGGGAAATTATTAAATAGTATGTTTAAATTATTTAAATTTGGATGAAACTAGAATAAAAACTATTTTTTTTTAAATTGTACAAGGTATAATTCAAATTCCATATAGATAAATGTTTTGGCCATTCATAGTTTAAAAATAATTATAAAAAAGTAAATTGAAAGCTGTAAACTGTAAAGAAAATTAAGTATTTAAATAAAAATGAATAAGAATAATTTGAGATGATGGAAATAAATTAATTATTCATTAAATCAAATAAAATTTATAGGCTAAACAACTTTTGGTTTAAAAAAATTGTGATCTTTTACCGTCACTAACATATACTAAACATATACTAAGATAAATACAAATAATTTCACTTTTCTATATGGTTATAAAACACAATAACATTCTTTTTAATTGATTTATATTTTAAGAATATTGATCACGTAAAAGAAATGTACTTGACTGTGTGTAATTGGTCAACTTTTCCTCTTCAAGAGATTTTCTATATATAATTATTAGAATAATGTTATTTTTATTATTTTTAAAAAGAATTTATTAATTTTATTCGATGATATATTGATATATTGTGCAAGGGAAGCTAAGTATTTATAACATTTGAAAAAGGCTTTATTACCCACAAAAGCAAACAAATCATTTGTTAAGAAACCCAAATTTTATTTTGGTAAAAAGAGAATAGAGTCTCTAAGACATTTCCTATTTAAAAATAGAGTTTCTACTAATCCTTCAAAAATTCAAGTCCTCAAGGATTTGTATTTACCTTAAATTATCAAAGAGTTGAGAGGTTTCTAAGGTTTCTCTAGTTTTTATAGAAATATTCTTAAAGGGGTATTGAATTATAATCATAGCATTAACTAACATGTTTAAAGAAAAATAAGTTTTGGTAGATTGAAAAAGTTAAAATGGCATTCAATTAATTGAAAGAAGGATGTTATCAATGTAGTAGCATTATCACACTTTAATAAGACTTTTATAGTCAAAGTATATATATGTCTACAATTATGTAGTTCAAAAATGGAGGTCTTACTTATCTTCTCAATAGGCACTTTACAATTAAGATTAACAAATCACTTATGTTTAATCTTACAAAAGTATTATGATGATTAAGATTAATAAATCACTTATGTTTAATCTGACAAAAGTATTATGATGATGCATAAGGAGTTTGAATCCATTTTAAAGAATGACAATTGAAATTATCTACTTTTACTAGTAAAGACAATTTTATTTTCCATACACATGATAACAACCATAACATTATCAAATAACATTATCAATTGTTATGACCAAATATAAGGATAATAACATTTTTTCTTTTATTTTCTAGATTATGTGAATAGCCATGCTAGTCTAGTTTATAGAGTTATATAATTATGCATTTGAAAAAATAGCTTGGGTTAATTGGAAAATAGCTTGCAAGAGTAGAGAGAGTGGATATTTGAAAGCTTTAATAAGGCTCTCCTTGGAAAGTGGAAGTGGAGATTGGATATGGAGGAAAAAGGATTATGGAGAAGTATCATTGTTTCAAAGTATGGGTCTTGAAGAAGTATTGATCTTGAATGCAATAACAATAGTGATTTCAGCGTGGTGAAGGGATCTTATAAGCATTTGTGGAAAGTGAGGGAGGAAACTGGTTTAGTGAGAGTCTTAGCTGGAGAGCTCAAAAAAGAAATAAAATTTATTCGTGGGATGATTGTTGTGGAGGAGAACCCATGCTCAAGGAATATTTTCCTAGATTTTTTTGTAAATTCAACTTGAAAAGGTCTTAAATTAGAAGAGTTTTGGACTTGGCATGGACAGGTATGAGATTGAAAATTTTATTGGAGAAGGACATGTTTTGCTTGGAAAAAATGGATGGTAAAGGAATATTATCCATGTAGCTATGTGTATTAAATAAGACTATAGATGGAAGAATGAAAAAAAGTATAAAGTTAATGGTATTTATAATAAGATTATAGATGGTAATTATGAAGGTAATGAGGAGGTTTTCCAAAAAATATGGCCTACCCTCCTCTCATATTTTTGCTTGGTGAGTTTTACATTATAGGCTTCTAAGTAGAGATAGGGTACAAAGGATATGAATTCCTATTGAGCATTAAGTGTGAGCTTTGTGTAATTCTAGTGTTGAAAGTGTATAACATCTACTTTTTTATGGGCAAGAAAACCAGTCCCATATGAAATATGTGTAATAAATGGCTAGAGTGCAATTTATTTTATCATAAAATGGTTAAAGAACACCTTTTAGGTTCTAATTGACTAGGGTCAATAAGATAGGTAAATGTGTGTGAAGGGAGTAATGTGATTTTTAATATTGTGTAATTTTTAAGAATAAAAAGTGTGACTATTTAAGAAGTATTTTTCCTAGCACAAGTTAAATCATGACGGTGATATGAACAAAATACAAAAATGCTAGTTTTTCATACTCAAATTAGTGTATTGACCAGTTAATATGCATGAGATTGATTATTTGATCGAGATTGAATAGATTGTTAAAAAATCTCGATTTAAATAAAGAAACGATTTATTAAAAAAATACAAATTATTAAAAAAAAATAATATACAATAACTAAATCATCAAGGATTGTTGGATTTATAGTCAATTTATATAATTATGGTAGTATAAATTATCAAGACTAATAAGGATATTAGAATAGAAGATAACTATAAGAAAAAAATACATTCTAAGAGTCGAAGAATATGCTAGATAATTTTTTCCAAAGCCGCCTGTGAGGGGTTAGATGTGAGAGTTTCATTGTATTTTAACATGATAACTTGCCCTCCATATCATGTTTTCATTGGTCTAAAGTTTCGAAATGATTCATCATGCTTAGGAGCAGGTTATGTTATATATTTGAGATGGGGTTAGGGACATATTATGTATTTTGTGTTTGGGACGAGGTTTTCTTTTGCAATGAGTAATTAGGTAATACAGTGCCAATAGATATCATTAAAGTTGCTCGTATTGCTTTTAAGTTTTTGTTATATATCTTTTATATAAATAGGTTGAGCTAACTTTTATTATCTCCACTTTAATATATTTTTTAGTCAATAAATAAAAAAGATATAATTATGCGTTTAATTATTTTCTTTAGGCTTTCCAGAGTCAATTCAAGTATGGTATGTATAAAATTAAATAAATGGTATAAAATTGTAATTGTTTGGAAGTGTTCATAGTACTAAATTTAAATCTTCACTATTCAACTACGTTTCAATGGCAAATATGGAAAAGAGGGAATAAAGTGGAAAATAGCCTATAGATGGTTGGATGCAAACACAAGTATCAAAATATATGTTTAGACCAACTTCAATCATTATTAAAGGCGTTGAAGCAAAATCTACAATAAACACTAATTAAATATATTTTTTAATAAGAAAGAAGGAAATATATAATAAGCCAAAAATTTGTGCATATGACTTATCATTTAAGTGAAACCGGGGATTTGGCTTATTTGTTAGCAAAGTAATTATGAACTGACAATTAAAACTAACAAAATTCATTCTATTGTGTTAATGACTAATTAAAGAAAAAAATTGTTTACGGGCCTAATAAAGAAACTTTCATATTTCAAGGACTGAAAATAAATTTAAATATTTAATTTATTATCTGGACATGTTTTTTTAAAATGATTGAAGAGAAATTATATACATTAAACATATTTTTTCTTATTCTAACCTTTTTTTTTCTTTAATATTTTGTCTTTGCACTTTTGCGTCAATTTCCTTTTAATTTAAGTTTAGCTTAATTATATAAATGCATTGTTTAATCAAAATACATTAACAATAGAGAAAAATATTTGAAATTTATATGAGAATCTATTGTTAAAAATATAATAGTATTTTCAAATTATAAAGAAATTCTTTTATACCCATGAATTAATCAATTCAAGGTAATTCACTATTAACTAAGTTAGTTTAGTTTAATCTAATAGAAAAACTTATACAAATAATAAGTCCAACTCAATTTTTGATGAAAGCCAACTCAATCAACTTTATCCATAAACATTTGTGTACTTTAGAAAATGTATAATATAGATATGGGTGAGATGATTTAATACTTCTTTTATTTTAATTCCACTGTTATTTTGTACTATTTTAATATATTATTTTCGTTAAATTATTAATTATTTTAAAAATTTATGTTAAAAATGATTCTATCCAAATTGAATTTCGGATTTAAATTAATATATTAAAATTCTCCATTTCGTTTCAGTTCTCATATTGCTTACACTTTCAATCTTTTTTCAAAACTTTCTAAAATTTGTTCATCTCATTCTTCAATTCGAACTATTCACAGTTTATTTATTTTTCAGTTAACAGTACGTATTTATTTATAATTTTAAATATTGCATATTTTAAATTTTATTCTCACTGAAAAAAAACACACCCCATGCAAAATACAAGAGATATTTTATTCATTAATATCCTATTCATATCAAAACCACAAGATAAGGCGGGGAAGAGAAATTGCTTACGTGGCATCACAAAGCCCAATAACCATCTTCCAGTGGGACCCACGTAGATTTTCATCACACGTGGCACGTGCGACGCACCCATAGAAGCTTCAACGTTTTTTCCGTCACTGTGACGTTCGGCTAAGTGGATGGCCATGGCTGCGGCTTCAGCTTCTGCTACGTCTCTCTTCCTTCCTTCTTCCTTCAAACTCAATGCTCCAACGAACAGTTCCGTTACGCTCCGGTTTCCTCTCCTCAATCGCCGTTTCAACGGTTTCAGAATCGCCGCTTCGGTTTCCGTTTCCAATCCCAACGTGCGAACAGGCCCTGACGATCTCGTTGCATCTATTCTCTCCAAGGTAGACTCGTTTTTTGTGTGTATAGTTTAGGTTTATCCATTTGGTAGGATGAAAACAATTTGCGAACAGAATTTAAGCTTACCTATGTTTATTGTGAAATTTGGAATAAATCCTTGTTTAGTTGCTCATATTGAAGAAAAAAAAAAATCAATCTCTCAAGTTTCAAAACACGTGTTTACCTTCGAGTCACCATTTTTGTTGACACCGTGTGATTCCAGGAATTAAGAATGTATTTTTTAAAATTTGAGAGAATCTAATGATTTTTTTTTTCAATTTGAGACGGATTTATTCCAAATTTAATCAAACCTAAATTTTATTTTGTCGCAATTTTGGAATTTGGATTTCGCTTAACTCAAGGTATGATTATTGCTAGTTAACACTATCCTATTAGGATTGTCTTTGATCATATCTTAAAAGAAGTTGAGTTTGATTCTAAGAGTTCCTTTAGATAAGCTTCTCCATAGACACTTATCTGAGAGAAAAATAAGAAGGAAAATGAAATAGTTTCTTCATATAAGTTCATTTGTGGAAAACTCTTTCATATAATTTCTCTGAAATTTATTTTTTTAACTTGTGCATAAGTTAATTTTGGTTTTCCTCTTATTCTTTCTCTTCTAAAAATATCTCAACTTCAAAAGCTACTTCATGATATGGCACTTGTATACACTATTTGGCATATGACTTTTCAATTGACATCTCCAACGGACAATACTTAATATAACTCTTTAGGTACTCTTAGTGTTCTCCCATTAAAGTTTACAGTTCACACAATAAAATTTACATTTAAAGTCGGCATTGAATTTTGAGATGAAGTTCCAAGTTCTATAGGAGAAACACTAAAAAGTTCTTGAAAAACTGCATCTAAGTTGTATGCAATATAGACAGATAATAGATAGATATTAAGGCTCGTGCTTTTTGTTTTTATGCGCGTTTTTTAGCAATGATATGGTTATTGATTACAATTACAATACTCATTTTCATTTCATTCCATTTATAGTTTTGAATTTGTTTCCAGCACTAAAATTAGAGTTATGAAATTTTGATCAGGTTGTGCAAACAGATGGAGGAGTTTTGCTGAAGAACGAAGAACATAAAGAGGTGGCTGAAGTGGCTCAGGAACTGCAGAAGTACTGCGTGAGTGAGCCAGTGAAATGCCCTTTAATATTTGGAGGTGAATCCTTACTGTGCTTCTCACCCTAAGTTTCTGTTAAAAGTCCTTACTGTTTTGCTAAATCTTATTAACCTTTGCAAAGAAAGTTTAGTGGGTGCCTTTGATTTTTTTTCTTTTCTAAATAATTCCTTGCTACGTTTTCACTTGTTAAAATACCGTATTGTTTCCGCTTTGTTTCGAATTAAATTGTTCACAAGAATTGGCAAAGAAAATTATGAAAAGAACAAAATAAAACAAAGTGAATATATAATACGAGATTTTTAATGGACACATATGAACTGGAAATGGAAATACCAAACAAGGCAACGAGACCCTTGGGCTATGTTTATCTCATACCATTTTATCTCACACATCATTATATATCAAAGATAGCGTTGTTTGTTCTGTATTTTATCTTTGTCCTCAGTATGGTGTAGATGCATTAGAAAAAAAGAGTCCACTATCAACTTCTAAGCTCTAATCGTTCCATATTCGCATTTTTTCAACAAGATTTAAATCAGTTTCAATTCTTGCTTGTGTTTGCTATTCAGATTGGGATGTGGTGTACTGTTCACGGCCAACATCACCTGGAGGTGGCTATAGGAGTGCAATTGGGCGCCTTTTCTTCAACACAAAGGAAATGGTTCAGGTTGTCGAAGCTCCTGATATTGTGAGAAACAAGGTCACGCTTTCTGTTTTAGGCTTTCTGGATGCAGAGGTGTCCCTGAAGGGTATGTCATTTAACTGTTTAAAGGATGCGTGAAACTTCCACTTGCTGATATGATAACTAGAAAAGCTATTGATAACAAAACTGAAATTTTTAAGTTTGTAAATTTCAGACCCTAAATCAAAGGATTAAATAGTGATAGGATGATTTTAAGTTGTTTTATCAATAGTAAAGCAAAAAAGAAAGTAATAAAATGACTTGGTTGTAAATCTCCACTTTGGTACTTGAAATTGAGAACTTTTGTCTGAAATAAAACTTAGAATAGAAACGCAAAAAACTGGACTGAAATGACTGAATTTGATTGAGTGTAGTTTTGGCTTAAATTCAGAAATAAAAGCTAGTGGTAACAGAAAAGAGAACAAAAACGGTTAAGAAACAAATCAATAACTAAAACAGGGTGTTATTCAAACTAAACCAGACTATTTGTAGCAAACTCTATCAGAAATTGTGTTAGTCACTTTAGTACCTCAAATTGTGAAACCTTATTTTAGTCATCTTCGTTACATTTTTTTCACTGATATTAAGGACTAAAGTGAATAATGTTTCCCAACATTTTACAACTTTGAAAACTAAACTACATATGGACTAGTACTGACACAGTTATTAAATTGTGCCTTGGTGACTGATTGTTAAAGGATTAGAATCAGGAAATATCTTCTTTCCATATTCATAAATAAAACTGTGTACAATAATCATCCCGGGTACCTTTGTATAGCGAGGAGTTTTCCGGCACTAAGTTATGTTAGTTTTAGAAACTAAACTGAAAGTTTTGTAAAGTTAAGAATTAAAGCAAACAATTGCATTCCAAGGATAAAAGTGGAGGTGCACTGAATGACTTAGATTAGTGTATTTGTTTACTTTTTTCTTTCTCTTGTCTGTGATCCAAATCCAAGTATTTATTTATAGTTGAACTTCTGTGCTGATTTGATGCATGCTAATGTGAGACAGGAAAACTCAAGGCGCTGGATAGTAAATGGATTCAAGTTATATTTGAAGCACCTGAAATTAAAGTAGGATCATGGAAGGTCCAGTATGGTGGCCAGAGTGAAGTTAAACTCAAAATCACTTATGTAGATGACAAAATCCGGTTAGGATTGGGTTCAAGAGGTTCCTTGTTTGTTTTTCAAAGAATTTGAAATCGAAATGCGATAAGAAAAAAATCCATTCAGGGAAAGATCTGACGAGTTTGTATGATAACGAGTGTATATGAGTAGGAGATTGTAAAAACCACGTCAGTCTTTGGCTGCAGAGTTTGTCTCAAAATGGACTGTGTTTTATGAGGAATGTAGTGTAATGAACTTGTTACTGGGACAGTGGCTCAATCTTTCCATTTCCTCGTTCCTGATGGTTAACATTCTTTTGGTTATAATTGATCCATCATATTATGTCAATGACAAAACGAACTCTTTAGGTGACTTTGCAACTAAAACTTGACAAAGGACGAAGGATTTGGTATGGAACCCAATCTCTTAGCTTTGGTGGGGCTGGTACACATTGCCTTTGAAGGAACTTAAGTGGCAAGGACATTATAATTAAGTTTATTTATAGGGTAAACACATTTATACTAGTGGAAACGTAGCGCCTATGTTTTGAGGCAACTGCTTCCTGCACCTCCTTAATTTGAACATGTACCTCACAATGAGTATTTTACCTTTCTTTAAAGTGACTTTTACATTACCTATTCTGAAATTTTTTCTGAAACACACTTTTTTTTGAAAGTTATGTCATTCTGGAAAATATTTTTCAAAACAGGATTTCAAAAAAAGAATTTATAGATCACATAAAATACATTTTGAAACAAGTTTCTTGGAACAGGTTTATAGAATGTATTTTCTATAAATGTGTTTTGAAATAAACTTTTCGAAACACTCAAAACACATTAAATATGTTTTGGAGAACCAGATTTTTTTTTTCAACTTCGTTCTGTTCTACAACGTTGATGGTGTAACGACGGTGACAGAAACAGATAGGATGATTTGATCATTTAATCCAATTATGGGAGTACAGGTTGAAAAATGTGAGAGGCAGAAAGTAATTTCTATGTTTTGAAATGTCAATATAGTTCGGCTAATAGGCCTCTCCCTCACCACTTACATGGATGTTAGGACTAAAAACAGTCCGTAGACTTCAAAATATGCACAAGTTCTGTGGGTAAAGGACCAAATTATGAACCATTCTTTTAAAGTACAAAACTTTCTTAAAAAAAAAACTAGGAATTTCAAAAAATATTTACTTAAAAAAACTTTTATATAAATAAAAAAAGTTAATTTGCTTCAAATTTTAACTATTTATAAAAAAATCTAATTTAAATTGTTAATATTAACATTATAGTTTAACATAAATTAATTATAAGTCCCAAAATCAGAAAAAAATATTATATTTTTATAGAAAACAAAAAATAAATCGTAAACCTAAAGAGTAATACTATCTTCATGTAATAATTATTAATTAAAGAAAAATGATAATATTAAATAAAATTATGATGTTAAGTTAGAATAATTTTGAAAAACTATTATTGATTATAAATTAAAATACATTCCATCGTTAAATAATGACATGTTATATTTAGTTCAATAATGCATTTATACTTACTGTTGTATTTGCAATATCATGGTAAAAATAAATTTTAATATATTAGGAATTGGTATAATGTGATATTAAATTAACTAAGGATGTAAAAATAAATATATAATGGTGCGTAGTTCTTTCCAACAATTTCTAACTTTGACGTATTTTCCAAAACAGAATTTAACTTTAGAATTACATTACAATAGTACACGTATGTAGAAGATTTATTATACATATTCAAATAAATAAAAAATAAACCTAGAGGGAGATTAATTAAAATAGAATATTTATTGTAATATATATGTTCTAGAAAATAAATTAATCATTGTGAAAATCTTTTAGTTATATATATTAATTAGTATCAAATTGGCATATTTGTAATGAATATGTAAATTATGTTAATAATTAAAGAAATAAATATTATGTAAATATTTGTTAGAGCAAAATTTAACAGATTACAAGTATTGATTATATGTTAAAAAAAACATTATAAAACATTACTTTATTAGCATCTCGATAGTAGTAAGTATATTGTATAATCCAACAAACATCAAGATTTTGTCATTATAACTTTATTCAATAAGTTTTTACTTATACAAACGATAAATACAAGTTCAGAAGTATTTTATGGTACACGTAAAATATTTATAAATGTTTATTTTATGCTTGCAGAAAGTGTTCATATATTCGTATCATACAAGAAGATTTCGCAATGAAATATCTATATCAAAGATCTCTTAAAAAACATATCTAAAGTTGTTCCATGCAAACAACTTGAGATGTGAATCTTTAATATTCAGCCTTATTAGGTCCTACGCTTTACTGGAGCTTGGAAAGAAGTTATTTGACCTAGACATAGGCACAATAAGTCATGTTATGTATCAGAAAGTTGTGTGAAGAAGGTATATGAATTTAATGTTACATCAAAAGTATTTAATGGAACTACAAGCTTGAACATAGATAGAGGGAAGATAAAAGAGAAGAACTTTGCAAGACCTCACAACAACTCCAAAAGGATTTACAATGATGCTTTCTTCTAGTCTTTATATATAAAAGACATCTAAAAGAAGAAAGGTTGATGTTAATATCAGAGAAAGACTATCAACACTCTTTTAATATTTAGCAATCATTTAGCCTTAATTTGTGAGTAAGAATATTGTTATGTTCATTAACAATTTAAGAATGTATTATCATCTTATATCCATCTTAGGACATTATGCTCTTTTTAGTTAGCAAATATGTGATCGCTTCGATCACATTCTTTATGTAAATAAAGTGTTTATCCAAAAGTGACACCATGTTTAAAGAATACTTAATGTTTAGTCTGGTCAAGTATAAATAATACAAATTTATTAGCTAGGAGGAATTGTTGTGTGTTAAAACTATACTTTGTATTTAGTCAAGAGTAATTGCAGTTATGATACTATGTGTTTAACTAAGACTGATTAGGTACAAATAATATTCTTTTTATATCTTAGTGTGTTAGTATATTAGTGAAACTTAATTATGTATGTTAATTAATAATTAGAAGTAGTCTTGGATATTCACAAGAACTAATATAAAAACACATAATATATACTTTTATCTCTTTGATATTTTAGTAATTTGAAACTAAACAATAAAGGAGACTTTTAGTAAATAAGTTTCGAAAAGTATTTTAGACAATACATTTATAAACTTAAAGTTATTTTTTATGATATTCATCAAGGCTACTTTTAATAAAACTTCTTAAGAATAGGTCTTTCAAATTAAATTTTGTTTGACGGCATTTATCATGTTGATTTGCTATTTTTTTTTTTTAAGTTTTAAATACATAATTTAACTCTCTCTTTCTGTTATGTGTTTTTATTTTCATAATATTATACACAATAATTTACATAAAAAAACATATATAACATTAATCATATAAACTTATAAACATGAATGAGAAAATTATAGTTTAATTACAAAGATGTGTTTTTTTTTTTCAAATTTCAGAAATAATATTTTTAATAAACTTACTAAACTAGTAAATTTAAAGTAAAAATATACTGTACTTTAAAAATAAAACTTTAAAAATGATGGTTGTACTTCAATTTTTGTTTTTTTTCTTAATATCTTTTATCAAAATCTTATTTTAGTGTTATAGTAGGTGAAATTTATTCTAATCCAACCTGAACCAACTTTATCTTAGAGGATGTGAAAGTTAATATTTTTTTGAAACTATAAAATGAGTGTGTTAATAAAAGAGAGTTATTTTAAGAATCAATTGTAGTTAATTCATGAATTATGAGTTCATTTTTTCACATAGAAAATATAATAAAGAATTAATCATTAAAATAAAAATGATAACTAATATATATTGAAATTATAAAAATATGTGTATATAAAAAGCAGGCAAAAAAGTAATTTCCTTTATTAAATTTTATAATGTTACAATTACATAGTAAAAGTACTTATAATTTGCTATCAAAATAAAAATTATTTATTATTTTTTTCTAAAATTCATGTTAAGTATAGATTCATTACATATACTGTTCACATAAAATTTATTAAAAAATAAATAAAACTATGGATATTAGACCAAATTCATAAAAAGAAAAAAAAAATAATTCACTAAATCAATTAAAGGATAGTATGAAAGATTAAAAAAATAAAATCAAAATAAATTAACAAGAATCATTTATTCCTTATGGAAATAACAAAATAACAAATAAAAGAAAATCAAAATTGAAATGTACAAATTTCTCTATCTTATATTTTATAAATAATTCACTTTAACAAGGTTTCAGAATTGATAAATGAATAATGAAAATGATAATATTTAACTAAATAAAAAGGGTATAAAAATAGGTATAAAAATTTTGCATTATTATTTGTTATATATTATTGATTTTAATGCTCTATCATATATCTAAGAATAAAGTTGCATTTTAGCGAATTTTACACAACGCTAAAATTGAACCGGGATTTATTTGTTAAACTTTTTTAAAATCCATTTCTGGAAGACAAAAAAATTTACAAATTAAAATTAGTTTAAACATAAATTAATTTTTAAAAAAAGTTTAAATGATTTTAAAAAATATTATTTTTAACTTATATAAATTAATTTTAATTTATATAAAATATTACCTTTTATTTTATTTTCTGAAAATACACAGTGAACAATATGTCCATATATACGTGTAATAATGCTCTTTCATACCCTTCCAATTGCGAAAAACCTTTGGAATACTTTTAGTTTATACTTTGAAAAACTATATTTGGAAAATTTTGACTAAAGGGTGAGTTTATAGTTAATAGTTAATAAATTAGCTAATTGAATTGAATTTGAAGTGTTTAAAAATTAATAGAGATAGAATTATAATATGTATAATATACAATTTATTTTAAAATAATTATTACTCTAAATACTTTAATATGTTTTAAAATTATTTGTCACTCAACTAAGTATTATATTTTTTTTCAGTTTATTAATAAATAACTTGATATCATAAAAATAAAATGACATATTAATGTAACTTGATATATGGTCCTAGCTAGCTATATCCACACCCCTTTGATGGAGTAAAGAACTTGCATCCAAAATTTGTATTTCCAAACCAAGCTTTTTCCCTACATGTTGGACATACATATTAATGCAATTCATTGAGAAGTTGCCCATCATTGTTGGTTTTCACCTAATTAATAAATTTGTTTTTTTTCTCCAAAGTCTCTCTCTACAAATACCTTATCATTGTACCAATATTTTGTTAGTTAAAATGTGAGCTATATGCAATGTTTACAGAAAAAGCTAGCATTTTTAATTTTCCCTTGAAATCATTTTTAGTTTTCAAACTCAACAAACTTATAAGAAAACAAAGTAAATTAGACTGACATTTCTGAAAAATTCTTAAATTATATTTGCATTTTCTATTTTTTTTTACTATTGCAATGATTAAGTGCAAGTGCAATGTTTTAAAACTTAAAGAAAGACATATAATGTATGAAAAATGACAATGTAATGATTTTATAGCAAATGAGGTTTGGTTAGATTATTTTTTTTAAGAAAATTGAAGTATTAGTCTAATTTTCTCAGGAAAAATATTATAAAGGATTAAATAAGTTTTTTTTGTATATCTCAAAATTAGTCCGTATTATAGTTGGCAACTCCAAAAAAAATTTCAATGTTTCTTTATATATATATATATATATATATATATATATACACCAACATTTAATAAATATAAAAGTTTGATCATCCCAATAACATTATTGTTCTTAAAGTAATCATATTTATATATAATCATCTTAATATATTATTTATATTTACTTATATGTTCATTTGTGCTATTACGGAAATTAACATGTGAGCTTTGTTAAATTTAAAATAATAGAATAATTTTTTTTATATCAAATTCACATATTTATTAAATGTTCAAGTACCAAACCTTTTTTAAAATATTACTTTGAATAGAGGGTAATTTTGGTGATAAAAAAATTACCTCACCTTATTTTCATTGAGGGTAAAGAATGTAACCCCACAGGAAACAAAACACACATCCTTTATACTCCTAATTATCATCCTTCGCATTCCATCTCTAAGCTTCTCACCCCATTTCCAAACTTTTATTTCAGATTTTTTTCTCCATATCTTATATATTTTAAACTCCGATCACACCTAAACCCTAAACCAAAAACACATTTTTATTTGTAAGGCAAAGTAAAAAGGAAAAAATAAAATAAAATAGAGGCATACGCGCTCCTGCACCTTTGTTAAATTTCTTTCTCTCTCTACCGTGTTCTCTCACATCCTGCAGTGAGAAATTAAGAATTATTTTTAACCGATCAAAATCTCAAATAAAATAAGTTTACATTTGCTTTAAAGATTCTTTATTCTCTGATTTTTTTTAGGTTTTTGTCATCAATCTTAATAGAGATAGTTGAGAAAAATATTTCTTTCAACTTAATTAAGATTATACTGAAATTTGGTTTTATTCTGATAACTTATTCTATATCCCTAAAGATTTAGGTTAGTGCCACTAGCTAGTTTGGAGAAATTATTTTGGGGAATTGTGATCAGGTAAGAGAAGCTAATATCTTGTTTTTATACTATTTAGTTACTTTTATGTAGAACTCAAAGATAAAAACTTGAATTTGTGATTATCATTGCTCAAGTCAGTCTTTCTTGCATGTCTCACTGGTCCTTGAGTACTGAATAAGTTTGATTATCTTGATTTTTGTGTGATTAATAGACCTTATTTGAGTAATGATGTTACAAAATAACATGCAAAAACTTTTGATTATTGTTTGATGGATTGAATATGACTTATGATAAGACTTTGATATGTTGTTTTAAAAGTTTGAGATCAGTTATTGAATAAAATATGCCTTTATGCATGTTGATTGATGAATTGTTTTTGAATGAATGTGAATTGTTGTTTTGATTTGGAAAATGAGTTTGATGAATCTACTTATATGTTGTTATAATGTTAAAGATATTTTTGGAATGATATTTGATGATTTAATCATTAAGGGTTCTTATGGTTGTGGAAAGATTATAGGACACTATTATTTGTGAATTTAATGGGTATTGATGTTAATGATTGGATGATGAAATTGATCTCATACATTTGGGATAATGTATGAATTGTGTGGGCAAATTTCCCAAATTAGTGTAATTTTTTTTTTGAAATTCCTGAAATGGTGCATTTTTTATTTATTTCCAGATATGAGACACTATATTATTGTAAGAGAAATGATGGCCTTATTCCACCATTTAATATAAAATTAAATGAAATTGTAAAAGAGGACACGATCTTAATTTACTAGATGAAATTGTGCATATAATATTTTAATTAATGAGTTAATTAATATAGTACTGTACCATTTTAGTAGGATTAATATTCTCTACCCATTCCTCTTCTGTTTTGTTTGACACCTGTGATCTATTGCTAATGTGTAACTAAAATAAATGTAAAAATTTTAATTTAATTTGAATAGAAGATTGGTTACTGAGAAGAAAAGTTACATGCTATGAATTTAGTTATTAATATATGAAATAGATTTAGTTAGTAATAAATATAATTTAAAAACTAACAATAAATTTATTTAAAAAATTATATAATATTTTCAAATTTTTCATTCTAAATTTATTGCTAAATCTTAATTTTATTTTAAATTATTTTTATATTAGTAACTAAATTCAAATATTAAACTTAAACTTAATTTTGCTAAATATATTTTATTACTAAATGTTAATTTAATTTATTTTTTCTTTTCAAAATCAAACTTACTTTTAATTTAGTTCAATATATAAATCTCATACTAATATCATTTTTTATTTTAATTTAAACAATAATCCCCTCAACCATTATTGTTTAATTTCAAATTAATGTCACATTTGTTTCAATTTAATTTTAATCATTTTTATCAATAAATAAAACCACTTTTGTATCTATGCATTTATTTTAGTTGCACATTAGCAATATATCACACCTGCCAAATAAAACAGAAGAGGAATGAATGGAGAATATTAACCCTACTAAAATGGTACAGTATTCTCACTATATTAATTAACTTATTAATTGAAATATTAGATGCACAATTTCATTTAATTAAGATGGTGTCCTTTTTTCACAATTTCATTTAATCTTATATTAAATCGTGGTGGAATAGGACCACGATTTCTTTACAACCATATCGTGTCTCCTATGCACGATTTATTCATATCTAGAAATAAATAAAAAATGCACCATTTCAAGAATTTCAAAAAAAAAAATTACACCAGTTTGGAAAATTTGCCGAATTGTGTTTACGCCTATGTTTAATGTTTAATAGAGATTCTATAGCTTCACTAATGATATAAGTGACACGTAGATTGAGATATCAGGCGGTGAGAAGCTGGTGAGGGAGTTCATAGACACTGGGACCATTGGTGAGACTCGGTATTGAATGTTTGAACTTACTCTGATCCTTTCTCTTAGATTCGAATGACAGTCTAAGTCTTGGATATTGGATTAGTCTTTTCTCTTATATTCGTTGGTAATCTAAGTCTTGGATATTGGATTAGTCCTTTCTCTTATATTCGTTGGTAATCTAAGTCTTGGATATTGGATTAGATGTTAGTCTCTGGTAGGGGCATACCTAATGGGTCTTTTGGAAGACGATAGGTCTATGTGTGACCTATATATGTGATATGGTCTATGTGTGATCGATATGTATGATGTGGTTCATGTGTGACCGATGTGGGTGATCTGGTCTATGTGTGGCCGTTGGATGTGATGTAATCCATTTATGTATGATGTTTGATATGAATACTTGAAATGAAAATGGATTTAGTATTGAAACTTATATGTTAATCTTTTAAGAAATTTTTATAAATAATTGATATGGTTTGCTCTTTTTAGGAGTATTGATTATGTTATAAAATTTTATTTTTACTAGCTTACCCTTGCTTTTCTTGTTGTTTTGTAAACTGCCATGATTGTATTATTATGTACATGAGTAGATATAAATATAGGTGTAGGAGTATGTGAAAGATTGTAAACTTTATTTTGGAATTTGTTTTGTTGGATTCACTTGTATGTTAGACAATATGCATTTTTTAGATGTTACATTATTCGATTAGATTTTCAGAAGAATAAGTTCCTATTTATTCCAAAGATTCATTATTTTCTATTTTTTTTTAAGTTTTTGTTATCAATCTTGGATAATGATAGTGAGAAAAGTATTTTTCTCAACTTAATTAAGATCATATATTTAGGATAATGTATGAGTTATGACCTTGTTGTGTATTAAGTATTGATATCTATGTTTTAATAGAGATCTTCAATCTAAGTCAGGTAGATTAAAATATCAAGTAATGAGAAACTGATGATGGAGTTTATACACACTGGACCACTGGTAGACACTTGGTATTGAATGTTTGAACTTATCCCGATTCTTTCTCTTATATTCGCTGATAATCTAAGTCTTTGGTATTTAATTAATCCTTTCTCTTAGATTCGCTGATAATCTACGAATATTAGATTAGTCATTTCTCTTAGATTTACCCGTAATCTAAGTCTTCGATATTGGATTAGATACTAGTATCTAATACAACTTACTTAATAAGAGTCATTCGAAAGACATCCATCGAATATCTTAGTGTATAAATTTATGTGTGGTCTAAACATTTGTTAATATTAATATTGAAATGGATTTGAAATAGAATATGTGTACATAAATTATAAATTTTTAACTGTTTATTTTATCTACACTTTCATATGATAAAATTTTGTTTTCATTAGTTTACTCTTATTATGGTGTAAAGTGTAATAATTGTATTACGTACATGAATACAAATATTGGAACACATTAAAAAAAATCTAGATATCTACTTTGAATTTAGTTATGTAAATTATATAATAAAAAGACAATTTTACGAAACGCAGACTAACTTTTTCAGAAAAAATAGTTTTTTTTTTTCAAAATTTCTCTAAAATATAGAGGAGATATTAGTTTTCTTATAAAAAAAAATAAAGAAATTCAATTAAACAGAACCCTTAAATAGTTAATTTCTTGACAAGTAAAATATTCATCAAACAAAGTAAAAGATTCATCAAACAAACTCAAGCAAAATTGCAATTAATTCTTTTCTGCAATTCTGCACCCTATCTTCTTATGATCGTAATCTCCGTGTTTTTAGAAGTTCACAATTTTGATCTAACCTTCAATATTGTATATGCTTAATTTTTTTTATTTTAGTTAAATTAACCTTTAAAAAATATATTCATTTATTAAGAAATAATTTAATTAATTAAAATAAAAAATAGAAAATAAACACAATGTAAAATTGAGGATCGTAAAAGTTACACATTATAAAATCTGAAAATTGTAATTATAGAAAAAAATATGGGGAACCAAAATGGTGGGTATGAAATTAAAGAGAGAGTGAGATTACAGGTTTGCTTAAAATCAATCTAGACAATACTTTTTATAAGTAAAATGATTAAAAAAAATAGTTTTTATTTATGAATTTGGAATATCTCTTAACTTAAATTTAAAGACTAATCCTCCCAAATACTTATATTTACTTCAGAAACTAATATCCCTTAAATAGATCTTTCTCTAAATACAAAATCAAAAATCAAACCCTTGATTTGATAGATAGTCATACATACAAACATTAAATTAAGACATTAATTCAGAAAATTACAGTGTGCTGAAAAATAAGTAGTGCATTAGCCTAATCTATCATTAACACACATCTATCAAGTACAAGGCAATTTTTCTTTTGAAACTTAAATAATTTTTAAAACTAAGATTGACAAAAAAAATGGTAAACCATAAGGGGTTGTACTTTGAAACACCATAATGCCATATTGATTGAATTCTGAACTCCATTTTCAGGTTTTCTAGTGGAAAAACCTTGTCAAGTGGTTACCTAAAAGATAACATCAAAAGGTGACAAGGTGGTGGAAGAGGACATACTTGGTTCATTACTTCTTTTAGTGATTATCTATCTAATAGAAGAAACCCAATGTAGACAAAGAAACTAAATCTTCAAATTGTGTGACCTAACAATGGTTATGAGTTAGTTGGTCCCATCATGTGGCATTAAGTGCACTTGAAACCGTACTCAATTTTCCAACAAATTAATATGAAATATACTTCTTTTAAGACATGGGGTTATTACTCTACCAAACAATATTGTTGTGCATTTTTTTCTTTTCTATACATATCATAATGAGAGGCTTTGTATTCCATTTAATTGTTTTAATATACTCTATGGAGAAATTTAATCAATTTAATTTTTGTATGGCTTTACTTTGGCCTAAAATGCATGTTCCAATAATGGATGACGTAAATATATAAGGCTTTTATTTGGAAGAAGAATTTTAAGATTTTGGAATCTGATGTGAGAAATTTTGAACTGTTTGGATTTAATTTTTTAATATTTTATTTGAATAAATTAATTTAAACTTTTGGTGTGCATAGAATAATTCAATTTTGACCGTGTTAAAAAAATGTTTATAAGTATATATTTTAAAAAATAACATTTAAATTTAAACGCTACTTAAAATAAATATTAGTTTATTTTAAAACATTTAATGATTAAAACATGTTAACATAATAATTCAAAATAATATAAATACCTGAAAATATTTAATAATTTAAAAATAATATTAAATATTTAAGAATTAAGAACGTAAACATTAATTATTTTATGACACTATGTTGAAGGGAGAGACAAGAGATGAAAGGAAAGCGAGAGGAGAGAGAGATATGTTAGTCCAAATATATTGTGGGTTTAAGTAAAATAATTGATGATTGGGTGAGGTTTTTTAACTTTAAAAATGGGAGATTTTAAAGAAAAGTGTTATATTTAGAACTGTTTTTTCATAAATGTAGTTTAAAATTAATGTTCAACTGTAATTATAAAAAAATAATTAAAAATATTATAATTTGTTTGGGTATGATATTATAAAATTTTTTATTTTAAAATTATATAAAATATTTTAGTATTGTTTTATTTTTAACCTAAATTAATTAATCAATTATTTTATTTTTATGAATTTAGCTAAAAAAAATAATTCCTATATATTATGATTGTAACACCCAAAAATAGCATGCATAAAGTTAAGCATTATACTATAAGCTCAATACCCAAAAAATAACATGTATAAAGCTTAACATTCTACTAATCATTATTAAGATTCATCAACATACAGTAATCCTTTAAATTAAAATATTTAAAAATTCTGCCTTCAGAATTTTACTAAACCATAATTACAAAATATCTCCAAATTAATTTTCAAATTTAGTTTATGCCTAAAAGCACCACTCATTCCAAATAATTATCCACAGACCCATCTGCAACACCATCTACTCCCGTGTCAAAAACACACGATCATTGTAGACAGATATCAAAACAAAAGTACAACAAAACAAAGGGTAAGCTAACCAAATTTTTAATAATACTGAGTATTTCAATTCAAACACAAAGATTAACACCACTCAAGTCTTTCATTCAGTTACATATGCAACCATCACAATATAGGACACTGACACACTACAAACTTGACTCTACTTTCGGAAGACTCGTGCATTGAATAGACCTCGAGATATGCACCTATTATACATCTCCATGTTGTGAACCCACACAGCCTCCACACAAATGAATCATCAATCATGTATGACAGGGTTAGTCCCCCTGAGACTTTCCTGACCAACTATGTTTCAAGCTGCAGTCACCCAGTTCAGACCTCCTTTGACTCTCACCACTTAGTAATAATCGTCTATTTGATTCATACTACTAGTAGAGTCAGGATATCAATCATTCACCTGATCCTTAGACAATACACTTCCTAACTAACCAGACACATGTGTTTTCTTTTCTGAAAACACTATGCCTAGGCCTTGACCAACTTCATCAATACCCTATTAATATCACATCATAACATATATCTCTACTAATTCATTCATTCACTTTTCAATCTCAAACTCAATCTCAAAAAAATGAAAGAAATTCCTAAATCATCAATACAATTAAATTTGAATTATCGATTAATCTATCTTGTTAAATCCATACATTGCATTACCAAAGAATCAATCAATCAAAATAGAAAGCCAAAAAAAAAAAAAATTTATTTTTATTTTATTTTTTGGTTTTAGCTTGGGCGAAAATCTAGCTTGAGCGAGAATCCCCTTCGCTTGAGCGAAAATTCTCTCGCTTGGGTGAAAAGAGTCCAAAGAGCATACTTGTTCTAGGGTCATTCTCGCTTGGGCAACTATACTCTCGCCTGGGCAAAATTACCTTTGTCCCTGGCGAAACACTTATCGCCTGGGTAAAATTGGACTTGAGAGGACCTCTCAAGTTCCCAAGTGACTTCGCTTGGGCGAAATTACCTAGCTTGGGTGAAAAATGCAGAAAAACCAACAGTATCCACTACATCAGAGTTACCATGCATGCCTCAGATGGCTAAATTGGGTGAAAATCAACCCACATACACGATGAATGATCTATCCTAGCACAAATTATCTATTAAACATATCAACATACCATCAATTTTCACACAATTATCTCATACATGCAACATTCAATTCAACATTAATCAAACATTTCAGACCTGCAGGAAACTTTACTAGATACAAATTGTACAACTACTACAATCATTAACTTCTCTATTCAAGACTTAAATTTGTAAACCAAACAAGCACAAACTTAAGGTTAGCTTCCCTTACTTGAATTGCAATTGAAATTCTCTATAACAATCTCAATAGCCTAAGGTCCTCAAGAACTCGAATTTGCATCAAAAGATCTCTGATCAACGATCAGGCTAACAGACTAGGAAGCTGAGCTCACAGAGGCACCGTCTGATGGCTCAAAGGCCACATGCAAGCTCAGTAAGTAGAGGAAACCGAAAAACTAAAATTGACTCTAAGAAAAGGGACAGAAAATGAAGTTACTCTATTGGAGATTCTGATTGGGTAGACTTGCTCTGTTTTCCGCCACGAGTCTAATGGTGGGCTCTGCTCAAGAAAATGATGGAAGATCGATGCGAAGTCTTAGAGAGAAGTCAGAGAAAATGAAAGTTAGAGGTTTTAGAGAGATGGTGATGGTGGCTTAAGTGAGAATGAGACTTGATTACTAACTTTTTCTATAAACAAATAGGCATTTTCAGTCAATTTAATAATATAATAATCAAATCCTCATTCCACTTTTATCACTTCTACTCACATGAGAGATCTTCTAAGTTATTACAATGATCCTATGCGATTTATTTAATTTAAATAAAATAATATTAAAAAGTAATAATTGATACTATATCCGTAGTTCAACACTAAAGATAGGTTACGGAGTTTTTTTTTTTTTTTAAATAAACTGCTTTTCAAAAAAACATACCTAAATAAACTCATCCCCAATTTATTTACCAAATTAGACCTATCTATTGTTCATGTTGGGAATTTGGTTCCCACTTACCTAAATTCTCAACGAGAAATAACCTCTTCCGCATCAGAAGAACAAGTTGAAATTAAGTTCTTGAACAAGCCGAATTTCAGCCTATTTTTTTAATGGAGAAAAAAGAGAAGAGAGGGAGAAAAAATTCAAAATAAATAACTAAAAATGTTGAGATTAATTTTAATTTGACTTGGGGAAAAGGAAAAATATAAAAGATAATTTAACTGTAAATAAAGTTCAGAAAAAGTTGAGTGTAGTTCTAATTTTGGTTTTATAAGTTAATTTATTATGAGAACAAATTTTGTCCAAACCAAATATTTGTATAAGAGATAATTATATTGACCAACATGACATAAAAATATTTACACTTGATTGAATGTATATTCATTTAAAATAACATATACTATTTATCTATATGAACTATAAATCTCAGCGTGACAATTTGGCTAACATTTTAAAATCCAGTCATCATCTAAAATATATAAAAAAAGACAAAAATATGGGAACAAAACTTAATCCATGGAAAAATAAAAGAGTATAAAACAAACTCCCTTAAAAAGAATTAAACAAAACTAAAAAAAAGTTGATACCTATCATAAAAGAACTTTAAACTAATATCCATACATCTTTAATTCTTAAATTTCAATTAATATTTATTAAGTATTTAAATATTACAATATCATTTATATATGTATTGTTTAAATAAGTTTTCTCCAAATATCATTACATCAATTTATTATTATATTCCAGTAAATATAAAAATAAATTTTATATTAAATAATTATTCGATGGGAATAATTATAATTATTTCTTATTTTTGCAATTTTAAATTTTAATTTTATCTTCATATTCATTGTTAATCATTTTTAACTTTTCTAACCGAATTTATAACGTAAAATAAATTCTTTCATAATCGATTTAAATAATTTTACCTTTCTAATGTATTATTACAAATCTTTAAGAACTTCTGTTGAATTTTTTTAACATTGAAAAAATTAATTATCATCATAAAAATAATTAAAAAAATTTTAAATTAATAATAATTTATATTTTACATTTACTTACACTACCCAAATCAATATTTATTTAATTTAAACCACTTTATTCTAATATTTCTCTGACTGTTCACAAATCCAAATTTCAAATTAGAATACTTTTTATTTTTATTTTTATAATTTTTTCTTCCCTTTTAAAAATTGCAAAAAAGAAAAAAAATCAAGTGGCGTCATGTGCACAATTGATAATTTAGTTATCGAAAAACCCAATTCTGAACTTACACATTGAACAACCTTGATAATTAAAGTTGAAAGAGCTCTATTGTAATTTAAATAAAAAAATATATTATAGAAAAAAAATTCAGTCACCTACATACATTGGATTTAATTGTCAGTAATTGTCAACTTTTTTTTTTCTCTCTATATAATGATATTGTCGTCCACACAATGGAGCTAGAAAGGTCAACTTTTGATGCTTGAATGATTCTGGAAAGATAAGTAGATATAATTTAATGCCTAAATGGCTTATATTAATTCTAATGGATTAAAGTAGTAAAGGGGTTAGAAAGTTTCAACACATTGTTTTGTTGGCAATCTTACATATGTTTAATATTTGGAGATGTGGAGGTTGAATTGATTTAAAACTAGTGTTGGAATTGTAAGAACAAAATTATCTATAACTTTTATGAAGACAGTTAAGACAAATTTATTGCCAAATAAATAAAGGCAAAAATTGATTTTAATACTTTTTTTTTTTTATCTTATCTTCTTTCATCATTATTAGGATGAAGATATTATCTTATCCCATCGTTAATATGAAAAATTTATCTTTTTACTAAATATTCCATTACTAGGTTTAATTAAGAATTGATATATTTTACTATTTATATATAAATAGGAAGCATGTAATTATAATAATCATCTTTTTAGTATACAATCTTTTTATGGTTTAATTTTCTTTTTTGAGTTTTGTTCTATTCCTTTTCAATCTTCCATGCAATGACCATGGAAGACGAAAGACTAATACATTTAAGGGCAGAAGTGAATATGGTTAAACTTTAAGTTTCCATTGTATTTTATAAATTTTATATGAATATTTTTTCTTTGCTGCTTTTCAATTTCGATTAATATTATTTTATGATTGTGAATTATACTTTGTTTATTTAATTGAAGTGGACCGATTTTAGAATTGATTAATTTTGAATCAAAACGAGGCTAGGCAATCAATTGATAACCTATGCGAGAGTTGTGTGTAAGAATGACATTGATCTGAGATTGTAATTATGAGTTCATAATTGTTAATTACATTTTTGGTAATCATCTAATGAAAATTCGAATAGACAAAATTTTTCTCGTAAAATTCTCATCCCTTCTCTATTTGATCCATTTGATTGAAGAAAAGTACTAAAATGATACAATTTTTTTCTGTATTTATGAAAGTGATATAATATTTTTTTCATCAAAATAAATAAGTTGTGTGAATGAAACAATTTTATATAAAGAAGTAGTATTACTAGAGCATTATCTCACAAGAGAGTTACATATAAATATTAGGGGTTTAAATTATTTTAATTAACGTTAATTGAGATCATACTATTTTGGCATTTTTTAAAATTATTTTAAACGTTAAAAGTTATAACTTATTTTTTTTAATTATTTTAAACCTTAGGGATATTACAACTTAATTTCATTTTTAGTTTTTTCAATTATTTTAAACATTAATAGGTTACAAATTAATTTAATTTTAAGTTTTTTTTTGGTTTTTTAGTTATTTTAAATGTTAGGTAGTTACTTCTTAATTTCATTCTCAATTTTTTGTTTTTCTTAATTATCTTAAACTTTAGGAGGTTACAACTTTTTTAAAATTCAAAATACCTTGGTTGAGATAGTGTCACAATAATAAAAGTTCACTTATGTCTTTCCACTCTAAAGTCGTGAGACTTGAGCAAGATTTTGGTTTAACCAATTACTTCAATAAAGTAAAGTTGTTCAACTAAAGCACAAATTTCTTTCTTGATTTTGATTAGATTAACTCTCGCGTAAGGAATTGTGTTATTGTCATATGATCTCATCTTTAGAAATTGTACTTTCGTTACACGATTTACTTATTTTGGTAAAAAAAGGTTTACATCACTTTCGTAAATACAGATAAAAAATCTCACCATTTTTATGCTTTTTGCTTTGATTGATGTTTCTATTAACTTCAATTCGATTTGTGTTTTCGATTTCTTACAATACAAATTTCCTATTTTTTAATTTTCTTAATAATATCATGATAGTATTATACTAGAAACTTAAAGTAGAAATTTGCTTCCAAAGTACACCCTAATACAAGATCAATATGAGTTACAGAATTTTCTACGTCATGCTATCCAAGATTTAGGACTAAACCATTCTCAAATGTTTTCCATATTGATTTTTATATCTATCTTCCACTTCACACAAATAATTTTAGTGTCATGATTCATGATGAATATACTTTTATCTATACTTAAAATATTTACTCTTAACCTTTTAAACTATAATTATAAATAAATCTACTGTTTAAATTGAAATTTATCTAATTAGGTTTATTTGGTGTTTGACTATAATTATTGATTAATTTTAGAATTTCTAATACAATAGACAATCTACATCTTTTTGCAATAGACAATCTTATGGAAGAATCTGCTGCATTGATGTCGGTGGGTCTGATTAGTCAAAGTTCAATTTATATATTTGGAACAGATTTAAAAACAAATAGATATAATTTTAGAAACTGAAAACAAAATTTGAGAATACACAAAATCTCATAAATAAAATCTACCAAATTTAAGAAAAAAAATATAGGAAACAATATTTGAAACAAAATCTAAATTTGAAATCTGCAAGGAAAAGAAGAAACTTATAAATATATAGAAGCCATGAGGAGGAAGATCATTATCGGACACTACACACTAGAGATGTTCTAACCTAGTTGCATAATTTTCTTTAATTTTCTACTTTCTTCTTCTTTATAATTTTCTTCTTATGGTCCGCATGGAAAGTCAAATCTTTGTAGATTGAATTTTGAGCTTTTGTATAATTCTGTTGTGATATCACATTGAATTTTGAAGATTTTTATGATTTAGTTTTGTTCTTCAATCTCTATAACAATTTGTTTTAACAATATAGTCTTTTTGAATTCTACTTTCTGTTATTGAAATTATTTTTAATGCTTGTTCATAATTTGATTCTTTTATTTATTTGAGATTCTTGTTTAGGTTGCTTTATTTTGAACAATATATTGTATTCTTAATTCAACAGGTAAAAGATTATAAATCCACAAGAAGACACTTGGAGATGAGTGAGGTAAATGGACACTTGTTTGATTAATTATATTTTGATTGATACCTGTTTGGTTAAATTCAATTCTATTTAAAATTTGGATGGAGAATAATAATCATGAGAACTTATGAAGAATTCAATAATAAATGAACTTGAGAATCAATCTCCTTTCTAACTCATTTTAATTGCTCATCAACAAAAACCCATTTTTTTGTTTATTATTCTTTCTAATAACATTTTATACAAATGATATATGAATCCTGCTTAACTATGATTATAATTAAATTCATTGGAAGATGACTTAGATTAACAAATACTTCAATTCTGTTAACTTTTGATGTTGGAAACGATCTATGCCAAGCACCATATGATTTAAGATATTACATTAGATGGTTTTAATTCATTTTTTATTTGATTGAAAATGACAATGATGAAAATTTAACATCATTATAGGAGTTTAATTAAATTTTAGTTTCTAATTTTCTTATTCGTCTATTATTTTCTATTTTGTCAATTTTCAATTCTTCTATTTTTATCAATTTTCAATTCTGTTTTAATTTTTCAATTATTGTGATCAAATGTTAATGTTCTTCCTTATTTTTTTGTTGAAAAAAAGAAATTAGTTCCTATTTTAGTTTGACTTATATTTTTAATCCTATAAATTTGAAAAAAACTGAATTAAAAATTTCTAATGTTTATCCTATTCAATCTTATATATTTTATCTTTAATCTTTGATGTTTTTTGTTTTTATTTTTATTTTTTCAATTTCTATTTGAATTTTTGTTGTTTTTGTTTATGTTTTTAATTTTATTTTTTTATGACATTGTTTTTAATTTTTCTATTTTTGTTTTTAATTTTGCTGTTTTTATATTTATTTTTAATTTCTGTTTTTTTTTAACATAAAAAACACATACAGCTTTAATGAGTGATTTTCATTATGATTGTGTTTGTATTTTTTTTTCAATTTTTTATTATTTTTAGTTGTGAAAATGGTTTAGATTATTTGATTAATCACCTTTCGTATAGAAATTATTTTTCACTTCAATATCATCAAGAATACAAGCATGAAATGCAATGAGTCATATTTTTTGCAGCCACTGTACTCTTAATATTAGTCTTTCGAGCCATAATTTTCTCAATATTCTTATGAAGAACATGAGCAAGTTCAGCTATCATTTCAACAATTTATGCAACATGACATACATATTATCTCTCTTAGTTTTAGAGAACCATCCTTAGTGGAGCTTATTTACATAGCCATGAAGCTCATGAGTGTAAATAACATGAAACTTTAATAAAAATATACCTAGTCAAATTATGTACATAACCAAACTAAAAGAAAATTTATATTATCTAATTATAAATATGTATTATTAAAAATATAATAAAACTATATTTCAACATCCTATTCTGATTATCAAAAGGGATTCCGATTTGCGTGTTAGGTTGTTCTTGACCTAGTAATCCAGTCAATGGAATCTATGGAATATGATGCCTTTCAAACTATTAGTCAGTAACTTTGAAAATTGACTATAAGAATTTTTATATATTTAAATGCTTATGTTTTACAGTAAAATTTTATTTATAATTTTAAATATCCAATTTATGTTTCGATTAATTTTCTTTTAAACTTTTCCATAATAATATATGATTTTTAATTTAACTAGCCATATGGATAATACGTAGTAAAATTGGAATTTCTTTCATACAACTGAAATATAATAACTACGTACGTATTAAAACAGATTAAAAATATATATAAAAAAAAGAATGAACGTGTACGATACTCTATATGCAATGAATTTTTAGTCAAAAAAGGTGAACTCCTATACGATAAAAGAAAATCAAATTTCTCAAAATAATAATAATAATAATAATAATAATAATAATATATTATTATTATTATTATTATTATTATTATTATTATTATTATTATTATTATTAAAGCTACTATATTTGACTAACTTATTTCATTACATATTGTATGAAGTAACGTTTGCATCCCTATAAATGGTCTATTTGATCATGACATAATTCTAGCCACATTTGAGTTTCCATAATTTTTATTTTAATGCTAAGTTAGTTTTTCTATTACTAATTTTCTTAAATTATGTTTACCTTTCCAAGAGACGTGTTTACACATTTTTTTATGGTTAATATGATTTGTCCTTTATGATAAAAACGTTCTAATATAAAATGAGTGAAGTTATTAGTTTTCTTTCTTGAAAAATATAAGCATCGACCATCATGTTCATTCAAATATATTTTTATTAAAGCAAGCAAGTGAGTATCTTATAATTGGATGTCGTTGACACATTCATCTTATTGTCACTCTTTAATATTAACTTCTTCATGTTCTAAAAAAGAATATGTATGATTTTTGCAAACAAAAAAACATAAAACATGATCATGTTTTGTTTATAAGATTGAAGTGTTTGTTTAACAACATATCAAGTAATGATGTAAGTGTTTCGTCTATCAGACAATATAGCATGATGTAGTCTTGTTTTACGTCTGATAAACATTGATATGTACATAATCTTAAGCTAACATTGTATTTCGCAAATATATGTTTGTTCTATGTTGTAAGGAATGTTCATTCCTTCAGACTTACAAGAGGATTTGCACAAAGCTTTTGTCACACCAATGATCTCTAGGAAAATAAGGTGAAGTTGTTTTGTTTCACCAACTATCTAGTGTTTGCTTTGTCAACACTCAAAAGGACATTTTGCTCGATATAGTTCAATGTTTTACATAGTTTCAAGTACAAACACCCTGATCAAGACCTGATAAGTTCAATTAGCCATTAAGATGTTTGAATAAAAGAATAGCGTTTAATGCATGCATCAATTGTTAATGAATCTTCTACATCCAAGCTCAACAGATGCAAGGAAGACGTTCAAGTGAGTTAGAAGCTGCTCAACAACTAGAAAAGAAATTGCAACGACTCTTTTGTTTATCACCTATATAAGTTATCTTTCAAGAAAAAAAAAGAAAATAGTTTTGAATTGAAAAAGTGGTAAACCAATTTCAAAATCTTATTGTGTCTTAAAATAACATCATAAGAAAATTTTTGTGTTCATATAACAAATTAGAAGAGAGTGTTTAATCTTATAAAAGTCGAAAGACGAAACCCCTATCTAATGAGCAATCCTATAATCTTTTGATCACATTTTAGACAATTTATTCTCCCTTCTTGTGTTTTACTTATTTTTCACACTTAATTATCATAAGGACAATAACAAAGTTAAATGTTGTTTGTTGCTTAGAAAACATAAGTTTTGTTTGTTATTTTTTTATTTAACAAGTAATATAAATGTATATTTAGTTTAGTGGTTCATTTACGTTAGATTTATTAAGTAATATGTAGATGCTTTGTAAGAAAACAAAAATTAAATTAAAGTAAAATAATTTGTGTATTGAAAATGTCCATTAAAATAAATTATAAAATCCATAGTTCACATTACAACAAAAATAAAGCTTTGAAAATATTATCATTATTAAACTCACTAAAATACAACCATATCAAATTACAACAAAAAACATTTTAACTTCATATTTGGTTTAGTCCTGAATTTGACATAAGATGCATTAGAGATAGACCTAGATTAGGATCCTATCCTTCAACTGCTTATGAAGTTAGTGCAAATTTGGTAACTTCAATCTCAACTAGTTGATGTTCAACTAGTTCTTTAACAGTTCCAACAAGCGGTTGTTGGACATTTGCAGCATATTCAAGCAAGGCATGCACAATTACATAACTAGTTTCCTTTTTCATATTCTTCAAATCTTGATTTAGTGAATATTCATTATGCTTACGACTCCTCTAATTTTGACCTACAAGGTCACATCTTTAGAATTTTACAACAATGTACTTTCTCTTTAGCTTCTTGCTTACAACATTATTTTTGTTTGCACAGTTTAATGTTGAATTTGACGTTGCATTATTAATGCATTAATGAACTTACTAATAGAGAATGTCAAAAGTATGAATGTGTCAAAAATAACAAACTATAGGCACTCATTTACCTAAATTTTTTTTCAAGGACTTAAGTGCTAACACATATTATTCAAGGATGCAAACGCTAAATTCATTGGTTCTGTTAAAAGTAGTGAGAAAAGGTGTGAGCAAGAATTAAATATGGCTTAACAAAGTTCCTAATGAAAGGACTAACTTGAAAACTGAAGAAAATTTTAGGAACTAATTACACAACACTCATATATTTCAAGCACACAAATAGTACTTCACTTACTATATATCTTTACCTTATAATAAAATAAGAATTTTCTGGCTAATATGTCACATTCTCCTTTATTTTTATTCCCATCCGAAACCATTTTCAAAACTGTACTCTTCAACTCTTTTATTATCACTAGCTAATGTCTTTTCCGCACTAGCTAAATGAAAAGGTTAGAGGTGTGAACATGGGTTGTAATCTCCGAGTCAGCTTGACCTAGCATAATTTGAGACAACTTGGATTGGAAATTGAAGAGCTTTTATTTATGGCTCAAAATCAACTCAACTCACTTAATCTATGAGCCAAAAGGGTTCAAAGCAAGTTATAGGTGGATTGACCCATTCCAATATCAAAATAAGAGATATAATTTGAAGATATTCTAAATTTGAATATTTATTAGCTACCTAAATATTCAACACTATTATAATGGTCTTATATATATAAACATTAATAAAAAAGTTATTTATAATTTTTAAAAATCTAGTGAGTCAAATCACTTAGTCAACCAACCTGTGTGGATTGATTCAGGCTGAAAACTTGTTGACTTTTCATAAAGTGAGTTGGTTTGATTTGACTAATTTTTAACTCAAGTTGAAGTGAATTTACTCATATCAGGTTATCTCACTTTGAAACCTCTAATAAGTTACACCACTCAAGAATTCTTGAGAACTTTGACTTGAATCACAAAGCAAACCTTTTACAATCTTTATTGTCTCATTTTATCTTCTACAACCTTAATGCTCTTTTGCTCTATATTTCGCTTTGTTAATCTTTATATTTCTATCTCTTAAAAGAATTCAAGGACAAGAAAAAGTGTTCTCTAACTCTGTGTTGTTATGTTTTCCTTTTTCCGCTCTCTCCATATTTTTTCTATCTCACATCATCGCTTATTCTTTTTAACAAAATGATATTCTAATGGTGAGTCAATTCTTTTTAATATGGTTAAAGTAAAAATATTACATTTTATATTCTAACTAAAAACGGTAAACAACAAAAGTAACTACACATCCAAGAAAAGCCTATAATATTATTATCCATACTTACATTTGAGATACTCGAAATATAACATAAATATCTTTTAAGTCAATTTCATCAACATATTAGTTGAAGTTTAACAACTCAACTCTCGTTTGTTATACCTCCAAGATAATATCGATCATAAAAAAATTAATGGAAGGGTAATTATTTTATCATATTTGAAAACGTTTTAGGCTGAGTTTAAAAGGGGGTGAATTGAACTTTGAAAGATTTTAACCAATTTAGACCTTTGAAAATAGTTTTCGCAATCTGAAAAACTTTAATGAATCTTGGTATTAAAGATATAGGGTACAGTAAAGAAATAAATTGATTCAAGGCACGAATGAATCAATTTGTTATACTGACAGATATAAGCACACAACAGATTCTCAATCATACTGAATTGCAATTTCACAGCAACACTTTAATCAGGTCAGGTTCACACTGTTTTAATTCCAGTATACACTCAGAACAGAAACACACAAAAATCAAACTTGAATGACAACAGAGAAGAACAGTATTACAAAATACTAATTTAAAACTCCTAACAAAGCACTACAGTGGTTTCAATCAATATTAGTAAATCTTATAAATTTCCCTAACACAATTAATACAGACGTAAAACTAATTCAGAATGCAGATTCAATTATTTAGTTTCACCAAGAACACAACAATGATATCAATTCTGCAGTACTACACTAATTCAGCCAAAGTCAATTATCAGTTAATTTCAATGTCAGCACAGGATTAAATCCACAATTCTTGCAGTAAAAATATCAAGAATCACACTGCAGTAATGAACTCTTAAGTATGCAGCAACTCAGATTCCTAATATTACAAAACAACCTTCAGATCAGATTTGTTCAGAATTAAAACTGATATGTGATATTGCAGATTATTAAATTTTCCAGCAATGCAATCAATTTCCAATTAATGCAGTATGTAATACAATGTTTGAAAAACAGTCTGTTAATCAAGATTTCATGAACAACTACAGTAGAATAATCAGAATCAACACACAATTCAAGTTACATTGCAGACATCAATATACAGTAGAGGACTTAAACCAGTTTTATCAAGATTACCTAAAATTAAATCAATCTTTCAATTTAATTCAATGTGCAGTGCAAGAACAAATCAAGATGATAAGAAAAAGGTTCAAGAAGAAGAGACACAATCAATTTTATACTGGTTCACCACACAGGGCTACGTCTAGTCTTCTCTGCACAACTTAAAGAAAGTTCCACTAACTCAATTAATTGTTCACATACAATTAATCAACCAATTCCTACTCCCTGTAGAAATCAGAACACTGCTGAATTGATCTACTGCTCCCCGCAGCCTCCAATCAATTTCAGCAGAAACACCAGGCTAATTCCTGTAGCCCAAACCAGTCAATTTCTACTCATCGTAGAAATCAGAACCCTGCTAAATTGATCCACTGCTCCCTGCAGCCTCCAATCAATTTCAGCAGAAAACCCCAGGCTAATTCCTATAGCCCAGACCAGTCAATTTCTACTCCCTGTAGAAATCAGAACCCTGCAAATTGATTTACTGCTCCCCGCAGCTTCCAATCAATTTCAGCAGAAAACACAGGCTTACTTCTAAAGCCCAAACCAGTACAAACATTAAATGAATTTCACAGAATTACAATGAAAACACCTCAAATCTTAATTCAAACAGGATCAAGAAGGGTTTAGAAAAACTCCCTGATTGGCGCAGAAAGAAAGGCCTGTACACAGTCTTGAAGAAACCCAGTAGCACACTTTAGTCAGAATTGATTCTTCAAGTAAAAGTCCTCTTTTGAAAATGATTATTATGAAAACAGCAGAATCTCTCACAGTATTTCTCACAAAATGTATTTCAAAACGATTGTGATTTTTCAGAAATGTATCTCTCTTCTTTCTTTTCTCTGTTCTCTTTCTTTTTCTTGTTTTTCGTACTTGAAAAACCCACTGTTTTATAGAAGAAGAGCTCAAACCAGATTTTCAGAAAAATAGTTAATTCAGTTAAGCTCAGGCACGAATAAATTGATTCGGCTTAACCTGAAATCAGTTTGTAATAGTTCAGTACTTTGTTTTCCAAAACTGTTAATTCAGTTATGCTCAGACACGAATAAATTGAT
>Ga0209700_101574_pt1 | contig 47460 bp, 27 predicted proteins | sample SiratroredBW_FD_187528 | JGI IMG/M metagenome (GOLD analysis project Ga0209700, IMG submission 187528) | Root nodule microbial communities of legume samples collected from California, USA - Siratro red BW (SPAdes) (version 2) | ecosystem: Host-associated > Plants > Roots > Nodule | place: USA...
CAACATTTAATATACTGAATATTTATTTTAATTATTATATTATTTTTAATGTTTGTTAGGTTAATTTTTAATTATATAATTCAAATTTAAAACGAAGATTTAACATTATAAATGTAAATAATTAATCTTTTATTTCATAATGCTATGTGAAACTTATATATGATCAAAATTATAAAACAAAAACTCAAAACACTATTGGCTTAAACTGATTTAAAAATAACAATTTACGTAGTGTAATTTATAGATTTAAAAATAAATAGAAATAAAAGAAAAATATTTTACCGTAAAAAACTTTAATAAAAATAATATTAAAATTTGGGAGAGTTTATTTTTGATTTCTATGAAAGATGGAAGTAAATAAAAAAGTAAGTAAGAGAAAAATATTACTTTCATTAAATTTATATGAAAATGAAGTTGTGATTATTAGTTAGTTTAAAATTAAAATGAAAAAAATAATGTAAAAATGGTTAAATTAAAATTTTGAAAGAAATAGTAAAAATACAAATATAATATAAAGAAATATTTTATAACTATTTTGAAGTAATTAATTATAATGAGAAAATAAATTTCTAATTGTTATATTTTTGTATTTTAATAATAAATATAAATTGAGCAGAATAAATTATAATAATTTTGTAATTATATTTTTATAATAAAACTAAAATTGTAAGAAAAAATTATAATAAATTTTAATGTTGATATTTGAATTAAATATTGTATTTTTAGTTTGTTAAAAACATAACTGAAATAGTAAAAATGAAATAAAATTGTTGGATTATTTTTATAAATAAATATTAATTAAATGATTGAAAAATTGAAAATAAAAGTTAATTTAGTTTTTATTAATATGTTTGTAATGATAAAAGAAATTAAGTGAATAAATATATTATTTGGTTTAATGAAAAATAAGTGTATAAATTATAATTTTAAAATGTGAGAATAGATGAAAATATTTTCAAAATATGGTTAGAAATTTGTTGTAGGTAAAAAAATATTTTCAAAAATATAATAAAAAATTGGGAGAGTAAATGAGAGTAAAATATTTAAGGTCGAATATAATTTTGTTGTATAGGGAAATAAAATAATTTTAAATTTGAAAATAGAAAAAATAATTATCGTGCTGAAAAAAATTAGGAATATATATATTGAAGAAAGAAATAACACTTTACAAAAACAAATATAAAATAAATAATTAAAAATGTTTAGTTTAAAATGTAATTTATTTGTCACAATGAAGAAAATAAAAAAATAAATATTATTAATTTTACTACTGAAAAATAAAAAAATATTAATATTATTATTGCATCATATAATTTTAAAATAGAAAAGTTAATAAATGAAGTTATATTAAATCTGAAAGTAAAATGTGAAATTTTATGTTAATGTTGTTAGTAAAATTAAAGTGATTTTTTAAAATTTGAAATTTCATTTTCAATAAGTATTAGACACATGGATAGTGTTGGAAAGAGTAGTTGAACTTCTTTATTAACAAGTTGAATTTTTGTTAACAACATCTTTAGTAATACGAGAATATGTTAGTCTTTATAATGGTATCCGGTTCTATAGTAACGACGATGTCTATTAATTTATTTTTAGTTATTATTACTTATTTCAAGTTTTTAAGAGACAATAAATTATTGTACTATTTTTACTATTTATTGAATTATTTTTTAATTTTTTTAGTAATTCAAATTAAAAAAATATTTAATATTATGAATTAAAGTAATTAATTTTTTATGATATGATGTTATACGAAAATTATAAAAAACATATTAATTATAAAAATAAATTAAATTGTGAAATAAGAAAATAAGTTTTAAAAAAATAAATTTAATTAATACTCATTATATAAATTCATTTAAATAAAGCAAATTGTCCAAATCAAAATAACCTATAGAGCTTTTAAAAAATAAATACATGTATTAAAAAATTTAATTATTCAAAAAATATAAATTTATAATTTTATAATAATATTTTTTTCTAAAAACACAAATTTTATTTATATAATAAAATTTATGTAATTTATAGTTATGTAGTTTATATCTTTTATAGTTATTTTAAATCTACCAACTAGTTTATTAACTACTTTATTAAGTACTTCTATTCTAATGAACTAACCTACCAATTAAAAACTTATAAATTTAAAACTTGTTAGGTAGCAGTTAAATCATTAGTTAAAAGCTAACTTACTAGTTTGAAGTTAACTTATACTATTTTTTTTTCCAACAAAACTTTAATATAAGACCACATTAAATAAAAAAGTTAAAGCAAATTTAGAATGAGGACTAAGTTGGACTAACAAAAATTTATGAAGTGGTTGTTTGACTTTCAATTAACACCTCTATAGGCAACTCATTACAATATCATAATGTCTTACTTTCACTATTTTATATTATAAGTATTATGATCAAAATTTATGTTGATATTATTATAACATAAATGCTGACCTTTTGTTCCTACTGTTTAATATTTCTACAAATTAGTTGCTCAAAAGTTTCTTAACATGCCAAATTAATTAAAGTTAATTAATTACTTACATTTATAACACATCATAAATTATTTGTTTATTTCTTCCAATGGAGTATTTTTTTAATAATAAAAGGGATGTTTATTTTATAAATAAAATTTTGTAGACAATCCTCATTCATAATGGGAGGAATAATTCAGTAAAAGTGGATATATGAACATCCCAAAAGGACAGGGAAGGATGTGAACAGAAACCTAACTGATGTAGTGCTTTTGAGCCTAAAATAGCATTACTAAAATCTCTTTGGTTATTAAAAAGTAACTAGGCTATTTTGACGAAGAGGTAATGGTAGGCATTTTAAACTTTTGAATTATTTTTACAACTAAACATAAAGAAAATAATTGAATTTCTTTGATTATTGTGTAAAAGCCTTAAAAGAAACTTAAAATGGTAAATATAAAATATGTACAAGTGAATAATACAACTAAAAAAAAATTAAAAGTTAAGCATTAAACATGAGGTAGTAGCATGTAATCCTAGGACTTTGGATCGAGACATATTTGTTAGGGTTTTCATTTGTTCAACTTAAAATAAATGTGTCAAGCAACATATAGTAAATGCTATGAGAGTGGTGTTTTGTGTGTCCCTATCTTCTTCTAGGCTTGTCTTTTGTATTATTTTATTGATAAATATCCAAAAATTTAAATTCAGTTTACAAACGCCTCTAGTAAAAAGGTTTAATACAAGAGACTAATATATTAATTTTAATATGAAATTGTTGTTTAGTAAAAATAACTTTAGCTTAGATTTAACTTACTTAATTGAGTCACGTAATCTTAAAATATCAATAAATAATACCAATTTTTTTTTTAAAAAACACTAAATTAGTGTTATATGACCTTTTTAAGACAAATTTACGAAAGTGGCATACTTTTTTTTTATAATTTATTAAATAAATAAATTTTAAAAAAATATTTATATGAATAAAGTTATGATTGAAAACATGATTTTATAATAAACAAAGTCGTACTTTAATATATATATATATATATATATATATATATATATATATATATATAGTTTTAATTCTTTTAGTAAGGTAAAGTCTTTCCTTTTAGTATGATTTTTATTTTATTTTCTAAACTGTGTTTTGAAAGTATGGTTAAAAAAAATCACACTCAAACTAAAATAGAATAAATCATGTAAAAACATGATTTTAGTAAAAAAAGAGAAAAAAGTTAGAATCGTATTTGCAAAGATGAGTTATAGTAGAAAAGAGTTAGTTATTTATTTATGTGAAATTATAATTTTAAATATAACTTGCATAGATTTTTTTTTTAATTTATTCATTTCAAAATATTTAAAAAAATTTACACCACTTTCCCCGGCCTAACTACAACATAGTAAGAAATCTCTGATTTGGTTTTAGAGCATGCACTGAGGGAAAAATACGTTGGTTTGCAAATTAAGAATGAATCCTGAAATGAAAATTAGAGAAAATAGCTTAATATAGTTGAATACTCTCTGACATGATGGAGACACCTCACCTTCATTTGTATGTTCTCCTCTTTATCTATCAAGTGTACCAAAGTTCACATGCAATGAAATAAATGGGGTGGGTTTTTCCTTCTTTTTCCCACCAAGGATGAAGAAGGCTTTTGGTCCAGTCTACGACTCTACATAAATAGGGACATATTAAACCTATGAGTCATCACAAACTTGAGGTGAAATTTGGTAGAAAAGGGAGAGTGAGAGAGAAGATGAAAAAGACTAATGATTGTAACAAAATGTGATGAAAAAGAAACAAATTAGAAAAGAGAAGAGAAAAAGAAAATAACAACTTATTTGGTAGAGATAAGATAGGTGAGAAATTGAGAGGAGAAAGTAGAAACAGAAGAGGAATTAAAAGGCTGAGTTGTTTGATTAAATTAAATTAATATGAAAAGAAATTTCAAAAGTGGTGAGTCTCTCCCATGCTAAACTAAGGCTTTTTCAATTTAAAGATATATAAGAATTTGAACTCTATATGGCATATGCAATATAGGTTTTGTATTATGCTAAAACTCATAGACTAAGAATCACAATATGATAAATGAAAGAAAACTTAGGTTAAGTAAATTAAGGAAACATGTCTAAGTAAAATAAAATAAAAATAATACATTTTCCAGAAGGATAATGGTGCCTCATTTTCTGTGTGTATAGGGTGAAGTTTTCATGGTTTGTCTGGTCAATTTTGCTTAGTCGGTGAAGCTTTTCTCTCTTGGTCCCTTCCATTGTGATCCCAATGTGGCAAGCTATAATGGTCCTACCCATAATGCATCTCATTTTAATTTCATGGCCACGAAAATGACTTTCCATTACTTTTGCAACATCATACCAATTGCAAAGGCCTAATTGGATAGGATAAATACAATTAGGTTTTAAGATTTTGGATGAAATAGTTAGTCATATTTCTATAAGAAAGTTGTTTATGCAATAGATACTTTAATTTATAGACATTGGTTAGTACAAGGGTTAGTTGTTTGTAATTCTTAATTAACCTAATTATTTAGTGATGTTAATTTTAAAAAAACTTACATGGCCCAAATGGTTTTAGGAGTTATTTCTAACTATGAATTACTTATATAAATAGTATAAGATAGCTAACATAAAAAGATATAATATTGTTCTCATTGAATTCACAAATATTCACAAAATGATGAAACTAGATCTTTAGTGAAAATATTTTATCTCTTAATAGACAAAGATAAAACCTAAAAACTCACTATTTAATTTTGAAGAATGAAGTAACAAGACATTTTGCCACCATCAAGACAAGCCCTGTAGCACAATGCTATAGGGCCCTTGTGCTTCATTTGTTTCCCACTATGAGTACCTAACATGGGGATTTTTTTTCAGTGCCGTGTGGAAAGGAACACTCAAATGTTTTCCTCATTTACAGCTAGCCTGTACTACATGTCCATGCCACAACAACTAGAAAAAAAAATTGAAAAAACACGTATCAAAAAAGAATTACAAGAACCTCATTCCCAAGTCCTCAAAGCATGCAAAGCACTCACTTTTTTTAACTTTCATGTATCTAAAGCACATTTTCAAGAAATCAATCAACAAAGCTATCTTTGACTCTACCTTTTTCTTCTTCTTAGTAGTGGTATTATACTACATATGTTGTTAAAAACTTCACATCCACACTTAGTAATAGTAAGTAGTAACCACAAAAGGGAGAGAAAAAAAGCAAGTGTTGTTGGTACATGTCACTTTCTTTTTACCCCTTTATTCCACGGTCTTCCTCTTTGTCAATGATCTCATCCAACCCTTTCTAACCTTCACTCCTTCAACCTTGTTACCAACATGGCCCACACCACCCTTATTGGACCTCTTCCATTGGATGAAATGGACCAAACGGCCCATACGCTTTCTCCATCCAAACGCGTTATTTGACTTTCCATGCTCTATCACACTCTTGTTCTCTTTCTCCTCCTTCTCTAGGAACTTGCCCTCTACACATACCTTATTAGTCATGTTAGAGAGGGTGCTCTTTTCCCATGAAGCCACTCCATTTTCTTCAAACTTTATTGAGATGAATGACTCTGAAAAGTTCAACCAATTCCGCAACGTCATTATAACTAGAAGATACCATCCAACACACCCACATAAAAAATAGTTATTCTTGACTAGAATTTCTAAAGAAGAAATTTAATAGAGGAGGCTAATTAAATATGCTTAGTTCAGGTTTACATTTTAAATTATGTAGTTCTATTACACATAAGACAAATTAACATGTTTTAAAGCTATATGTACATAAGAAAATAACAAACAAAACCAGTCAATGGAATAGAGACATAGATTTGCTTTAAATTAATATAATACACATACACTCACCACCAACTTATGCATCTATATGATGAATTTTTGCCAAGTTAGAAGGGGGTTCTAATCGAATTTTTAGTTGGCACAATTTTTTGTTTTGCAACTCATAATCACAAACAAAACATATTTTCGGTGTTATAGGTCTCTTGTCGTTTGCGTATGACTCCCACACGCCACGAAGAAGAAATGAAGAAGGATCAATAAAGAACAAACATTTGAAAACCTTCACCTTATGTTGTATAGGCACTCTTAGCAGCTACGTTTCTTACCTTAATTTCATCGTCATCATAATCTAATCTTGCACATGAAGATCCACACACATGCACATGCTATGCTATGCTAACTCTTCATCGATTAATAGCAATGTTTCACCCACCATGTATGCACATTGAACAAGGTAAATGAAAATGAGATTAAAGAAGATGAAAACCACCAACACTGATATAGCACTTACAAATCATAAATTTTTAATTTTTTTTTATAAAAATTATAATTAGGCATAGAGGGAGATTAAAAAGACAAAAGGGTAATAAAATTTGACAATAAAGCAATGTGTAAAATAAGGTCTTTCCTTCTGGGCTGGGAGAGGCATCATCTTGATCATAGTAGTGAGATTTGAATTGGTGGCGAGTGAAGAGAGAACCAAAAGCAAAGATCTTGTGAATGGAGGCTGAATGCTTCCTCTGAGTGGAACTTTGAAGCCTGTGATGGTGATGATGATGGTGAAGGTCTTGTTTTGCAGCCAGTATGAGGAGCCTCTCATTCAAGCACAAGGGGCACACACCTACAACTACTTGTTTAGGGTGGAAATAGCAGCATGTTTTTTCCTCCTTGTGAGGATTTCTATTCATGTTTTGGCTCAATTCACAATAAGATCAAGAAGAAGAAGAATGATGGAGGAAGAAAATGAAAAGCCAATCCCAATGTGATGTGAACTACTAATTAATTAAAAGAAGAAATGGAATGTGAGGTATTCTTGAGAATATATATAGGTGGGAAACCAAATGAAAAATCATGAGCATGGACCCAGCGATGTAAGACCCTAGACAATATTGTTTGAAAAATTGTAAATGTACATTTAGTTTATACTTTCACAAAAAAGATAAATAAGAAAAGTAAAAAAGAAATGTGGATGATTGGATTGATTTAATTATAATAAAAATAAGGAATGGTTTATTGTAAAACATTTTGCAGTAAAATATTGCTTGTACAATCTTGTAGGGTACATGTTTTCAGTAGATAATGTTCAATAGTATGGAATATGAATATATTCTGCAGCTGAAGAGAATATAACTGAGATAGATACGATAAAATTGCCCCACAACCTTATTCACAGGCTTTTTGCCTTAGAAGTTGTATTGCTTTTAGACTATTTTTTTATCATAATTTTCTGATGGATAACTGAAATTATTTTTTCACTCTTTCAAAATTTTTCTACACTTTTTCAGTGTTGATCCGGTCTGAGATGATTAACTTTGACTTTAATTGAATATTAAGCTGCTTTGATAGTTCTCCCTTCAACCACAATTAGAGATAAAACAAAGGGTAAATGCTGACCCGGTCATTGAAGACTCTTAGTTTAGTTCTTGAAAAAAAATATTTTTGTTTATAAATATGTAAAATGTCGAACAATTATACTCTCTTTATTAAGTTTAAGAATCAATTTAACTCGGGACTTATTTTGTAATTAAGCTATAATATTCAGGAACTAAATTTATATTTTTACTCTTTCAAATACTAGATTGACTCCAGCCCCCACATTTAATAATTAATTAGTAGTTTAGTATAAAACAAAATAAATTTATGAATGGAGCAGACGAAATATATAATTCACAACTAAACAGTAGTGGTTTGATATAAGTCAACCAAATTATATAACTATTTAGATAAACGGAATTATAGTTTAAATAACCAATATTTCCTAATTGTTTTTCAACTGTTTATATAAATTGTGTAAATTATTACTATTATTAAATATCTTATTTTAAAAATATTCAAAAATAAAATTATCATTCTCATGATTTTCAAATCAGTTTAAAGAATTCTATTAAAAAGTTATTTACTTTTTAAAAAATAAACTAAAACAACCGTTTAGCTTTTTCAAAACAAATAATTTTTTTTTTTTTTGTGAAATCCAATTCAAAACCTCATGGGTTTAATTATTCTTAATCTTCTCATATATATAACATTTGGATGGTTTAATATAACTAATTAAATATAAAATTGTTCCAATTCATAAAAGTTTGATTTGTGAGCGATGAAGAAGATTCTGGTTCTACTAAGTAATTGGAAGTTCATGGAAAACAAAAGTATTTGAAGCCTTGTTTGCTAAAAGCTAACAAGTTGAGCAAAGTGGCTACTTGGTGCATATGATTGCCCCATTTCTTGTTTTTGCACATTTGTCAATAAAGATGGTGCTTTTATTCTATTTTTCTACCAGATCTTATCACACGTTCAAATATGATTCTCACTTATTCTTTCTTTTTCTTTTATGAAAATTTATCCAATTACAATATTTACAAGATCATCCTTGAAGAGGTCAACTATAACATATGATAAAGTACATAACAAATGATAAAAGACCTCTAATTTAAAAAATAACAATTAAGACAACATTTAATTTTGATTCTAAATCTTTCCAAGTGCTCATCAAACTCTTCTTCTTGAATGTGACTTATCTTTCAGCTTAGGACATTGAGTCTTGATGTGATCAATTATTTTACACTTATAGCAAATGACCTTGGAGTTGTCTTCATTCTTCTTTCTGATGAGACTTTCCTTTCTTTTGTTGGACAACCTCACTCTCAATAAGTGGAATTTAAGTCTAACTCAATCTTACAAAACCGGCTTGTAAGGTGAGGTTTGCACCCATTTATAAACTATTCAAAAGCCTTATCTCTAGTTGATGTGGGATCTTCAACACACCCCCTCACGTCAAGACTGCTCAACTCGTGCGTGGGACTATATTGTTTAAGGATAGTCCGATAGCGGCCCGATAACGGGTGGCCCGATAGGCTCAACAACCGTCCTAGGATAGGCTCTCACATCATCGTTGCCTTGGCCTTTTTGTTTAAGCATTTGCTTAAACTTTCTTGATATAAGAGATATTTCTTTGTCAATTGAGTTTTCCAACTTAACCTTGAAAGTATTATGTTCCTCCTTTAAAGCTTTCAAAGCTCTAGCTTTCTTTCATATGATCTAGGTTTTCTTTGATGTAAACCTTACATGAAGACCTTTTTAGACAATGAAGATGCCTCCTTGTACTTGTGATCTTGGAGATGCATCTCGTGGACTCTCAAGATTTCTAGAAGCTAATCCCATATGAGCTTTTCAGATCTCTTATCTCCTAGATGGAGGTGGCCTTTGGTTCTCAAACCTTAGACATGTTATCTAGCAACTTCAAGTTGATCTAAGCTTTATAGAAAATTTGCCATGAAGCAGCTTCCAGAACATTTTTAAGAACCTATATTCTTCTGGGTATAGTCTCACCTCATGGTGAAGAACTCATACTTAAGTGTGAGAGTGATAACTTTTTTAGATTGGGTATCCTCATTTTCTTCATAGTCTATCCTTAATGAGTCCCAAATCTCCTTGGCAGTATTTAACCTGCAAACCTTTTCATATTCATTTTTTGACAAAGCACAAATTAGAGTGTACCTTGCTTTGTTGTTTAGTTTCATCTTGTCAAAGTCATCCTGTATCCAATCCCCTTTTAGATCATTGATAATGATGTCTCCTCTAGTTATGATAATCCATAACTCAGAGTGTAGACTTGATGTATATTTCCATCTTGTCCTTCCAATAGGGATAGTTCTCCCCTAGAATATTGGTGGTCTTGTGAAGGATACTCCTTGGCAACCAGATGTCCTTCCATGCCAGCAATGTGAATCTTCCTTTCAATTGTAGTAAGACGTTAAATCCTTTGGAGACTGAATTGTGTACTTACATCTTTTTTAAGTTTTTTGTAAAGCTTCATCTTGATAAACATGAACATACAAAGTTAAATGTTGTTTATCATTAGAGGTGCATTTTACAAAGCTCATTAGACGCAACTTCAATAGGATAAACACATTGTTAAAAAAAAAATTCACAAAATATATTTTCACAAAAGTTTCCTTCTTAAGTTAGTTTCAGATAAATATGATGTAATAAAAGAGATAAGAGATAGAGAGAATTACACATGTTATATTTTATACTATGTTTGAATTACACAGACTACATCCAATTTTTTATTAATTTGATGAAGTTTTTTATTAATGTAGACTACCACTGCAAGATATAATTATTATTTAGACTCAACCATTTCTATCTAAATTAAAAGTATTATTTGGACACAATTAATCTTTTCTAACTTATTATTTGTATCTAGCCACTTTGGCTAAGCATGTGTATTGTTTGGACCCAACCCACTTTTTACTAAAATACTTTGATAACAAAAGGTTTGATTTAAAAGATCACATAGTTTTGCTTACTAAAAGATATCAACACCCTAATATGAATAAAAGTTTGAAAACACTATTCTAGCAAGCTATGAATACAAACAATGCTCTTCCTCACACATAGAAGGGTTAAAATTTTTTGAAAGAATTTAGAACAAATTTTGTAAGGATCGTCAACCTTTCTTCTTCTTCACATATATGTAGAGCTGAGAAGAAAATAATATTTGCAAATCCTTTTAGAGCCGATGTAAGGTTTACAAGTCTTTCATCTTCTTCGCTTATCGTCTAGACATTTTATGCACATAGACACATTAAATTCTCTTCATACAACATGAAGTACATGTGATTTCTTTACACAAATTCTATGATACATGACATGACTTATCAGGCATATACATATAGTTTTTTACCTTTTCAACAAAAAGAATGGAACCTAATACAGTTGAATGACTTTGCAACACTAACATTCTTCCATTTTCAAATAACAATTTATATGTATCAAGTTTAAGCATATTCTTCAAGAATCTAGATATAGACATTTCAAAGTCTAATCTTCTTAAAAGATATGAACATTTCATGCACATAAAGAATAAACCTTTATAGGTCTTTTATGTGTACTATGAAAGGCTTAAGGCTTATTATTTGTAAGAAGGAGTATACTTATCATTTAGTCAAGCTAAAATCTTATCAGATGAAGAATACTAAACAAGACACTTTCATTTATTTGATGAAACACATAATGAATAATGTTTGTCTCTAACAAGACCTTATGTATATACAATTATGTATTATACTTTGTTGTTTAAGAAAAAAATCAAATACAAATTAAAGGATTTATTGAAAATTGATCTAACAAAAATGATCAATTATTTATATGGGTTCCTTGAACCTCAAGCCATAAAAATTTGGAAATAAAAACACAATTTTATGTTCATATTCAATGTTGGATTCATGTACTTAAGTGATTATTTACCTCATGAGTACAACTCACACACTATATATGTTACATTATCAATATATGTTACATTATCAATATATGTTACATTATCAATACATGATCACTAATTATTATGTCTAATTCAAGTCTCATTAGCAATTAATGATATTTGTCTAAGAGATTATTCTTGTGTGGTTTTATTTACAATGAAAGTTGACCTAAACATAAAATATTTAATACAAACGTATGATTTTCTTAAAAAATAATCAAAGATTTTCATTTGAAACATTGTAAATTAATAATCATTTTCTTTGAACTACTGTTATGAATATAAAAAATGTATTAAATGATAACATAACTTTCATTAAATTTATCTTTAAGTTATTTAATTCTTAATTAAATCACAATAACTTTAATTAATTTTAAAAGAATTAACTTAGTTAAAATGGATATATTAGTCTATAACAAAAACCAATAAAGCTTGGACACATGGAGATGGACCAAACCTTACATGGGTATTAATGATTCTTAGTATAAGATAATAACAAACTTTAACTGTTTTAGTGAACTTATTTCTAGTTTCAAATTTTCTAAAATATAGAAAACCAATATTTATTATTTTTTGTTTGAAAAAAAAAAGTATTGACCCAGTCAACAATTGAAGAAATTTATTGCAAGTGGTTACAATATTTTTTACGTAATAAAAATTATTAGTTGTTCTGTACTGAATTTAGGATTTATTTGTGGTTAAACTTTTAGCACTAATTTAATGACATGATTATATATATATATATATTGGTATCTTGTCGAGCTTAATATGCTATTTGGAGGAGAAAACACCTAACATAGAAAAAAATTAAAAGAACATCACATTCTACCTTAATTTTTGTTAATAGATATAAAATGTGTTATTTTACATTAGTTGTGATTTTCTAATAAATGTGAATGTGGCATATTATTAGTTACTTCGCACAACCAATATAAAATATCACTTTTTATATTTTGTCAACTTATAAATATCACATTTTTTAGTTCAATTTCATAAGTGCTGTAGAATGTCTAAAAAATGTATAAAAAACATATGTTGTAACACTGATTTACTTTTTGTCGTGATATCACAAAATTTATAGTAGACGAAGATAAAGTACACAATGGTATACTCTTTTTAAAAGAAGTTAAAACTTATTATCATTAAAAGTCACTTTAAGGGTGAAGATAATAACACTTACAACTTTTTTTTATTAAAAGTTATATGCAAATGACTTGAAAGAGTTTTGTTAGTCATTAAGTCATAAGGTACGTAATATAATATATTTTAAACAATTAAGGAAATTTAATGTAGGGACTTAAATAAGAGGTAGACATCGAAAAAATTTTAGAGGAAATCGATATAATATTAACTAATGGTTATAACATTAATCATTGGTTTCATAAAGGATTGTCAAATTGCTTTCACTTTACATAACAATACTTTAATTTTGTCTTCTTTTTCTAAAATAATGAGATGTATTGATTTAGAGTTTCGGTTAAGAAAATTAGTTAAGTAAGATAACCTATTGACTAAGGTATGAAATATAGACTTATGATGAAAACAGAGAGGTATCATATCTAGTAATTGAAAGACCAATATTATAATTTGATATAAGCTATGTGGCTGTATGCTTCTAGTTGTAAGTTTTCTACGAAGCTTCCATAAGATGGTATTTACTCTAGTTTGTTCACTTCATTCTCTAAAGATTGTTTAACATAAGCAAACTAATCGAAAATAATGCATTTCATTCACGGTTTTATGTTAAATAATAACATATATAAAAGTTTGACTCATAATTAACCTCGTTAAGATAAGTATATTCCCTAACATTTGTTTATTCTTTAATTAGCCATTCGAGAAGGATTTACTATTTAAAACCACTTATATATTCATCAAATCAATTGAAAAATAAGATTTATGGGAATACTTATTATTTACCCGTTGCTCATATTATTTATAGATACTCGCATGGCATTTATGAAATTTTTTATATTCGTAGATATTTATGGATATTCATGTATATTCAATTTTTATTCTTTTGTAAACTTTGAAACAAGTTAAAAATATTTTTTAAAATATAGACTCAAATAAAAATTTTATCTTAAAATATGATTTAAATAAAAATACATAATAAAATATTTGAAGAAATAAAATTAACCTTTCAAAAGAACAACTTCAAATAAATTGTATAACAAAGAATAAATTTAAATAAAATTAATCTCTTAAAAAACAAATTTAATTGCATAAAACTAAATGAAAATAATAAATAAAGATATAAAATCAACTTTTAAATAATTATTCAATAGTTAATCACTGGTGCGAAATAATAAATCAATAACTCTATTGATGATTCTTTCAAAATTATTGTCGATGTTTGATTAGTGACGTTCTTTTTGAAAATTTAATCAATTATACTATAATTATATTCTCTTTCTTCTGCAAAGCACACGTATAGACCACTTGCACCTGCACCTCGTGCCTCTATCTTTTTCCTTTTTTTTCTATCTGTGAAGTTTCTATCCATATATCTCATTTATATCTTATTTATTTCAAAATTCGAATACACCCTGCAGTAGTTAAGAAGCTAAGGATCATTTTTATCCGATAAGAATTTCAAATCAAGTAAGTTCTTATTTATTCTATAGATCTTTTGTTCTCTATTTTTTCTTAGGTTTCGACCATTAATCTTTGAGGGGTCAGTTGAGATTAGTGTCATTATCTGATTTGGAGGAATTATTTTGGAGATCGTCATCTTAGGTAAGGGAAGTTAGTTTTAACTTTTTCAATAGTACCTTAGGTTAACAGACCTGATTGTGAATGAAATTCATCTGCAATTTTAACTTCCATTACAGGGGTGTTTCATAGTGAAACAGGTTAATTATGTATTTAATATAAACTTCGAAATTGAAATGATGTGTATGCTGACTGAATTATATGTTCATATGTAACCATTTTGATTGAAATGAAACCAAAGTACTGGAGGTTGAAAGGAAATGAAGGTACCATGGATACATATGTATCTATATGCTTCAGTGTGGTTGAATTGATATGATATGTGTGATGACTAAATTATATGTTCATATGTAACCATTTTGGTTGAAATGAAACCAGAATACTGATAGTTGAAAGGAAATAAAGGTATCATGAATATATATGCATCTATATGCTTGAGTATGACTAGATTGGTATGATATGTGTAATGACTAAATTATATTTTCTTGTGTAACCATTTTGGTTAAAATAAAACCATAGTACTGGGGGTTGAAAGAAAATCAAGGTGTCATGGTTACATATGCATCTTTATGCTTCAGTATGGTTAAATTGATATGATATGTGTGATGACTGAATTATATGTTCATATATAACCATTTTGGTTGAAATGAAACCAGAGTACTGAGGGTTGAAAGGAAATCAAGGTATCATGGTTACACATGCATCTATATGCTTCAATATGGTTGAATTGATATGATATGTGTTATGACTAAATGATGAGTTCATATATAATCATTTTGATTGAAACGAAATCAGAGTACTGGGGATTGAAAGGAAATCAAGATAAGATGATTGTCAATGAGTTTACGTGAAGTCAATGTGCTTGGAATTGAGTATAAAGGATTGTGATTAGATGATAGACCTATTTGTATTTTGTTTGAGAGTTGATATTTGAAATCTTAAATTTATAAGAGAACATGAATTGCAAATCTATTTATTCCATTTCATTTTACTTTCACAAGTTGTTAATTCACTAGCTTACCCTAACTTTTTTTATTATGTTATGAACTCCGATGAATGTACTATGTACACGAACAAATGCATGTACAGGTTCAGAAGCATCTTATAGAGTATAGGCTCTTAGTTTGGTTTCTCTTTTTGTGATGTATCTAGTTATACATAGGTTTAATGTATATGGAAACCTTTTTGAATCACTTTAAACCTTGGAGTATATGTCAATACTTGGACATAGATAAAAGTTGGTTTTTGACAACGTATTTGGCTGAGTTCAAGAGGGGGTGAATTGAACTTTGAAATATTTTTGCAATTTAACTCTTTGAAAACAATTTTTGCAATTAGAAAATCTTTAGTGAATCTCAATGATTAAGAATATAAGGTTCAGCAGAAAATAAATTGGCTTAAAGTTCGAATGAATTGATTTATATTAGATGTTGAGTAAAGACAAACAAAATGAATTACAATCACAATTTAACGCAATCAAGATTTCTAAAACAGCAGAAACAAAATATATGCAGTTTTTTATCAAAACAAACAGAATTAACTATGATAGAAATTCAGTCAAGGTATTATAATAGAATCCTACAATCCAACAACAAATCTGAATTATCAGATTATGCAAAAAATTGATATTAAATCAGATTTGATTAAAGACAATTTCAATTAAAGGACCTTTGCAAAACAGATTGTACAAGAAACTTTCAGTAAATGAATTAATCACATATACACCAATACACAAGAATCAATTACAAGACTTCAAAACAAGGTTTAAAGATGCACACAGTGAACAAAATGCAATCTTGTAGTAAGAATATCAAGAACCACACTACAATAATAAAACTTCAAGTACGCAGAAACACAAATATCAACCATTATAGAACAACTTCTAGATAAGATTATTTTAGAATTAAAACCAGATATGAAATATTGCAGATTATCAAAATTTTCAGCAACTTAACCAGAACCAAATCAATTTCTAATTAATAGCAATAGGCAACGCAAGAACAAAACAAGATTGTGAGAGAAAGGTTAAGAAGAAGAGACACAATTAATTTTATACTGATTAACCCTTCCTCAAGGGCTACGTCCAATCTTCTTTGCACCACACATAAAGAAAGTTCCACTAAATCAATTAATTGTTCACATACAATCAATCAACCAATTCCTACTCCCTGTAAGAATTAAGAAACCTGCTAAATTGATCCACTACTCCCCGCAGCTCCCAATCAAATCAACAAAATCACAAGGCTAACTCCTATAGCCCAAAATCAATACAATTGTTCAAGAATTTCACAGAATTACAATGAACACAACACAAATCTTGAATCAAACAGGTTCAAGAAAGGTTGAGGATAGGTAGTTTCTTTCCTCTTCAGAAAAAAGAAAATGATAAAAAAAAGTTGGTTGACTCACAACACTAACATCCCTCATTTTCCAAAAACTTTTATTTGTGTAGAGCAACTTTTTTGCATGTTTTTTTAAGAGATATTGATGTTGATAAAATGTTGTTAGGTTATCGTGAGAGAATGATGAAGCGACCATTCCCTACAAGCATAAAATGAGTATTTATAAGTTTGACTTGTAACATTAAATGCTCAAAGCTTGCATTTGTCAAATGAAGTATACTTGTTTATGTTTGTCCAAGTAAAAAATTATCAAACATAAAAGCATAAACAAAGCACTTGTATCTATTGGATGAAGCACACAATAAATAGTGTTTTCAATTGTTCAGCCTACAACATGATTTGACTTTATATAAAAATATGTTTTATAGTTTGTTGTTGAAGCACAAAATCAAAACCAAACAAAGAGTTTGTTGAATTTGGATCTAACAAATTGTTTTATTTCAAGAAGTTCATATTTTAGGTGTTATGTCATCAAAATTTACGAAAGACAAAATACATAAACTTTAAATTGTGAGTCTTTAAATAGTTTTGTAATTTTGTAAACTCTTATTAGTTTGCTTGGTTGAAATAAAGATTGTGTGTAATATAATTGCTTGTACATTGATTTGTTGAATCGATAAATTTAGTTTGTTTTATTTCATGTTGAAATTACATCGTTGCATTGAGGGAACCTAAGTTTCACATTAGAAATTTAATATAAAAGTTATGTACTACCTCTAATTTGAAAATTCCTTTGATTTCTTTCACATAAAAACATGAGGAAGGAGTACAAATAATATTGTGTTCAATCTTGAATTGTTTGGTTGGACAACTTGGGAAGATTAATAACGTTTTAATAGTCCATTAGTACATATATTTTAATTTACATTTCGTATATGTAGTGAAATTTGGTTGATTGCATTTTATGTTAATCTTCAGGTGCATAGTTAATTGTGATTAAATATCGCTTTCATTTCATGTAACTTGAAGAGCAATACAAAATGTTGCCAAAATTTTATGAAATATAAGAAATGTTAATTAAAATTTATGTACTAATCAACTATAAAAGGTGAATCTTCTTAAATTGGATTGTTTATAAATAATATTAGAATATTTCTTAGTCTTCATTTTCAATTTTACTTTTCACTTATAGTTTTTTTATATTTTATAATTATTGACATTTGCGATACTTATTAAAATTTATTTTTATATGCTTCATTTTATCATATTATTTTTATTGAGTTATGTATGTCTTTATTTAGATTTAACAAAAAAATTATATTTTCATATGATATTGTTGATTCTAGTCAACTATGCAACAAATTTTATTTATGCAAGTTTATTAATTGAGATAAACAATAGGAAATAAAAAAAAACTAAAAATAAGTGATACAACAATGATTGTAGCCATAATCGTCGTTGTATGCCTACCTACAACTAGGAATGCCAAATGAAGTTGTCCCTACTGATATTCTCTGAACCTATCTCGATTTTGATAGGACATCCTCGACTTGATTGGGTATGGGTATGGTTGTAGGTAATATCTAATTTTCTTAAACTGGTTATGTGACGAGGATGGTTGTGTACATATCAACCTCATCTCCGTCTACATACCCATCCTAATACTCATCCATGCCCGTATACTCATCATTTCAAATTACTAAAACACTTACAAAACTTATATTAACTTTTATTTGGTCCTTAATTTTGTAACTTATTTATACGTCATACATTTAATCATTTTTATACTTTCTTATAATTATTTGACCTTTATCCAATTGTTGTTATTTGATACTCTCATTTGATATTTATATAATATAATTTCTTTCTTGATATTTGACATTGGAGGAAAGGAAATGTGTATCCTTCCTATTAAATACTTGATAATATTATGTTTCTATGATTTTTACTTTTGATAAAAAAATATTTAATTAATATTTTAAACTGTAAAAGAGTGGGTACTGTTGTAATTAGCGGTATTGCAAAATTATTAAAACCCCATAAACCAAATTAAAACCATTAAACCTATTGAAATTTGTGATAATGGTTTTGAATGTTTGCACCTGGACGGATGCATGACTAGATTCTTATGTAACCATTAGGAGATGTTCACTTATAAATAGAGATCCCTCACTTCTCCAAAACACACCAATCAAAATATTTCTCTTCTCTCTTTTTTAATATCTTCTTTTCCACTGTTCTAGGTATTTTTGCTCATAAAAGAAATACTTGCTAGTTTTTAAATCTTTGAAACCACTCGAGAAGTTCCTGTTGAGAAATTGATCATATTCGTATTTTTAGCCATGGACCAACACCTACCCACCCTGTTGTCATCCCTACCTACAACAATGATTTTAAACAAAATTATTGTCAAATTAACGTTATAATTAAGGCTTTTTAAAAATTTATATAAAATATGGCCATATAGTATAAAAATGAATTTTTGCTCATAAAAGAAAATGCTTACTAGTTTTGAAATCCTTGAAACCACTCGAGAAGTTCCTATTGATCATGTTTGTATTTTTAGTTGTGGACCAACACCCACCCACCCCGATGTCATCCCTGCCTACAACAATAATTTTGAACAAAATTGTTGTCAAATTAACCTTATAATTAAGGCTTTTTAAAAATTTATATAAAATATAGTCATATAGTATAAAAATTAATTTTATAAGTAATATATATAATGAGAGCTTAACTTAAAAAAGTCTTAGTTTTTAATAATAACTTAATCAACAACGATTGTTGAATCCTTGTCAAAATGTGATTTAAATCTATATCTTCGTCAAAGATCTTTTTTTCAGTGATGAATGCTTTTTTTTTTTATCAGTAACATCAATTTATCCACTTAATTCTTACAAATTATCCAAATAAAAATCGAGAACAATTGATGATAAATCTTAGCATGTTGAATATTATAATACCTATATCCGTCTCATTGACAAATAAGTAATTAAAAAACTCATTTATTATTCATATATATATATATATATATATCCAAAATTTTACCCACACTTTGGAATTGTTTTATCATATTAATGACTAGTAAGATAGAAGAGAATCTGGATGAAATATCTTTATTTTCACTTCAGAAAATTAATATGTTAACAAAAGTTGCAATGGAGCAATCTAGTATAGCAAATTATTATTAGTTTCAAAAGATAATTTTTCTTTTCAAAAGTGAGTTCGTGTGCAACCTAATAACTGATTGATGTTGTTAAAGTTTAATTTGATAACATTTTTTAGTCCTCTAAATATATATAAAAATTAATCTTAATCTTGCTAAATATGTAACATTTCGGCGTTTTAAGTTCTACTAAATATGTTAAAAAGTCAATATTTATTCTTTTAAATATGTAAAAGTTTAATTTTAATCTCTCTCAGACACTATTAGGGCATGAGGAAGAAAAATGACACACGTGGCATGTGGTGAGACGTAAATTCATTAGCCATGTGGTCATTTAACCAATCGAAAATAAGTATATGGTTAAAATGAAAAAAAGTTTGAGTTAAATATGGAGGACTAAAAGTGAGCGTTTCCATATTTTGATAAACAAAAAATATATTTAAACGTAAGAAAATTGCATGCATGTGGAAATTGCAACATTGGTACTGAAGAAATGTTAAAAGTATAAATTACCTTTAGAACTAGAAGTATTAAGAAATTTAAAAGAACAAATTAACAATTGAATAATTATTAAGCTATATCAAAACATTAAATTATATTCAATAATGCATTGATCAACATCTTTTGCCTTCTTTTATTAATATCACGGTAGTTGAAAATTCTTACGATGGTATAGAGGGTTAGAAAAGGTTAGACAAGGATATAATAACTATGAAAAAAAATAACATGGAAGAAGGTTTTTCTTGAATGTTTTTTTTTTTTGTTTACAATAGCTCACTTAATATAAAATTCTAGAGAACTAAATATATAAATGATTCTAAATAAATACATTTGATATTCTCTGATATTCTATTGAAATTATCTAATACTCCCTTGATTATTTCTCATATTTTTACTGATATTTTTTGATATTTCCTTGATAGTCTCTGATATTCTACTGATTGTTTCTCTGATAATAATATTCTAACACTCCCCCTCAAGGTGAGTAGTGGGATCACCAATGCTTAGCTTGTTGAGGACACGGGTAAATGCTCTGCCTATAACAACTTTGGTGAGAATGTCTGTCAACTGGTCTTCTGACCTTACAAAAGGAAGTTGAATACTGCTATCCTCAATCTTCCCCTTAATGAAGTGTCTGTCCACTTCAACATGCTTGGTTCTGTCATGTTGTATAGGATTCTCTAATATATTAATTGTTGCTTTGTTATCACACTTTAACTGACTTCGTAGTTGTGCTGGAAAACCAATCTCGGTTATCAACGTTTTGATCCATAAGACTTCAGTTATACCCTTGGCAATTCCCCGAAATTCAACCTCAGCACTTGAAAGAGCAACCAATTTCTGCTTCTTACTCCTCCATGTCACCAAGTTACCTCCAACAAGAGTAAAATAGCCGATGTAGATCTCTTATCATTTGGATTACCAACCCAATCAACATTAGTATAAGCTTCAATGTTTAAGTGTCTATGCTTTTGGAACATGATCCCACTTCCTAGTGTCCCCTTCAAGTATCGGACAATCCTCATGGCAGCTTCCATATGATCCTCTTGAGGTTGATGCATAAACTGACTTATTATCCCTACTGTGTATGCTATATTTGGTCGAGTGTGTGACAGATAAATCAATTTCCCAACTAACCGTTTTTACCTCTCCTTGTCTGCTAGATTAGCTCCTTCCTCAAACTTTAAACCATGGTTAACTTGCATAGGAGTATCTACTGGTTTACAATCGACCATTCATGTTTCTGCAAGCAAATCCATGATGTACTTTTTTTCGGAAATAAAGATCCCTTTGTTAGAGCGAAGAACCTCTATTCCCAAGAAGTACTTTAGTCCACCTAAGTCCTTCATTTCAAATTCTCTAAACAAGTTATTCCTTAGTTGTGCAATTTCTTCTATATCACTTTCGGTTATGATCATGTCATCTACATATATTATTAGGCATGTGATCAAATCTCCTTTTCTTTTCAAGAATAAAGTATGGTTAGAGTTGCTCTGTTTGTACCCGTACCTTTTCATAGCCACTATAAACCTCCCGAACCAGGCACGTAGAGACTACTTAAGCCCATAGAGTGCCTTTTTCAATTTGTAGACTTCAATTATTTGGAAGTCTTCAGAGAACCCTGGAGGAGCTTCCATGTACACTTCTTCCTTCAAATCCCCATGCAGAAAAGCATTCTCGACATCAAACTGATGGAATGGCCAATTTTTGTTTGCTAATATTGAAAATAGTATTCTGATGGTGTCAATTTTGGCAATTGGTGAAAAAGTCTCTAAGTAGTCAATGCCATAAGTCTGTGTATAGCCTTTTGTCTCCAATCTTGCCTTATATCGCTCAATGGTGTCATCTGCTTTGTGTTTAATGGTGAAAACCCATTGACACCCTACTGGTTTCTGGTAAGATGCACTTCTCCCAAAGTTTTTCTTGAATGTTCTTTTTTTTTTTTTACAATAGCTCACTTAATATAAAATTCTAGGAAACTAAATATAGAAATTATTCTAAATAAATACATTTGATATTCTCTGATATTCTACTGATATTATCTGATATTCCCTTGATTATCTCTGATATTTGTACTGACTGATATTTCCTTGATTAACTCTGATATTCATATTCTACTGATTTATTTCTCTGATAATAATATTCTAACAAAAATAAGTAATTTCAAAATTAAAATTACCCAAGTTTTATCTAAAAGTAACATTGTTAATTACAAGTAAATTGAACGAATTAATAATCGAGAGTGAAATGTTATAACTATTTAGTTTATAAAATGTTGAAAAATGATTTTATAGGTAAAAATTTAAGAATTTGATATAGTGTTTGATAATTAACACAACATTATAAAAAGAGTAGAAACGTAATTATGAAAAATAATCATTTACCAACTAAACTGATGTCTTCCATATCATAAATATAAGCGGTTTATTAATTCCTAACGAATTTAACCGTTTATTACACGGTGGTTTGATTGGTGTCCGAAATGGGTTTGGGTGTAAGTTGTGATTAATGGATGGCTAAGATTACGTTCTATTTCCTTTTGTATTATGGACAAGGTGGTTTAGTAGAAGAGGTTTCTAGACCGTTTTTCCTTTTTTTAAATTTGATTATGATGGTTAAAGATTAAGATTAAAATGGTTAAATATGAAGATTGCACTGTGATTTACACAATTTCAAAAGTAGTCTTTATATTTATGAAGTTCATTAATTTGATTTAAATTAAGTTGGGTCACTTAATTAATGTCTCGTGTTTAAACGTGGATGAAAAAATTGGTTAAAAATAATCGTTCACATCATAATATTTATCTTACATTTAAGTGCTTATATAGATGAATATTTGTAAAATTAATTGATTAAAAATAATTTTAAACAATGTAATAATGTTTTTATAATTCTAAAAGTAAAAACAACATTGCAGTAAATACATTTTAAGGAGAGTTGAAGTTAATTCGGAAGCTGTTTGGAAGTAATTCTTTTTTATTAGTTTGGAGTTGTATATTTAATAACTAATTCTTGGAGTTAAATTTCATTAAGTGGATTGTGTTGTTTTTGTTGAATTTTAAGTATTGAAAATAATACTTCTAAGATTTGATAAAATGGTTGTTTCGATTTAAAAGCAGGCTGTAATTAAGATATAAAATAAAAGTTATTAGAAGGAATAAAACTTTTCTAGGATGGGAACTGGAATCTGATTTTTTTCAAATGTGCTAGTATATATTGTTTGAAAATTGAGTCAATTGCTCAATTAATAGCATTTTTTTAGAGGTAAAGTTGCATTGTTTATGTATTTATGTGGTTGTTCATGTCTTGCAAATTATAATTAGAAGTTTGATTAAGTGGGATTATAAAATAATTATGTCTTTTATGGAATTATTAATGTTCAAGTGATATGTGGTTATTTAAGGGATAAGTGGTTCTGAAATTTTGTGATTTGATATACTAAACCATATTTATTAACCATATTTATTAAGTAATGATGTAGAGTTTGAGCAAGGAAGAGTTAATGATGATTCTCTCTGTAGTTAACATTTGGACATTTAAATGTTGGTTGACTAGAATCAATTATCTCTCCTTTATTCACTAAGGAGATGGTTTTGATGCTCAAGTTATATGAGTTGTTACTCAAGTGACTTACTATCGTTGGTTGATTTATATTGAATATTAATCACCTCATCGCTCATATTTATGATGTAATATGTAACCATAAAATGTCATTGATAAATAATGTATTACAAAAATTATATATTGAATGAAACAAATTCTAATGTTGGTATGTAAAAATTAGAGTGATATTATTAGGATAAATACATATGTTATGTAGGTAGTAATCAAGGAGATATAATTAAATTGTTGGTGTATTGTGTGATTATTAAGTAAAGGGATTTGGTAAGACTCCTAAAATATTGACTTATATAGAAAAATGGTGAGAGTTGGTGGAGACTTTTAATATCAATTTGGGATGAAGAGTCATTCAAGAAATTACTATATCAAGGAGTTTATTAGATGATATATATATATATATATATATATATATATATATATATATATATATATTTAAGAGAGTAACTTGTCAAACTAATAAGGTATTATAACAAATTATAGTTTTAAGTTTCAAACTTAATCCTAATATTCAAACATAGTCAATTACTATTTCTTTATAGTTGATTAGATGACTAACTTTAAGTAAGCATGACATGGAACATTTAAAATTGTTTTCTTGGATATAAGGTAAGTGTAGGAACAACTAGCTCTAGAAGGGAGAGGGTTGAATGGAGCCTGAACTCAATTTTGTATTAATAGAAATTACCAAACAAGATTGTCCAAGACAAGAATATATAAGCATAGATGAAGTAATTTTATACTAGTTCACCCTAATCTCTTAGGCTAGGTCTAGTTTTCTCTTGAACAAACCGTTCAAGAGGTTCCATTAAATCATAAATGGTTACAACGAGAACACAAACCTCTCTAGGTTATAACGAGTACACAAACCTCTCCAGGTTATAAGGAGTACATAAACCTCTCTAGGTTATTCGAGTACACAAACCTCCCCAGGTTATACTAGTTCCAATCTCTTCCTGAAATTAAGACCACTCAAGATTGAAATAAACACACTCTCAAAAGAGATAACAATGAAAGCTCACAAGGGTTTACTTCACAATGGTGAAGAATTAGACAATGATTTCACACAACCTAAAAATCTAAATGCTCTCAATAACAAATTAACAATAGACACACTCAGTAGTAGATACTCTAATTCTTCAATGTATTGCATGATGTATTTCTCTTTTTGCTTCTTCTTGTTTTCTTCAACTTGAAATTGTTCCTCTATATGTAGCATTTTAGAAACTAGCCGTTGGGATGCTTGAACGGAGAAATCTTGACTTTTTGATGTATGGAGCTCAAATTGGAAATATTTCTCTAATTTTTATATTACATTAAACTTGATTAATTCAGTATCGAAAATAATTTAAAATAACATATAGAAATTATATTTGAGATACTCATCAATAATTTGAATAATTTCCATTATGAACAAATTTGAACATTAAAGCATAATATGATATAAAATTAATTAATCACATTTAAATACTCCATAATAATTTGAATAATTTTCATTATAACAAATTTGAACATTAAAGCACAATATGATATAAAATCAATTAATCACATTTAAATACTGTATAATAATTTGAATAATGTCCACTATAAACAAATTTGAATGTTAAAGCACATCATGCTATAAAATCAATTTAAATCAAATCAATAACATAAAAGTAAATAGTAAGAAAACTTATCTCTTCATGGACCATGTTTCTGCTGCTTTAACAATAATGTTAACTGCACAATGTATATAAATCATCAAATATAAATGTATACTTGAGTTTTGTTATCATCAAAACTTTACCAGATGATTTGATCATCTAAAGGAACTTTGGACCGTCTAATATTCAACAATCTCCTCCTTTTTTATAGTGACAAAACTACAAGCCTCAAGAACAAATAATTGCAAAAATATCAAGAGAATAAAAAACGGAAGAATCTATTTTGGTGAAAAAAATTAGCAAATTCACAACTTCATAAAAACAAATCCAATAGAGTTTTCAAAAATAGATTTGATCTTTTCTCTTTCTCCCCCTTTTTGTCATCACAAAAAGGAGTTGATTTAAAACATTTTGCACCAGACTTTGAAAAATTTTAATAAAAATAAATTAGGAAAACATCATGCAACAAAAAAAATTGTATTAAAATTTTTAATGAAAAAGTATTTTGATTCAATGAGCTCTGGCCAATTGATATTTCTCATCATTCAATTAAGATCATATCCAAAAGTTCTCTTAAATAATTAAAATGTTTTTCAATAAGGGGTTTTGTAAAAATATTTGTTAGTTGTTCATCAGTTGAGACAAATTATAAATCAATGATACCCTTCTGAACATGATCTCTTATAAAATGATGTTTAATTTCAACGTGCTTGACTCTTGAATGCAAAATTGAATTTTGAGAAAGACTAATAGCAACATTATTATCATAAAAAAATTGAAATATTATTCTCATGAATTTCATAATCAGCAAGTTGATTTCTAATCCAAAGCAACTGAGAACAACATTGAGCAGTTGAAATATACTCAGATTCAACAGTGGATAAAGCAATTGTTCCTTGCTTCTTACTCATCCATGAGATTAAATTACCTCCCTTGAAGTGACATCCTCCACTTGTACTCTTCCTTTTTGCCTTGTCTCCTGTGTAATCTACATCACTATATCCCTGCAATTTAAAATTTTCTCTTTGCTTGTAGCAAAGACCAAGATTAGCAGTTTCTTTTAAATATCTAAAAATTCTTTTTATGGCAGAAAGATGTACTACCCTTAGATCTGCTTGAAATCTTGCACAAAGATAGACATTTAACATGATATCAGGTCTAGAAGTAGTGAGATATAAAAGAGATCTTATCATCTGTCTATATTGAGTAATATTAACTAGACTAGACTCTTTATCCAAACCTAATGATGTTGTATGATACATAGGTGTGCTCATAGGTTTGGCTTCATATAAGTTGAATCTTTTAAGTAGTTCTCTGACATACTTTGATTGATGTATAAAAGTCTTATCCTTTGTATGCTTAATTGAAGTCCAAAAAAAGAAATTGAGTTCTCCCATCATGCTCATTTCAAATTCTTCCTGCATTAAGCTTGAAAAATCCTTGCAAAGAATTTCATTAGTAGCACCAAATATAATATCATCGACATACATTTTCACCATAATAAATTCATTTGAATAATCTTTACAGAATAGAGTATTGTCCACTTTTCCTCTTTGAAAACCATTTTCTAAAATAAAAGAACTTAGACGTTCATACCATGCTCTAGGAGCTTGTTTGAGGTCGTACAAAGCCTTATTTAATTTGTAAACATGTTGTGGGAAGTTAACACTCTCAAACCCAGGGGGTTGTTCCACATAGACTTCTTCTTTAATGGATCCATTAAGGAGTGCACTTTTAACATTCATTTGAAATAATTTAATGTTATTATAAGTAGCAAAAGCAAGCACAATACGTATGGCTTATAAATGGGCAACAGGTGCATAAGTTTCAGTAAAGTCAATACCTTCCTGTCGGGAGTAACCTTTGGCAATGAGTCTAGTCGTGTTTCTAACAACCTTACCTTGTTCATCAAGTTTTTTTTCTGAATACCCACTTTACTCCTATCACATCTTTGTTTGTCGGTGATTTTACTAGCATCCAAACCTCATTTTTCTTAAATTGGTCTACTTCTTCTCGCATGACTTCTATCCAACTTTCATCTTCTAGTGCCTCATTTACATTCTTTGGTTCAATTTGTGAAATCATGGTTGTTTGATCTTTGACTTTTGATTGTGTAGTAACTCCTTTATTGGGATCACCAATTATGGCATTAGTTGGATGATTTTTAATCAAAGTGGAATTCCTTCCTATTGGTTATCTTTTTTCTTCCTTTGGTGTGTCCAAAGCTCTTGATGGACCATCTAATGTTTGACTAGTTGATGCTGGAAGATTTTCCTGTAGTTCCTGCAAATTGAAATCAAGAAAATTGTCCTGCTCTGATAAAGTTTTATCAAGCTTGAAGTCATTAAATCTCACATGAATAGATTCCTCCACCAGAGACGTTCTAGAGTTATATACTCTATACACCTTAGATGATTCTGAATATCTAAGTAAGATTCCTTCATCACTTTTAGAGTCAAATTTTCCAAGATTGTCTTTATTATTCAGAATGTAACATTGCACTCTAAAAGGATTGAAATAAGATATGTTGGGTTTTTTTATTTTTCCACAATTCATAGGGAGCCTTTTTTATCAAGGGTATTATGTAAATTTTGTTTTGTAAATAACAAGCAGTATTAATTGCTTCCACCCAAAAGTGTTTAGGAGTGGAGTTGGCATTAAGCATCGTTCGAGCAACTTCTTGTAAAGATTTATTCTTCCTGTCAACAACACCATTTTGTTGTGGTGTCCTTGGAGTAGAAAAGTTATGGTTAATACCATGGTTTTTGCGAAAGACTCAAAAGTTTTCATTTTCAAATTCTCTTCCATGATCACTTCTGATAGCTACAATTGACATGCCTTTCTCATTTTGAACTTATTTTAAAAATCTACAAAATTGAAAGACTCATCCTTGTGATTCAAAATTTTAACCCATATCCATCTTGAATAATTATAAACAATAACAAGGCCATATCTTTTATCATTAATGGACGCAGTTCTAATAGGTCTAAAAAGATCTAAGTGTATCAATTCAAGAGGTCTTTGAGTGGAAACTTCATCCTTACCTTTAAAAGAGCTTTTGACCTGTTTCCTCTTGACACATGACTCACAAAGAAGATTTTCTTTGAATGACATGTTCGGAAAACCTCTCAAGAGGCTATATTTTTGTAGCTTTGAGAGTAACTCTAAGCTAGCATGGCCACACTTCCTGTGTCATAGCTAATGATATTTTTTTAGGGTCATGAGACAAGAAACTTTTCGATCTGACAACTCAGACATCTCTATTTATAAAGATTGCCACATCTATTTACCACAAATAATCTAGTCTCGTTACTATTATTGATTATACATTGATCTCAATTAAAAACAACATTATTCCCATTATCACACAATTGGCTTATGCTAAGTAGGTTGTGCTTGAGATCATCTACAAGTAAAACATTATTAATAGACATAGTACGTTTCAGACTTACTGTTTTACCACCAATCACCTTGTCATGTTGATTTCCTCCAAAAATTACCTTCCCTCCTTTCTTCATTTGGTGGTCTTGGAATATAGACATTTCACCTGTCATGTGTCGTAAGCATCCACTATCCAGGTACCATGACAGGTGTTTTCTTGCTTAAGTTGAGCATATCTGCAATAGGAGTTATTTTGTTTTTAGATACCCATATGGCTTTGGGTACTTTCCGGTTAGTTTTCCTCAAATGTTTGTTTTTGAAGGCTCTACAGGAATATTAGTAGACAATTTAGAATAACTTGATGAAGTACTAGTAGATGCATTATTTTGTGCACAACCTATTCCTTTCTTATCATGAGACTTTCTAGAATTTTCTATTAACATGTTTAGAGAATTTTCATTTGTATTTGAATGAGATAAAATTTTCTAAGAGCCAAATTGTCAACACCTAATTTTGTCTGGACAAATAAAATTATTTCAAAATAAAAAAATAAGAAAATTAAAATAAAAAATTTGTGTTAATTAGTTTTTATCATACTTTGTCATTTAAATAATTAAAAAAGAGAGAGAGCTTTGGTTTCATTTTATTTTATGAATAAAGTTTTCAAAGTACAATAAAAAAAGAAAGGAAAATAATAATAAATAAAATAAATAAGTAATGAATAAAATAAAAAATCGAAAGTATAGAAAAATAAACAGAAAATTAGGAAAAAGAAGTGTTGGGTTTGTTTTAAATAAACTACAGAAAAAAAGAGAATAAAACCCATTAAGAGATTCAATCAAAAAAATAAATTGTCTTTTAATAAAGCCTAAATTAATAAAGGGTTCATTTTGAACAAAATAAAGTAAATTAGTTTACTAACATCCAATCCACTAAAAGTATGTCAAAAAGGGAAAATAAAATTGATATTTGCACCCCTTCTTATTAAAGTGTTGTCACGTCACACTTTCTCCCTCAACTGAATAATCTGACTGCCTTTTCAGGCACTCATTTTTTATATAAAAAATTAATTTAAAATTCAAAAAAATTAATTAATGTAAATTTGAATAGATTTGCTGAGATAATCTGATAATAATTTGTGATTATTCTTATTAATTGCAAATAATGATATTAATTGGATATTATTCTGCTTAATTACAAATAATGGTAATAATGGGTGGTTATTATGCTTAATTGCAAATAACTCTAATTAATTCTGATTTATTCTTTAGTTTTATCTCAAGGCATTAATGGGCAGATTCATTGAGATTATTGAGCAAATTCATTGAATTGATAGCGTAGAGCAAGTGAGAGGTCTGAATAAAATTTATAAAAGAAAAAAAAAACAAAATAAGAAGACACATTTTTTAAAGAGGGCACTAAAATTATACACGAAAAATACTGGAGAGATATTAAAAAGGATCCTAAGCATACGTGGTGGGCAAAAATTTGAAGGTTCGAATTCAGAAAAAAGGGGAGCACGTTTTTTGAGGATCTTCAATTGGTATGTTCTGATTACTTGATCTCATAATACTTTGTATGCACATGTGATTGCTTTGTTTGAGAGCTACTATGGGACCCTGAGATTCAGGCCTTGTTGCTTTGATTCTTTTAAAAAAAGTAAATAAAAAATATGAAACATTTTTAAAATTTGTTAATGAAAGGGAAACACCTTTTTTTGAGGATCTTCAACTGGTATGTTCTTCTGATTGCTTGATCTCATATACTTTATATGCACATGTAATTGCTTTGTTTGAGAGATGTTATGATACCCTGAGATTCAGCCCTTATCGCTTTGATTCTTTCAAAAAAAGTAAATAAAGAATATAAAACTTTTTTAAATTCTCCAGAAGAATATAAAATGATTCCTAAAATCTTAATGAATTATCAATTTTTGAAAAAATAAAAAATAATAAAACACTGTTTTTTTAATACAAGATGTGAAACAATTTTCAGAAATATAAAAATTATAAATTTTCAAAAAGTTTCAAAACAACTTTAAAAATAATAAAAATAAAAAATTTTCAAAAATCGTAAAAATATTTAATTTTTGAGAAAAAAATAAAATAAATGAGAAACAGTTTTAATAATCTAAAATTTTAAAAATAAAAATATTAAAATTTCTTTTTAAAAAATTAATAAAAAAATTCAAAAAAATAAATAAATACCAACAATCATAACAAACCAATTTTAAAAATAATATAAATATTTAATTTCAAAAAAATAAAATACAAAACAGTTGCAATGATAATAACCATAAAAAGTATAAAAATTTAATTAAAAAAAATTCAAAATACTTTAAAAAAAATGACAAAAATATGAAATTTTTAAAAAAGAGAAATATCAAACATCATTAATCAATTTTCAAAATTAGGACTACGTAAAGCCTGATTTTCCTTTGTGGAAATACATTGGACCAAGATCAATTCTTGTCGGACCCAAAAAAAATATATTTTTCTTTGTGTTATTTTACTTATTTGCATATTTGTTTATTTTAATTATTTGTATTTGTGTTTATTTTAATTTACAAGTGTTTTGCTTTTTGTTTTATTTATTTTATTTTCATTTGTGCTTATTAATATTTGTTTGTCTTATTGTTTTATTTATCTTTATTATATTATTATTGTTATTATTTGAGAAAAATAACATTTTGTAAAACCACACTTATTTGCTTATTTAATTAAAGGTATCATCTTAAGACGGGCGTTGTGGAGGTGCTAATACCTTCCCCAACCGACTTCCGAATCTTGAATCTATTTTGTAGACATTTTATTTTGTTTTTCTGTAGTTTTACATAATAAACTATGGTGGCGACACCAAATCTCAATCTAAATATTTTAAAATAAATTTTTATCGCCCTGTCGTGATTCCGGTTGTGCCCAAATTTTCAGTTTTAATATCATTAATGTTTGTCTCATTTGATTCAATAGGCCATTTTCCTATTTTTTTTCTCTAATTAACACAAGTTCTTTTTTCAAGTTTTTGAGATTTGTGTTCTGAACTGCAAGGTCCCTATTAAGGTTTCTATTTTCATTACATAATTTTTCTTTTTCTTGGAGAAGCTTTGTGTTTTTTTAGAGAAATTTCATTTAGACTAGCTTTCTCTTGTTGCATTAAAACAATTTCTTTGCAAGCATTTTTATATTTTCTTTTCATGGTTTTATATGCAGATGCAATCATACCATTATTAGATATTGCTTTTTGATAAGCTAAACGTAAACTATCAATATCATTAAAATCTACCTCATTATCTGAGTCCTCTGACATGGAGTTATCTACCACATCAGCCATGAAACCTATGTTTGACTCCTCATCAGTATCAGAACTAGATGAGTCCAAATCCTCCCAGGTTAATATGAGGCTCTTTTTCTTTTTAGAGAATTTCTTCTTCTTTTCTTTCTCCTTTTTCTCTTCAACCTGATCAGGAACATTCTGATCCTAAGTGTCCTGGCATCTTGCATCCATAGCATATAATCCTGTCTTTAATTTTTTTCCTTCTTTGGATTTGAACCTCCTGCTTTTGTAGTTTCCTCTCTTTTTGGTTAGTAACAGGATCTCATCATCTTCATCAGAATCTGATTCTTGGAAGATATCATCGGTAACTTCTAGGGCTTTGGATGGGACATTCTTTACATTTTTCTGAGATGATTTCAAAGTCAAACTCTTCCCTTTTGTTGAACCTGCATCATTTTGTATATGACCTGCTCATATATAGTAAGAATACTTACCAATTCCTCCAGAGGCATGGCCTCAAGATCTTTAGAAGTTCTAAGAACAGTTTCTTGAGCTCTCCACTTAGGAGATAAAATTTTGATAATTTTATCATTGATTTCATATTGACTAACAGTTTACCCTAAGGATCTTAGACTGTTTAGGATAACTTGCAAACGAGAAACCATAGATTGGATAGATTTATGATCTTTTATAGCAAACATTTCATATTGACCTTTAAGCACAATCAATTTATTTCTTTTTACCTCTTTTGAACCTTCATATGTGAGAACAAGTGTATTCCATATCTCCTTAGCACTGACCATGTCATGCACCTTTGACATTTCTTCCTCAGTAAAGCATACATTATAAGGTGCCTAGCTTTAGCATTATTTTGACAGATGTGTTTTTCCTCCTCAGTCATAGATTCAAAAGGAAACAATTCTTCTGATTTATCAATCAATGTAGGTACGCCATTTTTAATAATATTAATTAACTCTATATTGTTATATTGGATGAAGTCAATCATCCTCGTCTTTCAAAGCTCATAATTTTGACCCTTGAACAAGGGTGGTCGACTCATGTGTAATCTGTCTCCTTCCATTGAGTTCCTATAGGATCGTGCCTCAAGTCTTGCGAAGAACTAACCCCTGAGGTTAGCTCTGATACCAACTATACGAACAGTTGGCTCCAGAAAAGGGGGTTAAATGGAGCCTGAACTCAATTTCGTACAAATAGAAATCACCAAGCAAGATTGTCCAAGGCAAGAATATATAAGCACAGATGAAGCAATTTTATACTAGTTCACCCTAATCTCTTGGGCTACGTCTCTAGGTTATAACGAGTACACAAACTTCTCCAGGTTATAACGAGTACACAAACATCTCTAAGTTATACCAGTCCCAATCTCTCCCTGAGATCAAGACCACTCAAGATTGAAATAAACACTCTCAAAAGAGAGAACAATGAAATCTCACAAGGGTTTCCTTGACAATGGTGAAGAACTACACAATGGTTTTACTCAACCCAAAAATCTAAATGCTCTCAATAGCAAATTGACAATAGACACTCAGTAGTAGATACTTTAATTCTTCAATGCATTGCATGATGTATTTCTCTTTTTATTGCTTCTTCTTGTTTTCTTCAACTTGAAATTGTTCCTCTATATGTATCATTTTAGAAACTAGCCATGGGGATGCTAGAATGAAACAATCTTAACTTTTTGATGTATGGAACTCAAATTGGAAATATTTCTCTAATTTTTATACTGCGTTAAACTTGATTAATTTTGTATCAAAAATAATTTAAAATAAAATAACATAAAGAAGTTATATTTGAGATACTCATCAATAATTTGAATAATTTCTATTATGAACAAATTTGAAAGTTAAAACACAATATAATATAAAATCAATTAATCACATTTAAATACTCCATAATAATTTGAATAATTCTCATTATGAACACATTTGAACTTAAAGCACAATATGATATAAAATCAACTAATCACATTTAAATACTCCATAATAATTTGAATAATGTCCATTATGAATAAATTTAAATGTTAAAACACATCATGTTATAAAATCAATTTAAATCAAATCAAGAACATAAAAGTAAGTAGTCAAAAATTTATCTCTTCATGAATCCTGTGTTTGCTACTTTAATAATAATTTTAATTAAATATATATTTAATTTTGTTATTATCAAAATTTTACCAGATGATTTTATCATCTAAAAGGACTTCGACAGTCTAATATTCAACAGTAAAAAAATAACTTACTTTTCCTATTAAACTTAGTTTTAGAATATCTTTACAAGAAAAAACAATGTCCAGCTTCTTTTACTTTCACTCAACCCAATATCAAAAAGAAAAAAAAAATTGAAGTTTTTCTCCTTAATAATATGCTCAAACATTTTAGATTCGTTTAACCGTTTTCAACTAGCTCAACCATTTTCAATTTACTCAACCATTTTAAATTCTTTAAGTCCTTATGAACCCGTCACCTAAAATGTATAATTGATTTATTTCCTCGCTTAACATAGAACTCAACTAAAATATAGATAAAAAAAATATTTCCTTACCACTTAAAATATGAGAATAGATTCTTCCTCCTCTCCTCCTATCTTATCTCTCCATCACTTATTCTCCTCACTCCCTTCAACTTTTAAAGATTAATTTTTCTTTAATGAGTGACTATTCTATTTCCACCAATTTTTTTATGACATGAGATGTGACTTTAAATTGTAAAATAACTCCTCAAATCATTTTTTAAAAATATATAATATTTTTTAACTTCTTTGAGTTATTTTAAATTTGATTATTTTTTAAATATAATTATATATAGTTTTTAATATCATTTGAATACCTTTTTTCATTGGTACAAATGTTAAATCTCAAAGTGCAAAATTATCATTTAATATTTTTGCATATTTTTTTACTGATTGAATTATTATTTATTACAAGGCTTACATCAAGGCTTCTCTATATTTGGATTTGGATTATTGCTGATTAAGAATTTACTTCCTAACAAGAGAGTTTGACACAAGATTTAGATGAAAATTAATTTATATACGATGATAATTAAGCTCGAATTCCTATCAAATAATTTTAAAAAAATATTGGTAAAATTAACAGTTATTGTAGATTTACCACATAATTTTTTTATCCGGGTAGTTTTACCACTTAGTAAAGTATATCTCCGTAAGAATTTCTAACCATAATTTTTTATTCTATTATAATCAGTTGTTCAATCCATAAGATATGTTATTTGTCCTACGGTCTATTTATTCTATCTGAATTAAAATAATATATAATTTATTTATTTTATTATCTCTAATTGCATTGGTTTGTTCATAGTTATTATTATTATTATTATTATTATTATTATTATTATTATTATTATTATTATTATTATTATTATTGTTTTCATATTGCAACTAACACATTTTTATTGCTATCACATTCGTTCTCTAATTAGTTACTTAATAACCACATTTACCATTATTATGATGGTGAATTGTTACTATCTATTCCATTCCATGTAACATATAAAAAGATAATTGTTTTTGTAATGGTTTTCAATGAATATTTTATACAATTGATGTTGAGGGCTCATGGTTTTTTATAATGAGGTCTGGTGTATCAGTTTTCGATTTTGGCATTCAGAAGATTCAGTACCAGTTTCAATGAAAGATTCGGTCTCAACTTTAACGGAACTCTCAACATCTAATCAGGATGATAATTGTTGTACTTAATTTTTACTAAAGAGAAGACTTTTGTAAAAAAAAATTCGACAATCAAGTTAATACTCGTTTAAAAATTTAATAAAAATGTACATTTTATTAAATGCTATTATGATATTTATAAGTATTCGAATGAATGCACTGTTTATAATAGATCAAAACTGCCACAATTTTATATGTTATCACACAGGATCGGTTGGCTCTAGCAATAACAATCTTCTCGTGTTGATTCCCGACTGTTCCAAGAACTGCTCCTTAGCGTACCGAATGTTCTGAAATCCACCATCCCGAGAAGGAGTCCTGCAGACACTACGACGCTCAAGTCAATTTAGGGTTAGAGTGTGCAAGAATAGAGATCAGAGTTTAGAGATACCTGGCTTGAGATGATTGAGCCTGTGTTTAGAGATACCATTCTCTTCTGGTATACGATTTCGTAACAAACATTAATTACAGGATATTTAGTTACCATTTTTGCTTACTTGCAATATTCCTGTTTCTCATATAACGAATATTAATTACAGGATATTCAGTTACGATTTGTACTTTCCTTGCAATATTCCTGTTTCTGGCACACCCCACGTACTCATTACAAGATGGTTATTTAGAACTATTGACTCGAGGGTGAGTCCCGACCGAGACCTAATTTGGTCGGTCCACAGTGGTCGGTCGATCGTATAATACATTATATGTGTATGAGGACAAATGATCCTAAAATGATTATTTATTATTAATCACAAACTTATTAGTCATTTTAGATAATTACGATATCATCTCAATCTATACATAATATTTGTTTGAACATGTCTCAGTGGTGTAATGTACATCATATTAACATATACATACATGTCTATCACACACAATTTAATAATACACTATATTATATATTAATTAAATATTAATAAAAATGAATAAAATAATTAAATATTAATAAAACATGAAATGAAATCAAAGATTTTTATTTTTTTCATTATATAGCTCTTATGTTAGACATTTTTATCTCACTAATATCTTTTTATTTTTTATTTCCTTCAATATCATTCTTTATTTTTTATTTTCTTCAATAACACTTTTTATTTTTTAATTCTTAAAATAAGACTCTTTTATTTCTGTGATAGCATTCTTTTTTCTATAATAATTATTAAAAATTGTGATTATTAGTTTATTAAAATTAAGATAAAAAACAATATAAAAATAATTAAATTAATTTCTTTAAAAAAATAATACAAAGAAAATAAAGTTAAATATTTTATAGGTTTTTTAACTAATTAATTATAATAGGAAAACATGATAAATTATTTTATTTTATATTTTATAATAAATTTAAATTTTTCATAATAAATTATATTAAAATAAATTATAATAATTTTGTGATTGTATTTTTATATTAAATTGATATTGGAAGAAAAAATTATAATAATTACAAAATTACTATTTGAATTAAAATTTGTATTTTTAGTTTGTTAAAAAAATATCTAAATAATTAATGGCAAAAATCAAATAAAATTTTGATCAAGATAAAATTTGATTTTTGATAAAGATAAATTTTGATTTTTAATAAAGATAGAATTTCGTTTTTGATAGAGATAAAATTTGATATTTTATTAAAGATATCATTTGATTTTTTATAAAGATAAATTTGATTTTCGATAAAGATGTAATTGATTTTTTGATAAAGATAAAATTTAAGTTTTGATAAAAATAAAATTTATGTTTCATTTCACACAAAGTATTTTCTGTACCATTAACTAAACTATTTAGTAAATATATGATTGTTATTTATTTTTCTTTTTATGTTCAACATGTATTGCATCATTTCAATAATTATAATAATTTTTAAGTAATAAACATAACATTTAAAATAAATTAAATTTTATTTAAAAATTTTAAACCATTTAATTAATATTTATTTACAAAAATATTTCAACATTTTTATTTTTTTATTTTTGATATTATTTATTTTGATATATTTTTAACAAATGAAAAATACAAATTTTAATTCAAATAACAATTTTATAAGATATTATAATTCTTTCTTCTAATATCAATTTTAATATAAAAATACAACCAATAAATTATTATAATAAAACAAAATCACAAATTCATAAAAAATAAATAAAATAGAAAAAATAAAATAAAAATAATAATTATAATTAATGTACTGACTGTAAAAAAAGTAAAAAATAAAAAGTGTTATTTTACCGTAGAAAAATATAAAAAAAAGAAAAAAAAAATAAGGTTATTTCAAGAATTAAAAAGTAAAGAAGTCTATTAAAAAAAAAATAAAAAGATGTTAGTGAAGTAAAAAGGTAAAAAAAGAATGTTATTTTAAGAAATAAAAAATAAATATTTTAAGAAATAAAAAATAAAGAGTGCTATTAAGATAAATAAAAAAAGAAAAAGTGCTAGTGGGTAAAAAAGTGCTTATGTTATTTATTGACATGTGGTCAAAGTTTTCTATATTAATAATTTGAAATTATTTTGTAACATTAAGTTTTGTTTTTCAATGACTACATGGATAATTATACCTATTAAAGTAGAGATGACAAAATCCAACTTGTCTAACCCTTTTAGTTTTATTTCAAAAGAAAATAAAAAACGAATTAGGCTACTTATGATGATTAACATAAGTAGAAATTCATTTCGTTGGCATGATAACTCAATGAAAAATATCGTAGGTGTTTGTTTAATTTTTCTATATATTTATATTTTCAAATAACACAATATAAAAATATTTAAGAATATAGATTAGAGTTTGCTAATTTTAGTTTTAATAAATTAATTTTAATATTTTGTACATATAATATAAAATAAAGTTATAAAAATATGAATGGATTTGTGGATTATGCAATAACGAAAATAACATGTTGAATATAAATGTCACCCCACCTTACCCATTTTTTCATTGTTAATTAAGTAGATAATTTTTGAACTACACTAAAAATGTTCTTTTAGTAGTAACACGAAAATGTATATCATATTCTAAAAGTTTGGTACATAATATTGTTTAACAAAAGAATAAATTATTAATATAAGTATTATGAGTAGATACTCATATAATATGTAGTACTAGCAAATAATTTTGTTAAATAGAAAATTAATATATACTACTAATATAATAAATATTTTAATAAGACACATCATAATGTTAATGTAGAATTATAATTCTTTATTAACAATGTAATATTTATCTGATAAATTTGTACCCTAGAGGAGGTTATCTTTAATAATATTTTCTCTAGTAACTTTTTCAACTGTGTTGACTTTTATTTTTGGATTTTTTAATGAGCTATTTTTCCTGCCTTTTTTTTAATTTTATGCACTGCCACGTTAAAACACCAACAGCAGATTGAAATTTCTTTTAAATATACTTTTTAAAAATGATTATTACAAAAATGATTAAATTTATCATATATAATAATATCGATTGAATGATAGATTGAGTTACAGTTAACTTTAAAATGAAAAACTATTCTTAAATTATTATTCATTTCCAATAATACATTTAAAAAATGAAAATTTTATATTTTTTTATTAAAAGCTCAAAATAGTTTTGCGACAATGCAATGTTTTGTTTTGTTTTTTCATTGTAAATGCGCAAGCGATTCTTATGAATAAAGTTTAATATGAATACATTAATAATGGAACAAACTATACAATTAACCAATTATAAATAATAATATACAATTTTAAAATAAAATGAATATTAGAAAAATAGTAAACTTTTTGTACACAATCATTTTAACCGATCCACGGAATAAAAACAATTAAACCTTCAACATGTGTACTATTTACTCTTATCAGCATTATTACAAGCAACACTTTTTTTTTCCCTGTTTATCTGAAATAAAGCCAAAAGAAAGGGAACAGAGATTTTTACTTTGATGCTAAGCCTAAGCTTCTCATCCATGGGACCTACATACATAATTTTCATTCTTCTAGAGTTCTCAAGTGCTTGCAATACAAACTTTATTATTATATCATTGTATATCTATTTTATTTCATTAAATCGTATTATTATTTAATTTCAACTAAAGTTCTCATCTAAAAACACAATAATATAATTAAGTTATTTTATTATCAATTAAAATTTGACCTAATTAGTTTTAATTATCTCATAATTTAATTTGTTATTAAATGAATTTTGTTTTTTAATGTCTAATTTTTTTATTTTTGTCTGGGTATGTTATCTTTTGATTTTGTTGATAATAAAATTATGTGACCGTTATTTATATGTTTAATTTATTAGTCAATTTGTTGAGTGTTTATCTAATATCTTCTAACTCGCAAACTCGCATATTAAATTGTTCTTTTCTTCTCAACTCAAATTTAAAAAGATTAAAGAAAAAATAAATGAATTATGATGAATAATATAAAAAGGATACAACTAACAACCATATAATTTCATTAACATAATATCAAGCGAAAATACTAAATTAAAAAAGTTGACCATTCAATAAAATAAAATTTCTAACAAAAGATTTAACAAAAAATATTTAAATTTATGAAATAATTAAAATTTAATTAAATCTCAAACCTTTTATATCGGCACATATTAAATTAAATAAAAAGAAATAAAAGGATAAAAAATTAATTAAGTCTTTATTTGATTTTAGTCTTTATTTGATTTTTGTGTTCCATTTAAGGGTCAATCTTTCTTAAATCTTGTGAATGTTCTCCAATGTTTCCGCCGTTGGAGCACGACAATGATTCTGGCATAGGGATCCAACAATGTCGTTGGTTATAAGATCGAAGATTCATTCGTAAAATACTGCGATTAGTCTCCACAACCCACAACGGTGTTGTCTTTATGCACCGAATAAAATACAACCTTACAAATTTTGGAAAAGTCAATAACCAAAATTAGTGGCTTCCCATTTTACTACCCTTACCAAACCACCATCATGAAAAGGATATTCCAACCAATTAATACCAGTATTTATTAATCTTTTCAGTGTCTTCCTTTTCCTTCTATTTCCTTGTCCTTTTCTTTTTCAACATTATTTTCCCTGCGATAACTTAAAATTAAACTACGATACATTTAATTGATAGCTGAAAATAATAACTACTTTTAACAAGTAAGTTATATTTTACAACGAAGGCATTGCAAAAGAAAAATATTAAGATAGAAGTTAAATTTAAACATTCGACTATTTTTTTAATAGTGTAAATTTATTATTTTTTTCTTATGAATAATACATTCTATTACAATTTAAAACAGTCAAAAAAATCTTAAATAATAAGAATTCCATACCAAACATAGTTAATATATATTTTATAAATTACTATTTATTTATGGTTATATAAGATGGTATAGAAATATAATTCATAAAATCATTGTTGGAAGATTATTAGAAGTCCTCATGAGCACTAATACGAATACAGAAAATTTAACTCAGTTTTTTTTTATATTAATTTCTTTCAATATTTTAATCTAATATAACTTATAATAATGTAAAAGTTGTAAACTTCATATGATAAAAAAAATTGAACGCAAATTCTTCATTATACGGACCAAATGAGTGAACTCACAAAATATTTAAATAAAACCATAACTTTAAGTTTTGTGAATAAAAAAATTAATTAAACATTTCTAAGATTGATAAGTAAAATTTCCAACAAAACTAATAATGATTAAAACGAAAATCATTGCTTGGTATCATATTGTCCAAATTAAGATCCTCATTTGCAGCATCATAGCGTTTTTTTTATAACCTATATTATGACACGATAATTAAACTATAATACCTTGAATATAGGAGCAGAATGAACAAATTTTGGGAAGAACAAAATCAAGTGGCGATCTTTAACCTTTAAGTATCTCTCCCTTTTCCAACACAAGCTCATAATTTTAATTTTTGACTACAGCTAAGAGACTTTCAAACATAAATCAACATAAATTTGGATCTTTTATTGGTTTCTAATATGTATTCAAAAATTGATATTTTAAAATATATTAACTTTTTAATATATCAAAATTAATGTATTTTGAAAGTGTGTTAGAGGAGCAACACCACCAATCCTGAAAAGAATATGGATTGGAATCAACTTGTTCTTAGTCACACCTTCACATTAAATCTGAATCATTAACACTTCAATAACTAGTTTTTGAAATTTTCTTGGAATTGAAATTTAAACCCTTTGATTCAATTTCTTGATGGCATCAAGTGCACCTATTTTTAATTGTAGCATGGTATGAAGCAGGTGCGATTGACAGTGGCTAATAATTGGTTGAGTTTTGATCTCTTTCTCCTTTTGCCAACATGTCCCAGACACAAGGTTATGAAGATTGAGCAGTACATGTAGTCACATGCTATACCATGCATCATACATGGTGTAAGAGAGCATTAATTGGGGGTTTGGGGAGAGAGAGATAAAGAGAAGAAAATGGGATGTAGCATAGGGATAGAAGAATGGAGTGTCCATGAAACAAACATCCATAAAATCTTAGGTGAATGAAACAAATCACATGGCTAAGAAGAGTGTGTAGGGACTGTTTCAGATCTGGTTGGCTTCAGGTCACACTCAATGGTCCATACTTGGATTTCCCTCTGCATCTGTTAATCCTACACCTCTTTTCCTTCTTTATTATCATCTTTTTTTTTCTTTTTTTCCTTTTATTTTTTTTTTTTCTAAACAAAATGTATATACAATGAAGAAGTATTTTTTTTACTGCATATCATTTATGTAAAAATATTTATCCGTTTTCCTAGTGATTAATTTTCCCTAAAAAAATATCTACTGACCATTTCTATCTTTATAATTAAGTCGCACAACTTCTTCTTCTTTTAGTTTTGAATATAATTATCTTAAGAAAAAAGAAAAAAAGAAAGAAAAATATACAAGTCAAGATAGCAAGAACATGTTGAAACAGTCCCACATAAAGTGACCCAAAATATTACTCTTCTTCCTCTTTTATTTAATTAAGGTTTTATTACTTCTATCTCCTTATTTATCTTTTTTTTTTAATAAAAACTTTTATTCTATTAAGAAAAAAAGTCTTGCGCTTGAGATGCGTCAAAGTTTCAAAGAAATACAATACCTCTATATTTAGCTATTGTTTTATATTATATAAGAGTTGGTTGTGGAAAACACCTTGGAGAGACACGACAACTCTATTTTTTTCTTCTAGAAAACTAGGATTTCTAAGTCTTTTCTTATTTACATTTGTCCTAATGGAAATGCAGAGATCATTTTTAGATGATCATATTTTTCATTATGTTCTTTTTGTGATGGATTATGATTTTTCTCTTATGGTTTGTTCTTTCTTGAATAATGGGTGTGTAGTTCGCGAGGTTCCTAGTTCCATGTGAGTGGCTCAATGATCATAATATGAAGCAATCTGGAAAAATTTCTTTTGCAATTGCAGTGCAGAAGAAGACGTTTTCCTAGGCTTTGAGTAATGCTCGTGACATCTCTCTGTCATAGTTGTTGTCTCTTGCTTCAAAGGAGATATTGTCTCTGTGAAAAACCCAGAATAAGCGTATTTGGCACGTCTTGAAGAGTGTAAGAATTACTTGCATGGTAGGATCATACTTGCCAAAGGAGACAAGCTTCTAACGCACCTAGTTGTGTGTAGGAAGCTGGACTTTGCTTGGAAGTCCCTTGATTCTTAAAAGCCGGTTCCTTTTCGCAAGAAATTCTATGAGTTTTCCGTTCACTACTTTGGAAGACATGAGATGTGTGTTGGCAGTCAGATCTTGGAATCTTTCTCCAGGATTTTTACAGGTCTTTGTATGGACTAATGACTTTGTTCCAGTAACTATGAAGCTTACTAAGATGCAGTGTTGGGTCAAAATTCATGGCCTCCTTCGAAATATTGGTAATCTCATGCTATTTTCTTTATAGCAAGAGTGGTTGGTATCCCTCTTGCATTAGATAATTGTACGATGGGGAAAACTCTTGGCTTCTATGCTCGAGTGCTTGTGTATGTGGATCTGCTCTCTTCTCTGCTACAACAACTTTTGATGGAGAGTCTAGGCTTTGCCTTTTGCTCTGTGTAAAATAATTGATCATATGTTATCTGCTTGTAGGCACTTGTTAGTTATTTTAGCTATGATGGCAAGTGCACTAGTCACAAATATAACAAGTAATAAATATATCGTTATCTCCCAAAGGACTTGTGCAATACACGATGAAAAAAATACAATTACAACAAAATTTGACACAAGAACAATTTCATAATTTAGATTATTGTGCAAAAGATAAATTTAAAATGTCTTTTAATACTTTTGATCACAATTGAAATCCAAAAAAAAAATATTAAGGATGAATGATATAAATTTTCCAAGGTTAGACTTCACCAATCCTCACTCTCATGTATAAAAATAATTATCTCTTTTTCAAATAAATGTCAATCGCAACCCACTAAAATATACAAATCCTAATTCCTTAGGCGAATGAGTCTAAGCTTATCTATTAACTGTCAATTTTTTAATCAATTAAATAAACAAGACTTGTAAGCTCCACAAGGACTTAAGACAACAAGTGATATTTCCCAGTACCCCAAGAATCAATTATCAAGCCATGAATCAACACAATAAGCAGTAAGCATAAAATTAAAAATATTGATATATTGAAAGAAAATCATTTACATAGAGACATATTTATGAAAACTAATATTTATTACATGAGAGTTCATAAGGTTACATTTGACCCCAATAACAATGGATTTAGTTCCTCATAGTCATGAGAAGACTAAACATAGCAAATAAACAATTGAAGAATATGATAGAAAACCTTAAAATTGTCTTTAAATGTGACTTTCACTCCTCAACAATTGAAGATGTAGATGTCAAATGCTAATGTGAAAGGTTTCTTACATAAAATATATTTTTTAGTGCTCACAACCAACCCAACTACAATGGTGTCAAATAGTTCAATTATGTTACAAGTCCATTACAATTTTGGTCCACTGATGTCGAGCTCAACGTTGGTGGCATCAAGGGCATTTTTAATCTTTCGCTCTTGGGTTTGCCTAAGCCGAGCTCAACATCTCTCATGATGAGCTCAACAGTCCTACATCAAATTGCTCCTTAATTCTTCACCTTCAAGGGCTTCCATCCTTCTTGTATTAATCCAATGCTTTATTGATTATTTTGAAGCTCAAAATCTAACTTGAATACACTATTAATACCAAAAGTTGCCACATAATATGCCACAATTATAAATGATGCACTTCCAATCACGAGAAGACAAGAGTAACCACAACTTAAACTAACAAGAAAAACCTTATGAATTCAAGATCTCGACGAAGAAAGTATACAGAAAAATTCATCAAGGATAAGTAAACTCATTCCAAATCATGAACCAATGCACATGAATTTATATCTCGGCAAGTTCCCAATTATTCTTGAAGCAACAAATAAAGCGTAAAATAAAATAATAATGAAAAACAAAAATAAAATGAAAATTCCCAAAGTCATTCAACAATAGTCAGTAGCAACAACTACAGATCCCTAAAGATTTGGTCCTCCTCCTCCTCGACATCATCATCATCTGCCTCACCTCCTCCTCTAAAATGGCCTTGGTCCCTAGGTTAAGCAATTTGGGCAATGAAAAAGAGCCCATAAAATTGACGTTCACACCATACGTAGATAATCTCACACCGGGCGTAAATCCTCCTAAGAACCGTTCCAGGTATTTGCGTCGGGCGCAAATCAGATCGCGTTGGGCACAGATTATGTCATGTCGGGCATGACCGAAACCAAGATCAATTCTTGGAATTGAGTTGGCATGAGGCAATTGAGCTAGGCGGTGCAACAATTTTTAGCTAACTTTATCCTGTGAAAATAACAAAAACACCTAAGTAAAAGACAATAAATTATTTCTAAACATAAAAATAAAGAACTTTAGATTGTCTCTCAAAAAGCACTTGTTTAACATCCCCAAGACTGACGGAAAGTCCACTCAAGGTGGATGAAACCATAGTTGCAACATATCTCTAGTGACAAACTTCTTTCCTAACAATGGACTCTCTATCTCCACATTCCATCATCTTTGACCTTCTTGACCACCCACGGATTTGACTGTTTGACTCTCCATTTTCTTAAGAATCTTCTCATCTTTGAATTAACACCACCACTATGGTAGATGATTGGTGATAATGCAAAGGTTACCAGCACTAGTACATCCAAGGTTAAAGGTAGTGCAGCTTCATATGTGAAATACATAGTGGAACGAGTAATTTCCTGTAAAGTCATAAGTTTTCTGCTACATTTGTGCTCTAGTCATTCCCATAAAAGTAAGCAGAGATATCCTTCATAAAGGAGTTATGACCGTTAGAATCAATCATGGCTTTAATTGGGTTAAGATATATCCATTCAAAGAAAAATAATTAGGAAAGTGAGATATACATACCTTAAGAATAGTTTTTCAATAAAAATCAATTCAGTTATAATCCATGAAACAATAATTTACTTTTTAAAAGACAAAGTGATATCTTGAGTTTACAAACTATGATTGTTAATTAAGATTTATAAAAAAAATACCTATTTATCATTAAGTTATTTATGTAGTGCATTTAAGATGTTTGTGTGTAGATTATCATTCATGATATTAAATTCAATAAGAAATATCACAAAAGTCAAAATAACAGACTGTAATGATTAGTCAAGATTATGTTGATACTTAAAATTTCTATTAAAATTAAGTTTAACATAAAAATAATATCTTCTTTGACTATATTTATTGTTGAGTCTTTTAGGAAACACATTAAGGATGTTTCTATACAATCGCATTAATGATATTTTTTAATAAGAAATAACACAAATAACCAAAATGCAAACTATAATGACTAGTCAGGATAATTGAGCAATCACAACATCACCCTCCAACCACCAAAAATAATAATCTTTAGCTCAATTAATCACCAAGGAATTAAATCCTCCATTATAGGCATTCACAAGCTACATCGTGATCTTGGTATGTTGGAAACTGTTTTGGCTGAAATACAAGAGGGGGGGTGAATTGGATTTCAAAACTTTTTGAAACAATTTGATATTTTTCAGTAAAATGCAATTCCGTTTCACAGACTGGATCTTTATTTGAATTTACTGAATCAGAACAGTTGCATGAAACAGTAAGCAGAATCAAGAGTCAATTCAGAACCCAGTTTAGTAATAATACAATTCAATACTCTAAACAAATATATCGGTATTTTATTTCTTTATACAGAATTGATTATAGTAAAAGCGGAAGCAGTTCAGTTAAACACACTGAATTAGTAAGAATTAAGAAACCCAGTAAACTGGTCAACTGCTATTCAGAACCAGTTTCAGTAATTCAAAGTCTTTCTTTTAAAGAATACTTCTTGAACAAGAACCAAATATTAAACTGAG
>Ga0209700_101575_pt1 | contig 47458 bp, 20 predicted proteins | sample SiratroredBW_FD_187528 | JGI IMG/M metagenome (GOLD analysis project Ga0209700, IMG submission 187528) | Root nodule microbial communities of legume samples collected from California, USA - Siratro red BW (SPAdes) (version 2) | ecosystem: Host-associated > Plants > Roots > Nodule | place: USA...
ATAATAATAATAATAATAATAATAATAATAATAATAATAATAATAATAATAATAATAATAATAATAATAATAATAATAATAATAATAATCAGAGTAATAAAATAATTCTTTATTCGAGAATTGAGATTTCATAGCCACATGTTATAGAAGGTTAACAAAAGTTTTCTTTTAAATTGCATCAATTGCATAATCCTTACTTCCTTTATTTTGTCGAATATTGGATTCTTATCTCTCCATAATGCATTGCTCAAAGGATGTCATCGACATGAGTATGCGAATTTATATGTTTCTTCTTCTTCATCGTCCTTTCCAATCAAACAGCAAACCCTCTACTGTTCAAATTTTAACATTTCTATTTGTTGCGACCAGCATAATCCCAAATTAAATTTCAAGAGGCTTTCACAGATTTATGCTTGGCATCTGATAATTGACGGAGTTTTCTTTTCGGCCAAATCCTGAAATTCATTTGTTAGAAAATGGAAGCATATTAAGATTAATTAATCTAAGTTTGAAGCACGTAAACAAATGCAATGATCTTTAACTCAACAGCTTAAGGAGGTTTTAACTATCAAAATTTCTCCAATTAAACATCAGTGTCACCTGTTAATATTTATGCATTTCTAAACTCCTAGATTCTGTTTGCTGCGTGAAATTTGTTTCAACTAGTTTATATTCCTGTTCTAATTTTCCACCTTCGAAGATGGTGCAATTTCTTGATCCTGTTATACGTATACACCAAAGTAAGTAGGATATGTTAACCAACACATTTAATACGTCATGCACAAGATCATCGAAAAAGTAATTGAAATTACATACTGGCTATAAGTTGTCCTGGCATCAATCAGCATGACAATCTCTCTCACCACATAAATTAATTCAGGTTCCAAATGAGTTGGAATAAGCATAGTCATTATACATGAACACAACACACAGAACAATCCCCAAATTCTACATGAAGACTCGTCGACTTTTCCTCGCATATCCCGATCGTTATGCCATTGTGGCGAATGTCACCTCTCTGTCGTTGCCTCACTTGTCTTTTCGTTAGACGACTGTCGAACAAATTGTCCACGAAATCGAGGTCGTTGTTCAGCTAATTTCTTTCTGCTCTGATATCGAACCTAAATTAAAACCATGTTGAGTTAGCTTCACAAGACAAATATATCATCCAAATATTTGTTTCTTTTTCATTTTCTTTTCACTAGTAGTTACAGAAATGGTCTTATTTTCACTTTGTTTCATACTTTCAAATGTAGTATATGAAATTACAAAAAAACAAAATCATTGCCTTCATTTCATGTATGAATCTTTGAAATATGAAATAATTGAATAAAATTACATGTCTGTTATTCCTAGAGTAAACAAGATATGAAATTAGAAGCGTTTTCTCAAACACAGAGAGATATTAGTTAATGTCAATATTCATGAAAAGTTTTATATTTAACAGAGCAACAAGACAAAAGAAAATCCAATATCAAACCATGTATCGCTAACTAGGAAAAGTGATTACCTAATACTGTGAATTACAGGTGTAGCTCAGTAAAAATATAAAAACCGTAAAACTAATGGTATATTCCTTTATTAAAAAAAAATAAAAACTATTTCATAACTCCAAACACGGTAATTGACTTCCTACAAAATACTAGAGCTTTACGAACCTTTTCGTGTATAAAGTGTTTATTAATAAAAGACCAAAAAATAGTCACCACAAAAAAACCCGAGTAGCACCAGAGTTATGCCTTTATTGGTTGACCAATACGTAAGGGAAGGAAAGAGTGATGCCTTTATTGGTTGACCAATTCGTAAGGGAAGGAGAAAAAAGAGCGTGATCTGTTTTCTTCTTGTTTCTTATCTTTCGTAATCTGGGGTAGATTTATTGCTTAAGAAACCCAGGTTAGCCATTACGGTCTCGCTGCATATATCGAGATCAATTGTTGCCTAAAAATCTATGGAGTCTACATCCACACCAAAACCCTAGCCTTCAACCTGTTTATTTGGCAACTCAACCACCTCAACTGCTGCTAACTATACCACCGGAAGTAGCCCTTTTCAGGTCAGTGACCCCACTTCACTTCACATCCCACGAACTCTCGCCTTATTTTTTTGGCAACTCAACCACCTCAACTGCTGCTGACTATACCACCGGAAAAGGTCAGTGACCACACTTCACATCACATCCCTCGAACTGGATACATCCCATAGATCATAACCGGACCTGCCCTCCTGTGTGTACTTGTCTGAGCTTATCGGGCACATGAAGATCAGATGCTGACTTGCCAGAGTCAGATCTTAATACAATTGGCCCCTTTACAAAGTGGCCTTAGCTGTCCACGTTTTGGTAGGTCGCTGTCCTATTTGTGTTGTGGCCATTAGTGGTGTCCATCATCAAAACTCAGGCACATATTCATTCTTTAAGCCCTATTTTTGCTACAGTGATGTCTGAAGGAGGACCAAGGTCAATCTAGAGCTCAATATGGTCCAAAGTATACATGTCTAATCCCTCATTAAATTCCACATTGCCTTCCTCTAACTAGATCAATGGTCAAAACTCTATTCAATAGGCTCATTTGTTCAGTTTCAATCATTTAAGAACTTGGAAGTGTACACAAAACCATACTATACTGGGTCAACTGTTGAAATCCACTTCAAGGTATTCTTGCGTGAAATTTTGGTGACATCAAGAAAAGACCAAATGTAGTTGAAAAGGTCAGCACAATTTCATGTATGGCTCGAAAGATTTATCAGGTGTTATGAAGATCACACTTGACAACATAATAATGAATGAAGTTCCTATGAAGTTTTGAGACAAAAGTTCATAGATAAACTGGTAGAAGCATGTGTCACCACTAATCAGAAGAAAAATTCTCTATAGAATGGAATCAGAGAAATCAACACATAGTGAATGGGTCCAGATAGAAGTAAAACTCCTTACAAATATGGAATAGCCAGCCTCTACTCAAAATAAGCACCCAAAACCTCGGAAACACCCTCCCCCCCTTCTCTATTCCTCTACCATTGCAGAAATTTTGGTTTAGCATGATACGACAAAACATTGAAAAAAGATAAAACACTATACGTACATAAATTAAAATGTTACAATGAAGTTAGGCATTAATCTAAAGTCTATCTGCTTTAGATAGTGCAAGGAACCGTTCCCCAAAACAATCATCGAGACACAATCCGACCTAGAGCAGTTGTGTGCCATAATACAGAGATTGTTGATTGGTGGGCAGAGCAGCCGCAAAATCTCCAAAATAGCCTTATTTTGTTATGGTAATTTCAAAATTTAACATGCTTAGATAGGTTAGTTTCTAGAACTCTTCTCTCTCGTTCAACCCAAATCTTTCTTCTCCAGCAACCCAGTTCTTTTCCAACTAATTGACGACTAGGCACACTCCATTTTTCTGACAGGTTTCTTATTTTTTTTTTTCTCTATTTTCCTTATTCTCTATTTACTCACTTTCCCCCCTTTGTTCTTTGTTTACCCATTTTTTCTGATTATTTTCTCTTTTTTTGTTATTTTTTATTCTTTATTTATTCACTTTTCCGTTTTATTCCTGTTTTCTCTTTTGTTTTTTTTTGTCCTATCCTATTTTTGTTTTTTCCTATATCTGTATTTCTTTTTCTTGTTTTCTGGAGCAATTATATTCTTTTTTTCTTGATTTTGTATCGTTTTTGCATAGTATCCAGCAAAACAACTATGGCATCTTCCTCCTATCAAAACACTGACACTAAAGCGACTCAACATAAAAAAAATAACAAACTCAACTGCTACCACATCAATGACATCTTCAACTGCAATGTTAGTGAAAATATTGACAAAGCATTGCAGTGGAACATCTTAAAGGACAAAAGCAACAGGAAGAGTGACACGTGTTTTTTTGTGGAAAAGCATCTAGTAGAGGAATTACAAGAGCCCCAATCAACAAATCAGAATGAGAGATGTGAATGATTTTAGGAAACACAGGAGGTTGTTAAATTACAATTGAAAGCATCCTATGTGTAGAAAAAAGGAGAAAAAGACTTGTATTTAGAGGGGGTGCAAGAAATTTCATGGCTTCAGAATGGGGAAAAGGCCTCTAACATCATCAGCTGAGGTAACTTTACCCTTTGCCGAGAAGAAAACTGCAAATGTCTAGGGCAAGGTTATTAAACAATGGTGTTAATTCGTGAACTCAGTTTCCGAGCTCAAACCTGCAAATTGGACTGAAAGTGCAAACTGAGCTGAAATGGTTGTGGAGTCGATTATCATTACTAAGATAAACACAGGCGGAATCATACAAAACTGCTCAAAAGAACAAATTCATGTCCAAGTGAGCAAGTCACCTCCATACCCAATCTAGAGCGTTGCAATGCCCTACCACTCCTCCAAAGGTCGTTGGGTCACAGTAGATGCGGCACATTTTTACCCCAATTTATGCTTGCTGCTAGCTGTTTCACTCATGGCAACGTCTTGCTAGTTGTTCAGCACATGACTGCCGCTTGAATTGAAGGGACTGCCACTGTATTTACATGTCAAATCAGAGAAAAGGACGAGAATATTGTTTACAGCCAGGACTGCTGGATGGGGAGAATAGAGATAGAAAGACTATGGTATCATCACGAGAAGGTTGGATATATTTGAGGGGTGGGATGGTGAGAAATAGTTAGGCAAGAGGGGTTTTAGGAATTCTCGGTTGTTATATTCAATTTCTTTTGTAGCAATTTTCTTGAGTGTTTAGAAAGGTCAACCACTGAGTGAAGGAAGTATATACAGTCTACAATGTATAATTTCCAGTTCCTACAATATCATAGTAATATATCACTTATGTACTCTATGGACTGTTACCTTTTTATGAAAACACCGCTCCTTTCTTTCTTTTCTCTTTTGGCGAAATTTAGTTAAGGCTGCTTCCCTGTGAGAAGTCTTGTTTTGATCTACTCTGTTGGCACTTCCACTAGCATCGCCACTGCCACTATTCCCAGGGAGTCCATTGTTGCTTTCCATGTTTGTTCCTCCAGCATTAACTGCTGTGCTGCTCCCATTTTGTCCATTGCTTCCATTGTTGCTTCCTGAAACACTTCTATTGATACTGAGGTTTCCAACATTACCTTCAACTAGCACTTCAACAACACTTGATGACACACAATGTGGAGTAGCAGCAATAGCTGTTTTCTTTGCAGACTCAGCATCATGATCAGGTGGCAGCTTGTGCATGTCAGCAGTACAGTTATGGTTTTCATGAAGGAGATGGAAGTCCGGAGCTGCAGAATCTTTATGTCTGTCTACTTTAGGTAGTGCCAGCATTGTTGCTGCTTTATCTTCAGGGTTATGTAAGACAACTTGTTGAGAGTTACAGACAAGGTTGTTTTTTATAGCCTGGAAAGTGGATGTTTGGTACAAACATTTGGTTGAAGCCACTGCTGGCTCACCTATAACTGCAGATTTAGCATAAGCATTATTAGTAGTGGAACCCATATCAATGTTATTGCTAGCACCATTTGAATTTTGGTTAGGAGGATTGCCGCTAGAATGAGATTGAATATCACGAGATGAATCTTTCTTTGTAACTTCTAAGCTATTATTATGGGGAGAATTGCTTCCAACACATCCAGTGGGAGATTTCTTAGCCTTAGAGGCTGCATTGTACCTGTAGCAAGAGTTGTAACAGTTAAACAGTTATCCATCTTAAAATTAATTCAGAACAATAAAAAACAGTAACATAGTATCACTATACCTTGAGAAAGCAGACTGATCAGAACGTCTTAAGACATTCCTGTCATCCTGAATTGTAATACCAGCATCTTTAACTCCTCTAAGCCTCTTTAAACTAAGGTCAACAGATGGCAATTCTTCATCATTATTATTACCTTTATTTTCAATATCTGAGGACTTCGGTCTTTTATTTAAGGCTTCAAATTCTCCACTATGCATCTGAGAATCAGAAGTGCTAGTAACGGCATCAGACAATGATAAACCTTTGCACCTTAGCTTGGTAGATTGATTTTCACAATTAAGATCCAGTGGTTTAGAGGGGCCGGCATCAGGTGCATTGCTATGTTTAGAACCTGCAGTTTTGACTGGAACCCCATTGATATAGTTGACCATCAAGTCAATATCTCTATTGAGTCAACTTTCATCTCTTCCAGGGAAAAGAATTAAATACGATAAATCATCCCAAAATAAAAGGTACACGCATATACAAGCATGGGCAATAGGAACATGAATGCAAATATGAACAGCTGGCCACCCACACTTAGGGAGTCAACTCTCACCATCTCTTGGACATTGTCTAGGGAAAAGAATTAAATAAAATAAATCATCCCAAAATAAAGGTACATGCACATACATAATCTGCAACAAGTATATGAATGCATATATGAACAGCTGGACACCCACACTTAGAGGAGAGGTTACACATATTAATGGAATGAGATGGGTAGGTATGAAATGCAATAAGCAACAAAACTAACCTATACACCCTTAGTACACATTGATCCTTTTTGTTACTGTATTTCTTAAGCTTTAGTCCATAGATGCCCTTGTTAGCAAGAACCAATATGTACTGACAAAGTCATTTAAACCCCTTATAGCAAGGACCAATCTGTACTAACAAGGGTATGTATGCCCTTATTAGAAGAAGACATTGGTGTACCCATACCATAGGGTCTAAAACTCGAGTTTTTTTCATAGAGACTGGTTCCTGCTACCTAAATGAATGTCACCTACAGGGAATTTAACCTATCTTCTAAAGAATCATGTGCTACCAAAAAAGTACCTTAAGGCAAACCCAAAAGCAAACCAACATAATGAAAACAAGGAAGAGAATATTAAGTCCAATCATAGGAAGAAATTGTTCTTCTACAAATCTCTCGGTAAGAGAGGAGATACAAATGAAAATATTCATTCAATCACACACCATAAAATTGCCATTAACGCCAAACACATACAATCTAGTTGACTGTTAAGTGAGAAAGAGTTAATGTAGTGACATGAAGATCAAGGTTCTTTGGCCTTACCAAGTTGTTCCTTCTGTTCTGGACACTCCTTTGCTCCCTGGGGAACCACCCTGTTCCCATTGATTTCAGCATTGGAGTGAAAAACTTGAGCACAGGTACTGTCAGGGCACTCAGCTATTTGATCCCACTGAGAGACAGGTTTAGGACTATCAACCTCCACAGCACGTTTGGTCCATGAGCTCTGCATAAGTAGAAAACAAAGAACTTGTCAAGTAGCTTTTGGTTACAGGAATTAGAATATGACCTCCATTCACAATACTGCCTAGTTAGTCCTGATCAGTAAGCTGACAATTTCCTGTGGTGTTTGCTGTTTAACTGTTTAATTCACTAAGATATTTGAATTTGATGATGTGTGTTAATGAATGACAAATTAAATTTTGAAGGTTTCTATCCCTTTACTTTTTCACAAACTAAAAACTGAAAACAGCATTTCATGCAAGTCTGATAGAACACCCCAAGCAGAATCACATAAATAATAAGAGATAAATGCAAAATTAGGTTTATTATTCAATTATCAGAAAGTGTACCCAACGAGAGCACAATTCCTCCAGAGTTACAACTCCTATGTCAGAGGTTTCCCTCCTCTCTCCAAGTCACAATGTCTTCCTACTATCGCACTCACCTCTTTCCCTATATTCTCCAATCCCGTAACAGAATTCTCACTCCCCTGCCGCCACATTGGCAGTCTTTCTCTTAGAATAGGCAATGCACATAATGGACCTAGTGACACAATATCTGGAGGTGGATCTCCTGGAAATCCATCCCAATCTACATCTGAATAACCCACAACACGAGTGAGATTATTGTGACCATATAACAAACCTTTTCCATGGACATCTTTAATATGCTGCAGAATGCAAAAAACTGCATTCCAATGTCTTGTACATGGAAAATTTAGAAAGTTATTTACCACACAGACTGCAAAGGAACAGTCACGACGAGTAATTATTAGATAATTCAATTTTCCAACAAATCTTCTCTATTCCCAGTATCAGGAAGTGGCTCCCCCAGACTAGGTAGAAGTTTGGTATTGGGATCCAAGGGTGAGTCAATGGGCTTGGAATTCATCAATCCAATTTCCCCTAAAACATTCAATGCATACTTACTTTGGGAAAAGACAGATTCCATTGTTGGATTGTGCTACCTCAATCCCCAAGAAATATCTGAGTTTGTCAAGGTCTTTTGTTTGAAAATGATGACACAAGTGTTGTTTTATCTGTAAGATGCCATGGTGATCACTGCCTGTAAGAGCAATGTCATCAACATACACTACCAACAAGATAGATCTAAAGGTTGTGCAACTATAAAACACCAAATGATAAGTATCGCGTAGATTCATACCAAATTGTTGGACAACTTCACTAAATCTACCAAACCATGCCCTAAGAGATTACTTGAGACCACGTAAAGATTTGCGGAAGCGACATACTAATCTGGAAGACTCCCATTGAGAAACAAATCAGAAAGATGTTCCATATAAATTTTCTCCAACAAATCATTGTGAATGAAGTCATTCTTGACATCCAACTAATAAAGAGGTCATCGAAGAACATGTTGAGATATATGGTGAAGAGACAAAAATAATCTCTCCATATGCATTACAACATAGGACCACGTATATATATGTGTCTCAAATACAAAGAGATGGACCAAGGTCGATATATTTTGTTACATTTAACATCCTTGAAAAAGTTTTAGAAAGTATTGTGAAAAAATGTGTACACAATAATTATGGAATTCCTTGATATAAAAAAAATACATTGGTATTTAAAGGAAAAACAAAATCCTAATAAAAGGAAATAAATCTTCTGAATGAAAGGAAATAAATCTTCTGAATTAAAGACTCTAAATTAGGAGCAACTCTACTAGATAAACTCCTAATAATCCCAATCCCTTAATTTTAGGGATTTCTTACAAACAAATCTATATTTATTGTTCAATCAATCTATATTTATTGCACCATAAATGCGTAATATGTACACCCATATTTCAACACCCCCTCTCAAATTGAGGAATAAATATCCTCATCACAACTTGGTTACATTAGCATGAGGTATTGAGTCCTTTTTGTCAGTACATTAGCCACTTATTGCTTGGATGAAATGTATGACATGCATACTAAACCTTCTATTTTTTTCTTCATGAAGTGTCTATCTACTTCTATATGTTTTGTTCTGTCATGCCAAATGGGATGATATGCAATGTCTATTGCTGACTTATTATCATAGTAGAACTTCAAGGGTTCCTCCAAATTAATCTTCAAGTCATCTAAAATAATTTTTAACCATAATAACTGCTAGAAAAATTGTTTTTGATGATATTCATAAAAGAGCAATTGCTCTAGGATAGACACAATTTGTCCCAATAACTTAGGATCAATGATCCTGTACATTAAATATAAAATATATTGGCAATCTATTAATCCCCCTAATTATGGAATTAAATTGATCTCCTAATTATGTAATTAAAACTGTACAAGGAAATATTATCTGCAGCATAAATCAAGGGATTCTAATACTCCTCCTCAAGTTGGTCAACAAATATCATGCATTCCCAACTTGCCAATCTACAAGTTGATTTTTAGAGGTTACCAATGGTGTAGATATTGTCCAATTATCCAAATTCTCTTTTGTGAAGTGTCTATCTATTTCAACATTCTTAGTTCTATCATGTTGCACTGGATTATGCGCAATATTTATTGCTGACTTGTTATCGAATACAGTCTCATAAGTCTTCTAAAATTATTTTTAACATAGTACTTCACAAATCCCTAAGGCCACGGCTCTAAACTCTGTCTCTGCACTTAATCTCACTACAAAGTTTTGTTTCTTGCTCCTCCAATTGACTAATTTCCCCCAAGAAAAGTGCAATATCTGAAAGTAGACCTTCTTTCCTCTATAGAACTTGCACAATCAATGTTTGTGTAGGCTTCTAAGATCATCTTATTCCTCTTTGTAAATAGAATTCTTTTTCTAATAGTTCCTTTCAAGTACTATAGAATGTGATAAACAGCTCTGAGATGAGTCTCCTTTGGATTATGCATTAACTGACTTACAACCCCTACAGCATAAGTAATGTCGAGCCTAGTGCGAGACAAGTAGATCGCTTTCTTGACCAGCCTTTGATAAAGTCTATCCATATCTACATCTTCAATTGATTCACCAAGTTTGTGATTCAGTTCAATAGGTGTCTTTACTGGTTTGCATCCTAATTTACCAATTTCAACCAATGAATCCACCACATTTTTGTTGGAAGATGAAAATACCATGCTAGGGATGAGCCAGTTCAATCCAAGAAATATTTCCATCTACTTAACTCCTTAATTTTGAATTTCTTTATCAAACATTTCTTTAAGGTTTCCATTCCTGCCTGATCATATCCAGTTGTAACTATATCATTTACATAGACAATTAGTGCAATTATTCCCCTGAAGGAACAAGACTAGACTTAGTAGATAGTGAAGTATTATTCTCAATAGACAGTAGATGGTAAAGTATTATTCCCAATAGACGGTGGAGTATTAATGGGACTTAATTTTGAGAATGAGATGATTTTATGTTAAGAATAAATTATCCTTATCTTCAATGCATGAGCTTTACACCTGAAGATAAGGTTGAAAATATTGTATTTTCATCAAAGGTGACATCACGAAAACAAGGAATTGTTTTGTTACATGATGGTAACATTTGTATCCCTTTTGGATAGGCGACTAACCAATAAATATGCACTTAATAGCCCAAGGATCAAGTTTCCTCTTATAATAAGAATGAACATGCACAAAGGATACACAGCCAAAGACTCGAGGTACAAGATGGTTTGTTGTCCTAAAGTCCGGGAAAAAATTGGAGAATAGTTGAATGGGACTGTTATTGTTTAGTGTTTTGGAGGGTAGACTATCAACCAATTAGGTAGCAGTAAGAACAACTTCTCCCCAACACAGTTTTGGGACATTTTCACAAAGAAGAGAAGTTGGAGACACATTTAGGAGGTGCCCAAATTTTACTTATGTCACCCCATTTTGTTGTGGGGTGTTCACACAAGAAGATTCCTAAATTATCCCTTGTTCATTGAAGGAGGAGAGTATTTGGTTGAATAAACCTTTGGCATTATCTATACAGACTCTTCTAATTGTTGTCTCAAACTAAATTTTAATCAATAGTTTAAATTTTTAAAATCTTGGCTTACTTCACTTTGTTGTTTCAAGTGAAATACCCGTGACACTTGAGTACAATCATCAATAAATATGACAAACCAACGTGCCCTAGATAGGCTAGGAATACTAGAAGGTCCCCATTTAGGTTGGATCTCAAGCATGATATTTCTCCTACTTTCTTTTGTACGAATAATGGAAATGGTTTCCTCTAGGGGCGATGTTTCCCTTTTACCAAGAATCTGAACCCTGACCTGATCAAACTCAAGGTTTAATCCAGCCAAAAAATCATACACCAGATCCTTTTCTATGAAGTTCTTTAAAAGGGATACACCGTCTGTAAACTTCATTTCAAAGATTTGATAATGGTCAAGCTCTTGCCATAAATTCTGCAACTGAATGGCGTACTCTGGTACCCCTTTTGTTCCTTGTTTAACAGGAGCATTGGTGTTTAAAGGGAAAAACGAAACCCTAATAAAAGGAAATAAATCTCCTGAAATAAAGGAAATAAATCTCCATACATAAAGACTCTTAACTAGGAACAAATCTACAAAATAAGCTCCCAATCTCAATTCCTTAATTTTAGGATTTCTTACAAACAAATCTATATTTATCATTCAATCAATCAGTATTTATTGTAGAGTAAAGATGCAATATTTACACCCATATTTCAACAAGTATGAATTGACTAACAAAAATATAAGACATATGTGAAATCCAAGTTTACCCTTAAGGTTTGTTTAATCTATGCATGCGTGAATTTCAAAAACTACATAAGTTATACCTGAGTGCCACTACCATTGTCACTTCCATCCCCATTATTCAGACCTACACTTCCATTATCATCTTCATCATTGCTCCCAGAATTATCATCAGACTTCCCAAGACTCTTTGATTTTACAGACTTCTGTGTTTGAGTTCCACTTTCACTGCCACTCCCACTAGACTGCAATGATCATAGTTGACAAAGTAAACAATGGCCCACATGATATAAAATAGACAATTTTAAGCATGAAATAAAGAATCACAAATAAGCAAAAATCCATCCATTTATTTAATAATAATAATAATCAGTGGCTCTCGAATTTACATCATCCTGTTATAGTATTTTGAGCCCATAGATTTAGCAAAGGCAACGGACTGCTTATATCCTCATACATATTATTGGCCAGAAAAGAAAAGAAATAAAATACATATCGTCAGGAAAGAAAAATTCAAATCAGCTTACACTGTGACATCTTCTCCAAACATGCTGCCACAGGTTTTTGAGCTCATTCTTCCGTATGGGTTTAACTAGAAAGTCAACGGCACCCTTTGACAAACACTTAAAGACTAAACCCATAGAATCAAGAGATGACATCACTGCAGACCAATCTCATTAGAAGCCATAGAAAAGAGTAGCTCTTTTACAGCATGTGATGAGAAAAAGAAATGCTTCAAACCAAACATATATAAGCACTTGGAAAACTTACTAACTACTGGAATATTTTTTCGAGTTTTGTGGCCCATAATCTTGTATAGAAGACCAATGCCTGATAAGCCAGGCATTGCCACTTCAGTTAAAATGAGATCAATATGATTGGTTAAATCCTCCAATATCTTCCAAGCTTGCAATCCGTTTGCTGCTTCAATAACTGAAAAAAAAAAAAAAAAAAAAAAAAAAAAAAAAAAAAAAAAAAAAAAAAAAAACAAAAACAAAAAAAGAAAAAACACAAACTAAGCTCTTATATAACAATATTAAACTTGTTACATAGAATTATATTAAAAATTATTAGATATATTCACAATCAATTGATATATAAGATTTACAATAATTAAACATAACAACAGAAACTAAACTCTTACAGAACAAAAGTCAGGCAGGCTTTACAGATTGCTTGGCCTATATTCTAAAGAGGCCAACAGAGCACCTCCATATTTAGGGGCACCCAGTTCTTTACCCTGTAGCTATTTCTACTTTTCCATGAATAACATTATCTCCCATTTCCATACAGAATGTCAAAATCACAAGTAAGCCTACTAACTCACAGGATTAGGAATCAGTGAATCATGCATCAGGACCATACATATATAATGGATTAATTCTATGCGTGACAGAAGATTGCTTTTATGTCATATACTTACAGGGATTAGGATATAAGGAATTTTTTTTAAGGAACCCTTCTATCCCATTACAGGTTTGCTCATTGGTCCTAGTGGCAGTGATTGAAGTCTCCGGCTCCCCGACATCATTGTTCTTCTTGTAGTCTTTTCCAAGCCTCAAAGTGCAAATAGCAAACCCTAGGCAACTCATTTGTTGTAAAGTACAAATAGATCAAAACTCCAAATACCCTCAGTTAATGGGCGTTTGAGAGGGTTTTGGGTCTTCTAATTTAATTTTTTTATATTACATAGCTTAATAGTGAACAAAAATCAACCAGTATTAGTGTCAAAGACTTTGCATTCTTCGTGAACATGGTATCTACATCCTTTTCTCTCCTTATAAAGACTGTTATTCTCCAACAACCACCTCCATCTGACAACCCGCTTTGTTTGGCAATGAATTCTCTCTCTGGTGACACGGCTAGCTTCATAAGTGAGTGTATGTGCAATTTTCATTTTTTCTTAAGTCATGCAAAATCATGCACAAGTGTTCAATATTGTTGGAGATTCAACATTAACTATATAAATGGTCACAGTAGTCTATAAGTTGATGCAAGCATTACCTTAAAAGTCGGTTTTGTGACATTAAGTCATGCCTAAAACTCTCTAAGATAGTATTATATTTTATCCTAACAATATTTGTTGGACCTATTGTATCACACACTATCAGCTCACAAAAGGACCATTTCCAAATATATAGTCTCACATTTAAGATGTCTAGTCCTCAACATGAGACAGTATGTTGAAAATCCGAGTTGACTAGAGTTATAACCAAATTTAGTATATAAGTGAATACAAACCTCACTTCGCAATTTGATTTTTTAAGATCAAATTATGCCTAAATCCACTTTCTAAGGTGGTATGAAAGTATAGTTTGTCTTGGCGATCAGCTTAATCAAGTACGATATGGAATGAGTGATGGATCCTAGATTTGTAGATTTCTTGTATCAAAAGTCCTTCCAATAAGAGTTTCATACAAGTGTGTCTCGATATGATAAACGATAGTCACCGCTAAAGTACGCATGATTAAGAAATGCTCTCACTAAGAGAAAGTGCATCGACGTGAAAGGGACTTGGACCTGAGGAGAAATGGTTGGAGTTCAAATATGAGTTGAAGTCTCAAATTGTATAGAAATGGGTAAGTCAAGTAACACATAAATGAGAAAGACCCACATTGTGTAGCCCTAAGATTTTGGGTTGAAAATAATATCAAGTTCTCTTGTGTTGTTGACTCGTAACTCATTGGTGAAGATCTCCCAATTGTTTAATCCGCTCATAATTGTCCAACAACTAGTATTAGGGCATATCCTAACAAAGTTTAGTAAGTCTATCATGTTACTCACTATCAAACCACCCACAAATATTTAGTCTCATGTTCAAGATTCTGAGTCCTTAGTGTGAGGTGGTGTATTGAAGATCTCACATTAACTAGAGATATAATCAAATTATAAATAAAAATGGATGCAAAACTCACTTTACAAGTTGAATGAGGTTCAATTGGGCTTAAAGTCCACTTTGTAAGAAGTATCATTACTATAAAGAGAGGGCACCATAGAACAAATTGATTTTCAAGTGCCACGAGGGCAAAATGCATTTTGGTTAAGGGGTGGAAGGTGGAATCAAGTATACTACATAATTGACCATCAAGAGTTTCCTCCATTTAGGAGAGGGAGGGGGGGAGGCAGGTGCCTATACTAGAATTTGGAGAGCATCTTAGACGAGAAGAATAGAGGCACTTTGAACCAAAACCATGTGACTAAGTACACTACAAAGTACACTACAGATGCTTATTATATAGATGTTATTGCATATTATTTTACCCTAATTTTCAACCTAAACAAGGAAATCTAATCCTTTATACATTGGTGCGGATGTGGGAGAACTAGCTATTGTAATTGGAGAGCCAAGTTCTTACAAACCCCACACCAAGATCCCAAGCTTCCAATGTGGGGCTCAAGTACCATAACTAGCAATTGTATCATAACATAACCTACATATGAGTTGTTAAGTTAAGAAACTCTTTCAAAATCAACAATTTTATTTGCAATTAATTAAAAGTAAGGAGAAAAACCATATCTTTGAAGCCATAAAGTGTTTCAAATAGTTAGTCTACATCATTCATTTAATGATTTCCCCCACACCACCAACACTTGGAAGCTTAGACACATAGTGAAGAAAACCAATTAACTCTAAATGATCATATTTTAAACTCTGGTGGATAAAAAAGAGCACTTAAGAATCTAAAGATTTAGGGCCATAATGCCTATCAAATTGCACCTGAATGTCAATTTTTGAGTCATTGATTTAATGATTTCCTCACAAAAACATACTCTAGGGCTTAGAAATGCATTTCAGACAACCAATTTATTTTGGGTTATTGCACAATGAAACTCAAATGCTTACGTCCTTTTCACAATTCTAAAACCCTCCCCTCAAGCTTGAACTCGTAAGTAACTTTAGAATCTCCGAAAGATATATTGAAAAGTTGAAGATAGTGTGATGATTGAATGAATGAGATAGAAAAAAATGAGCAAGAACATATCATTTCCAAAAAAATATTTGAAGCATGACAAGCAAGGATGTTCTTGCTCAACAAAACGATCCTTTTTTTATTTTGTATTTCTAGGAAATGTAATTCTTAGGTTTTATTTCTCGTAAAATAGGGGCAAATAGTAAATATAGAATAGATAATAGTTGAGCTTTTATCAAGCCCAAATGAAGACCACTTTGTAGCTTCCAAACAAGCAAGGTAAGGGAGTGCAATTCAAGCCCAATTAAAGCTAGTTGAAACTCAATCATTGGAAGCAAAGATGGGCAAGGAAAGCAAGAAAATCAAGTGCATAATCATTTTCAGCCAAAGACATATTACAACGAAGATTTGAATTCTTAAAATTCAAACTTCCCTCTCATTTCCTCTATGATTTTCGACCATGTGCTTGAATTATTAGGATTTACATTTTTCATTTAAGAAGCATTTCAATGTAATTAGGAGCATTATCAGATGGCACACCTATATATAACCATCTCATATCCTTGTGCTTCACTTCTAACATTTACGAAAATTTGAGTTTTAAGACACTTGTCAGAGTGATCTTATACTTTGGAGTCTCATTTGAACTTCTAGGAGTCAGGTGGTGATTCTTCCTTGAAGCTTATCTTGAACATAGAGATGCTTCTTCAACTACAAGTGAACATTTGCTTCTTCAACCACAAGTGAAAATTTGCTTCTTCCATCCCTTAAGTCCTCTCCACCTTTTCTTCTTTTAAATTTTTTTTAAGGTTCTTGTCTCTGTCTTGTTCATGTGTTGTTTTTAAGTCAACTTCTTCTATTCATTCGGTTATATGTTTTTTAATTCTCATTCCTAAATGTTTTTAATTACTTGGTATGTTCTTATTCATGTTTTTTTATTCCATACTCATTAGAATCATCGATTCAAGTTTCTAGTCATATCACTTTTATCATAAGAAGTAAACATGTGATTCGTACTTAAATTTGAGTTTGATTAAGCTTCCTTATGTTCTTCGCTTCCAATGCACTATGATTTCAATCATAGTGCTAGTATATAAAAGTAACTTTTTCAAAAATACAAAATTTGGATGCAGATTGATGTAGGAAACAAGTCACCGCCAAGCATCTCCAGAAAAACTATTCAACAAGAAACAACATCCATGTGCAGTATACAATTTGGGTGGGTAATTTAGCAATTTGCAGATATTATTAAAAGTCAAACAATTACACACATGAACAATCATCGTATCAGCGGGACAAAGGTGATAAATACGCCTACCATTTTGAGCATGCACCGATATGTATAAAAATAAATATACAAAAGGACAAGCAACATAAAATTATACAGTGCAAACGGCACTTGTTAAAAGGTCAGGTGTTCAGACCTAACCAAATAATTAAGGGATTCGATTATAAACAGAAAACTAACCTTCATAACTACAATTGCGAAGCAGTGCAGTGACAACATGACGAGTAGAGTCATCATTCTCCACAAGCAAGACCTTAAGAGATCTAATATGCAAAAATCTCTCCCAACATATTATTGCCCCTTGAGGCTGTGGAATATGCTGCTGAGCAGAGGAGGACTCCACAGTCCCCCGCAGTCCAACCTTAACTTCTTCAGCTACTCCATTACATTTCACTTCATCACCCTCGCATAACTCATGTTCCCCACCAGCAATCTTCTTCGCATCTCGTAAGCGCTGACTCAGCTCTTTGCTGTCGCCATCGACACTCATCTGGGCAACCCTTGTCATCCAGAATGCCCAAATTCACAGTGATTATAACTCGTCCTCATCCAAAGAAAAACAGCACACATTCAACAATCTCCAGGAACCCCAGCCCAAATGCAACTGCAAATCACTAGAAATGCAGTTAAAAAGAAAAAAGAAAAAATCTATACAACAAATACAAGTAAGATTAACAAATGCCTTGACCAGATATCCACAGCGCTCTCAAACAAAAACCCTTTCTACTGTAATTCTCACCCTGTAATAGCTTACAATCACTTACTAAAACCATTCACTTCAAATCCAACATACAAAATTATTCAAAACCAACCATGGATCTAGAGCAAACACTAACCCCTGCACGAAGCTATTCAATTTTCCTTCGCAAGTATCTTCCAAACCCTAACTAAGCTGAAGAACTTACTGAGGCCTTCCAAGATTTGACTTACTGAAAATCCAAAACGTCAGAGCAGTAACCGTACACACACACAAGATCGTTGCTCAAACATGAACATCCAAAACCAGAAACGACGCATCGTATTCTTCGTGCTAAATCGCTGACACTGTCAAAAACGAATAGATTTGAAAATAGAAAGAAGAAGAAGATATCATCATTCCAAATCAAAAACTTCAAAAAATAAAGAGAGGATTACCAGGTAAGAAACTTCACTAATCGCCATTATGGAGTCATTACGAGAAGATTGGAGTTACGTCATAATAACAACAATGATAAAATTAAAGCGCTGTAAACCTTAAAGCGAAATTAGGATAAACAAATTTTCAAAAAAAAAAATTATAGAAAAAGGGAGAAAAATCCTGAAGCTGGGTCGTGTTCTGTTATAAAGATGAAAGGAGATTGACCAATCTGAAAGCGCGGTGGAGAAGCAGATAACGCCGACGTTAAGTTTAGAGGAGAAGCAAAAGAAAGATATATTGGGTGGGTTGGAAGCGCGATGACCCAGGTTGGTGACGTGGACGAAGTGGAGGTGTGGGATGTTCAAGAACTGCCACGTGGCGAAGATATTTCCATGTCCGCATGTTTGGGGACACAACTCTGCTGACGTGGATCAAATCAAAAGCCGGGTGCTCAAGGAAGAACGAGGTCATGGAGAAGATCTTAAAGATTTGAGTAAGGACACGTGGCGTAATCTCGCTTCACATGATTCCGGCTTTTCGTGCATAGTCACGACTTCACGGAGTTTAAGTCAATATGAAATGACGTTAATAACCTTAGAGATTTGTACTTAAAACATTATTTTCAGTTTATTAATGTACCCACTCTGTAAAAGTCATTGCATTATTGCACATGAATGTGCTTTAAACAACACAAGATTTTAATCTATTTTAAATTCAAATATTATACATAAATAAACATGATTAAAAAATATAAATTATTAAAGATGATTGATAAAGCTAAATGATAAAAAAAATATTAATAAAGTGATTAGATATTTCGTATTTATAATATTATGAACTAAATAATTTCTAATTTACTTTGTTATTGATTGTGATGACATCATTCCATATCCTATGATTGCCCCTTGATTATTGCATAAACAGATTTGAAGTCGTTATCCTAATCGGTTCATTACTTCTAATTATCAACATCAAAAAGAAAAATTCATAATATTCTAATGGAATATTTATTAATTTTGTTTTATAATTATTTTTTTAGAACAAAAATATTTATCTCCCAAACTATATATTTTCCGTTGATATAATTTTATATCAGGATTTTACTTATCAATTATATCAACAAACAATTGGTATTAACATTAAGATTTAGTAATTTATTAAAAAAAATACTCCTTTTTCATAAAAAAAAATAATTTAACAAATCATTTATCAAATTTAATCTTCTCAGTTTAAAGTACACTTTTTTATAGTTCAAATTTTGAAACAAATAATTCTTCATTTTTGTTTTTTTATTGGACTTTATGGATTATATTTCTACTAATGGAAAAGAGTAAATGTATCTTAACAAAAAATTATGTTTTATTTAGATTGGAGGAGTATAAAATGAAAAAAAAAAACTTAATAAAAAAATAAAGTTTCAATTCTCTCTTTCTTTTTTCTTTTTATTTCTTCTTTAATCCAAAAGTTAAGAGAGAAGATGATATTGATGCATGCTATGTTGTCCTAACTAAATATTTGTATATACTTGTAATTGGTTATAAATACATATTTTTAATATATAAATTATATTATAATTAAAAATATTGTAAAAAAATACTTTCAAATATATACTTATGTTTCAGATTTAGAACCAAATATTTAAATTGTGATCAAAGATTAATTTTAACTATTACTTAAAATTTAATTTAGAAATAAATATAAAAGATAACAGGGAATAGAAACTCTAAATCATATGAGAAATGTACTTTTGAATTATTAAAAATATTAATAATTTTTAATTGAAAAAATTAAAACTTTTTTATTTAAGTTGTGAGATTTAATTTATAGTGTGTAAGATTATATGTACTCTTATACTCACGTTAATAAAATGTTCTATCTTTACAATACATTATAATTTAATTATTTTCGATAATTATCTATTAAATTAAATTAAGATTTTTGTACTCTTTAAGATGTTATAATTTTTGTGAGGAAATATATTATGTATATGTGTTGTTTTTTATTTGTTTGTTTTTTTTACCATCGTTACATTTAATAGCAAAATTGTATATTGTATTTTTTAATATGTGAGGTTGGTAGATGTTTTGTCGTTTTTTATTTTATAACATTTATTTTTCCTTTCTTAATCTTCAATACTTTGATATGTTTATCTTTATTATAAAATTTAACTTTCAATTTCTTAAACCTCAAACCTAAAAAAATATCATAAAAATGGTAGTTTATTTAGCATAATGTAATTATTGTCTTCGTCACATCGTTTCCTATGAAAATAGTATTGAGTTTGGTGTAACCTTTTATTTCTAGTTGTTATTAGAAAAATTCAACCAATATTCTTATTGAAAGGTTTGAGTTGATAATGAGGAATTTATAAGCCTACAAACATGTCTCAAAACACAACATTTGTTGAACTCTCTTGATTAATCAAGACTATACGAATGTTTTGGACCATCATTACCATCAAGAGAATGATGAGGTTGTCTTCATGTGTAGCAACATCCAATAAGTTGGTGTTTGAGAACATGATAAACACCTATGATCACTTTTCTTCTCCCACAAATAGGATTAATGTTGACCTTTAATATCTTTTCTTACCTAAACACCTCAAATCCCTACCAAAAAATGCTTTTGTAATTATATTAAAGTCCTCTAAGATTAGGGTCTCATGTTCCTCATTGTTGAGAGTGTCAGGGCTTAACCTTTTCTTTTTGCATTGCCATAAATACACTTCTTTTATTAGGCTTTCAATTTGTTGTAGTGTAGTGTATCATTGTTTGTATCATGCACATAAATCGTGTGGAATTTGCATCACTTGTTCAAGCTCAAGTATTTGATTAGTTGAGTTGGAAACTTAGAAGCAACTTTTTCAGAATTTTTCTTTGACACATTAGGTGGAGTGATATTAATGTTGGGTAGAGGTAAATGGAATTTGTACAAATTGCACTATTTATTGACTTCCTTGTCATAGTGAGATTTGCTCGATCTAGGCTTTTACTCACGTTGTTGGTCTTGTAATGTAGTTTTTTCCAAGACATGTCCAAGTTTTTTCCCAACCTCAATATGAAGATGAGGCCTTAAAACTCCCCTATGTCATTGTCTTAGCTTTTCTATTGTACATAGATTCATTAAATGGGTTCATCCATAGTCATTTTACAAAGGCATCACTAAACATTTTTTCTTTTTGGGAACGTATATCATAATGTTGCAAAAATGAGTCATACAATCTTTCAAGGATTCTTACTCTTGTTGTTCCACATCAAATAGGTCATCAATTATCAGGGCTTTAACCTTGTTACGCTGACAAACATGTGAGAAATTATTTTGAAGAATGAGATGCATCTCTCCTGCAAACCATTAAAGCAATCTAATGTTGAGTAATGTTCCAACAAACATCTTTAATTGTACCACATTTATTCTGTGAATAAGTCCAACTTTGGGACCATGTAGTGAGAAGAATGAGTTCTTCCATAATTAGATCAAAGGTTAACAATCTTACTTTGATGGTGTTGGGTCAAATTTCAATATTTTTTATTCATTCATCAAGGTTTCTAAAGTTTGTTGAAATTTTTCATTTGTTTATTGCAATTGATAGTGGCTTTTAAGAGTTTCCTTTACTTAGAGACATGAATCTTTTAAGTTTTTTTTTAACTAAATTGGTGCATTTTTTATAAAAATACTAAAATTGACAGATTTTGAAAAATTTACGCATATGAGTAAGTTACGTCAATATGACATAATTTAATTGTAAAGAAGTCATGAATGCATGATACAATTTTTTATTTGTGAAAGTGAAATCATATTAATATGATACAACTTCAATATAATGAATTATGATTTTGTTTAAAAAAAAACTAAAATATAATGATAGTTACACAATTTTATTTTAAAATAAAAAATTACTCATTTTGATAACTTTTTTAAAAAATTTCACCAATCCAATTAAAAAACCGAATTTTTTTATTACATTTATTTGCTTTGTTGCCTCAAGTTATTCCTAATATTGAAAATTTACTAGGGTATCATCATCTTCCTCTTATTTACTCATTCTTTAAAACATAAAATAGATTACTTTTCCTAAATAGTTTTAGATGCCAAAATTTTATAATTCAAGATCAAGAGAACCTGAAATCACAATATTTAAATGTAATAATTGAGAATCAACCAATTTATTAATTTATAAAAAAAATTAATTTCAGAATTTTAAAGAAAAGTAGTTATATGTAAAATAAAAATAGTAAACCTTATCTATATAAGATATAGCTCAATTCGAATGTACATTTAATATTTAATAATATATATTTGTCCGTAAGAGACGCCTGAAAGGACAAAAAGCTATTACAAATTGGATAGTCCCTGCCAAATTAAATAAATAACTAAAAAACCTCACTGACATTATGCATGAGATATAATTAAATAATAAGATGATTTTCACGCCACTGGACAAACCACACTCAGACGAAATATAACAAAGAAAAGAAAAACAGACTAAAAGGTGAAGAAACAGCTTGCATTAAAAAAAAATAGTAGCAAAAGTGTAGTTTGCATGGAAAGAAAGTAATAAAAGTTTATTTTGGAAAAAAAAAACACAAATGTCTCTCATTACCGAGGTTGTAAGCAGTTAAAAAATGACATAGAGCTATAATTTTATTTTTATCAATTGAATATTTATTATAGACAAATATTATTCAAGAAATAATAATAGAATTTAAAATATTCTTAAAGAGAGATATCACTCAAAATAAAGTTTATTTGAGAAAAATTATATACAAAGAGATAAGAAAATGCATAAAAGTAATAAAAAATAATAAAATGTTAGCAAACTATTGAAAATAAAATATCTAAAATAAAAAATGTATAAAAAATAAAACATACAAAGTAAATAATTATAAATAAAATTATTAAAAACATTATATTAATTATTTTATTAATATTTACAAGACTAACACAATTTTCTCTATCAATAATTTTCATATTCAGTTGTCACCATTCATAACGTCATGAAATTAATATTCAACACTTTATCAAGAGACATTACTTCAATACCTAATCAATAACAATATCAAAAAAATAAAAAGATAACAATTAATAATTTAATAAATATATACACTAAATATAAAAGTATATCTCCATGATAAAGTATCTAACCTCAAAAACTATTAATAAAGTTCATATTCTATGCTCAAATTTCAAGAATATCATCATGTTGTAGTTGAAAATAACATAAACTTATAAAAAATAAATAATATAATTTTAAAAAACTAAAAAATGTTAATTTATAAATAAATAAAAATATATTTTGTCTCTTTGTAATAAAAATAAAACTTTCTTAAATTAAAAATTATAAAGTTGCTAACTTTTTTTTTATTGGTAATGGAGCACACGTTATGCATTGGAAAGCTAAATAATAAAAAACATTGATAGGAAAAGAAGAAACCAATACTACCTTGTAGTCATGTAAAGAGTATGGACCATGCATAGTTTTTGAGCTGTAAAGTTTGATATGTCATGTGAGATCAAAATAAAGAAGAAAAATTCCTAAATAGTAGCTATTAATCACTAGTTAGTATCTAAAATATTGATTATAATATCATTATGTTTACACCAAAAATATGTTTGTTTTGTACTTAAGATTGAATCGCAAAATTATTCCTTTGAACTTGCAACTTGACTAGATCACTCTCTCAATTATTTGGTAAGCAATACAATGGTTGTTTTAGATAAATTAATTAGCACAAAACAATTTAGGACTTATAATTAATGTAGGTTGCACATATCAATACCATCACTATCCTATCTACAAACTTTATATCCACATCTATTTTAAGTAGGGATAACAAAAGGAAACTAATACATTTCTATTTCAACTTAACTAATATTAGGTAAGTTTATTAATGTTATGTTTGGATTGAGATAGGGATGGAAAGGGAAAAAAAAAAATAACAGATAGAAGAGAAAAAGAAAATGTAAAATGAGATTGTTTAAATTAACATGGTAATGGTTTTAATAGGTTATTATTTATAGAACAATAGGGACACAGATGATTTACATTTATTTCTATTGAATACATAGAAATGGGAAAGAAGAAAAAAGAGGATACCCTTATTCTTGCCCCTCCAACCGTCCTTAATTGATTTTTTTATTTAAAGAAAAAGAATGCTTATTTTTTCTTTCATGGATTACATTGATGTCTTTTTTTAGCTCATTGTTACGTATTATCAACATTTATTAAAATGAAAAAAAAATATACAATAAATTACCTTTTTATTTTAAATATTGGTACGAATATTATTAATAGAAAAAATTTACATTTGTCCCGTCGAACTTAGCTTGTTTGAATATTTTAGAACAATGCAGTAAAAATGTTGGAATAGAATGTAACTATTTAATTTTACTTATAAATAAGACTTTGTAAATTAATTCATTAATAAACTAAAATTACATAATAAGAATAAAAAAATGAATTTTTAAATCAGTACAATTACATAATAAGAATGAAAAAAATTAATTTAAGCCAAAAAAAAAACAATTGAGTTATAATTTCTTACAATTTTCACAATTACTTTTTAAACAATTAGTGAGTTATAAGTATTTCATTAGTTTTAGATACTTAATTAGACAAATGTGGGAAATTTGATACAAGAACCCTGGTAATTTGGCTAAGATGCTTAATTAAACTAATGTTGGAAATTTGATACAAGAACTGAGGTAATTCGACAAAGAGTATAAACTGTTGAAATGAAATGAAATATTTTATTATTTAAGTTAAAAAATTTATAAATATAAAAATTAACTGTTTAAATTTTATTTTATAAAAGTTACTATTTTTTAAAAAATAATTTTTCTCTGTCTTGTTTTTAGATTTTTTTGTGTTAATCATTTATTCTTTTTTAAGATTTAAAGTTATCATAGGAACTAATATAAAATAAAAGATATTTCTCTAATTATAATTTCATTTAGAATAAGTTTTTCTTTGTTACTTTTTTTTGTTGGATTGTTTTCAAAAAAGGTGGTTTGCATCCTAGGTTGTGTGATTGTATATGTTGAGCAAGATGAATATTTGTTAGTCTAAATTCACAGTGGTATCTTCAACATGATAATTTGAGTTTTATTTTGGTAAGTTTCAGTTTCATGCATAAATCAAAGACAACTGGAGTTTTGTGGGAAAAGTTAGATTTTAATATAAATGAAATTATTACTATATTTTTTTTATAAATGATTCGCGAATAAATATTTAAGTTGGTAAATGATTATTGAAATTTTATCCTTTATTTGAACTGAATTTGGAAAATAAGTGAAATATTAGAGTTTGAAAGAAATTATGAGTACTGTGAGATTGTATTATAACAATTAAATTTAGGTGCGATATCTTCGTCTTAATAACTCATTATTTTGTTCAAGATTGTATGATTGGGCTTGGTATAGTTAATTTTGGTTATGTTTATACATATTTGGATGTCACATTTTATGCAGTTGATGTTGTCCAATTTGATCAAGTAAATGCAAGGAAGTTGATTTACTTAATTTTTTGTTTTCAATTGAAATTGTAATGCTGTGTAAGTTAAATATTTGTTGATATTAGTGATAGGTTGAGTTTTCATAAAAATAATCTGCTAGTTAAAATTTATTCGTCTAACTATCAATTATTGAGTTTTTAATTGAATTTTGTCTGATTAAAATTAACTTGTCCAATAACTAAATCTGTGATGAGTTTTAATTTAAATAACTTGTCTAATAAATTTAACTCGTCTAACTATCAAAGTTGTCAGACTTTCAATTAATTGAATTTCTTCCAATAAATATTTTGTTCATCTAATAACTTTATATAACTAAAATCTTTTACATAATATAATAAGTGATCAAATTAGTTCAAAACAAAAGTTTTTTTCTTCATTTTTTATGCCTTACAGAAATATTTGATTCCAAAAAAATAATAACTTGAATCAATTTGAACTTAATTAAAATATTTTAACTTTTAACTACTAATATATATATATAACATATTTCATTAATACTTATTCACTTTAACTAAACAACTTTTATCTCAATCATTTTCAAATTTTTAATATCTCATAGCTAACCATAATAATCTTACAACATAAGCATCTTCACTATATCTCTAAACATTAATTTCTATATTCAAATAATTAAAATATAATCTAAATAAAACATAATCCCTACACAAAAATTAATATATTATAATCATGTGATATTCACACTGCAATCATTTACCATAAGGTATATTAAAAAAATATTAACTTTCCTTACTTTGTTAAGACTTAATTATTAAGTCATAAATTCAAAACTTTTCTATCCTCGTAAAACACTTAAACTTGCATATAAAAAATTTCATCAACAATCTAAATATATCCTTATCCTCGTGAACCAATAAAAAATCATCTTTATTCCAAAAACAACACATGCAACATTAGGCATACAAACTTTTTCAAAAATTAACTTAAAAAATAACAAAGAGAAACTTACTCAAAAATAATTTATAAGCAAATAAAAATGTTATACTTCCCATCACAATATCTTTAAAATGAACTCTGATATAAGAAAACGAATCTTTAAAAATTTTAAAGAGCTAAAGAAAAAAATATTTTAAACAAATATTTGTTTTTTGTGAAATTAATTTAAACAGTTAACAATTTATATGGATAAACCTTTTAACTTAATAAGATATTTATGTTTCATCATAATGAAACAACTTCTACTCCTATACATTAACTAATGTAGCTAATCCTTACATTTTGGTCTCCATAATCACATTCTAATATGTTTCTCAATAAAAATATATTAAAATGGAGGTTAGAAATTAAAATTTTAAAAACCAAATTTTGACCCTAAAAAAGAAACAATACTATTTGTAAAAAATATTATTTGAATAAATATTAAAAATAATATTTCGTGTAGGTAATTTTTTTAATGGTACATTGGAAAAAAAATCGTAGTGGGTAGAAAAATGAAAAAAAATCAAATAAAAATGAGAAAATGGTAAAAAAAACTTAAAAATGTTTAATTTTAAAAAATATAAAAATATAACAATAAACAAACACAAAAATCAATAAAATAAAAACTACTAACCAGACTCATTCATTTAATTTTTCTCTCTTATTTTTATTATACAATGTAACACTCCAAAAATAATATGCATAAAGCTAACATGCTAACACTCTACTAATTATAATTATGATTCATCAACATATAGTAATCCTTTCAATTAAAGTATTTCAAAATTCTACCTTCAGAATTCTACTAACATACAATTACAAAATATCTCCAAATTATTTTCCAAATTTAGCTTATGCCTAAAAGCACCACTCATTCCAAATGATCATCCAATATCCATCTGCAACATTATCTGCTCTCGTGTCAAAAATACGATCATTGCAGACAGATATCAAAACACAAGTACAACAAAACAAAGGGTAAGCTAACCAAATTTTTAATAATACTGAGTATTTCAATTCAAACACAGAGATTAACATCACTCAAGTCTTTCATTCAGTTACATGCACCATCACAATACAAGACACTGACACACTACAAATTTGACTCTACTTCCAAAAGACTCGTGTATTGAATAAACCTCGAGATATGCACCTGTCATACATCTTTATGTTGTGAACCTACACAACCTCCATACAAATGAATCATTAATCATGTATGACAGGGTTAGTCCCTCTTAGACTTTGCTGACCAACTATGTTTCAAGCTGCAGTCACCCAGTTCAGACCTCCTTCGACTCTCACCACCTAGTAATAATCAATAATCGTCTATTTGATTCATACTATTAGTAGAGTTAGGATATCAATATAATTTAGGATTTTCTTTTATAATTTTTATTATGTATTTTAATTAAGTGGTTGAATAGGTCACATGGAAAAAGAAAACTACAAGAAGATGAATCATTCATATTCTCATGGTGGGAAATAATGGGACATTCAGTGGGAAATGAAAACTAGTCAGGATTAATATAGAATTTAAAAGGTCTTAGATATTTTGGCACGTCAAGATTAATAATCTAGAAAGGTCTCAGGCATTTTGGGCTATAAAAGGATGTATTCAGAAATGTAATGGGAGAGGAATTTTGGAATAGAATTGAATTTTTCTCTCTGAGAAAAATCATTGTGATGAGAGAAAGAGAGATGGAGAAAAAGAAAACAAAGAGCTAGTAGAAAAGAAAATTAGTGAAAAAGAAGAAAATAAAGAGAAGGAATTGAGAGAAAAAGAAAATAAAGAGAAAGAGTTGAGAGAAAAAGAAAATAAAGAGAAAGAGTTAAGAGAAAAAGAAATTAAGGAGAAGGAGTTGAGAGAAAAAGTGATCAAGAAAAAGGAAGGAAAAAAATAAATACATCTATTTCTTTTATGATTGTGCAAATGTTGTTGTTTCCTCCATTCAACAATGTGGGGAAGAGTTTTTAATGAGAAATGTTAATAACACACCATTTGGTATCTACCAATCAATCGTGTTTGTAAATATTCTTGTTTTGGAATGGGAAATTAACAAAAGGATGATCTTTGATCCTGGAATTATGTTTCTCGGAATTGAAATTAACAAAAGGATGATCTGTGATCCTGGAATTATGTTTCTCGGAATTATGTTTCTCTTGGAAGAAGTGTACTCATGACATTCAAGGATGAATGTCTTTGAAGAAGGAGAATGATATGATCTTTAGGGGATAAATATAATTTAGGATTTTCTTTTATAATTTTTATTATGTATTTTAATTAAGTGGTTAAATGGGTCACATGGAAAAAGAAAAACTACAAGAAGATGAATTATTCATATTCTTATGGTGGAAAATAATGATACATAATAAGGATTAATATAGAATCTAGAAGGTCTTAGATATTTTGGCATATATTTTGGCATGTCAGGATTAATAATCTAGAAAGGTCTCAGGTATTTTGGCCTATAAAAGGATGTATTCAGTGTGGCGATCAACCCCATGACTTATCACTCACCTTCTCATCTTTCTTGAGTGTGGAGTCAATATCCTTTCCCAAATTATCCTTACCCCATGACTTATCACTCACATTCTCATCTTTATTGAGTGTGGAGTCAATATCCTTTCCCAAATTATCCTTTTCCCAAACTGAATATCAAAAACGGTCCTGCCCCCCATATTTTCTCATCAGCATGTGACTCGAAAATTTTGTAGTCTTTCTTCCTTCTTTCATTTATCCCAAAACGAAAGGATTTGTCTCAAGTTCTTACTATCATTGCATAAAAGAGTAAAACAAGAACCTCACATTGGGGCAATCAAAGTCTCTCATTTAGTTAATTTCTTAATTTTCAATCTCATTTCTCTAGGGGCATTAAAAAAAAGAAAGAGAAAAAAAATAAAAAATAAATAAAAGTTTGTTAAAAACCTGCAAAGGACGGTCTAAGCAAAAGATAGGACATTCAAAAAACAAAAAGAAAAAAAGAAAAAAATGACATGTGTTGGAGGTCGTTGAACTTTGTTACAAGATTAATCTCTTTGAAAATCCAGCAATCAAGACTCCAGATGATATATGGTCATATTTCTTAATCTGGCTCTAAGTTCCGAACGGTTTTCTTGTTCTACAGCTCGATCCTCATGTGTTCTTCTTCTCCTTCTTCCTCTATTTACCAACTGTTTAGGGTTATTTCGTTTTCACAATTATGGAATTTCGAGATTTGCATTCCGCATTCGGTGGTTATTCGGATTTTTGAAATCAGAATGGTGGGAATTGTTTCGATTTGGTTTTGTTGTTGATGGATCCTTGGTCGGTTGTAATAGAACCTAGTCCAAGCATGGTTAACGATACAATCTATGTTGTTGTGGCAAAAAATGTGAAAGATAGAAAACTAAATCTTATATAGGTGATATAAAATTCTCGAGGAAGAAAAATTTGCATCCTTCACGTTCACGTGCCAACACCTGTGATTCCTTTGAGTAAGTTTGTAACGTGCTTGTGCACTTGCAATTGTTTGTTTGTGATTTTTGATAACTTCAACCTTTTTTCCTTTCTTATGTTTCAAAAGCTAAAGACGATTTTATCGTAACTTGAGTACAAATCTTAGACTTTTGATTGATTGTGCCTATGAACGTTATTATTCTTACTCGCTTGGTGTGAGTATATATTATGTTGTTGACCATTTTTTGTTCTTGAAATTACCAGTAGATTTGAACCAAAACTCATAATGGCCAAGAAGATAATGGTCCTTCTTTAGAAATTCTAATTATAATCAATAGTTTTTGTTTAAAGTTTAGTGTACAAAGAATACTTAAGAAACCATGATGTAGCTTACGATTTATTGTGTATGTTTTTATTGTTTCTTGAAATATATATTTCAAGGACCAGATTTAACTTGGTTTTTTTGGTTATTTTGATAGTAGGTGCTAAATTTCCTGCAAGTGAGTTGAGAGAGTAGGAAGTTCAAGATTATGATGAAAGGGAAAGGCAAAAAATTCATAAGACTATGGATTATTATATTTATATTTGTCAAAGAACGGGGTAATTTTCTAGTAAACATTAATTTTCAAAACTTTTTTTTTCTCTTTTGCTAATAATTTTCTGATATAGGTGCGGGCATGGAAACTACACATTGAAATGGATTGTGTAGAAAAAGGGATTGTAGAACTCATCCAAGTATGGCATACAAAAGCTTGTAATGGGAACAACATCTTATAAGTACCATTCTAGGTAAGTAGCCAGCTAAAAATCCCTCAGGAAGTTAATACACATTATTGTAACTAAATTATTTGATTGAATTAGTAGCTTTTTGTTAACCATGTTATGCTTTCACACTTTTGAATTACTATTTCTCAACATTCTTAGTTATGGAGCTTAGTCTTCACCTCTACTTATTTAATTTTATTCCCCTTTTGAAGCTTTGCTTCATAGAAAATTTTATAGCTCTTCTGAAATTTATATTTATATTTTTGTTGTTTTTAACGAGCTTCCACTTGCATGATATTGTAGGAGAATGATATCCCTCAGATCTAAGAAAGCTATATATGTATGTGAACAAGCTCCAACTTCTTGTCATATACAGTTTATGTGCAACGGGTACCTCATACACACAAGGTAAGTGGTGTTACGAATACTCAAATAGTGGTCTTAATTCCAAGGAATAGTAGTGTCACAAGAAGATAAGTGTAGTTTTAGAGAAAGCTTCACAGGAATTTAGTAGTTTCAAAAAGCTTGTGTTTTTATTTGCTGTACTATCCCAATAATATTATTTTATTATATTATTATATTTGGTACTAATACAAGTGTTATCATATATCACCACAAGTTGAGGATAAGGTAGTGAAGATGGAATTTGTACTTGCAGCTCTGAAAGAACAGATGAATTCCTTACTTGTCTATATTGCTACAAGATCGGATGTACCTGAACATGTTACTGCGATGGCACCTGGTTTGGTAAGTGCTTCAAATAATTCTACTATAGTATTAACATGTACATCTTGGTGCAGTATTTAATTTTCTTTGCTGTCAATATTTCAGGCATCAAATGTTGTAAGTGGTGCTCCATCCCCAAATCACATTGTAGGATCAAGTGGAGGCAGCAAGACAGATTAAATATATATGTTATTCTTTTTTTTGTATTTTGTAAGGGAAGTGGGTTTGACCAATTTAGTAAGTTGTAATAGTGTTTTGGAACATAATATCTTGTGAACTCTGTTAGAACATATACTATGTTATGTTGCACTATAAAATATTTTAATGTGATCTTTTGTTATTACAAAAGTTGTGTTATTTTAATTTTTTTTCTATTGGATATGTATGTAACATATATGATTATGAAATCTGATAAATTATTAAATATTATTAGATATATTACAACTAGATATATAATTATAAAATACTGTATAATTTTTTGTTGTTGGCAATAAAAATAATTATGACAATTCAATTGATATTATTTACATTGAAAAAATACGGCTTTATACAAGGCGTAATCTGCAATGTTTTGGACAAAAACGTCATTTTATATATTGTGATGCACAGATCTATGATGTTTCTCATAAACGTCACACATGTATAAAGTGTCATTTATAATCGACATTATATAAAACAAAATGTCATCACATACACGATTTTTTGTAGTGAGAAATAGAGAAAGAAAGAATGAGACAAAGAAAGAGAGAAAGAGATAAAAGAAAGAAAGAAAGAGAGAGAGAAAAGAAGAAAGAGAGAAAGAAAGAAAGCAAGAAAGAAGATAAAGAAAGAGAGAAAGAAAGAAATAAAGAAAGAGAGAGAGAAAGAAATAGAGAAAGAAAGAAAGTAAAAAAAAGATAAAGAAAGAAAAAGAGAAAGAGATAAAGAAAGAAAAAGAATAAAAAAGAAAGAAAGAAAAAAAAAAGAGACAAAGAAAGAAAGATAGAGAGAAAAGAAGAAAGAAAGAGAGAAAATACATGTTTATATTTGAATAAGGGTATTTTTAAAATTCAAAATTTTATTGAGGTGCGTGACAAGATTATGGGTGCAAGAAGAATACGTCCTATATTGTTTAAGGGTAGTATGATAAAATCAAATTATAACGATAAAATAAATACATATTATATCATGATACGATAAAATGAATTTATCATGATAAAATAAATATACCGATATAAAATTAATATACTGTGATAAAATGAATTTCTCGCGATAAAATAGATTTCTTGCGGTAAAATAAATTTCTCGCGATAAAATGGATTTATCACGATAAAACGAATATATCGCGATAAAATGAATATATCACAATAAAATAAATTTATCACGATAAAATAAATATATTATAATAAAATAAATTTATCGTAATAAAATGAATATGTCGTGATGAAATGAATATATCGCAATAAAATAAATTTATCACAATAAAATAAATTTATTACGATAAAATGAATATTAAGGGAAAGAAAAAAAAAGATAAGAAAGAAAGAAATAGAGAAAGAAAGAGAGAGAGATAAAGAAAAAAAGAGATAAAGAATGAATGAAAGAAAGAATGGAATAAAGAGAGAAAGAAAGGATGAATGAATGAATAAAAGAAAAGAGAAAGAAAGAAAGAAATAGAGAGAGAGAAGAAAAAGAGAAGGAAAGAAGGAAAGAGATAGAAAAAGAAAGAAAGAAAAAAAGAAAAAAATAAATAGAGAGAAAGAAAGAGAAAGAAAGAGAAAGAAAAAAAGAAAAAGAGAGAAAGAAAAAAAAAAAAAAAAACATTTTTTTAAAATAAACCAACCTAAACGTAAAATGTTATTTATAAAAACAAGTTTAGTCTCGTATTTCCATCCATATAAAAAGCATATAGTTTCAATTTTATTCTTCTTATTTATTTCATCTGCATTCAACTTAGCAAACAAATTATCGGTGGTGCTAAACAAACAGGCGTAGAGAATTTTTGAAGGAATATAAAACTCCTACAGGATAAAAAAGATAAATTGCCCAACAAAAAATGGAGAATTTTTGTTCTATTCATTTAAGCCACTGAAATGAGTATTCAAAGAAAGGAGTCACTGAAATGAGTATTGTGAAAGGTTTACCTGGAAGTTACTCCAATAAAGGCCTTCCCCCAATCTCGAGAATGTGATGATGCAAAACAACAAGTTCATTCACATTTAATTTTACAATAATACATTGACCAACTATCTACATAGCAATGCTGTGATATATTCACTCTTCACAATAACATTATATGCTGGGGAACTCCTCCCATATAACCAAATTAAAACGAAAAAATACTATCAGTTTTATCAGATTACAGCATTTCAAATATCATTATTGGTCCAAAATATTACTAACAGAGAAGTTCCCTTTCTTTGATTATCTGTCCTGCAAAATTGCCAAGCATGCAATATATGCACGCAAAGAATGAAATACTTACTGCTATGATACATTATTATATCTTTATGCTGCAGCAGATCGCTTGTCCTCGTAATCATCAAGATTAAGGGCTTGTAGCAACTTAGGCCAAGATTCTGGGATTCCCCCTGGCAGGTTAAACTCCAATAATTTTCCTCTGCTACGGTAAAATTCCTCCACAGGCTGAGTCTGCAATCAGGACAGTCTTTAAATTTATGGAAAGGGAAGCCAATAATCATTCACAACAATGTAACTATAAGTAACAGGGAATTGGAAACATCAACTTCAACACATTTGCCCAGATATTTTATAAACATCTCACTATAAAGATAAATATACAACAAACAAGAAGTCACTCAAGCAGCCATTCTTCTTGAAGTCCACACATAATAATAATAATAATATAAGGTGCACAATACCATTTCACGGTATATTCGAAGCCTTTCTTTGACTACTGGTTCAGTATCATCTGATCGTGTAATGAGCTTAGAAATGCAATTCGCAGGAGGAAGAAGTGGAGCCATAACAATTCCCGGGTTCCCATTCTCAGCCTTAATGTCAATGGAAGCAACATTAAAATTACCCCCACACTGATTGCAAATTCTCCTACCAAGGCATTTCTCAAGCAGAACATCTTCTCGGAGCTTCAGATTGATTACCAAGTCGATGTCAGTTACCCCTTCCAATATTTCCTGCACCGAAAAAACATGAACTAAAATTTGAGTATTCTATAATTTAAAGTTTTATACTGCTTCTATGAACAGGAAGCACACAACAGAACTGTTGCGACTTAAACACATAAGCTGGTTGAAGAGCCAGATGCCGAGAAAATTAAAGCTGCATGTATGAGGGGGAAGAAGAAGCTGATTAGGTGGGAAAATAAAACAATAAAAAAAAGAAAGTAGATAAGGTAAATTGCCTTATGAAATCATCAGGTTTGTCCATACAAAGAAAAAAATTCTTCACTTACTTTTCATTTAAAATTACATTTTCAGATATCAAAACCGACTATCAATATTAATGTTCCTTGTATTCATGCAAAGGTTTAGTAAACAAAATAAGGGTTAGTACCTATAATGAAATACACTTTACCAAAGTGAAGAAACTCACTGCTTGCTTTATTGTTCGAGGAAAACCATCAAGAATAAATCCCAATTCGCCTTTAGCTTCCCCAGCATCAAGTCTCTTTGACAATAAACTTATAATAATTTCATCTGACACCAATTGACCTTGTTTTACAATTTCTGATAGCTGTAAGAAACCAAAAATTACAAATAAGAATGTAGAAGAGATGATCCGACGGACATAAAAAACATTCTAACCCAACAAAGAGACAACAATTAGGCTACTATATATGAAATTGAAATACCATAACTATGTATTAATCGAAGCTCATTTATTTTCCGTCAACTGATCTTTAATCCAATACCTTCTTTTAAAACTAAAAAATCCAATACCTAAAGCACTTAAAAATGGAAAAATGAAAATGAAAATCGAGACATCATTTCACTTATTTGGTTCAATAAAAACTACAAAAATCAATGCTCCAAAATTATTGGTGGACAGGTAGATTTTCCTTATTACGAATAAATAAATTACGCACGCAATTAATGTTACAAGCTTACGCTCTGCTGTTAATAAATACGATAATGTTTATAACTAAATAAGAATAAGGAGTTAACAGCAAACAGACGACAAGACCACTCCGTAAATTGTCAGTCTTGCAACAAAAAGTACAGATATAATGAAAGAGCAAAGATAAAATCAATGCAAAAAGAGGGGAACGCCAAACTTTTTGGGATGCATCAGAAGCATGCATCTCCAACCACAGGTTTAAATTAGAATAAGACAAGCAACGTCAATGACACTCCCCTCTATTAACCAGTTTTCACAAAGCAAAATAACTATCCCGTGAGTGACAGTATTCCAATTTCCAGCGAAATGAAAAACCTAAGAATGATAACTATTACCATGTCCAAGTTTCCATCACGCGACACTGTATTGTGAAGACATATCTACTCAGTTACACAGACTTGGATGCCACAACCGACCTTGAGCCATGGGGCTCTGCCAATACAGACAACACAGACTACGTTCCCTCAATATTTTAAAAACTTATTACTTCAGTTTTGTTTTATTTTATATTTTTTTAAAGAACCCCCTCTTCTTCCCACATCTACATAGGACAATCTAGTTAAGCATAATTTAACTTTATAACTCCCATGCATGGAACTTGAGTCCAAAAAGTCTGTTTGCAAAATGACAAAATACTAACAAAGCAAGCAGTTCTTAAGCAAAGTGGGACAACAATATTAATGAAGCTGTCCAACTACCACAAACAAGATCAAAACCTGCAAGTTCAATAAAGATTTAACTTCTAGGTGAAATTCTTAATTTGTTGTAATTCTTAATTTGTAAGAAATCATTATTAATATGACTTTTAGGTTAGTTGACTTTAAGATAATCATCATAACATAATAGTTCATGTGTATGAGACTGAATAACAATTGTTTAATATTTTTTTAAATAATTACCATGCTTCATTTTCTTTAATCTCCGCGCCGTACAAAGAATTTTTCAAGAACCTTGACGAAATCTTCGTTAAAAAGATCAAGAAGCTGAAAAATAACCTAGCTAATTCAAGAAACGAGGAGGAGGAAGAGGAAAACCTGGGAAGAGAGGGGGCCAGAGGAGGCGAGTTCGTCGCGAACGAGATCGCCGGTGGCGATGTGCGGAACGGCAAGGAGGTTGGAGAGGCGACTGGCGTAGGTGCCTTTGCCGACGCCGGGACAGCCGAGGAACACCCACTGCACGCACCTCTTGCTCAGGTTGTCAGTCCGCGGACCGCGGCGGAAGGAGGCGGCCGCTTGCGGCGGCGCGTTGACTTGCGAGGAGGAGAGGGTTCGCGTGAGCAGAGAGGAGGCGCGCTTGGCGAGGCGGAGGCGGGTTATGGCCGCCATGGAATTTGCAGAAGCGAAGGAATTACGAACGACACGGTGAGTGATTGATGATGAATTGATTAATCTGTTAACTAATTCTTCGCTTTTCTTGATTATTTATACCATATTTGCTTCTAAGTTTTTTTTCTAATGTCTTACATTTTCTACTTAGGACATATAAAAATAAAAATAAATAAAGCACGTGCATAATTTATAAATGTTGAAGGCGAACCGTGCATATAATATTCCATACGTGGAACACTGACTTACACGTTACGCCTTTGGTCGGAAGATTGAAGATTGTTGTGGGAGAAAAAAAAATTTATTTGTATACTTGACTATTTATTTTAATCTATAGACTAATTAATATAACAGAAATATTACATCTGCTTAAGAGTACATGATTTTTACTTAATTTCAAACTTGATTATAAGAATTTTGAGATGTAATACAAGATCAATAATATAATAATTGAAACCAAAAAATAAGATAATCCATTTACAAGTAAATGTTTCAAGAATTAAAAAATAGTTTTGAAAAACAAAAGTTATAAAACCGTTTAAGAATTAAAGAATTGTTAAAAAAAACAAAAATTAGAAAACATCTTCACGTGTCTTGGCGGTCTCCCTCGTCAACTAGGTGTTTCGAGAAAATACACACCTAAAGAACGTTAAGGGTGGGAAAATTGGAAATGTTAGTACTTGTTTAGGTAGTTGCAAAATTTTAAGTTTTTTATTTTTATTTGTAAATTTAAAAAATAAAACACGTTTAATTAAATTGGATCAGAAATGGATTTTAGATTATTTTCAAAATAATCGAGATTTTGTTTTTTAAATTAAAGAAAAAACACGGATGATATACTTGATAATCTTGATAATGATATTTTCTATTATTTGTATACTTCTTAATGTTATTATCTTCGTGTATCCTTGTATAGTGTCTGATCTATCTTTTTTCTTTTTCAATGCCATCACCTTGTGTAAATATATTTAGACATTACTTTTCACATGATAGAATTTTTTAAACTTAATTATTTTAAAACTAAAAAAAAAGAAGATTTTTTTTTTAAATTACGTAAACAAATTTGAAAAAACAGATTTTAAACTAAAAGTTAGAAAAATCATATTTTAAAACTAAAAATTAGAAAAATCATATTTTCTAAAAGTTCTAAATCTTAAATTTAACCATTATCTCAAGAAGAATGAAGGGAAAACCACGTTGAAAACATGTATTTTACATATTTATTCTTAATTTCTTTCAACTTATCACTAAAAACTTGTGAATGGACTCTGAAGATTCTACTATGTTGAAGAAAAATAAAATCTGGTTATTGTATCTGTGTGAACATGATAAACAGTGTTACTTCCATGCAATGCATATTCTTCTATAATTTAAGATATATTGTACGTTAATAATTATATAGCTCAAAATATCAGCAAAATTTTATTGTGTAACACCATAATCCATTACTGCATAATCAATTAATTTTACTAAAACCAAAAATATATATATTTAGTAGGAATTTAAACACAATTATAATATTTTTTTTTTCATAAAAAGTTACTTTAGATTATTATTTCTCAAAAAAAAAAAGCAATTTTGATTTTAATTAAGATTTTATAAAATAAAAAAAAATGAATTCAAAATCATGACAATTTTAATAAATTATTTTGTTGATTAAATTATAGTTTTTGTGCTGAATATTTATATGTATAAATATTAATTTGTAATAGATATTCTCGATGTTAAATTTAAACATTTTTTATTGTTAATGTTTTTTTTGTTATTTTAGAATATTTTTTTATAGTAAATCTACATAAAACTATCACCTTTATTATAAACTGAAATGAGGATATGTATAAAACATAATATATTTTAAAATACAATCTAAATATAATAAAATCTACATAAATACTAATTAATACAAAAGGGAATTTAAGATATATTTATATTGTATTTTAAATATTGATCTTTCATATATATATATATATATATATATATATATATATATATATATATATATAAACATTTTAATTAAAAATACAAATAGTTTAATCTCATCGAATATAAATATGAGAAAACAATATAAACTAAACATATGTATAAAAGAATATTCAATCAATAAAATACTATTTGACATAGGACCATAATTTATATTGACAAGTGAATTAGAATGATGAATTAAGATAAATTTATTATAACTCAAGTTATTATATAGATTATTATGTATAAATAATTTATTATTAACTTTTTATCACTTGATTTTTTTGTAGTTTATGTGACTTAGACTGTTAGTAAATTAAAGGAATCTTTATTATCATAATGGTGTATTTACTTAACATACATGTGATATATTATTCTAAATTTTTAATCTCAAATTCATATAATTCTTATTATTTTTAACAACTATTTTCACACAATATAAATCATTTAAATAAAATTAGAAATCAATTAAATATACAAATTGATATTGTTTTATATTTATATTTGACATTCAAATTTAATTCGTTAAAGAACAAAAAAAAAAATATACTTTGAGCAAAAATTTCTTAGATTGAGTGGTTTTTTTTTTTCTTTTTGAGTAAAAAGCTAGCCGAGAACCATAATTAATCCTAAACTCTATTTTTACTTCAGTTAAAAATTTTTGGTTTTAGCGAAAATATATAAAAAACCAAAAGTTGATTTTCAAATTGATTTTCGCTTGACCAAAATATATTCACTTGAGCTAGAATAAGGCTAAGAACAAATATTGAGTTTTTATTCTAATTTCGTTTAAGTAAAAAATATCAAAAAATTAACTTCATGCGATAAAAATAATTTTTTTAAACAAGTTTTACTTAAACCATTTTAAACAAATCAATTTTCAAACAAATTTAAAATGAACAATCAATAATCATAATACTCAAATATCATCATTCAATCATTTCAATTTAACGTTGGTTATTCAAACTCTATATATTTTTATTTACATTAAACTCATAAACTAATATATGAAAAATTATAAAAAATTATCATTATCAGATTAAATCGTATTCGAAACTCAATTTAAGAAACTATATACTTTAAATAATTTAGTTCCTATATTAACATTTAAAAAAAAAACATCATATCCGAAACATTTTAAAATAATTTATTCGACTAAATCATATTCGAAACTCAATTTAAGAAACTATATATTTTAAATAATTTAGTTCCTATATTAACATTTCAAAAAAAAAAACATCATATCCAAAACATTTTAAAATAATTTTTTATAAATCAGAAACTCGAAAATAATATTTTTACTCAAATTCAAACATTTAGATTATTACCAAACAATCTGTATAAAAATTAACATATCGTGACAATATTTCATTCATATATAAATCATTTATAATAAAATGTTATAAAAAATATAAATAACTTTTTTTTACTTGTAGTTTCTTAATATATATATATATATATATATATATATATATATATATATATATATATATATATATATATTTATTGTAATTTGTAACGAATAAACTTTTGCTTTTTAGTAATGTGACCTAGATAATAAAAGATAGGTTGAGAATGTTATTCTTCAAACAAATCCTTTCTTTTTATTTTATTTATTTGTTTTTTATTGGTCATTTTCTACCATTTTTAATTAATAACTTTTTTTAACCTTTTTTATGTTCTTTGAGTTGGATATGACAATATTATTAAGCTGGCCGAAATGAGAGGTTGATCTCATTATTAAATGCATCCAATCTTTTAAAGTTTTGTGAATTCTTAAAATTGAATTTAAAATCTTATAATTTTAGGAATCCTTTAAAATCTGAATTACAAAATCCTAATCATAAAAGTCTTTTAAGAAAAATTAAAAAGTAGTTACATTCTAACACAATCATTTAAAATCTAGTAGAGTTCTGTATGTCAGACAATCTTTTAAATTTTTAATTAAATACACCCTAAAAATAAGTTGAATGACGAAGTTTAAATAAAAAGGAAAATAATAAAAATATAAATGGATAACTCCTGCTATTATTATTATTTTTTCATCCATTTCTTCCCTTTTCAATTTTTTTCACAAAGTTTCTATTCATATCTAGTCCAAAAGCAAACCAAAATTAAATTTGCCATTTTTAACAAGGGACTAAATTAGTTAATAACATAAAGCCTTGGATAAATAAAAATTCAGCTTTTACAAGGAAAAACACTCCTTCAGTCCTTCACTCCTTCACTCACTACCAGGGTCAAAACCCGCGTTTCGTCTCGTTTCGTTTCCCGCCCAATGGCAGACAACAAAAAACGCCGGCGAAAGGATCCAATCGGCGACGAACTCCCCTTCAAGGACAAGCTGAAATCCGACACATTGATCCTCGAAACCCTAAAAGAGTTCTCCACCGCATCCTCTTCCTCCTCAGTCCCCCAAACCCTAACGCTCCAGGACCTGACGCTCCCGTTCCGGTGCCGCGAGGTGGCGGACCTGTCCCTCTCCTCGGTGCAGTCCAACATCGAGTCCCTCATCCTCAAGATCTCGCACTCCATCATCTCCGGCCAGGGCTTCTCCTTTGACGTGCCGTCGCGCTCCGCCGCCAACCAGCTCTACGTGGCGGAGCTGGACCGCATCGTGCTGAAGGACAAGTCCTCCCAACGCCCCTTCGCCAACATCTCCACCGTGCGCAAGTCTGCCATCACCGCCCGCATCCTCCAGCTCATCCACCAGCTCTGCCTCAAAGGCATCCACGTCACCAAGCGTGACCTCTTCTACACCGATGTCAAACTCTTTCAAGACCAGGTATCATCTATCTCTATTCATAGCATCCCACTTTTCTTCCAATCGATAAATTGTTTCATTTGTAAAAGCTATTTTGTAAAATTTCTTATCTAAAGGGTGATTTTTAATTCATGTATAAACTGATTTTAATTTGTGAAAAATCTTATTTCATTTTCCGTCTTTTTTTCTCTCTCTCTCCTAAAGTTTCTTATAGATAAATCCTAATTCTTTTAGGTTAGTTAACAATTTGCTTAACTCTGTCAAGTCTAACAACTGACTGTGTGGATCAACTGCTACTAGCCTGTTTCAATTTAACTGGTGGTATAAAATGTTATTAGACACAAGTGTTAAACATTCAAAGAGAGAATTTTGCTGCATATAGTGGTCTCTGTCATTAGTAGATTGCCATCCACAGGGGTATCTGCAGTCTCTACATAAAGAAGTTGTTTTTGAATAGTTGCTTGATAATCTGTCTTCATGACTAGAATGCTAGTTAGAAAGATTACGAAGTAATTGTATAATAACAGAGTTAGAGTGTTAGACTATATGACAAGTTTGGGTATTTAGAAAATGCAGGGATGAAAAGTGGAACCTTTTTAAAATCAAGGACAAAAAACAACAACTGGCAATTTAATAGAAGCAAAAATATCATTAACTCACAAATAAATAATCATTTAGCATTTTGCTAATGATATTCTTTTTTAAAAAAAAAAAAAATAAGCAATTCTACAATTTTTTGTTAATCAGATCCAATCCGATGCTGTTCTGGATGATGTTTCGTGCATGCTGGGATGCACTAGGTCCAGCCTCAATGTTGTAGCTGCAGAGAAAGGGGTGGTGGTTGGGAGGTTGATTTTCAGTGACAATGGGGATATGATTGATTGCACTAAAATGGGGATGGGAGGGAAGGCAATTCCACCAAATATTGATCGAGTTGGGGATATGCAGAGCGATGCTTTGTTCATTCTGTTGGTGGAGAAGGATGCTGCTTATATGAGGTTGGCTGAGGATAGGTTCTACAACCGCTTTCCTTGTATAATTGTAACTGCAAAGGGCCAGCCAGATGTTTCCACTAGGCTGTTCTTGAGGAAGATGAAGACAGAGTTGAAGCTGCCGGTGCTGGCTCTGGTTGACAGTGATCCTTACGGGTTGAAGATTCTTTCGGTTTATGGGTGTGGGTCAAAGAACATGTCCTATGATAGTGCCAACTTGACTACCCCTGATATCAAGTGGCTTGGGGTTAGGCCTAGTGATTTGGACAAGTACAAGATACCTGAGCAATGTAGGTTGCCAATGACGGAGCAGGATATTAAGACTGGGAAGGACTTGTTGGAGGAGGATTTTGTCAAGAAGAATCCAGGTTGGGTCGAGGAATTGACTTTGATGGTCAAAACTAAGCAGAAGGCTGAAATACAGGCTTTGAGTACCTTCGGTTTTCAATATCTTTCCGAAGTTTATTTGCCCTTGAAGTTGCAGCAGAAGGACTGGCTGTGACCTGTGGGCAATGTAATATCTAAGAATTAGAATGGTGGTTATGCTATGCCGCTACTTGTCCCAACTGCTTAGTCATGTTCACCCAATTTGTACTGGAACTTGGATGAGTTTTGAAGTATCCTTCATTGAAAAGTTGTTTAAACATTATGTGGACAGTCTATGTTTTTTCAGACTGCGTTTATAATTTTATCTTACTGTTTTCTTTTTGTTCTTGCATCAGTAAACAGGGAACCGGATTTATTGAATTATAAAACTCAAGTACTTTTGAAATGCTTGAGTTTTGCTCGAGCTAGCTTCAAATTTGATCTGGAAACATTATAAGCCTCTTGCAATTTGCCCCGACCAGTACAAGGTTGTTTGCCCTTGAAATTGCGGCTGAAAGTTTGGTCGCGACTTCTGAGTAATGTAGTAATGTCTGAGGATTGAAATGGTAGTTTTGCCTCTACTTGTCCCGACAGCTAGGTCATGCTGTAGCATCTCCACCCAATTTATAGTTGGAAAATGGATATATTTTAAGTATCCTAAATTGTTCGAAAGTAAATTTATGGTCTATATTTTTCCTGATTGAGTTTATAATTTTCTGTTCTATTGTTTTCTTGTTCTTCCATCAGGAAACGGGTTACCGAGTTTATGAAATTATAAAACTTGTGTGCTTTAGAATTGCTTGAGTTTCCCTTGATCTTGCTCCTAATTCAGAACTGAATGGATTGTGTATGGTTAGCGATAGTGCTCTTTGGAAAAAAAAACACTAAATGCTACCTGATTTTGGTTTGGTATCAAAGAGATACAATTTGAAAGAAAATTTCTGTCATGGTGATTGGAGGGTCCTTTCAGCTAATGTTTTAATCTTTGAATTCTTTCATATGTCTTGCTTTGTTAATAAATTGTTCTCATAGAAAGAAGTTCTTTTCAGTGTAATGTTAAATTTGCATGTTCCACAGACTCTTATACTACTTACCTGTAATTAAGGAAATTTGATCAGTAATTTGATATTCAACGTTTGGAAGGGAGAATTGGGATTCCCTTCCTGCATCCACCTGATCTGGACTTACGCAACCAACTACTTTCCTCTTAGCAAGCACTTCCACGAGTTTAGGACTGTTGATTTCTTTCAAAATTATCTGTGTTTACCATAATTAACTAACTTTTGGATTTTCTTTGATTCAGCTTAGTCAATAAATTTTCAATTATATATTAGCGGTTGTTAGTCATGAGTAGTTTCATCAAGGATCAATTAAGCTTTTAGGAATAACTTGTAATGAGTGGTTATTCAGTTTTAGATTCAGTATTATTTTTAAAATCTTATTTTAATGTACTATGCCTATTAAGTCAACTAAATTTTTTTTAAACAAATAACAAAGTAAAAGTATTTTTCCTCCTAATTATTTTCGGTTTCGTATGTGTTATCATTGACATCTAGAGTGAGGTTAAGAGATCTTAGTTTCCATACTACCTTGCTTCCCATGGCTTTTTGACGCTTTTTTGAAGCCAATACTTTCTCCTTTTATGGTCATTATTTGGACTATGCTAATGGAGAATTCGTAAGGTATAAGGAGTATTAGCTGCAGAAAAAAAAAAAATTGAACTTGAAATTGATATAATAGTGACATACACAAAAATTGGAGTAGCAGGCAATGGTGGTTCTATTTTGGAAATCATTTTTGATGAAAGAAACTTCCAAAGACATTTGAGACTCGATAAGGACAAGTAAGAGTGAAGAGATTATTTTTAAGCATAATAATTTTAAGCTTTACACGCTAAGTTTGAAACAACTCTGAATAGAGTTGGAGCATCAATTTCAGATTATTTTTCTCATGTGAGAAGAACTAACTAAGGACGAACCCATGATCTAGTAAGTGGAGGCCAATATATAGAGATTAAAAACCAAAATCTTTTAAATATATAAATTTTATAACTCATACAAAAATATTTTTGTATTTCTAAAAATAATAAATGTAACTCCTCATAGCAACTATATCGCATAGAAATTATATAATAGACTTAAATATAAATATTCATATATTTATCATATATTTAAAAATATCTTTTTCCACAAGATTTAATAAAAATATATTCTTATAATCACAAAATAAAATAAAAAGTTGAACTTCTCCTATAGCGAACCTGCAAAATCTTTTGCTCACTTGAATACATCATCATCTCATGTTTAAAACAAAACAAACACTACACAACAATAAGGATTAGTTAGAAAGTTAAAAAAAAAAGATATATTTTCATAAATTAAATTTCTATCACAGCTAAACTAACACTGGACTATCTATTTTTAGAGAGTTGTGCATTGAGTTAGACTCAATTACTCAACTATAGTTTCCATATGCACAGGTTAATTCATATGTCCTATTCCGGTCAACTCATATTTCAAACCTTGACATGACCATATGAACCTCATCTGACTCTCATCTCATGCTAATCTTTATCTATGTGAATCTTTGTCTATATGAATCCAATGTACCAATAGAGTTAGGATACATCCTTAGATCAAATCCTCAAACAATACACATCCTAACAATCTCAACATAGTATCTCTATGTCTCAATCACCATTCCATATTATTCATAGACATTAATACTACATCATACAATACCTAAACATTCATTCTATTTAATTCAAATTCATCTAATTCATACTTAAAAAAAGATATAATTACATGTATATATATTAAAACATTCAAACTAGTTTCTTTTATCTAAGGTTTAAAAGAAAACATGCAATTAGCTTCCCTTACCAAATATCATCCTTTTAATAAAATTCTATTTCAAACTAACATAAAAACACATACACTTGGCTTCCTTTATCGGTATAAAGTAGAGATAGACATCGAAAGTAGTTTCAAAAAAATCTAAAATAACGGATAATCTAATTTTGTTTAAGAATTTGGTCGAATACTCTTGCAGTCACGCTAGAATTTTAAGAAGAGTTGATAGTTTTTATAAAAATAAGACAAAATATCTTGTTAAGATAAAATTGATGGTTGTTATTATAAAGATAAAAACTGAATAATTGATTTTCCTATTTTTTAAACTTTTTTGTTAAAAAAATATTCATTGCTATATTATTTATCTCTAAAGCTAAATCTTAAATTTGTTTTTATTGTCGATTTATTTTCTAAAATATTATAATAAATACTATAAAAATATACTTTATTCTTGAATTTATGAATCTATTAGTAGGTATTATTATTATTATATATTACGATTTTTTTATTAAATATACTATAAAATAAACTAAATTTAAATAAATTATACTATTTACTACAATATAGGAAAATAGCAGCAAACAAACATTTTTAGTTCATTGAAAGGCAACGAGAGATCATACTACCAGAATCAATAAAAAGAGAGAACTTTATTTTTAAACTTGCTAATTAACACTAAACTAAGGTTGCTTCCGTTTCAGAATTTTTAGATTTTGAAATGTGTTTTTGAAAAGAATGAAGTTTGGACGGATGGAGGTAGAGAGAGGACAAATAAATAAGAAAAATAAAAGACTTAGATACGGGTAAAAGAATGAAAAAAAGAAAAAAAAAATTTTAAAAATAATCAATAAAAACAATTTATTAAGAAATTACATGATAATTTATATAAAATTTGAAACATTGATTGTATTTTTTAATTATCGTTTTAACACTGACCCTAAAATAAAATATAAAGATAGAAACACAGAAAAAGGGTTAAAAATTTGAAACCCTCCAATAAAAACTTTTAAAAATAAAAACAACTTATATTATCTTGTTGTGTTGAAACTAATCCATTGGAACTGGTGGATTTGGCCATCTTTAAATACAAGAAAAGGAGTTAAGTTAACCAAGCGTGCATTTGAGGGGTAGATCGGGAATTAGACCTCTTCGTATGTTCTGGAACCTACAACACCCCTCCGAACCCTAACCAAACCAACCCAAACCTCTTTCCCCCTCTCAACATCACCCTCCTTCGCACGACACAGATCCTTCGTTCGTTCATATCTTTCCCTAATTCTATTATTCTCGATTTTCGTCGAAGCAATCAATATTATTTAACACATAGATTTCTTCTTTATTTTTGATGCCGATAAAATATGCCGCCGAAGCAGCAATCCAAAGCTGATATAGCGAAGAAGCAGAAGATTGTAGAGGACAAGACCTTCGGTCTTAAGAACAAAAACAAGAGCAAAAATGTTCAGAAGTATGTCCAAAACCTTAAGCAATCAGTGCAGCCCAGGGTCGATCCCGCCAAAGTCGATGCCAAGGTACAAATATATATGTATCTCTGTTTTTTTTTTTTTTTTAATTTTAAGTTT
>Ga0209700_101576_pt1 | contig 47434 bp, 14 predicted proteins | sample SiratroredBW_FD_187528 | JGI IMG/M metagenome (GOLD analysis project Ga0209700, IMG submission 187528) | Root nodule microbial communities of legume samples collected from California, USA - Siratro red BW (SPAdes) (version 2) | ecosystem: Host-associated > Plants > Roots > Nodule | place: USA...
CCCCAATTTAAAAAAAATATAGTTCCCTTACCTTCACGTTTTATTTTTCCTTCCCAACATCCAAACCTACTTCAAAATTGGGGAACTCTAAAATGTTCATAAAAATGAACAAGCGTTAGAGGCAGGACCTTATGATCCAAGTATTGATCTCTCCCTTCACTAAAATGACCTTTGGTAAATTATGACCTTGGTGATAAACCTTAACTACTGTCCCAGGAATGTGTAGTTTTCCAAAGTGGCAAAGCCTTATAGGCTTTTACAGCCTAGAGCACAGACAATCTTCCAGAGAGAAAGTGAGGTTTGAATAACGCTGCTCCACTAATATAAAATATCATTATTAACTGCAAAAGGTATACCTTATGCCTGTTGTACAGTGCTCTGCGCCTCTCTTTTGCCCTGCAAATTCCACGTTTGATCCCGTGGTTGTCCATGTAACCACTGGGCCAAAGTTGTGCAAGCTGAAGAAGACAAGAAAATTTGAAGTTAAGAAAATATATTTGTTCCTAGAAAGCAAACAGATTAACTTCACACAAGTCACCACAAAAACTAAACACGTATTAACTATTAATTGGAACTAATGCCCCTGAAAGCCGAGAGTTGTTTGTTGGGAAAAAGTGGTAGTCAAGAAAAGTTCCCTGAATGTATACTTCGTAATGCTGATAAATTCTCAAAACAAAACTGCAAACATTTTATTCATGTACGAACATAAAAACAAACTTGATTTGACTTTTTGGTCCTCACAATAAAAAATACAATGCAAGCAACCCAGTAGCTCTGAAAAAACAATATTAAGAGTAAGATCTAGAAAATTTGAACCACCTCAGCATACAACTTTCTGATCTGTGGACCTGCATTTTCATCCAACCCCTACAGAAATCAGAAGCAAGGTTCAATAAGAAAGCTTTATCACAACCAAGAATTTCAAGATAAATATCTATAGATCAAATCTATACATCGACAAAAAGATCGTATAGATCACAAATCTTGTCCTCCAATGCAGCATCCATGGCAAACTTTCTTTTAGTTATTGCTTTTCCATCAGGACCAAATTCTTGAAAATCACCAGATGCTTCACCTTTTTGCTGCTGCAGAAGTGCCCAAAAAAACCATGTGTTCAAAATTAAATTATCAACTATCAGTTGAGCAAATATATAGTTGAATCTCAATACAGTGCAAACATAAAACGATATAAGAAAACACCAATTTGAGTATCCTAACTAAAACCGATCAAATTCCTTTCCAACTATCCACTAAGAAGAGCAACCAGAAAAAGGATGACAGGATACATAATATGAATTGTGATGAGGGGACATAAACATTAATAATGAACCAAAAAGGCTACAATGATGAAGAACATGCAAAACATACATCAAAGAACATATCACATGATGCTGACAGATACAACAATTTAAAGAATCTCAAACTACATATTCTAGACAATGTGAATTCATCAGAATTTAACATGACGTGAAAATACAATGCGTGCAAGCCAGTTTACCGATATATGATAAAAGAAGTAGAAGCAAGTGAAACTACACTAAACCTTGGATTCAAGAGCTGGTGGCTGCATCTTAATCATATCAACAACTTCTTTCTTTATTTGTTGAAACCTATTATCCTCCTCCTGCTTTGCGGACAGGCCCATACTGATCATTATTTTTAAGTTTCTCTGCAGAAGAAAAACACTGAATGAGAAGATAGGTACTTTCAGGAATTTAGAGAACCTAAATATACCTAAACCACACTGAATAAAAACAACAAATATCAGTTATGAAAATAATCAAGATACTATGAGATTAAAAAACAAACGATAAATTAGAGGTGAAATTTTTAGTACTCGTGAAGACAGTTCCAATTGAAATAAAAGTTGACAGTATTATCACTTGTTAAGAGATAATGTTACCATAGATTCATAGTCACATCACATTAAGGCACTCAAACAAAAGCAAAATGGGAAAGGAAAATTTAAGCATTTTTCTCAGAAAATCACCAAAATTAATGTACAATCCTAACTAAACATGCAAATGGTTAGGTCAAGAATGCACACAAACCATATTTTTAATATTCTTAAATGATATCCTAATAATTAAATTAACTCAAAAAATGTACAAAAGCGTATAAACAGTAGACTGGGAACTTGAGAAACAAGCATACTCAAAGTCGCTACTCCACTAGCTTTTCAGTTTCAACTATATATGTCAGCTAAAAGAAGTGGAGGGGAGATTAAAGTTCGAAACTGAAACAACTAACGTTAAAGAGTTGTCTGCTTATATTTATCAGGCTGCAATACCTTTAATGTTCTTAGCTGAATCAGATGCCCAAGAATACTCATAAGACGGTTAATTAACTCTTTTGATACTTTCCCATGGGTCGCCTGATGCAACAAAAACATAATAAATATTTCAATGATAAAAATCCTTAAGTAAGCAGTATACAGAACCATAAAATCAAGAAAGTATCATTTTACCGCCAGTCTAGCAACTTTAGCAAGCTTTAGCTTTATTTCTCTAGGCAACCTCCTTTTGACAGCATCCTGGTTATCCACTGCTGGTGGCCTGGCTGTAACATTATTTTAAAGGAAAAAGAAAAGTAAAATTTAGCATTAGAAGTAAACATTTCGCTATCCATGTTAATTGTGAACATTAATTTCCAATCTTACATTCTGCAACCATTTTTTCTAACTCACGAAGAGCCTTTTCAAGCATTGAAGTTTTTGGCCTTACACTGGAACCCTCTTTCTTCTGCATGTTTTCAGACTTCTGCATAGCATTCAAATAAACTCATGACCAAGATAAAAACTAATAGAACATACACAGTTACATTACATCCATAGAAATCCATATACACAACCATCATTATCCCTATCACATTAAAAGGATAGTTTACTTTGTTATTTCAATTGCTTTCAAATATAACAACCCCATCCATGTATGCCAACATCCTTTGACTAAGGTAACTTACATTTCAAATGAAAATCATGCTTCATGACAACCAAGAGAAATAGTAGTGAGAGGCCTGGGTAGAAGCAGTAATAGTACAGAACTAATTCATCGTGTTGCTTAACATCTGCTAGCATCTTCATGCAAAGAAAAGGATCAGCAATGATTATTCTATTGCCCTATTAATTGGCTCATTGTTGGGGAGTTCGTCTCTCTTTTCATTCGACACACGACATGGGTTGGATTAGAATATATTTGGAAGAAAAAAAAATCCAAGAACAAAAGCTGTTCTCAAAAAATCTGACATGTTGGTAAAATCAAAGTGATACAAAATGAAAAGGATTTCTTCTACAGTAAAAGGTTTTGAGGCATGTGATTGAACACTATCAGCTCATATTTTGCTTAACATTCATTTTTCCCGTTTTATCCCCAACAATTTATTATTTTAAATACAAAACCAACTACCACAAATAACTTCATACACCATTTTTGTAAGTTTACTATGAAAACTGATTCTTTCATGCAATGCAATCAAAATAGATTATCTTAAAATCACTATCCACCTAACATAATCAAACACAACTGATTTCATATAATTAATAACAACAACAAGTGAGAATAAACATATTGAATGTTGAAATGGAAAGTGGTTCTATTGAGAGCAGAACTTGCTCCCTAAGTTGCAATGCAAAGCAGTTCTATTGAGAGAATGCTCTTTGGAAAGCAGTTGTTGAAAGTAACATGAGCCACTTGTATTTAGTAGCAAAAAAGAATTGATGAAAGCAATACAGTGCAGAGGACCTCTTCTGTTGGTATCACTGGTTTATTCAAGTATTTATCAAATCAAAGTTGAAAAAGGGAGCATAGAAAAGCACACAAAATAAAAACTTACTATTGCTTGGGTAGTAGACTTTCCCTCAGACAAGTTAAGATCTGGCAGTTCACACATACCACCTTTTTCTTTTGTCCGTATAACATTTTCCAAATCATCAATACTATTTGGGGGTCTTCCAGGTTGGGATTTGGAATGTGCATAAGCACTTTTCTCATTGTACTTCTGATGAGATGCATCAAACAATCCAGTTCCATCTTTACATTTATCACTAATGTTCTTAGATTGAAGAGCTCCTATCTTTTGCTTGTCAGCATCTTTTACATCTGTTACACCAGGAACATCATCATTTGGTGCTTTCAAAGAGATGGAAGGGTCTACTGTCGGTTTAGTATCAACAGTTTTCTTTTTCGAAATAACTCCAGAGACATGTGACTGATTCAAAAGTTTCAAGTCTTCATAATGTTCATCAGGTGCAACCAAATTCTCAGATGAATTTAACATATTTTTTGCCTGTAGTGAAGCTGTTTTGCCTGATGCTGGCCTGCCAACTTTTGCATTTTTATTTGATCCATGACCATCATTGTTCTCACCAGCATTCTTCAATATATCTTTTCTGCGCCTTTTCTTTGGTTGCTGGTTAGGTAGTGCAGGAGGTTCATTTCTTGTAATATAGAAAGAAACAACAATCAGTAAGAATAATTTTTGATTGGTTTTTAGACTCTATTTGATCCCATTTTCAACAAAATATATTCAATAAATTGCTACAAAGTTGTTCTCAGTTGAAAAAAAAACAGTTTGCCAATAATACAAATTCATGTCAATGTTGTTAGAAACACAGAAAAAACTTATAACACAAGATTATCTAATAAAGATAAGCATGTTGATAGATGTCTAAAAAAGCAAAAAGGTTATAACTGATGAATAAATTTGGTCAGCTAAAAGGAGAGGTTATTTAAAAGCAACTACAATAAAATGATAACAATAGACCAACCTCAGCATTGATCAACAAATAACAAGAAGTAAGTTGAAAGTAACCCTTGTATGATTTGTTTTAACCTTGTGTGAATTGAAAATTAAAAAAAATGCAATATTCAAAAACCGCAAAACTTACATGCGTTCCAGTTTCCCCCTATTTACAAAGAACCCATCATGTTTGATTGCAGAATTATCAACCTCAAAATATTCATCCTGCATAATAAACAGTTTAAGAGCATAAAAAAAATAAGAAAACAAAAAGTCCATCACAATAAACAGTACTATTCCTGTCTCAACAATAAAAGGTCAAGAGTCTCATAAATAAACCAAATAATATGTGAAGATGCCTACCAGTTCAGCATCATCTATAAAAGAGTCTTCAGTATCATATTGATCATCATCAGGAACATCAAGCAGATCTTCATCGTCACTACTATCCTTGCCCTGAAACAATTTGGCATCCCATTTATTCCCAATAAGAAGCTAAAATTAATACTTAAACACACATTTACAATATTAATCAAAGGTTCAAAAAACAAATCCATGCTGCTGGTGAAGAGCATAAAGTAAAATACCATGTAAAGGCGTTCAATCTTCTCTATTACAGCACTGAAACGGTTTGGCTGAGAGGGATCGTTTTCTTCAACATCAACAGGTTCACCCTAAAAAAATGGGCATAGACTTCTGAGAATTATGCAACATAAGACAATGCATAATTTCAAAATGACAGTAAGCTGGATTTTACAATGATATAAAATATAAAAGAGCCTGGAAAATAATTTTGTGGGAAGGGGATGGTGCACGGAAGCATGAAATGAGAAGTTGGTATCAAAAGCCTATCAGTTACAAAACAACATAATAAAAATTAAGAAATTAAATTCAAAACAAGAGAACTTGAAACCAGAAAAGCCTGTATGACAGATTCTTGTGAAGTACAGCATATCTACAACTGCAATTACATATCCACTAACAACTACATTTTACGTTATGCTCAAATATTAAAGACTACTGGATTTTAGTACTCCAACCGTATCTATTAATGAGAGTGTAAAGCTAATCTCATAAAATTCTCAGCATTATGCAAATATGCACAGAAGGAAGAACCCCGGAAGTATGATAAACAAACAGATGCTTGTTAAATAGGGGGATGATTCCTGCAAATAATAATGATTGACGTATGAACCAATATTATTGCCTTAAACTACTGAAATAAAGTTCAGCACCAAATCTCCAAAACTGATTTACCTCACAAACATCAAGAATCACGTTACAGAACAATTGCTCTTACATTCTTGTTTCACATTTTAGTACTCGGATTATACTGCTTTTTTTTTAAGCTCAAATTAATCATACCACTTTACATCTACGCAACTCGTATAAGCTACACCGTGCCCAGCAAACACCGGAATAGGATCATAAATTAGGTTAAAACGACATAAACAGCCCCATTAAAAATAACGACTTAAGTCAAATAGGATTGATAGTTTCCAAGGGCGACAATTCCAGTTTGGCACAAAAACCCCTTTCAAACCCGAAATTCGATCCAAAAACAACACCGCACCAAAATGCAAAGCATCGAGGCAAAACACTAACAGCGAAAGCTGAAAATACTTCACAGGTGGCAGCGAATTGACAGTGCTGTCCGAAACAACATCAACAAAAGAAAAAAAAAAACACAGCGAGATGGAAGAAAAGTCTCACCGGAGCGATTGCAACTTGTTGCGGTGCCAAATTGGATCCGTTAGGCTTGTTAGAGTCCTTCATCAGCTTCTTCCACGAAACTATGGTCGTCTCGCCCGGCCGGAGCTCCACCGTGAACATTTGCCGGTCGCCTTTCTTCACGAACGACGACGCCGCCCTCTTCTCCTCCGCCATGGGAATCCAATTCACCGACGATACAGAGATTCAAGAATTAGGGCGCGCGAGAGAATCATTAGACAGAGAACAAGGGAATCGCGCGGGATTCAAAAATTAATTGCTGAAAATTAAAGAAAATCGAATAAATGGAGTGTGTCTGTTGGGGTTTTAACTGCAATTCGAGTTTGATTGTAAAAATTTTCTTGCTCGCTCTTTTCCGAGAAAAAAAACAGAAGGGGAAAAGGGAAGCGGGTCGGTTAATATCATATGGGTCGGGTTAAAGTAAAACTGCTTTCAACAAGAGTGTTGTTGGGTTACATCACATGCTGCTTTCATACATTGTCAAGTATGAGAGGCAGCGAATAGAGAAAGAAAACTCTGTTCTTAGTGTTAGAGATAATGCTTCATCAAGGCTTGTTATTCTCTTGGGCCAACTTGACCTAACAATTATCATAATCATAAATTTTTTGACCTAACAATTATCAGATGCAAAACTTATTTTTAATTTTAAAATAATTAAATTTAATCTTTCACTGATAACTTCTTTTATTAAAAACTATAAAATAAGAAAAAAAAATTATTCAATAAGTTTGCTATATTTTTTAATTTTTAATAACTTTAAACCGATGAGAAAGTATATGTTTAAAATAGTGTACTAGATATGTTAATATATTCATATAGTAGTATTCGTATAATTTTTATTATTAATTAGTCTAGTATATTACTACCCACTTATGTATAATAAGAAAATCCTAACTCCACATAAATTTATTAAATTTTACTAATCTGTTAACATTCTTAAAATAAAATGTACGTTATGATATAAATAGAAGTCAGACGTTAATTAAAATTATGGCATTTTAGGAAAATTATAAATAAATGAAATAAAAATAGTTAAAAAATTGAGAATAATAAAAAATGTTTTTCAAATTATCTTGGCAGGGAAAATTTATCTGTTTTTCTATGGCACTTAACAAGACAGATTTGGCTAGATCCTGGTCTCAAAAATTCAATCCACAAAAAAATTTATAGGGTTCATGTTAAAACGAATACGGACTATACCAAAATACTATATTTTAGGTTTAGGCCTTTCATTTTTTTAAATAAAATTACGCAATTCTTTTTTACATGGCAAAACGATAAATTGATAAATTGGTCCATCATCCATTTGTTGGCCAATTACATTTATTATTATTTTTATATTATGTAAATATTAAAATAAAAAAAAATAAAAAAAATAAAAAAATAAAAAAAAATAATTTTTTTGTATTGTATAAATTAAAAATGTAAATATACAATTATAATTCAAATAGTAAATATTAATAATTTATTTTTTAAATAAAAAATATATTTAAATGATTATCTGATTAAAGACATTAATTAATATTTTTAAAAAAATCACATAAATACTTACCATCTGTATTAATCAGTAGTGGTTTCCATCTAACTTGTTTTTGTGAGTCAAAAACATACCAGATCTAAAAGAAAATATTGTGATTCCTAAATTTGTTTCTTACCAAATTTAGTGGATATATATTTGTGCACCTTTTAATATATTAAATGCAATCTAACAGTTTCATTATCATATTTTACTATAAATTTAGTCAAATAGTAAACTTACTTTTTAAAATAAATATAAACAATATTATTTTTATTGAAACATATACATATATTATATTTTATATATCAAATAACTTAATATAAAATATAAATAGTTTTATTAGTGTAACTTAAATTTTTAAACTAATTTTTATTTTTAAATTCAAAACTATTAATATTATTTTATTGAAACTTATACATATATTATAATTTATATATCAAATAACTTAACATGAAATATAAATAGTTTTATTAGTGTAACTTAAAACTTTAAACTAGTTTTTATTTTTAAATTCAAAACTATATTTACTATTAATTTTATTTTTTAAAACAAAATAAAATGATTTTACAATATTTATTTTAATCAAAAGCGATAAATATAGTATAAAATACAACTACTAATCGAAAAATATTACTTTAACTACTAAAATCTAATAACCAAAAGTAGCAAAGGAACGATAAAAAATAACAGAACAACAAAGACTAACAAATAGATACATAATAAGGCATCTATTATACAAACACTCCTACCATTAAAATTTTATTAAATCCTAAACTTTAAACTCTAAATCATTACTTTCTTGGCACCTTTATCTTCATTCCACTAAAACATTGTATCATGTTTTACCTATCTTGTAATCAAACATGTTCTTGCCCGATTCCAAATGGTTAATAGTAGAATTTATCTTTTAATTTTAATTATATTAAATTGTAAAACAAATACTTTATTGCACCTTATTTTCATCAAACACCTCATTTTTGAAAACAATATTGTTTTTCCTTATTCAAATAGGTCAAGTTGTTGCGCACCAAATAATTAAATTGTTTCGATTTTATTCCTAAACAGAAGTGGTCAAGAGTGTTATTTGGGAAGCATGTCCTCCATCCATGAGTAACAACTTTTTCATATCTTATAAACTTTGCTATATATGAACAAATTATGAGACAAGGTTAATTTTTACCGAGTGAACCAAACTAAATACATGCTTTAATACCTTAGTCATATTCATTTCCTTAATGAGCAAATACAATTCCATGTAAGATTTATATATGTTGGTTGACTATCAAAGTAAGTTAACTTATCATACTCCATAACTAGTTAATGTCTCATTAAATTCAACATACAATGTTTCCTATGTGTTGGCACAAACCATGAACGTGTAAGCTTATAAAATATAGATAACATAAATCATTCATACATAAAAATAGAGATTTTTTTAATCTATAATGATATATATATATATATATATATATATATGAAGGTGTGTTGAAAAATAAGACAATCCCAATAATAGATGGTTGGAGTGTGATTTAATTAAGTTTAAAAATGCTCATAAATATCGTTTAATTAATAATATTTAAAATCAAACAATCTGAAAATAATTATTTCATCTGATTATGTTAGAGGAGGTCATTATTTATATTGAATCACCTGTATGTGATAACAAATGATTATATTGTTATACATATTAGATCACAATTAATGTATATTTGACCTGTATTTTCATGAATATTGGTTAATAAGTTATAAAATACAAAAGATTATATATAGTAACATCCTATTAGATATAGTTCAACAAACATATTTTAAAATACAACTTTATGTTTAAAGAGATGTAATTTTCATAACTTAAATGAATCACTTAATTAATGTATTTTCTAATTTAATTTAACAAGTGATCAAATCATTATTTTATATATTAAATATTTTTTTCTCACATTTATATAAACATCTCTATCATATTTTTTTAATAATAATAAAAATAATACTAATTATTAAGATATTTATAATTTAATATAATTAATTTAAAAATTTAATTTAAAATATTATTTTCAAATATTTAGTTTTTTATAATTAATTCAATGTTACTTGAAAAAAATATAAATATTCTTTAATATTTATTAGATTTCTTTTATTATTTATAAAAAAAAGTTTGTTAATATCTATTAAAAAAATAGAGAAGTTAATAACTTTTTTTCTTAATTGTATTTATTTGTGTAAATGAAACTTAAAAATAAAAAAAAATATTTAATAAATTAATTTTAAAATAAAAATAATGAAAAAACTGTTAAGATATTAAACAATTTTTAAGTACAGCAAGTAATATATATAATACATAAAGCAACTGACAAAGTTATAACGTAAAAAAGAGATTAAAAAGGAGAAGGAGGGGCAGTGAAAAATGCAAAAAAGTAACGAAATAATAAGTGGAAGAGGCGGTTAAGAAGAGATAGAGAGAGAAGCGGAGCGGAGAAAGGCACAGATGGGAAGAAGCAAGAAACAGAGACAGTGGTCACACTAGAAAGCAGAAATGGCTAAGAGGTATTTTTGTTTTTCATGACATTTTATTTGCTTCATTGTAATATGGTTTACGGTTAGTTTCTTTCTTTATTTGTTATGCATACTTCTCATCTCATCCAAAGCAGTCTCCTCTCCGCTGTCATCGCCAAGCTAAACGGCGTCTCCGGCGGTGTCTCTGGTTAGTTCAAACTGTAGCTCGCGCGCTTGAGCGACGGTTCAAGGCTTTAAATTTTTTTTAAAATTAATAAAATAATTTATTAAAATTATAATATTTTTATTTAAAATTTATTTTTATATTTTTTATATAAAATTACATGTTAAGTTATTATAATTAATTTCAATAAACATACTTTTTTAATAAATTAATTTGTTTAATAAGATATTGTTGATTTTAAATAAAATTTTATTAATTTAAATTTTAAAAAATGCTTTAGGTAAAATAATGTGCTGGAAATATATATTAGGTATGTATTTAAAAAAATATTCTTTTAAATAATTAAAAATGTTAATTTATTTATTATTTTTCAATTTGTTCTCTAAAATATTTAATTATAAAAATAAATATAAATCAAGATTTAACAAATTATTATATTTGTGGTAATTATTTTATATACAATATTAAAAAAATAATTAATTTTAAATTATTCTTGAAATTATTTTTTCTATTTTTTTTCACAAAATATAGATTTTACATTTATTTTAGAAGTAGTTTCTTTGACATAAATCAATACATTTTTAAATAACTTACAAAATGAAAGAAAAGACATTTTAATTATTTAATAGTCTTATTAAATATACATATATTATGATTGTAAATTTTTATTAATAGATTTAATTCCAAATATATCATATCAAATAATCATGTTTAACTAAAATTTTAATTTTATTTTATTTTATTTTAAAGTTATCAAAATTGTAAATTTTTTTTAGGATCACCATTAGTTTCCATTAATTTAAATAAAATATCTTTTATTTGTGGAGTTTTAAATCTTATAATTTTTACGTGTTTGTAAAAATAATTTAAAAGTTAAGTTAATATTACAAATTTTTTCATCCTCTTTTAGAAAAAAAAGAAAATAAAGTATATATAGTTCCAAAGAAATATCTATCTTTACGACAAGAGTCACAAAATATCAAGTTTAAACTATAACAATCACATGAAATATAAAATACTCTAATATTAGTATCAAAAAATCTCTTTTACACATTTTAATATTTTTCTTTCATATTAAACTCATTATCATATCTTTATTTTCTAAGGTCATTAGTATTAAGTATAATAACTCTCAGTTCATTCATGTATAAATGGACTATTTATATAATTTCCTTTTACAAATTCTAAAATGTAATTGTTAATTTATATTGGAGTTGATGAAATATCACACATTCTAATACATAGGATATTTGCTCTTGATGACTTACGTCTGTAGTCCAGTCAAGTCAGTTCTGATTGAATAATATTTCGCATTCATAATTTTTTTTTCATAATTTTTGTTTTGATTTCACTTGTTAACAAATTTATCAACTCGAATTATATATTATGTTCAAGATAATGATTATGAATTTTATCATTTTTAATTTGATGAATATGTTATTACATAATTGGATTAAATTATGCAATTATTTCTATCAAACTTAAAAAGTTTCCAATAGTTTTTCCATAGATCTTTTCATTTGTTTCACTAAAGCCCAAATTACTTTTAATAACAATAATAATGCTTAACAACACCTTTCTTTAATGCTTTATGTACCTATTTATTTGTTATTGAACATATTTATTATTGTTTTATTTTTTTATAATCTCATTTCCAAATCAATATATGCATTCATTAGTCATCTTCTTTCATGTTTATCTCCATTAGGCAATTTTTGAATGAAATTTGATGCAGAAAAGTGTTTAGAGTATTTATCCTTTGAAAAATCTATATAAGTTATTATAATAAGATCGTTTTTTACTTATAAGTCTCTCAATTTTTTATCAATATTCTTTCATTAACTTGGATAATATGTGTTTTGAATAGTAAAATTATTTAGCCTTGTGTTTTTTTTTCTCAGTTGTCTTGATTTTGAGAAACAAAGTTATTATCTTTGTTGACTACTTCTTTATTGTTGTTTTTTCCTTATATCTATATTTTTATCTCTTTAATTCAAAGAATCATCACCTATATTTTCTAATTTCATTTTGTTTATATTCACAAATTTAACCATAACTCTCTTTTATAATTCAATTAAAATCTCCAAATTGTTTATTTTGAGACTTTAAGAAAATATACTACGATCAAATTCATATTTTTGACAATCAGATTTTATTTTTTAACTTAATCTCATTTTATATACTTATATTCAATATTTGATATATATATATATATATATATATATATATATATATATATATATTTTTATTTTATATATTTAATATATATAAACATAAGAGAAGATAGTTAATTTATTCTAGAGATTTATATACAATCTTTTGTTTTTTATTTTTTTGAAAATTATCTAATGTTAGTTTGCTATATAAGTAAACTAGTTAAAGAAGGTAATAAAGATTAGAGAATTCTTAGTGCTAAGTTAAAGAATCATGACATAACTGACTAATACACTGCTAACACGAATGCATTCATAGATTTTGAAATGAGATTATCAAGAAATAAAACAGATAAATATGTTTAAGAAAAAAAATAAAGAGATAAAGAATGGTGATGTTGTTAAGAATTATTGTTATTATTAAAATCCTTTGTTAAAGTAATTTCGTGGAAACATGAAAAGAAAGTAATAAGTTTGATAGAAATGATTGTAGAGTTTGATTCAATTATGAAGAACATATTCATAGAACTATAGATGATGACATTCATAATCATTGCATTGGGTTTGTAAATTTGTTAACAAGGAAAATAAAAAAATATGGATGCAAAATATTATTTAATTATATTTGATTGTACTCCTGAAGCAAGTCATCAAGCACAAATATCTTTTTATTAGGGTAGTTTGTTCATAATTTTTAAAAGTTGATGATACAAATGGAAAATGTCTTTTTGATGTTGTTATAGATGAATTAAAAGTTGTTGGATTTGATATTGATGACCTTAAAGAACATGAATATGATAATAAATCTAATATGAAAGGAAAACACAAAGGTGTGCAAAAAATATTTCTTGAAATTAATCTTAGGTCATTCTATATTTCATGCGGTTGTTATAGTATAAGTTTAATATTTTAAGATATGACTAGCTCTTGTCTTAAAGTTACATCTTTCTTTGGAATTATATATACTTTATTTTATTAGTGTACAGGTGAAAATTTTTACAAGATCCTATACATAGTTTACTCTTGCATCATTTTCACAAACACGTTGGAAAAGTCGTGTTGAAAGTGTGAAAATTATAAGATTTCAAACTCCACAAATAAGAGATACTTTATTTAAATTAGTTGAAACTAGTGATGATCCTAAAATAAAAAGTAAAGTTGACTCTTTAACAACTTATGAACTTGAAAATTTTGAATTTTTATTAGACATGAATAGTTGGTATGACATATTATTTACAATCTTTATATACGATTGTAATCAAAAGATGTGTAATAGTTATTAAACAGTTAAAAAGTCTTTCATTTTGTTGAAACATATGGAGAAAATAAATTTGAATATTTTAGAGGTTTAAATATTAAAATATTAAGCATAAAACGATGCTTATGATTATGCAAATACTCTAACAAATATTTTTTAGAAACTCATATTTAATTATTATTTAAAAAATTAAGTACTAGATGACACATGTGGCTATATAAGTATCTCAAATTATTTAACAAAAAATATAATGTTAAGTGTTTCTTACCGGAGGCCCACCTAAAACCTTTTGAGATACTCTGGCGTTAATTTCAGGAAAGTCAAACTATAATCAGGTAACTTGAGCATTCGAGCTTTGTTGATCATGCTTTGAGTGGAGATCCACCTATAGAAGATTCTTCCATCCTCAAGTAAGTAAATGTGTATAGATAGTCACGATGAAGATTAAGTGACAAAGTATAAGATTAAGGGAATACTTTCTATAAAATGAGACTGTATGGTGTTTGAGCTTGATAGGTAGTTATCATATTATGGGTTGTTAAGGCTAATAACAAAAATCGATTATGAATTAATTTGTGTTATTTGGAAAATAAAGAAAAAAGAAATGATACTACCAGGAATTCTGAAGCAGGCAACTACACTAACAAAGACCACACCTATAGATGAACAACTGCATTAACAATCGTGATAAGGTTAATAACTTCAATGTAATTTTTTATTCAATGTGATTTTTTATTCAACTTATGAGAAGGAGTAGATGAATACATATTTATAATATCAGGAATGATAAAGTTTTCTTATTTTTTTTACGTGGGACTTTACCTTTTATTCTCTTATTTTCGAACTCTATATACACTCTCGAATTATTTTGATCGGATTCATCAAATTACTTTGATCCCCGAGGTCAAATAATGTTGGCTCGATTTTTAATTTTGATTTCTACAGTTTCGGTTTATGAAGGCTTTTCCGACTTCAGATAGAAATCAAGCATAGGTGCACTATTAATTTACAATTAACGTGAAAGGTTTATTTATAAAAGAGATTATTAAGTAATGATTTTGACTTAAACTTAAGTATAAAAGAAACGTTTCCGAAATCTTATCCACCATCACTTACACTTACACTATCTTCTCTGTTTCCCCCTTAAACCCCTCTGAACAAAACCCACCACCACCATGGCTACTTCTTCCACTACCTCCACCTTCTTCTTCTCTTCGCCACCTCTCTCTCTCAACCCCCATTCACATCGCTCTCTCCTTCCCTTCAAACTCAAACCACTCTCCATTTCCCACTCCCCTCTTCTCATTCGCTCGCCCTCCAGGTCTCCGCACAACCCTTTCCTCACCCGCGCCGACGACGACGACGGTGACGCCGCCGGCCCCGACCACTACGAGATGGACGAGGACGAAATGGAGGAGCTCGACAACAAGAAGGACTTCGACATCGAGTACGACCCCCTCCTCCCCGCCGCCGTTGTCGCCGACGACGACATCACCATCGTCGAGAGCGGCAGCTTCGTCTCCACTCAGGGCTGGGACTCCGAAACCGTCGTCGATTACAAAATCAACGAGGACGAATTCCACAAGATCAGCCTCTTCGATTGCGACTTCTTCATCCGCAAGCCCCCCGACCCCGACAACGACGTCTACGACTTCAGAGAGGTTCGTAACCCTACCACGCTTCCATTTCCACCTCTGCCTGCTCCTTCTTGTCGCTTTCAGCTTTTCGTCGTTGAATACTTGAATTGAATCTCTGTTCTGTTCGTAGATGTACGTCACTCCTCCAGATACAGATGTTTATTCAGTTCCCAGGGTTCTCGCTCCAATGCCCCAGAAGGTAAGTTTCACTTCATTTAATGTGGTTTCTTCCCTCCCCTCTCTCTAACAAATGCAAACAATGCAGAATCATTCTAGATATGTTTTTTAGAGTAATTCATTTTTATATATAATATTTAATGTGTTTAATGGGTACCCCTTTTTTTGGTCAAATGTGTAGTACATTAGATGTGCGCAGAGTGATTATGGAAGCTACAATGTGACAGAGCCACCGATTGATGCGCCTCGAGATCCTTTATATAAAACTGAGAGGGAGATCCTGAAGGTATGAACAGCTTGTTCTATTTGAGGCTGCAAGTAATACGTCAATTACTGTTACTGTGCTTCTTACAACTCTGTGTTTTAACTAAATCTAAAGAAAATTGGGGTTAAGAGATGGATATACGAATTAGAGGAAGAGTAAATGTGACTGTTTGAAGCATTGCTTGCTTCAGAGTTTGTCTCAAGGGCAGTGAGATATTACTGAATAATCCTCTTATAGAATCCAGTGGGGCAATGAGCTTTACTTTAGTTGTCTCAGGAATAGGTTCTTTCCCACTTGTGTGTAGTCTAGGGTGAATGAAGTATCTTCCTTTAGGCTCAGGACCACTCTGACTGATTAATTGTTTATATATATACAAATAACACCCGTTTTTCATTATTGGAGGTTTTAGGAATATTAGATGGTTGAACAAGATATCAACTAATGAGGCTGGTAAATCTTGTTCTATTCTTCGTTATGCCTCTGTCGAAAATTCATTCGTAATTTTATGCATGAAGACCTGTCTGCTAGAAGCTATGGAAATTCTGATCTAGTTTTGATTATGTTGGGATTTTTTTCCCTCTCTCCTTGAAGATGGTAGATGTTTCTTTCAACTTTCCTTATAGGTATCATGGTATAGGAAAATTTATATCAACAATTCCAAGCATTAGAAAAAAAGAAACTAACATGGTTACTAACTGAAATGTCACTTTTTGTTTTTCTGCTAAGATGTCTCCCTCATTGATCTTATTTCCTGTCACAGGTGTACTTGACAAAACACTACAAAAATCGGAGGTTGGGTGATCCTGAGTTTGTGCTAGATTTTGAAGAGATTTATATTATTGACTCCAAAACCAAGTCAATTACCAGAGCTAAAGTTTTGGTAATTTTTTTTTTGTTTGGGTTAATTCTCAGTATAGTTGCTTGTGGAATATTTTCTGCTGTCTATTGCAGAACTAGTCTTCCATACTCATTTTTCTCGGCCTTGAATTTATATTACCTTTATTGTTTTACTGTTAAACAATTTCTTTCTTAGTGCTAGACAGTGTATTCTTGGAACCTTTGCTCAAACGTAATGTTCTTGCTTATAGCTCTAGGATCTTAGGTAAAATCCTGAAAAATACCATTGCATGATAAAGCTCTGGTTATTTATTGGATTCATGCCACTAAGTTGAACTGTTATTTTCTATATGCATACATGTGTTGAAATTTCATGTCAATTAGAGATATTACCAATGCAATCCGTATAGAGTTTGAGCAGTTCTCCCTTTATAAGCAGAATTTGTCAGATTGAGCTGAATTCTAGTCTAAATTTTAACATGATATCGAAGCCCATCTTAGATCTTAGGTCCCAAACTACTGATGTGGGCTCGAAAGTGTTGTTCATTCCACCTCTGCAAATGTCTAGTTGTTAGTCGAGAACTGAGATTGATATTGTGCTTTTACACAACCTTTCCTGGGCTCTTTTACAAAAGTGATGTAATTTTGGTCGTAAATTACAGAAATGGGTAGATTTTGAAAAAAAAATGACATAATTGAGTAAGTCTTGCTTGCAGCAACGAATTTAAAATAAAGAGACTTTAGTGAAGATAATAATTTTTGTTGTCTCATATGAAGTCGTGCATGGATGGATGGTTTGTTTTTTCTTTTAGTTTTTGCTAGAGTTGTGTTACCAAGCACATTTTTCAATTTCTTTTGCTTTCTTTTTAAATTAGACATTGTGTAATTTTTTTTTCTGATTTTTGTTGAAGTTGTGCTTGTTATCACGGTTAGCGATTTTTTTTGGTGACGTCGTACTTGTTAGCATGTATGACTTTTAATTTTTCTTTAAATGGTGCTTACTAGCATGTTTTTTTTTTTTTTTTTTTCCTTTTTTTTTTTTATTTTTTTTTTTTTTTTTTTTTTTTATTTCCTTATTTTTTATTAGTTTTTTTTATGTTTTTTATTTTTATAAATTGAGATAATGTAATTAATTATTTGTGTGTTAATTGAATGTATTTTGGATAATTTAAAGTATTAATGTAGGAAAATATATTTAAATTAGTTTTTCTAAAAAATAGTTAAATATTCAGTTAATTTAATTAATTAACGAAATTACTTATGCTAATTGAATGCAATTTTGGAAAATTTAAAGCAATGCATTAAAATATATGTTACTATTGAGATAAGATTAACGGAAATGGAAGGGGAAACATGGTTAATAAGAACGAAAAAGAAATATTTATCTATGAGTACCAGTGTCACAAGGTGGTCTTCTCATGTTTGGTAGAGATGACGGTGCAACTGGTGCTCCATGTTCCTCTTCATCTCCTCCACTTCCATTATCAGACGTTTGTGACATGGTTGGTCAATAACAATCTGTAAATGGTATTGGATTGTATGCAGAGGCGGGGTGTTGAAGAAATGACAAATATATTATTTGATGGAGTTGACAAAAAATAAAGATGTTATGTGGGGAAGGAACTTGATGTTGAGATGATGATTGACCAGTCATAGTGTAAATAATATTGGAGATGGTTGAAAATTAAAATAGCTTGAAATTGTTAAGCAACAGAAGAAGATCCAATTTGTTGATATTGTGGTTGGGATTGTGTTTGTTCATAGTGTTTGAAAAGTAATGGTGTAATTGTGACATTGCACAATTATTATGAAATGTAATACAAGATGAACTTATATCGTCCTCTAATATAGATGTGCAATGAGGTGTTATGTACTGGATAGTGTCTTGCATATATTGTGCAATGTCACCAATACAATTGAGCTCATTATAAGTCAACATGCATGAGTAGATAGTTAACACCAATTATGTAAAATAACCACTTTTTGTGTTGGGTATATCAATTGCTGTATGATTTCTTATACTGCATATAAGCATGACAACTCCAGATGGCTTTTCCAATCGTATTGGCTTTACATTATTTTATTGTATGTAATTTAGAATTCTTGCTATAATGAAGTTTCCTTCTCTGGTAAACTATTTCTGAAGAATTATTTAAAAACGGATGACTTTTTTAATTGTTTCTGGCAATGACCTTATTTTGCATTTTACTGCCTTAAGAAAACTTATGAATCCAACCAAAACCTCTGGATTCTAATTGATGTGTCAGAACTTATAAATTGTTACCCTGATTGAATTTCTTTGCCTTGAATGGCTCTTCCACTTGTTGCTTAAAGTGCTTAAGGAGAGTTTTCTCATAAACATGGGAATGCTTTTTTTTTCCTTCTCTCTTCCCACACACTGCATCCAGGCTTTTTATCTTTGTGAGACAGCTGTTATAATTGTGGATAATTGTGACTCGTTCTTGAGTTGTCCATAATGTTAATATTTACACTAATCATGAGTTGACCTTTCTGTAGGTAACAGCTCCAGGAGGGAGAACAAGAGATAGAAGGAGCGACTTACTTGTTATATCTGATCGTGGGAGCTCCTTCAAGATAATACATGCGGTGACTATTTCATTCCCGAACCATTTGTTATTTATCTTTACATCATACCTCTGATATGCCATCTTATTTGCAGAGTGAAAAAGAGGATCCAACCACTGTTATAGAAAAACAAGAGTGGGAGACTAGCAGAGCAGAAATGGAGAGACATCTTAAAAAGCTAAGAGACTTCAGCATTTCAAATTGGTTTTGATTGATACGAAGTTATTCCAAGAGTGTCTCATGGATATACACAGTATGGCAGGGAGGTCGAACTTGGGCACGCGTTGAAGGGCAATTAGATGCAACATTCCATTTCTCAAATTGTGTGCCGGTTGCTTGATCATATGCATATTTTGTTGTAACCTGTTGTAGATGCGGCTGTTGGAATTCAATAATCTATGCGAATGATCTGCCAAAATGTTGTTATGAGCTACAGCTGAATGTAGTCTGGAATCTGGTTGGGATATATAGACCTGGGATTTTGCACCTCTGATCAAACCCACTGAATTAAGAATAGAATATTTCTTCACACACGCATGTATATATGTGCTATTGATTAACGTAATACAGAACAAACTTCAAAATATTTTTTAAAGAGTTGCAAAATGCGCTCTTAGTTATCCAAAACTTTAATTACTTTTAAATAAATTCTACCCTTTTCATAATCAATCCTCAGACTTCATTCATTCCAGAGATATCTCTTTCTACGATCATTGACTTACCTTAAATTTACACATTGGAGCAAATAGTTTCTCAAAAGTTTATATCGACGGTTGAAATACAACTAAGACGAGTTAGAAATTCTTTTCTCTAAAATTATAAGACGAGATAGTTAATAAAAGCGTTTGTTAAAAATTTACAAGACGAGATAGGTTAAAGTTGATTACATGAAGTATCCTTTGTAAGAAGTACTTTTATATGAGTAATACAGTTAAACGTTTCAGTTAATTTTGTGTTCTATTTGATACATTTAATTTTTAAATTGCAAAATTGTCATTTCAATGTTTTGTTAGTCTAAAAATCACGAGCATATCAGAAGTGTGAATCACATTATATGCTTGCATTGGAGTAAAGACCACGCAATAAGCACACTCTTAGGTGCTGACTCAACTAAAATGTAAACAATTTCTCAGATTCAAATTCTCATGCACCTTAGTTCATTACAAATAATAGAAAAACAAAATGGCTGCATTTCCATGAAATACGAGTCAATAGGTTCTGACAAATGTGATTGGAAAACAAAAAGAAAAGAAAATTACATAGCTCTAAAGGTTGTAACAGGGGAGGTGAATGGTGAAAGTGGTCCTAAGGGCTGCAATGTTTATTTGGGTATAACTAGAATCTCTGTATTTGAATTCCCTTTTAGGGTGTGCCTATGTTTGCAGCTCTTACCATTCGAGGCCTATCATAAATGAAGAGATGTAGAAAAGATGAAATTGTAGCACGCAAAAAATGAAGCAGGGAACTTTTCCTTTATCCTAAGGTCAGATTGTGGAGGTTACACTGTAGTAGTAAACTAACTTTGGGTACAATGCATGGCCTCCTAGCCTGCATTTATAGATTAGATGCTGTTAAATCAAAACCTTAGTTCCTTCCCAAACAAAAACAGCTTTCTGAATTTGACTAGGAATGGTTAATGAAGTTGAAGAATTGGAGAAAAAAATCACCATTTTCTTCTAAATTAACCCTCTCATTCTACGTTTGTTTTACTAATATGTTCAACAACTTTTTCCTCCAAATACATTAAATTGAATACTTGATGTCAAATGCATTTTTTATTGGTTAAAAGTTATTCATAACTATAAAATTATAAAGTAATCATTAAATAGATTGTGTGATCCACTAAACTTTGTGATTTGAAATATTTTTAACCGATGAGAAAAAATGTATTTAGAAAATTGTTACCAAATACAATTTTCTTAACCAATAAATTTTAATTTTTGTAGAAATATCTCAATACTTAATGTACTACTAAACTGATTTATTATTATTATTTTTCTTTTAGTAATGGGTACTATACTTATATACTGATATAATTTATTTGATTTTCAGCATTATTGACAATTAATTTTGATTTCTTATTTTCCATCTGTTAGAGCAAAATTCACTTACAATATAAAATTTTTAGTTTCAACTAATAATTATTAAGAATAAAAAGAGGTTACACGGAGTCCAATTTAGTAAGCCTTGAACCTAACCTATTCAAAAATATGAAGTTTTAGTTTGACCTCTTCATGTTATAAATATTTTTAAAATATGGCTTTATTTGCATAAAAATTTGGCTTAGTTTGCAAGTAATGTATTTTTTGTTGACTTTACTATATATAATTATGTACATCCAATATAACATAATAAATTATTTATTTAAAAATTTCAAAACAAAGTATTTGTCTTTCAATAATTTTATAAGTTTGATATATTATGAAAATTAACATATTATAATTTTTCTTGGTTTAAAAATGAGATTCTTCGAAATTTTATATTTTTAATAAATTTCATTTAATAATGTTAATGCAATGGGAGTCTATTTTAACGATTTTTTTACAACAATTTATAAACATATAAAAAATAACTTTTCATTCTTTAAAATTAATTTATACAAACTTGAAATAAAGATCTAAAAAAAAAAATACTTTTTATACAAATACACAAGCTAATTTAAACTTTTGAAACAGTTAATTTCATTTTTTTATATTTATACTCGTAATGTTTTTTTCAGTACCATTAAAAGGATTGTTCACATTCAATAAACTCCAGTATAATATATTTTGTATCTATGGCGCTGGATATATATATATATATATATATATATATATATATATATATGGTGGAAAGAACTGATCCCCAAAATATAACGATCAATATTTGAATATTTATTAAAGTATTTTTTTATTATATTATTCAATTATTTTATTTAAATGGGTTTTTCTATTAATATAATATTTAGCCGAATCTCTCAATTTAATTCTTTTATGTTTTAATTAAGTTATTAATTTTTTTAAAATTATAATAATATAACCTCTTGTATGTTAAAATTGTTAGTTAGAATTTATATTCTACATAAATTAAAATTATCAATCTTTATTTGCCAATAATATACTACTAATGAAATAAAAAATAACCATGAATTTTTAAGAGTTAAGCGACTTGATTCAACCTTTCATTAATAATAAATAAATAGTGAAACTAAAAAAAGGTAATTAAATCTTATTAAAATATTCGTCAAAATTTAATAGTTCATAACATATTATATATCGATTACAATTGTACTAAAATCAATAAAAACAGTTAGTTATTTTTAATCAATGATAGCATGAATTATAGTTTATTTCAAAACCATCACTATGTAATGTTATAGTTATATTTCATGATATTATTCTCAATTCAATAAACACTTAATTTCAACAATATAACAGTGAAATCTCTCTTCATTGATATAAAAAGAATATTCTGTAAAAATATAAAACTTAGATCCTCATAAACATGCTTCATAAAAATCTTATTATACATAAATAATTTAACGGGATAGTTTAAAAATAAGATATATTTAAAAAAGACAAAAAAAGTTTTTTTTTTTCGTTTCTTTACAAATAAAAACTGGTTTAGGTTTAAGACTATTTAAAGTGGAAAATAGTGTAATTTATCTAATTTTAACTTGCAAGTTGGCAAACAAATATTACTGAAAAGTTGAATTTAGTTAGAATGAAGTTTTTCAATGATGTTGCAGATTGTCAATGGTACAATATTGTTTTTTCTTTTATGCCTAAAACTAATTAATTTCTTCCTTCAGTGCTTGCAGGTATGTTGGAGAAACTCGAGTCCTTTGCAAGCTTTTCGCTTTTGTGTCATTTGTGTTAGGGACACAAAATGAGAAGAAGTACATGTTACGTTGAAACCATAGTTTTTTAATATTAATAATAAAAACAAAACTTCAAAAAGTTATCTACAGATTGTAAGCGTTGAGTTCAACTGAATTTTTTACTGTTCTATGAACAGTTTAAATTGAACAAGATAAAAACAGTGAGACCCACTTATTAACTCCAATTAAAGAAGGTGAGATGAATATGCCCTAAATGTTCCACGCGTTTGACCAAAGTAATGAAACACTTCTGCATAATACTTTAAGCCTTCTCAATGTGATGCAACACAACTGCAGTTACCAAGACTTACAATTTCATGTCTACTGCTAAACTTTTCCCACAAACATAAGAATTTTTTTTTCATCCTGATGCAATTTTTTCAAAAAATTCCTAGAATGAACGAAAAATTATTTTATTCCCCTAATGGGTAAATGCTACCATGTTTAAATAATTTCAAAATTACAAAAAAAATCATATCACTATATGACATAATTTTAAAAATAATTAAAATCGTATTAATATAATTAAAATCAAACCAAATAAACATATTCAAGACAACTAAAATTGTCATCATAATATAATTTTAAATAATGTTATATTTTCTATAAAAAAATCGTGTTATAATAACATAATTTCATGAATTAAATAAATTCGTACTACACGAAAGGAAAAGAAAAAATAAAAAAGTGATTTACCAATTCATATATTATTTAATTTTAGATTATAACTTACATGATGTACTAAAAAATGTGGTTAAATTTTTGAAATAAGAGGACATTTCCTTGTACCAGGTAGCATGCAACATATATACCTGTAGTAACATGTATATATATAACTTCTCCCTCTTTAGTTTGTCATGTCAAACAATCTTCCAGGCATATCTAGCTACTGATTTGAGGGTTGCAGTTTCTACCAACCACACCTTTCAAATCAGAGGTTCCAGTTAGGGAGTCACCATTTAATAGTGCATGCTTTGTCCAAACTCCAATTCATCATATCTTTGGTCTTCCATTAATTTGATGGATAAGCTTGAGCCTTCTCCTTTCCATTGTGGTTGCAACATTTTCATTGTTTTCCCCTATACCCTTTTACACATTACTTTAAAAAGCTTTTATTCCTTGCACACAAATGGGAATAATAATCCTTTCCTTTCGATTTGATGGTTGAGCGCCCCACAACTAGTTACCACTACCCGTCATTCAAACCCTAGAAAACTTAATCAATCACACCCACCAATACAACTTAATTAAACCCTAATTATATATATCATCTCAAACCTCCACCAAAACCTTGTTTTCAAGTAAATAAGTGCACCCTAAAAGTCCACGTACTCTTCCCAAAACAACTGCTACTAAATGACCAAGGGTTAAGAAAATGGATCACAAGTTCAAAACTGAAGAATTACACAAAGCCAAATTAATAAACGTGAAATAAAGGCATGCAGTTGAATTGGCTTTGTCACAAACCCTTAAACAAACACTTCCTTTCTGTGCCACTCAGAAAGTTGTTCATCCACAAACCCGTAATGGAATGCTCCGCTATTACTTTTCTTGCTGCTTGCTATATACCCTCTTTATCTCCCCACTTCTTCATTCACTGCAGTTAAGAAACAAAAAAGATAGAAAGAATATAAAGGAGAAGGAAAGAAGAGAAAGGTTGTGAGGTTGTGAGAGAGATCATGGGGAGGGGTAAGATTGAGATCAAAAGGATTGAGAACTCAAGCAACAGGCAAGTTACATATTCAAAGAGGAAGAATGGGATCCTTAAGAAGGCTAAGGAAATTAGTGTTCTATGTGATGCTCAAGTTTCTCTTATCATCTTCGGTGCCTCTGGAAAGATGCACGAATACATCAGCCCCTCCACCACGTAATTATAAGGACTTCTTTCACTTCTTCATCTTCCTATGCTGAACTTTGCTTTTCTAGATTTCTTGTTTCATCAAGAACACCGCAAAAGAAACTCTCATCTACTTTTCTTTCTAGCTTAACTTGGATCTTTTCATTGGTTAAGGTTGATTGACGTCCTAGACAGATACCAAAGAGCCTCTGGGAAGACCCTGTGGGACGCCAAGCATGAGGTAGCTAGGTTTTTTTTTTTTTCCTTGAAAAAATACAAGTTTTTTGCTTGATTTGTCTCAAAGGAAAACATGTATATATGTACTTGTTTTGCATAAAGTATGTTCAGTTCCAAGAACCGGTAATTCTGTGATTAGATCTAGATTTGGAACATGTACATTTTCCTACATCTTATTAAAGAAAGGCAAGAATAGTGAGAACAGATACATGTCTATATGAACAGATCTGACTATAAAACAATATTATAAACTTCCTTAATTCCTTTTCTTTGCAAAAGTTTCAAAAGCTGAATGGTATACAAGAGTTGTTTGTAGGGGTTAGGAACAAAGATGTGACAAATGTCTCTTCCTAGCTAGGGTGTACTCGGTCGATGGATCTCTCTCTCAACTACAGGTTTCTTCACTGACAATGAAACCAACCACTAGCTAGAGCCAGATCTACTGCATATAATGTTCATTTATTTGACAAATTTTGCTTTCAAGTCCAATTTTGTCTTTCTTTCTGGGGTGAACTAGCTAGGGACAATGTTCGGATTTTTTAACATAATATTGTGGTTGATGTAGAACCTCAGCAATGAAATTGATAGACTCAAAAAAGAGAATGACAGCATGCAAATTGAGCTCAGGTATATTATGTATAACATTAATTTATTGCACCTTGATTATATATCCAATATCATCTCTTACTGATCAAGTATATATATATATATATATATATATATATATATATATATATATATATATATATATATATATGTATATGTATATATTTCAGGCACTTGAAAGGGGAGGACATTACATCACTGAATTACAAGGAACTGATGGCTCTAGAGGATGCCCTTGAAAACGGCCTCAATGGCGTCCGTGAGAAAAAGGCAATAATATTTTTATCATTACACTTATCACAGCTTCATTATTGGTTATCAAACACAAAGAACAAGTTTACTCAAACCTTTTCTTGTTTGTGCCATATATAGGTGGAGGTGCACAGGATGTTCAAGAGAAATGTATGTAGGTCTTTTACCACTTTATAAGATGAAAAATTAGTCTTCATATCATAAGTTAAACATATTTGTTTTAGTATTACCCTTTTAAATAAGAGATATTAATCTCTATCCGTCATTCTTATCTTTTCAGATAATTAATAATTCCCACTTGGTTGTATTAATAACTGACTCTTGTTTAATTCATATGATATTTTGATATTGGTCAGGGCAAGATTTTGGAGGAGCAAAATAAGGAACTCAATTTCCTTCTGGTAAGTGGCAATCTGTGTGTGTATATCTATATGCATTAATGAGTGTTCGCAACTTTTATCATTCATGTTTCTGATTTGGATCAATATCATTATCCGTATGAAGGATTTGGTATCATATATATAGTTGCAGATGTTTAATAGTGTGTTTGATTTTTAACTAAAATGCATTTTAGTTAATTCAAGTTTTCTAATGAAAAATTTAACTATTTTGCCGCAGCTTATTAACACATAGCTTCAACTGTTCCATATTTTAAACTGTGCGTGGAGCATGTGGAGCATATATGATTAAGAATAGTGATTTTCTCTAGATATTTGCATAATACTTCAAATTCAAACTTATTGTTGTCATTGTGAAAAAAATCTCATGCTTGGGAGGGATTAGACAGGCTTGATGAGATATTTTTATATGAATAAAAAAACTGAATAAAATTTGAAGAATAAAAAGGTGAGAGATGTTGTTATATGAAATATGATATTTATAGAAAAAAGAGAATGAATGTAATCTAAAGAAACTATTTAAATTGTAGTTTTTTGTCTTATATTTTTAAAAAAATTATTTTTGCCAATAGATCTTTTAATTTAGGTGCTTTTTTTCTAAAATAGTGTTTTTCAATATAGTTTTGACTCATTTTTAACTATTTTAAGGTGGGAAATTATACTGAAAAAGGATCTTAAACATTGTGAAATTTGTGTGAACACTAGGTTCCATGAGCAACCAGAGAAAAAATTATTAGACCTTTTTATTTTCAATTTTGTAGTTGAGTTTAGACCCACTTTAGGTCATTTTTATGACTATTTGTAGTCAAAGAACAAATTGAATTTTATAGTTTTCATATTCTAAAATTAAAAGCAATCATTATGTTAGGATACTCAAATCAATTAAAATTTAAAGGACACAAATTTTAAAAAATAACTAAGATATATCTTAAATTAAAATAAATAAAAAAATACACATTACCTTGAAAAATGTATTCCTAATCTCTTTAATATACGTTTATTTACGATATTAGGTACTTGTTGGATATATATTACTCATGAATACATATGTGACACCTAAATTGATATTTTTATTCTTATCTTTTATCACATTTTTTTTTTATATCTCTCTCTTATTTATTTTTCTTTAACACCCAAGGTCTCTCCCTTAATACATATTAGATATATTATCACCTCTCCAAATTTTTTCTCCCTCTTTCAAGATGTTAATTAGCAACTAGTTTATGAATACCAATTGGCAACTAGTTTTCATATGTTCTTGGAGGAAATTTATAGGATAATCCTTGCTGAAAAGTTCATGAACCATACAATAAAACTAACACTTATTTCACTTGTTATGTATCTATTACAGCAACAACATTTGGCACTAGAAGGTGTGGGAAACATGCATGGACAATGGATTTGACAAGATCATAATTAAGGGACTCAATTCCCTTTATGCCTCATGCAGTTACCCTTGAACACCCAAATCTAGAAACAGGAATGCAGATTAATGGCTGCTGCTGTCAAATTAATTCTCATGAAAGTCTTAAAACTTGTGTCATTTCCTATTTCCACCTATTTATTATAACTCTGAGACTTGTTATACCACCATGATTGAATTTGGATTATAAAACTATCAATTACTATGTTTTGTGCTTCTGCAGATATCTTATCATGCATGCAGAGATGTTAATGACTTACATTAGTCTAATTATACACTTTCAGTAGAAAAATAATTATATTAATAATGTATTTTTAAGATGATTATGGTAATAATTAAAAAATTTAATATAAGAACAGCTACTTCTATTTAGATACTGTAATTTTACAATATGATAAGAATGTTTACTTATTTGACTTTTCAATGTAATTAAAATTAATAAGGTCTCCGAAAAAACTAAATTTAAAATTAACCTTTTTCATTATTCAGGTAATTTATTCCATGTATATTTTGACTTAGAAATTGATTTTTTTTATAAATAGTCTTGAAAAAAAGGAAAACACGATTACTTTTAAAACATAAATTAAATTAATATTTAAGTTACTTTTAGTTTCTTTAGTTAGACAAATATGCAATTTTGATTTTGATAAAAATTAATTATTGATATTTTAGTTTTTCAGAATTAAATAATTTTAGTTCACTATTAATCCCTCATTCCATTACTGAGAAAAATAATATTAGATATCTATCAATGATATGATGTTAAATAACGCTTAAATAATTTAAGTAAATTTACTGAGAATTTATGCACGCTTAAATTTACTGAGAATTAAATAATTTAAGTAAGATATTGTTAAAGAGATTTAATAAGAAACTTTAATACCGCTTATATGTATAGCTAATATTTCTGGTTATTAATTAGAATATATTTATAATAAACAGAAAATTACTTCATTGTAAAAAATAGAATCAAATACACAATTAGTTTTCTACACAACAAAATTATGAGAACTATATATTATATCTAAATTAAATTATTTACTATACTTAAGTATAAACAATATTTATGTTTAATGAAGTTATCTATAAGAAAAGAATTCGAATAAATTAACCTTATTTACGGATATTATTTAAACAATATTTTATTTTCAAACATATATAGTCGCAATATCTGATTAGTATACATATAGCATCTTTAAAATTTTTGTAATGATAAAAATCGTCTAGAAACCATGCCTTTCTCTATCTATTTTCGTAAGACATAAAGAAAACGAGTCAGTTAGATTTTGAGTATCTTTTAAGTGCAACTTTTAAGCCAAATGATTGCAAATAATACAAAAACAAGGTAACTGGTGTGTCATATATGCCATTATAATTTTCTGAACATAATAAAGGTACAGTATATATATATTCATAAATAAAAATAAATAAAACACAACAAACATACAAAACACACTGTAAGATAAAGAGACACGATATTTTAATTAAACAATAAAGTTGTGAAATAAAATTAACTTTAAATTATGTTAATATTTTTTCTTTCAAATTGAGAATACTTTTTAAAATTATGTTTAAAATTTCTATTTTTTTATTATATTTTAATTTTACAAGCAATATTTTTAAATAATGTACTTAATATAATAATTTATTTTTATATCTATAGCAATATATTTATAATAATATATAAATGGGTTTTCCTGTACATATTTATATTCTATCTTATCTTTAATTTATATTTTAGAATTACAAAATATAAAAATATATAAAGAGATACACATTTTATATTTTATTTTATTCTTAATGTATTTTAAAAAAATAAATTATTCAAATATTAAAAATGATTATTATCCATCACGTAATTACCATTATTAATTTTCATAATATACATAGACAGTGTCTCATTTCCGTTAGTACAGAGTAATATGAATATTTTTAAAAAATTGCATGGTTTTAATTATTTGTTTATTTATATTTAGAAAATAAAATTAAACTTACTCTACGATATGCATTAAATAAAAATTGCCACGTCAGTTAAAATGATCGGGAATAGTTTTTCTGGAAACCTATATCTAGAATACGTTTTTTTTCTTATATGCATTCTTAAAGGAAAATCAGTTTAGCCATTAAAATTTTCTAAAAACAAAGACGATTATTTGTAAGAAACCAAAAGTCATAAGTAATAATTTATTAAATTGTTATTCAATTAAAACTAATTATAAAATCTTTTCCATATTCCAAACAATGCAATCGATTTCACATAATGCATATTTAATTTTGGTGGAGAATTATTTAATGTATTCTGAAAAAAACTAATTATTAGTAGTAGCCAATAAACCTTTAAAAATTTACCCAAATGTTATCAACAAGAAGATATGCACAAACTACAGACAAACCGTCGCAAATATCAACACACCAATGGCAGTTTCTTGGTTCTGAGCGTGTTCGCATTAAAAGTATTCTAAATCTGAATCCTCTTGTTTTTTTTTTAAATAAATTTTAAGAATTATTTTTTATAATTATCTTTTGAGACACATGTAAAATTTTGATGTGAAAAAAATAAGGTGGCAAGGTTTTAGGACGTGTCTTAGAGTAGAAAAAAAAAAAAAAAAAAAAAAAAAAAAGAGAAAAATGATGATTGATGAGAGGTGCGTGGGGGCAAAACGGTCTAATCCACATTGAATTTAGGTTCTCCTAGATTATTTATTATTTATCTATAAATCTATAAAGAAAAAAAAAGAAAAAAAGAAAAATAAAAAATCTGGAGTGAAAGAAAGAAAGAAGGAAGCACGCTCTCTCTTTTTTTCTCTCTCTCTGGCGCTTTGGTTTTGTTTTGTGCTTTTTTTCTCAAACGGTTTGGTTTTTGTTTTTATTTTTGTTTTCGTTGACAACTTCACCAACCATCTTTTTCTTCTCTCTCTCCTCTGCGCGCGACGCAGACCCAACTCTTTCTCTCTCTTCGACTCAGAGAGAAAAGAATATTTTCGTTTTTTATGATTATTTTTGTGAAAAAAAACCATTGTTGAAAACGCCGAAGCCTAACCTCCTTATCCTCAATCTCAATTGTTGCGCATCCTGAGAGCAGGTATTATCTCTAATCAACTTCGTATCTCAATTTTCTTCTTCTGTTATTTTATTTTTTTGTTTTCAATTTTCGGTATATAGATTATTATTCGGTTGACGTATTTGCACCTAGGAACTCGTGTCAGCGTCTGCATTTTCTGCGAGTAGGGTTTTCTTAATCAAAATTTGCCCTCTCTTTCCGTGCAGAGCGTCTCAGGATAATGCCGCTTTCTAGGGTTTTCTTTTTGGGCTGAGGTTTTCCCGTGGAGGCAGTGTGCGCTACTCTGCTTTAATTCGAGGTACCGTTTCGTTGAGGTTGTGTTGTTAGGTATTGGTTGATGCATTGTTGCGATTCTTTTACCTTTGTTCGTTTATTGGATTTTTGAAGTTAATCAGAGTGTGACGGGATAGTGGTGGTGCGGTGTCATTTATGATTTTTGAATGATTGAGATGGGGTCGTGTGGGAGATCTGTTACCGCTAATGATCCCTCTGGAGGGTCTGTTATTGAGCAGCATTTATGCTCAGAGGTTGCGGAGCAGGTTGTTGCTGTGCAGGAGTCTTGTTTGGAAGAAGCCTGCAATGTTGTGGACTCTAATGCTGACCTGTCCACTGTGACTGATGGTTGTGTGGGAGAGGACCTTGTGGGTTCTGCAAGGTGTCTAGGGGACGGGTCTTCTGATGCTTTGGGTTTGGCAAGTGAATGTGAAAATGCTGATTTGTTGTCACTGGAGAAAGCCACCGAAGATGATTGTCTGAATTGTTTGGGGGTTTCGTACGGGGGCATTGAAGTTCCCTGTGCTAGCAGTGGCTCTGAGGGGAATGTTCAGGGCGAGGGAAACTTTGATTTGCGCTCGCAGTCTTTGGCTACTGATGATTCACAGAGGCTTTGTGCTCAACCGGATGGGCAGAAGGATGATAAGAGCGACATATCACCTGCAACAGGAGATCAGTACGTCGTTGTTGAAGGCAAAATGGATGACACGGGTCTCCTTGGTGATGCTTTCAATCATGTACTTGATTTCAGGGATTCTGAAATGTCCTTGGAATTAGAATCTGTGGCTGACTTGTTAGTTGATTGCGACCAGCAAAATGAACAGCAGGAAATTATGACAAATGCAGACCCCTTGTTGAATGTTGTGGAAAAATGTGATGCTGTAATTAGGACAGAAGCTGATGGTTGCAGGCAGATATCTCCTACTCCGGATATGGAAGTGCCATGTGGTGCATTATGTGCAGATACAGAAATAGAGAGCACAAGTGATCCGAAAGATGGTGAGGACCAGAATAGTACTTGTGAAGAAAAGGACAACGTTTTTGTTGATAAAGAAATCATTGTCATTAATTCATGTGTAAAAGTATCATCATCTCCAGGTTGCCATGGGACTGTTGAGAGCTCATCCGTAGATTGTCCTTGTGAGCCTGCCCTGCTGGATGCAGGGTGTGAAATGAAGAATGTTGTACTGCAAATAGAAGATGCTTTCTGTAAAGTGAAGGATTGTTCCTCAGAGGAAACTAGCAACTCTACCTTTAGAAAGCCGTCTTCTCCAGAATCAGGCCTGCCCTCTGTTGCTTCAATTGCCAACTTCTCTTCAAAGGATGTTTCTGATCTCCATTGTAAGGGTGATAATGTTTCTACTACCACTACTATTGCTCCCAATAATGCTGTGGACGATCCAGGGCAGATGGAGAATGATGGAAAAGAAGCAGTTGAAGTTGATTGTATCACCGAAAGCATTCCATTACTTTCTCAAAGGAATAGTCGAAGAAGTAAAGTAGGCCGTAAGACACAAACCAAAAAAGCTTCAAGAAGAGGCAAGAACAAGACCAAGGTGGCACGTTCAAATGGGGATTATATGAAGTTATACTCAGAGGCTGCTAGAAAGAAAAGAAGTTGTTTCTCCAAACCAGCTCGTTCTTCTATCTGGGGATCAATTGGGAATATTGAGCAGTTTTTTGAGCAAGATAATCGCACACTCGGTGAAGCTGTGGCCCAAGAATTGGAGAAGGGTAGAAGCAAGCGTCAAAGGGGGAAAGCAGTCAAGAATAATGCAAGTACTGGCTCATTGAGTTCAGTACAGAAGGGTCCCATTTCAACCACTCGTGTTCGTCTAAAGATCAAATTTGGGAAAGAACCTGATTTAAGTTGCTCAAATGTCTTGACTCCAGAGTCTGTTAATGGCTTGGCTTCTGCTTCCCACTTGGAGTCTGGTTCAGCTTCTCAGAAAATAGCCAGCAATCTCGAAGACAAAATGTTGAAAGTGGTGACATTGGGAAATTCAGAATCTTTCAACAATGACGGTGATAAGGATGATCTTGTTCAAAATGAACAAGTGGCCCCCTTAGAAGAAAATACTGAAATAACAGAGAAGGCAGATGGGGATGTAGAGGAACCTTGTCTAGCAGCTCCTCCAGAGAAGGTGGTTGAAGCATTGATTGAACCTATCAATAACAAGGGTATGGATCCTGGAACTTCACCTGATTCTGAAGTTATCAATTCGGTTCCCGAAGTCCAGGCTGGAGAGAGACATCAAGAAGATTTACATGATGCTGTTTTAGGTTCTTCTAAAGAGTTAAATTCTAAATTGGATGCTACCATCAGTAAAAGAGGGAAGAAGAAAGACAAACTTATCTGTTCAGGTATTTGTATCACTGAAGATGAATGTCAAGGTCCACCTAGAAACAGTAGAGGTAAGCAGTCAAAGAACCGCAGAGGTAAGAAAAATTGTAGGGATGCAGTTAACTCTTTGGAATTGTCTACTTTCACTCAGATAAGCAAATCTGTGAGCAGTAAAGAATTGTGCCCGGAATCGTTGTCCCTTTCTGGAGAGACTGAACTTGGAGGCTCTGCTGAGGCTTTGAAAGTTAAAAATGACATGGACATTAAGACAAGTGGAAAACCATCAGTTGACAATGGATTTTCAGAATCTCAGGTTTCTGAAAATATGCTGTCTTCTGCAAGACCTTTGGGTCGTAAACTACCTAAAAGTCTTAGACCTAGTAAAGTCAGTAGGACCAAATTTAAAGCTTCTGACTCGGCTGAGAGGAAAAAGACTACATTTACACGCAAGGAGAAACAGAAAAAGCCAATCAATAAGTCTGAAGTCAAGAGAAAAGGTGCCTCTCATAAAATTACATGTGAAATGGAAGATCGCCCACATGCAGGTATTTTTTTATGTGCCAAAATGACAGCATCACGTGTGATATTGTTTTTTGCATTTTTGGATTAATCGAAGACTGACATTGGGTCCTTTATGATCATCTAAATCTTTATTTTATTATTTCTTAATCGTTTGTGTTAGCTATGTGGTTTGAGAAATTAAAGAGGATGTGTTTAATTTTTGTCTCTTAGAAGCAAATATTGGAAATTATGAGTTGGATGCTGTCGGAAAAGTTAATGCTGAGGACAACAAAGTATCAGTCAACATATCTAATTTGGACATGCTGTCTGGTGTTGGACTGGGTGGGCAGCTTCCATCTCCCCGTAATGCGTGGGTGCGATGTGATGATTGTTACAAATGGAGGCGAATTCCAGCCCTGCTTGCAGACCAAATTGATGAAACTAACCGTACGTGGTATGACTTTTTTCACTCATGTTACTCTATTATTATTTTTCTATAATACCTGCTTAGAAGCTGAAGAGGCAGAATATGATATAATCATGTACTTGTCTGTAATAAATTTTTTCACAATTGTCTTCGCTTTTAATTGACCATGTGCACCAGTGATAATTTGGGTTTTAATTGCATAGTTTTCATTAATTAGTCATGATTTATAGTTGTAGTTAATTGTTTCAGTCCTCTTATGTCATTGCATATGGAGCCTTAAACATATTTTTCACAGTTTAAATAACTTGCATATTTTCTTGGGTGATCTTATTTTGAAGGACATGTAAGGACAGCGGTGATAGAGCCTTTGCTGACTGTGCTGTCCCTCAAGAAAAGTCAAATGCAGAGATTAATGCAGAGTTGGGATTATCAGATGCCTCCGGTGAAGAAGATGCATATGAAGGCTCCAAAAATTTTAAGGAACTAGAATATCGGCATCCATTTGGTATTTACATTTGTTAGCAAGTTTGTCATGAGTTTTTTATTTTTCAAATGAAATCTAAGTTTGAAGCTATACTGTTTTAGGAATATCATGTTGTCTTATTGTCTGACGTTTAATTTGCTCTATGCATTGCAGTTTCCCAGGGGTCAACTTTTACCCATATTTTCACCAATGAATTCCTGCATCGTAGCCATAAAACTCAGACTATTGATGAGGTCCTGAATTGTTCTAGTTTTTATTTATTACAAATGAATATCATATTACATAATTTGATCAAGTTGTGTTACTTGTGTGTTTCTTTAAGAATACACAAGTGATAATGTTGGATTAGTGAAACTGGTTATGTTGATTTCCTTATATGACTTGCGGAGGGACTGAGAGCTTTGATGTGCTGCTTTGCATACATTCTTTCTTTCTTGAGTACATATGCATTATGTTTTATTCCAGGAGGGTTCTTTGATCTCCTTCAAGTTTACCTCTTATTATTTTTCCTTAAGAAATGTGAAAAGGCTACAGTTTCATGGAAGCCCAACTGAATCAGAGTTGATCATTATCAAGAGCAGATACCTAAATACAGTGGTGAAGCTAGACTGTGTTAGTTGGGGTGGGCAAATACAAAAACTACCTTTTAAACGAAACTGTTTCCATCTCTTATCATAAAATTTCATATGTTTGGGCAATAATCACTGTATAAATTTAGAATTCCAATAGTCTTTCAATACAATGGTCTTGTATAGAGTAATTTTATATGCAAATTACTTCACATTATGTAGACACTACGCTAGTTTCATATATTGGAGCAATTTTACTGAATTTGGAAGAATAATTATGATTGAATTACTACAAGTCACCATATTGCATATATATACAAGATATTAAAAAACACTACCTCATAAACCAGTAGATTTGAGTCATTAAATTACTATTTGAAGGAAAGTAATGTATTGCTATAATATCGGTTAAGATTTCCACTTGATATAATTTTCTCTATATTATTTTTATTATTCTATTGTAAATTTGTGCCTGCCATAAATATAATTCATATGTTATGTAAGACTTGTCAAATTGTAAAATTGAGTACTGTTGATGAAATTCTTTCATCCACCTTCTTAAATTTTGATATTTGTATTATATATAAAAAGATTACATATAAAATAGAGAATTAAAAAACTTGCCGGGGCCATGTCCTTTATTTTTTCAAGCAAAGTAGCTTCGCTTCTGCCTAAATGACTTTAACTATTTTTCTTTTCTTATATGGTGGATGTTCTCTGCAGAGGATGGGATGAATTGTTGCCTTATATTATTTTCTTGTCTATTTTGGAGAACTACTTATTCGGTTGCCTTGCTTCCAATTTCTAAAATATGTTTTTCTTTGGCTATTACAATAGTTACTGTCAGTTTTATTTTACCTTTTGATTGAGGTTTATTATTTAATCATGATGGATGACATTTAGGTTTCAATTAAGCTTTTTGGAATTTGAAAATTGTGCATCAGTGTTATATTCCTGAATTCATTACACCTCGAATTTGTATCAGATAATGGTCTGTCATTGCAAGCCACCTCAAGAAGGAAAGTTAGGCTGTGGGGATGAATGCCTAAATCGGATGCTTAATATTGAATGTGTACACGGAACATGCCCGTGTGGGGACCGTTGTTCTAACCAGCAGGTTTATAAACTTGGTTTTTTATGAAATATATACTAATATTTGGTCTTTTTGACAAATTGCATGACTTCAGACAAATGTTTGATTTCAGTTCCAAAAACGCAAGTATGCTAGTCTGAGATGGTTTAAATGTGGGAAAAAGGGTTATGGACTAAAGGCACTTGGCAATGTAGCTCAAGGCCAGTTTCTTATTGAATACGTTGGAGAGGTAAAATGTAAAATCTTTCTTTTTATTATCCCTATACTAATTCAGCAATTTTACTTGTGTTGTTATGATACTTGAACTATTGACTGTTGAGGATGATTATCAAATTTTGTCATCATATTTATGCTTTGGTTCCTTATTGTAGCTATAGTTTTTGGGGAAGGAAGATTTAGTATTGCCCTCTTCGAAGTTATAGGTGCAGTTATGTTAAATTTGTTACACTGAACTCTTCTCTTTTGTTTCTTTCCCCCTAATCATTTCTTTTGCTGAATTTAGGTTAAATCACCACCATGTGCATCCTTAAAATGGAGATAGCTTGTCTTGCTTTTTTTTTTTTTTACAATTTGAATTACTCTTTAAATAACAGTGAGGAGCCATTGAAAAATATTAACAGTTTGGCTTGAGTAGTAAGCAACGAATATTGTACTGATATGCAGTAGCACCTGTGGAAAAAAGCCATCAGGCTTTGAGGGCAAAGAAAATGGGTTTTCTTCATTAGGATTGATTTGATCCACCACTTAGAACGACTCAACCTTATAGTATATGCTTGTATGGGGATAAATAATAGCTTATGTCTGACAATCAGCTTACTTCTCTTGTTAATGGAGTAGGAATAAGAATATTGGATGGATTCTGTGATTAATGGATTATGTTATATCTTATAGTGCTATAATTTGCACTGCTGTTCTATATAGGGGCATTTATGCGCTTTATGTTGTATATGCAAAGGTGATGCTCAACTTGTGCACATCATTCACTTTTAGATATTGAAATTTCCAATATATGGTCCAAACAGGTGCTTGATATGCAAACGTATGAGGCACGGCAAAGAGAATATGCCTTGAAGGGTCATCGACATTTCTATTTTATGACTTTGAATGGCAGTGAGGTATGAATTTGACCTTTATATTTGTTTTTTTTAGCAAAGTAAAATTTAACTGTTTGGGCCGGAAGTGCATATGGATTTGTTCATGAGTGTGTTAGACAACACAATTTTTTACATGAATAGATAGTTAGTAGATGTCATTTAGCTTCCCCTATAATGCATTCCTATGCACGTGCTGTGGAAATTCTCTTCTCTTCCCTTCTTTCAATGAAAAATTAATAAGGGAATTTTGTTGGAATAGAATTCTTTTTGCATTATATCTCCTGATCTTGTAGGTGCTATGAGAATTTATAATAGCACAACATCCATATTACCTTCCCCTCAGAAATAGCCTCGTAGAGAATTAGGAAACCCAGAAACCATCTCATTATGAAAACCATGCCTTTGAAGGGAAGCTTGCTCTACTATAGTATAATTGATTGTGAAACGTATCTTGTTTGGAATATAAATTAATTTACTGTTCGTGGTATGTTAAATGAATTTCTGGTTCACTTCTGCCAACAACTTGATTGTGAATCCACCCACAATTGAAATAGTGAAATTAAAAGTATGATTGTATTTCTTGACTGAAAATGGAGCATAAAAAGGAGAAAGATCTCTCCTAAAGGCTCTTTCGACTTGCTCAATTCTCAAATGCAAAACAAGTAACAATGTATAATTATTCCTCTTACCCTTCCATCCCCCTATTTAATAATCTAAATAATCCTGCTAACTAACTGTTCTTGACATGAACCCTTCTTTTTTTTTCCAAGCAAATATCTTTTACCCATCTGTCATAACATAGCTTGTGTGAATGGGAATGTTAGAATTGAAGGATAGCTGTTTGAGGTATTCACTCCTCTACTTTTGATTATTCTGGAATGTGTATTTATCGTGACCTCGATGCTTCAAAACATATCTCTCATCTGGATGTTTAACATGTTTCAATTTTTTTAGCTCTTTCAGCATGATTTGTTATTGTCTCCCTATTACTCTTAGTTTTTGAGCTGTTAGTTATTAGAGACTACTTTGTCATTCACAATTCTTATTTTCAGGTGATAGATGCAAGTGCGAAAGGAAACTTGGGTCGTTTCATTAATCATAGTTGTGATCCTAATTGTCGGACTGAAAAGGTGATTATTATTACCTTTTTTAGGTTTATTTAATTAAGGCAATGATACTACTGCTAAAGAACCTTTTCTTTTAATTATTGGGAGCTATTTTTTCCTGAACATATTATTTATGCCAGTTTGCCCGTATTAGTTCCTTGAGTACGAATTTCATAATTATGCTGTTGTTTTCAATTACTTGACCTTGTGTTTGATCCTTTCTTTTAACAGTGGATGGTGAATGGGGAGATCTGTATTGGACTGTTTGCATTGAGGGATATTAAGCAGGTGTGCATTCGGCCTCCACTTACTACTTTCACGTGTGTGTTGTTAATTCCACTAGATTTTGCAGTTGTGTTGTGGAACATTGTTGCTTCTACGTTTCATAGTGTGTGACTTTGGAAGTTTGAAGTATTAACTTGGAGGACTTGGAGGTCCTATTTTCATACTTTACGAGTTTTGGATTATGAAACTAGATGCTAAGTTTTAATGTTTAGTATTTTGTGCCAAGCTGAACTTTTTTTACCAACACCTTCCCCAGGATGAAGAATTGACATTTGACTACAACTATGTAAGGGTTTTTGGTGCTGCTGCAAAAAAATGTTATTGTGGTTCACCTAGTTGTCGAGGTTATATAGGTGGTGGTGATCCACTTAATGCTGACCTGATAGTTCAAAGTGATTCAGAAGAAGAATTTCCAGAACCTGTTATGCTTACCAAAGATGGTGAAATTGAAGATGCTGTACCCATACCCGAGTATATTAATAATGTGGATACGCAATCTGCTAGAAATATGGTAAAAGGCAGGGATATATTGGAAAAGTCTACAACTGCTATAGATTCTGATGGTTCTCCAGAGAAAGAAAGTTCTGTGAACCCTGCCTCTGCTGTTTCTCTGTTGCACAGCTCAGCAGAAATGGAGGATTCAAAGGGCAAGTCACCGTTTTCTGTTCAAGTTGAAGAAATTTCTCAACAAATGGACGATGTAACAAGCAAACCCATGCCCACCGTACAAGGATATGAAAAGGAAAAGGAATCAGAGTTTGCAGACAAAACTTCTTCCACTCACAGATTAGATACTTCTTCTCCCCTTACAACTGCTAGCAAGTTATCTAATTCTACTGGTAGTAATAGGGAGTCCAAGTCTGAAATAATTGAAGGCAGGAAGAATCATAAGTTAAGTGCTGTTAAAAAGGGGAAGGTTCATGCTAATCTTCCAAATGGCCTTAAAGCTGAGGTGACAACCAATCGATTGCAGTTGTCATCTGTCAAACACAAAAAAGTAGAAGGTTCTTCCAATGGACGGTTTGAAGCAGGTTGGTCATCATTATTTGTTTAGGAACATGGTCATTAAGATCAATTTTAATGGATAAACCTTTTTGTTACCTGCAGTTCAGGAGAAACTTAATGAGTTGCTGGATGGAGATGGGGGAATAAGCAAAAGAAAGGTCAGTACTTTTTATTTGCCAAGTGAACATAATATTTCAAATAGGTACATTTATTTGGAAGCTAGGGCATGCATGTGTGGTCCACTTTGTTTTTTCATAGTTAATACTGGTTATGCAACAAAGCAAGAGATATCAATCTCTAGTGCTGTAGACCTTGAATTTATTTATTTTGTAATCAATTAAAAGAAATACTTTGTCTTCTGTTGTTCTTTTTTTTTTTTTTCTCTTTCTATTTTATTACTTCTGAATGGCTTTATGTTGGAGGTGTTACTGGCCTTGCTACCAAGGCAGTTTTATGTTTAGTTTTCACCATTTGACTGCCCTCGCCCTTTTTCTTGTAACAGGATGCTACCAAAGGGTACTTGAAGCTCTTGTTTCTCACTGTGGCATCTGGTGATAGAAGCAACGGTGAAGCAATTCAAAGGTCCTTTCTTCTCTGCTTATTCTTTTTTTTTTTTTTCATTAAAGCACACATTATATACTGTTATATTCGATTTTTCCCTGCTTCATGGACCTGTAAATACTTTGTAACGGAGATTTTAAACTTTGGTTGCAGTAATCGAGATCTTTCCATGATACTTGACGCCCTTCTGAAAACAAAGTCTAGAGCAGTGCTGAATGATATAATTAACAAAAATGGTAATATATATTTTCCTGCTATGTAATGCAGTTTTCTTCCTACATATCTGAAATTTGTGAACTCATTGGACATTTTGTTGGTTTTCCATGTAACTATATCGTTGCTTCTCAGGTTTACAGATGTTACATAACATTATGAAGCAGTATAGGCAGGACTTCAAAAAAATTCCAATCCTGCGAAAGCTTCTTAAGGTGCTCAGATTACTTGTAGTTTTTGGTTTTTGTTATATTCCTTTTGACTAAGAGGTTGTGTGTGTTGTGTGTGTGTGTGTGTGTCTCTCTCTCTCTCTCTCTCTATATATATATATATATATATATTGTGTTTGGATATAGAATTTCAAAATTCTTAAGGATTTCTTTTATACTAAAAAGGGGTTGGAAATGCATAGGAATTTAATTGCTTCAAATAAATTTAGAAGGAATATGAAAGAAGTGTGGAAGGGAGGAGGGAGAGAGGTGCTATGAAGTAAGAGTGCACATAAAATTTCTGAGAGAGTCGACAGTGAGATTCTGGATTAATGAAGGAATTACATTATTTTAGGAGTTATTTGAAATCTTCTCATTTTGCTTTTAAAAAATCCCATGAAAAAAATTCTATCTTTTAATTTTTCTTTGGATTAAATACTGTTAAAGTTGTTTTGAATTATGGTATTTTAATCCTCTTAAAAATTGAATTCCTTCTGAAACTTCTTACCTGGGGACTTTTGTGTTGAATTCTCCATGTTATATGATTGTTATGATATTATTTCTTATCTGACACTTAAAAATATATTTTGGAACTTTTCTCCAATGGTAATGTTGTGAACTCTAAAAGCTGATAATATATTTTATTCCTCTTCATTATTGACCATCCTATATTATTTAATAAGTTGATTGCTGGCAGATCCTAGTCTTTTCTATGCTGTTCATCATTCTTCATTCTCTCATTCTCTAAGTATGAGTACTAAGATAATATATGGCCCTTGCTCGATCACCTCTTTTTTTTTTTTTGCAGGTCTTAGAGTACCTAGCAGCAAGCAAGATTTTGACACCTGAACAGATTAATGGTGGTCCTCCTTGTCATGGAATGGAGAGGTTAGAAATTTTTAAATTATATACTTCTCCCCAAATTTACTAGGGTAATTGTATCATTTGTTGTATTGTAGAACTGAAGTAGCAGTTTTCATTTATGGCTTTTTCTTCATTACCTTTTTTTTTTGTCTAGTACGAATATCATTGCATAAGATACAAAAAAACATTATTGTCAAAGTGGTTTTAAGCATGAAATATGTTTACTTCAAGTCATCGCCGTTTTCCTATTCCATATTTTTGGGAGGAGGGAATTGCATCAATTGACAGTTTGATTTTTACTTACTATTGGAGATGTACAATCTCTTACAATATTATTTTATTTAATTTTTTACATTTTACTCGTATGACATGACAATTAGTAGTAATTGATAAGCAATTAGAGAATGTATTAGAAACTAAGAATCAGAATGAGAAAGAAAATAAATTTTACTAAATATTGTTAGAGATGTGATTTGATTGTTTTAAATAGAGATATGATATGTTTTGATAGGGAAATATCGTAAGAAATATTTCTCTTTTTTAGATATTGATATTTGTACTTATTATTGTATCTCATTAATTGTAAATAAGAATACTTTTTGTGTGTAGCCAAGATACGAAATTTATTATATTCTTTCTTGGTTTCTCTTTCCTCAACACGGTACTAGAGTGGTACCATCCTCCGTGACCTTTGTTGTCAGTAATCCTTTCAACAAATAGGATGAATGAAATAGTAATAGGAGAGAAATTTCTCCTCCAAGGATTTCCCCTTCACGAAGAGCTGATGCACAATTTCAAATGACAACTTTTCTTAGTCTATCCTTCCTTCCTTCTTCTTCTATTCATATCCAATAAGCATGTTGTTTAATTTTGCTTGTTTTGCTTCGTAGCTTTGTGGCCCCGAAGATGAACTTATATGTCCTTGATCATAATTCGTCTTTCATCATCTTATATTAAGTACTGAGATATCTTGTCACCTAAGTGGAAGGAAATTTTGATTTTTGTAGCTAAAGTCCCAATGAATGTTTGAGCAGAATCAACGTTGCACTTCTCATTAAGTATGTACAGTTTATCTTCAGTGAATACGGTGTCAATTCTGCCCCTTTGTAATTTTGGGCTAGCTGCATTATATTTGATGAAGCCCAATTGAAAGAATGTCTATTATGACATGGTTTTTCACTGGTAGCGATTTAATTACTTGTAAGCTGGCATCCGGTGGCTCCAGTGGTGGTGGAGTTATGTGTAGGCATTATGTAACCTGGTTTTTGGTGGCTGCTATTTGCAACATCTACTTGGCCAAAATTCCATTGCTCTGTCATCATTGAAATCCTCATATTGACTGTGGTTCTTGTCTCTTTGCTCCTTGGCCTGTCCATTGTGTCTCGAACAACTTTTTCCCCTTATTTCTTGTTTCTTTATTACCCTGACAATGATTTTCAAAACCTGAATCCTTTATTCGGTTGCTTCACCTCTTTCCCAATGTCATGCAATCTACATACACGGAGTCAAGTTTTGACTTCATATCAGAATTGGGTTGTTCATATATTGTCTCTGTTGCCTTTATCTACTGCACCTTACTGAACTTTTCAATGGCGCCATCCAATGGGCTTATCCTGCCACTTACGTTACTTGCCCAAGAACAGGTCTCAACACAGTTATTGGAGTTCTTGTCACTCTTTGCCAAGAATCTGGCTGCTGGTCTTGCCCTCTGCTATGATTATCCCTTGGATGGGTTTCTGTCTCAGTTTGCTGTTCCTGCTTTGAGGTATTCAATTCTTCAAAGACGTGGTTACCAAAGCTACCTCTGAATCTTTTGATCAAAGTTGTAGAAAATTATTCCCAATCTGAATTTAGGATCTTTTGGCTCTAGGTATATAACCAAGCATCGCCACAACCTTCACATTTATAAATGCCAATTACAATGTATTGGATGAATGGATTTCTTGAACTTCAATTTCTCAGTCGTAGCAATCCAACCAATGGGGTCTGTCCTCACGCAGATTAGCAGCTCTTATCTTCTGGGCCCAAACGTGTGCTTCCTCCATATCTAACACTGATTTTCCCTCAAAGATCCGGAAGGTTGGACCAAATTGTCAGGAACCAAGAGATGGACTGATAAAGAAAAGATATATTCATCAAATTGAATGAAAAGAACAAGGACTAGCATGAAAGTTTCTCCTAATGGTTTTCCCTCTGTAAAGAGCCTATGCTCAATTTACAAATGAGAAGTTATCTGAATGAACCCTTCTATTCTTCTTCTTCCTAATTAAGTCCTCTTATCCTAATATTCTTGGTACTCTTGTCTCATGTACATAGATTTTTTGTTTCATTCTATAAACAATTTGATATCATTGTCACTTGCCTATCGATGTAAAAACACTAAATTTTCTGCCGTTCTGTAGTTTTTGTCTTGAAGCCTGATGTCGAATCAAGTATTTCATTGCTGCGAATCTTCAAATCATTTTCACTTTTATTTTGACTTGAAAAGATGTTGTAATTATTTCTTCAAATAATTTGTACTGATGTTGTAATTGTTTCTTCAAATAATTTGCGCTAATAATTTGTTTCTCTGTTCAGCTTTAGAGAGTCAATGCTTTCTCTGACAGAGCATGATGACAAACAGGTATCTGTTATGCTAGCTTGTTCATTTCTAAAGTGCACATAAGTACCAAGAAATGTTCTTTTTAGAGGATTATTTTCAACCATTTGTATATATCTGTTTCGGGGACAAGGAATAGAATCTTAGGAATATTTTTGTTGTTTTGTTTGCTCTTGTAGGTCCATCAAATTGCTCGAAGCTTCCGAGACAGATGGTTTCCCAGATCCAACAGAAAACATGGCTATTTGGACAGGGATGATAATAGAATGGAATCTCACAGAAGTTTCAGTGGTAACAGATTTTCAGCATCACACAGTCATAGACCTGAGCAGGATTTAAGGGCTGCAGAAGCAATTGACTGTAGTCAGCAATCGACGCTCGTGAGAACTCCAGTAGATGCTGATACCCAGGAAAGCTGTCCTGCCCACTCTCTAGATGGGCTTGAAATCAAAGGAGGTAAAAAACGGAAGCGCAAGAGTCGATGGGATCAACCGGCAGAGACAAACCCACTTTCTGATGCCGTTATGACCTCCATTGGTGAAAGCCAGAACATTCATGAGGATGTTCCACCAGGGTTTTCGTGTCCAATAGGTCCATTAAATGCTTCTTCCCTAAACTCTGGTAATCTTGCATTGCAAAATGCAAGCCGTTCTGGATGTCCCTCTGATTCAGTAGTTGGTCATTCAAAAAGGAAATTTAATTCTCGCTTGCCTGTAGCATATGGAATGCCATGGTCTGTTGCCCACCAATATGGAACACCTAATACTGAATTTCCAGAGCGTTGGGTCACTGCACCCGGCATACCTTTCGTTCCATTTCCTCCACTACCCCCTTATCCTCGGGACAACAAAGACTGTCAACCTTCTAATAATAATAGTGCTATGATAATTGATCAGCCTGCTGAAGTTAAGGAGGGTGATAACAATAGTATGGTCAGTTGTTGCGCAGATGATATGATTCCCAGCACAACTGGTGCTAACCCTGAAGAGTCAAACCTTCTGTTCGAGGAAAACGAAGCTAAACGAATGAAGGGTGACTCCCATGATTTGGTAAGGAAGTATTATAAACAGCAGAAATGGAATAACTCGAAAATACATCGACCATGGTTCCAGAGGAATGCATGGAAATGTAATGAGAACAACTCTAGTGGTGATTTGTGCAGTATAGATGTAGATTTACCAAAAGAGTCGGAAGATACTTGTGATGCGGAGGATGCAATCTGTAGAGAGGAGAAAGGTGGCAATAATATTTATTAGCTTGCACAGCAGCAATATTGTTCACAGGAAAAAGAAATTATTTTTGTTTTCTTTTTTCTTCCTTATACATTAATGTACTGTCAATTCATTCGTTCCTGAATCTATTATTCAATGAAAATATCATTCAATTTCAGCATTCCTCTCCTTCATTTTTTACCCTACCTGTGGAACTCCTGTTCCTAATAACGATCCTGCCCAAACCTTCAAGATGGGCGGGTGTTTCTCTTGACTTCTAATTCTCTCCCAATATGGAAAACCTCTAATGCTGACGCACAGCATTGACCACTGATAAGACTATTGTTCAACCGTTTCTTTATTTACAAGTAAAAATATTTACAACTTCCCTTGCTATCTTATTCCTGTCTGATTTATTATTTGAATCCCAAAGATCAGTTATTTTCTTTGGGGCTCATTTATTTTGTATTATTTTTTTGAAGTTTGTTCTTTGTTTTTTAAGGATACAACGTGTTTTATATGGTTCAAAACCTTCGAAGTTATGCCTGTGGATGCCTTGAGAATTTGGGAAGAAATGTTTCTATTTTTTTATGGGGGCAATTTCCTTTTCTTTTCATAGTTGTTGGCAACTTTATTTCGAAGTTATTTTGTTCTTATTCTTCAACGGCAAACTCAGGCAGAATTTAATGACTTTTCGAGGAGAAAAAAGTGTTGAAGTAGTAAAAGCTGAACAGTCATTAAATCGGGTGAAACTTCGTCAAGAAATACCGGTAAAACTTTTGAATATAATGGTAAAACTACTGCTCCTTTTAGAACTGTAACTTTTACCTTTTGGAAACACACTGGATACTCTTGAAACTTGTAAACATTCTGTATTGATTAAGAAGGCAATAAATGTATTAATGCCTTTGCCAGTATAGGTGTATATAGTAAGAGGAGATTCTTTATTGATTTAATAGCCTACCTTCGTCTATTAGCATAGATCTTTAGATTCTGCTTGAGTGTTTTGAAATTCCAACGTTATTACATGTTTGCAGTTGGAGGTTGTTCCTCTCTTTTTATCTGTATGAGTATTGTTCTAGTTTTCAATTTACTTTCTTATATGGAGTTATACGGAATGACATATGGAACTCTAAGATGACGACATAGTCAGAACATTATAGTTTCAGAATTGCTTAACATGTTTTCAAAATATAATGTAAGATTCTGAATATTCTGAAATTAATAAAATAATATTAAAATTAAGAAAAAAATATACGTTTTTAATATTTAAAGTCGATAAACACTATGAAAATCAAATCCATATTAATACTTCTACGATTATGTTTTAACAAAAAAAAAAAAAAAAA
>Ga0209700_101581_pt1 | contig 47351 bp, 18 predicted proteins | sample SiratroredBW_FD_187528 | JGI IMG/M metagenome (GOLD analysis project Ga0209700, IMG submission 187528) | Root nodule microbial communities of legume samples collected from California, USA - Siratro red BW (SPAdes) (version 2) | ecosystem: Host-associated > Plants > Roots > Nodule | place: USA...
TATATATATAGAGAGAGAGAGAGAGAGAGAGAGAGAGAGAGAGAGAGAAAGTGAGAGATGAGAGTTTTGTTACATAAATAGATAAAGATAATAATATAGTTATGCAAAACAATATTGATACGTATGGAGAAAAAAGATAATATTGTTATGCAACAAAATATTTAGTGTGTTACAACACACCATCACAAATTCGTGGATGGCTCAACAAGACCAATCTTGGACTATATGAGTATGACAAGATTTTGTTTTCCTAGAGGTATATTCATAACAAGTTTAAAGCTTAGAAAGCTTTAGCTAATGATAGTATTAAATTATGTGAAATATCACATTTCATCATATATTAAAATATCTTAATATTACCTTATATATAAGTTTAGTTTTCCAATTTTCTCATTGTGTTTGAGGATTAGTTACCATACTATGCTCTAAGTTTATGAACATCACATTTTAATACATCTCAATTAATCTCAATTCGATGTATCAGTCTCATTGATGACTTTTCTCCCTCTCTACCTAATCTCTTAAATTCGATGGCTTCAAATATATCAACAACCAGGCTTAATACGACTAAGTGGTAAGTCCATTACATGGATTTCTGAGTGCCTTTATTAAAAACCAAAACTTCATAAAATCCATATAGAATTGAGGTCTTTTTAAATGATTTATTGTGTTTTCTTCAGTCTTCTTCTGCCCCTATTAATCATACTACTTCCATTTGATCCACATTTTGCACAAGGATGTTTGTGTGAGGGAGAGAATGGGAGAGGGAGAGAAATATTGATCAATAGATCTTGGCATGACATGTCTAGTTTAAAACAAGTCAAGTGACTTTTTTTAAGTGTTCATGTGAATTTAAGAAAATTTTAATGTTGATTATCCATATGTAGTTGAATGACCAAAATTTACTCAATATATTTTTCATAGGGGCAAGAAGAAATGATAATTTGTAATTTTTATTTTTAAACATTTAATAAGCACAAATACTTAATAAAATACCAAAAATGTGAAAGGTCACATAAGAAGATGAATCATCCAAACATACATACCCTTGCATTCAACTCCAGACGATTGTCTTCCTTCACCATCTCCATTAAAGCTGTTTCTAGCTCCTCAGCTCTGTTCAAGGTTGGAAACACATACATGGAAATTAGTCAATTGTCTTTAAAAGATATCACAACGATCTAACATCATTGCATTCATAGTTGTCATATTAACAAAGAAGCATGGGGAATGAAGAAGAAAAGATACAAATAAAACATCAAAAATGCTTAAGGTAATGCATTATAAAGATTTATTAAGTGGTTTGTTTACCAGGTAGAAGACCTAATAGGAATATAAAGCCAGTATACAAAATGAAGAATATTTCATAAATGGGTCCACAATGTGGCACAAAGTATGGTTAATATGCATTTATTGTTGGTTGGCAACTATTCCCAAACTCCTTTTTGGCTAAGTGGTTTAGATTTTAAGCAAGGAGAACTAATTGGAATATAAAGTTAGAATGCAAAATGAATAATGTTTTCATAAATAGGTGAACAATGTGGCCATAAAATGTGGTTCTAGGAATGATTCCAAAACCATTTTTTGGCATGACCTGAACATGATTATTGCAAATTCTTGAAAGACTTTCTTACGCATAGACTTTGAAATATTGGCTGAGTGTACAAGAGTAAACAAGCATTATCCTAACTGCACTAGGCTAACTTTTCCTTCACAAACTCAATTTATTTTGTAGAAAGTGACTATGTGAAGCAAGAATAGAACGATTATAATGTACTATTTGACACAGGTATTTGTCGCTGGTACAACGTTACATAGAAGGAAACAATCACACCTAATAATCAGCAATAACTTCCTAGTCAGAATCCTAAACAAAATTCTTTAATTCTAGCGGTTTCAAACCTGATACACACTGAAGCAATGTTCATTTAATTTACATCCACATTTACAGCTTGCACCTCCCTAAAGCGGATGTATCTATGTCTTCCATTCCTATCTTGGTATAGCCCCTTGGTCAGCAAATTAGCTACCTGCTGTCCAGATGGAATATGTTACACGCTAGACCTTCTTCTAGCTTTCCTTGATGAAGTGTCTATTTTAATATGCTTTGTTCTATCAAGCTTTATAGGATTTTATGAAATATGAATTGTCCCCAGCTTGTGACAATAGGCTTCTTTGGACATTCTAACTTGACTTCCAAGTCATCTAGGATATTCTTTTATCCATAGCAATTTACACACTCCTTGAGCAATAAATTTGAGTTTTGATTCTGCATATGATCTTGCTACCACATTTCTATTATGATGGGTCATGGCACTTGTAACCTTTATGAGTGGTGGAATTGTCAAGGAAAACACACACGACAGCCCAAGGATCAAGTTTGTCTCTATGTTGGCTATGAATATGAGCAAAGGTTGTAAACTCATACTCTAGCAATGAGTCCATTCGAGGTCTTGAAGTGAGGATACATGCTGTTCAAGAGCTCCATGGATTTCTGTTGTCCAGTACATGTGAGAGCAGTCTATTTATCATCTACAGTGCAGTGAGTAGCCTTTTGTAAATATGTAATTAGCATCAATTAGTAGGAGATCCTATTTCCTTTTATTCTCAATTATGATTTAGCCTATATAAATTGATGAGTTGCCGTATTTCAAAAAAATAAATAATATTCAGATTTCAGAATTATTATTCCTTGTCAATTCAGCCTTTCCCCAATACGATTTAACAACCTTTTCTTGAAGGTGAAGAGGGGAAGTGTACTGAGTAAGTGCTCATTTTTCCTCTTGACCACCCATTATGTTGGGGTGTGTTGACACATGGTGAGTCATGGATATTTCCTTGTGATTCAAGTAAGGAGACAGTTCGATTGAAATAATGTCTGTGACAAACTGGCTCGTCCATTTTGGGATTGATCTGACTAAGGAACTAGAACAAAACCAAACCATGGTTGTGGGTTGAGCATAACGCTCTTCTTCCTCTACCTGCTTGGCTATGAATATGATCTCTTTTGAGGAACATGTCTCATTTTTCTGAAAATCTAAACTCAAAACTGATTAAATTCAGTGTTCGTAACACAGTTTTTCAATGAAGGCCATTGAAATGAGGAAGCAAAGACCATAGAAGCAGGAAAAGCCTAGAGATCTGATCACGTTAATCAAAAGATATTTTGTGATCTATTTCCTATTATACTTTGATTGTTTCTTATTTGTTCTTTATAAATTAGGAAAAAGATACACTCAATTATGATTTATGGGTTGTTTTTTCAGTGATTTGTTTTATGTCTTTCTGGTCTCTTGAGCCATCAGTGTTATTGTGTTTCTTCTCTTAGCTCGGCAACCTCTACATATTCCACCCTATCTCCATTAAGCATTTATCTTCCAAATCTACCCAAAGATAATTGTCGAACTACCTTCAGCGAGCCCCAATTCATCAAATGCACATTTAGGGCAAGCATTCTATACAAGCGGAATTACTTCAGTCTCTTGACTCGTCTTTTTGCCCTTTGTTGTAGAAATCTTCTCATACTCATGCTACCCCATACTTGAGTCAAGATCAACACTAGGTATTGGTTGTCTTTTTGTATACAATATTACAAAAAAATGAAAGGAACCTAACCTGGTCTAAGGACAACTTCAATTAGTTGAACCAATGAAGAAATATGTTCATATATTTGAACTTTTAGAAAATTTCTTGAATAAAACTACGAGCCTAACCTTGACGACCCTGCCTAATGTCCTAAGAAAACGAGAGCATTCTTGTACCAAGTATCTTTTTTCTCAATTTGTGTCCTCTAAACATCTTTTTGTGCATCACTAGAATTTTCTTTTTGCCATTGGTGCAATTAGAATTCGCACATCAGTTCAAGAGACATTAAAGGATAAGAACTAGTTTCAAGCTATTAATGAAGAGATGAATGCCTTAGAAAAGAATCAAACTTTGGGAGATTGTTGACAAGGCACAAGATAAAAGGATTGTAGGGATTAGGTGGATTTACATGGTGAAGTATCAATTTAATTGCATATTGGATCATTACAAAGCAAAGTTAGTTGCAAAGGGATATACTCAAAACTATGGATTTGATTATAAGGAGACACTTGCTCAGTGACGAAGGTTGTTAGAATTATTCTCTCATTAGTGACTTATTTTTGTTGGGAGTTGCAATAGTTTGATGTGAAAAATGCTTTCTTCCATAGGCCTCTAGAGAAAGAAGCCTATGTAAATATTCCTCCTAGCTTTTAGTCTATTGAAGAACGGAAAAAAGTATGCATCCTTAAGAAAACCTTGTATAGACTCAATCAATCACCTCATGCTTGGTTAAGAAGACTTACTCAAGCTATGACTTCCTTGGCGGTATTGACAAGGTAACCATGTGATCTTTATCAATCATTCCGTAGAGAGAAACTTATTCTTCTCTTAGTCAATGTGAATGACATGATTGTTGTAAGGGATGATGAACATGAAAAACTAATCTTTAAAGAAAAGTTTGTTGCTCAATTCCAAATGAAATATCTTGAAAAATTAAAGCACTTCTTTGGGATAGAAGTTGCCTACTAGAAAAAAAAAAAAAAAAAAAAAAAAAACTTTTCAAAAAAAAAAAAAAAAAAAAAAAAAACATCTTCTCCCAAAGAAAATATGTTCTAGATCAAAACCATTGAATTTGGAGTTTCGAAGATAGCTCTGCAGTGAATAAAGCCAGTATGAGAGACTTGTAAGTAAGTTCACTTACTTAGTCCACACCGAGACAATGACTTATGTTAACTATGGTCAATCAGTTCATGTATTATCCAAGGAGCGACATTTACCGGCTATGAATAGAATCCTTCAATATTTGAAGACAAGTCCAGGAAGACGATTGTTCTTAAAGACTAATGGAAAATCAAATATGAAGATGTATACTAATGTAGATTATACAATATCTATTACTAATAGGAGGTCCATCTCTAAATACTACACGTTCTTGGGTGGAAACCTAGTAAAAATTGGAGAAGAAACAAATGTAGTTGCAAGGTTCAATGAGGAGGCTGAATTTCGAGCTGTGTTTGAATTGTTATGGTTTAAATTATTTTGAATAACCTTAAAGTGAAGTGTGAAGAACCTATGACCCTTACTCTAATAATAAATCAACTTTTAGTACTGATCACAATCTAGTTCAACACAAGACAAATCACACATAGATAGGTCAACATTTCATCAAAGAAAAACTGCATTACGGCCTAATCACTGCTTCCTACATCCTATCAGAACTCTATCTAGTAGATTTTTTTCCCACAAAATGGTTTCATGATCTCACATACAAGCTAAAAATGATAGATATTCATTCATCAAATTGATGGGAAGGGTTTGAGCTATAAGGAGATATTATCAATCACTATAATTATGACATTAAGATAATGTAATAATGTAGAATACTATAGGAAATATTGTATTCATTATTGTAGGGTGGTAGAGCCATTATTGGTTTACTGTCAATTGAATTGAATAAGTTTTCTTCTTCTCAACTGGCAAGTATTCTCAAGTAATTGTATTTATTTAGATAATTCATATATACTCTTCATCGTTGTAATATACTACTTTATTGGTTTTGGTCCTTAAATTTTTGTTAAATGATCGTCGTAAATTTTTTTTTCTTCTTGTTGGTCCTTGTTATTTTGTTTTAGTCCTTGTAAAATGCTTTTAGTCCTTCTACAATGTTTTTAGTCATAACACTCTTTTTTCAAAAGGATCAGCTCAAAATGGACAAAAAAATTATTGGGACTAAAATGAAAATTAGATATATTAAAGGACCATTTTTAAAAAAATATATATAAGGACCTAAGTAAAATAAAAGCATTATATTACATTGAGAAAAATTAAATATAAATATATTTAGAAGTATCACGAATCCCCATTTCTTGCGGATATTTAGAATTCCTGATTTAGGTTGTATAAATTTGGAATTAAAATATTTGGCATTAATAGTTGTACATGCATCTTTTCTATTTATGGAGGCATAGAGAATTGACAAAGAACCACAACCAATTTATCTGATAGATACATGTGGAAAATCACAAAAATGATATTAGACAGGTATATACAAGGCTACATATAAGGAAACAAGTCATCCCTGGTAATCACAACTTATCACCTAAAATAAGAAACAAGTTCCCACACAGACGCTGATAAAAAAGACACATTCCCACAAAGACTTCTGAAAAGATCCCTAGATTCTAGGACTCTCAACTTCAGATTTTAGGCAAACTAAAAGTTCTTATACTGAACGCCCCTTTAATTCCAAGGATTTCCAACCTATTAAACTAAAATAATGTACATTTAGTTTACAATATCTACACTAGCAGGTAGACAGTTTTTACAGTTATATTCTGGCAACTTTCTTTTATAAGTAGCAAGCCGGGGAGAAAAAATAAGTTTTAAAAGAGCTTGAATTACAATTTGAACTCCAAAAAGACAATTACCTGAGTATGGCAGATCTTTTCTCCTCCAGCAACCTGCATAATTCAACCTTCAACCAAACCACCTGCACAGAAGCTGTTAATGATTGAAACTTAAAGAGTTGCACAAGAGCTGATTATAGTAGAGTAATTATTTTCAGGGAAAATAAAACTGTAATTCAAAATTAAGCCAGGAATTAGACTATCAAAAGCTATGAATGTAATAGATTATCACTGAAGTTGTGGTTGAAGCACTGGAAAGACTACTGTCATACACAGCAAACCAACACAAGCATAATACGAAGGATTATATTCGATGGGTTTTGCATCTATACTCACAACTTCCACTCATGCCAACTAAGCCATGCAATTGATAACCAATTAACAACAATCCATCCCCACTACCCCAAACATAAATGTCCTTGAAGAGGAGTGTTATCAATAATATTTCCAACACATTCCCTACCGTCGATTAAAATTTATTGAAAACTACAAAATCAAGAGAGACTGTAAAATACTAAGTGGGACCCACAAAAAATTGTAATTTCGAATAAATTTCAACCAATGTTTAGATTGAGTTCAAAACAATATCTTAGAAAGGGTGTTTTTAGCATTTCTCATCAAAGAATATATATAACCACATACTACATTCTCCCATAATCGCAAACTCCCATAATCCACTTATCCTCCATTTTCTTCCGAAGTAAAAAGAAATTTTCCTATATCTGCAAGCAGCGTACCAAGTTGCTAATGTTTATTTCCTTAATGCGTACATTTTATTAAATAATAGTGCACACAATAATCCACTATAAATTATTTATACAAAACAAAGTTGTACATGCAGTCTTACAAATCATTGTTACAGCCTGACTACGGGGTTGGAACAAGAAATCTATAAAATAGCACTCTTACGGGTAGATCACCTTCTTCAAATTTTATTCCATGACCATAATTTAAATTGATCAATAACAGGAATGCAGAAAGACAACCCGTAATGAATTTATGGTCTAAAGAATCCAAGAAAGATAAATTTTGTAATCTGTAGTATAGTATTACTAATTATTAATGATTAGTTACAATACTCAAGTATTCAGACAATCAGATAGCTTGAGCTGCAAGCTAGTCAGTTAACATCTACCAGTTCTACAACAGACTCCAGCTGTCCGAACAGAATCAGAGCCAGCTAACTAACTATTACACGATGCCGACTCAGCTAAACATGCTAACAGAGAAAAGCCTAACACTATGTATACTATCAGGGTCTAAATCTAAAACATGGAAATTTTCAAATCTTCAATAGTACAATTTTCTGATGCATAAGATTTAATTCTATTTGAAAGGGAAAAATTCAGGAATATAAAATCAACACATAAAAGAACTATAGAAGAGCCAGAGTATGTCAAAATTATTCAATATAATCTTATTCTGATTCCTTTTCAATCTTTTAAGCGAAACTGACTCAAATGCTGCAGCACAGACAGAATCATAACATGGCAGCAGTAACTGCGACAAATGAACTTAAACAATGAAACACATTATGACAACTAAAATTACTCATGCATATATTTCACATCAGGTGTCTTATTTAACATTGTAAAGCACGCAAGCATCTTTCACCACTATTAAGTTAACTTTGTTAACCCGATCAATATAGAAAGACAAAAGTCACATCTCGAAGGCATATCAACAGTATACCAAGGTGAATTTATAAGTCAAAATTGCGGTTAATGGTTAGTACATTTCAATATACTTTTCAAACAAAGGTCTTTTAGGGGAGAGGAGGGAATTGAAGAGGAAAGTGAATGTAAAGGGGTAGACTGTAGAGGAAGCAACCTGATCCTGGGGATCTGGAAGGGCCTCCAGTTCTGAATCAACATTGAGGCTATTGAGCATTTCATTTAAATTAGAGGAACGAGACTCCAATTGGACACTCGCATCAGCTACTGCATCACTTTCTTCAGAGGTTTTTCTTTCTTCTACCAGAGACCCTCGATCATGTTTGAAACTATATAGTTTAGTTGCAAGCCCTTTCGAATCCTTCCAAGCCCTTCCCTTCATAGATCTTTCTTCTATGACAACTAATACAGATGGCAGATGTTTTTCTCTTAGTTCCTTCAATCTTGCCTCAGTCACTGCTAGATAACCCATACAAGCCGTAAAGACAAGTTGGCTGCTATCAAATGTTGAACCAACAAGTGATTGCAACAACGTAATTGCATCACCAGCATCTTTTGTTGTAACTAATGCTGGACCTAGAATAAGAGATGAAAATTTGTGTTACTTTAAAGAAGATATAATAAACAATAATTTAATTTAGTTCAGAACTTGCACATGATAGTTTGCACAGATAACTCATAAACACAGGAAAAAGTAAAAGTCATACCATATAATTCCATTAGAGCCAGTGCTGTTCGAAATAGCATAACACGATTCCCTTCAAATAGTAGCACATCCCAAACTCGAAGAACTAAGATGCAGAGACACAACATAAGATAGCATTTAAGAATAAACAAAATTGAAAACCAATGCTGTAATATTAAAAGACACAAAAAGATTCACTCCACATAAATCTCACCACTTTCCCAAGGAATTACGTTTACAAAGATTGACAGAAACCAAGATCCAGATATCCATGGCACCTGCACTCCCAAGTAATCCAGATGATTAACTGCACCAAAAGCATCAGTAGAATAAAAAAAAATCCAAGCTGGTTCATAAAAACAACTACACGAAGATTACTGAAGAGCAAAGATAATAAATACAGACCCAGTTTAGGAAATCTTTCACGCATCAATTCCTCAAAAATAAGTTGGTCCACCTGAGACATGAAAAGCTTCCATGAAATTATCAAAAAAGGCATGTGACTGGGGAAACAGGATAAAGAAAGTTTCCTTTTTCAAAAAAGAAAAAAGGACCGGAAAATGATCATTACTTGGGACTCTATCATATCCTCAGTATAATAGCCAGCAAAATATTCATCAATAATGCCAACAAATGCCCTGAGTATACCAATAAAATATTAGATAATACAAACTGAAGACAAACCAAGTGTTTTGCGTTAAATAATACAAAAGATATGGTCTTATGTTTAAATAGACAGCATTTAAAGAAGATGATGTTTACCTAATAATCAGTTAACAAAATAAAAAATTGGTCAAAGTATTATGCCGACAAGTCTGGACAGATATGCACCGGTACAATTAAGCTCAGTTATGCAGACCAACTAGTATAGGCCCACATTTAAACAGGTTTGCATTTAACAAGCTCACAATTAAACAGACCAATCCACATACCTACTAGTCTTCTTTTTTTTCCTTCTCAAAATACTAGATTTGTTAGCTAGTCCAAATGGTCAGTGGGTCAGTCCAAAAAGATTATTTTTTACTGAAAAAGAAAAATTATATATATATATATGTATGTGGGTAAATGGGTTTGGTCAAACAGGTTGCTCTGAAGGCCCACAGACCAAACCCATTCAATTCACATATTTCTCAAATCAATCTGTGTACATCTGCAATTAAACTAACCAAGACTTTGCCTAGCGCAAGATATTGTCTATGCTGGAAAGATGGACTGACAAGGGGAATATATACGAAAGCTTCCCAAACCTTACCAAAAGGCATTTTCTTCTGGCATAAGAAGTAGCAATAAACCAGCAAAGAAATTCATTGCCTGCAAGTATTAAAATAACATAATTTAATGACAGGTTATGATGTTGATGGCAACTGCGGAGAGTACCATTACAACCAGTGAAGAATTGTTAGATACCATCAAACACAACAACCACCACCGAAAAAAAAAAACAAAAAGCAAGAACTATGGGAATGGATTGCCAGTATATTACACCTCATACTTCACACTTCACAGGACACAGAAAATTTTCAATTGACTTAGTCTCAAGGCTTTAAACATTCAATATTTTTCTCATAAAAATAAATTTTGTTTGGAGGTATGAACATAAAGCAGGAACCTAGGAATCAAGATATATTATAACTTGAAAGTTGTACGAGAGAAAAAGATCTTATTGAATTGAACAATTGAACAGTATATCAGCATCTATATATAGAGAACACTATAACTAAAACAATGATTACAAAAAGATCTCTAGTATCTTATACACACCACATTGTAATGATTATAAAATCTTCTTGTAACTTAACAAAATATTTTCTCCAAACTCAACACCTCCCCAGAGCTGTCTATCATTCCCAACTTGCATGGAAAGACCTTTTCATAAACAAATCTGCTAACTGAAGCCTAAATGGAATTCCGAGTTATGGCACATGGGGCTTGTGAATTGTTATGACTAAGAATTATTCTGAATGATCTTAAAATGACTTTTGAAAAGCCTATGACTCTTTATATTGTGATAATAAATCTACTATTAGCATTGCTCACAGTCAAGTTCAGCATGATAGGATTAAGCACGTAGAGATAGATTCAGTTTTGAAACAGAACAAACAACAAAGTTTTGCAACAGAAAAATAACAAAGTTCTGTAACAGAAAGAAACAAAGTTCTGCAACAGAAAAAAAAAATCTTTGAATAATTATTTGGTAACAGCTTCATGCCACATCATCAAAAGATGCAGTCTTCAACACTCCTCCTTGCCTCGCTTGATACAAACTCCAATCTTCTCTCTCAAGTCTTCAACCTTGATACAAACTCCAATCTTCTCTCTCAAGTCTTCAAATCTGACTTTTGGAAAAGCTTTAGTTAAAATATCAACTAGTTGATCTTCAGTCTTGCAATGAACCAGGATAATTTCTTTGCAACATTGAACTTCTCTCAGAAAGTAATATTTAATCTTGAAATGTTTAGTCTTCCCATGAAACATAGGATTGTTAGAGATTGCAATGGCAGCTTGATTGTCGACTTTAATCACAGATCCATTTACTTGATCAAACTTCAAATCTGTCAATAATTTCCTAATCCACAAAGCTTGATTAACAGTAGCAGCAGCTGCTATATATTCAAGCTTTGTGGATTAGGAAATTATTGACAGATTTGAAGTTTGATCAAGTAAATGGGTCCGTGATCAAAGTCGACAATGAAGCTGCCATTGCAATCTCTAACAATCCTATGTTTCATGGGAAGACTAAACATTTCAAGATTAAATATTACTTTCTGAGAGAAGTTCAATGTTGCAAAGAAATTATCCTGGTTCATTGCAAGACTGACGATCAACTAGTTGATATTTTAACTAAAGCTTTTCCAAAAGTCAGATTTGAAGACTTGAGAGAGAAGATTGGAGTTTGTATCAAAAGAGGCAAGGAGAAGTGTTGAAGACTGCATCTTTTGATGACGTGGCACGAAGCTGTTACCAAATAATTATTCAAAGATTGTTTTTTTTTCTGTTGCAGAACTTTGTTTCTTTTTGTTGCAGAACTTTGTTATTTTTTTTTTGTTTCAAAACGGAATCTATCTCTACGTGCTTGATCCTATCAAGCTGAACTTGACTGTGAGCAATGCTAATAGCAGATTTATTATCACAATATAAAAAGTCACAGGCTTTTCAAAAGTCATTTTAAGATCATTCAGAATAATTCTTAGTCATAACAATTCACAAGCCCCATGTGCCATAACTCGGAATTCAAGCTTTGCACTAGACTTTACAACAACAATTTGTTTTTTACTTCTTCAAGTCACCGAAACCTCAACTTTAGAAAACCTTCCAAACCATGCTAGTGGTGATTGTTTTAGTCCATACAGTGCCCTTTTCAGTTTGTAAACAGCATTGAAAATAGTTTTCCCACCATATTCAGGGGGCAAGTCCCTGTAAATCTCCTCTTCAAGTTCCCCATTATGGAGGACATTTTTTACATCAAATTGTTGCAAGTTCCAACCATAATTAACTGCTAGAGATAATATCACTCTAATTATATTCATTTTTGCAACTAGAGCAAATGTTTCGAAGTAATGCACTCCATAAGTTTGAGTGAATCCTTTGGCTACTAAACTTGTCTTGTACTTTTCAATGAATCTATCAGCCTTGTATTTTATAGTATATGCTCATTTGCATCCTACTGGTTCTTTTCCTTTTGGTAGAGTAACCAATTCCCAAGTACTATTCTTTTCTAGTGCCTCCATTTCCAAGTCCATGGCATGTTTCCATTTTTTGTTAGTCAATGCCTCAGATAGAGTGGTAGGTGTTGTGGTGGTGTTTAGGCTTGCAAAGACAGCTTTATGAGTAGGTGTGAAGTGTTTAGAGGATAAATAATTGGCTAAAGGGTATTGTGGCATGGTGGTACGTTTTCTAGTATCTTTTCTAAAGGCCCAAATATTCTTGGAATGAGTTTATTTGATGTAGTTACATTGGGATAGAAAGCAGACAGAACCCCCATAGGACTTTTTCTAGAACACTAGAAGGTAGTCTATTAATTAGACAACATGCAGTAAGAACAACCTCCCCCAAAAAAAGTTTAGGAATCTTATGTTCAAAAATAAGAGCCCGAATTTGGTCGAGCACTCATTTCTTTTCTTTCAACAATCCCATTTTGTTGAAGTTTTTTGACACAAGATGATTCATGAATGATACCCTCCTTACTACAAAAGTAGTCAAGTTCATGATTAAAATAATCTTTAGCATTATCAGATCTAATCCTCTTAATGCTAAATTGATTTTTTTACCATTTAGAAAAAAATATTGAACAAAGCTGACATAGGACTTTTGTTTTAGAAGAAACACCCATGTAACCCTAGTACAATCATCTATGAAGGTAATGAACCAACGAGCACCAGATACATTCGGGATATTTGAGGGACCCACACATAAGTATGAATTAAATAAAAGGGAGCAAGGTCACACACTTCACAATGAAGACTCTCCACTTCTAATTTATTAGAAAAGGAAGGAAATAACAATTTTATGACCCTAAAGGAAGGATGAACATTATGTTCAAGGTGAACATTATGCCTTTTATACACACATTAGAAAACAACAAAAAAGTCAAGCATAAGTTTTCAACGTTACACAACAAATGGAAGGAGATTTGAAAATTATGAGACACAAGAAATCAAAGAACTTTTCAGTATTTAACTACATCAACAACTATAAACACATTTGTAGTTCTTGAAAGAAAAAATCCATCATCTGTTATATGTAATAATTTGAAAAAGTGGATAAGTACCTAAATGTTAAAGAGATTAGACTCGGCATTTATCTCTAAGCAAATTAATTTCAACAATACATGAAATATATATTTTCTATATAAACTGTAAATTAAAACATAGGAATGAACCAACAAATTCATACATAGATTTTTCAGGTACAACATTACATCACAATAACAAGAAAGTGAGCTAGTCATTAGGAAGTAGTAGCAGTATTTACCAAGAAAGGTTCTTTTGAACTCCAATTACCTGGCAGTACCCAACTTCAGGGTTGTGTCGAGCATATGCTAGCAGTAAACGCCTCAGGGAATTTCTTCCATTTTCATCCAAAGCAGGGTGACCTGGGAAAGTTCGTGGTAAGTCCTGAGAATGAAAAGTATGGTTTAGTCTAAGGAGAGAGCCAACGTTCAATATAAAGCAAAAGATGCAGAACGTACAAAATCAAAATAAAGTCCAAGGCGCATGCAGCTAATGACCTTCTCAATCTGCTTTTTCCATTTCCCAAATGCAGCAGATGAGACATCTTGCTCCTCACTTTCATTATGAGCTAACAGATTCTCATAATAGCTCTCCACCCGTCGTGTCTTGACACCTACAAAGGCTTGCCAGACCTGTAACAACAATATTGTAGAGTAGGGAAGGTTGCAGTACTTTTCCCTCCAACAAAAGTAGGAACTTCATTGAATTAGAAAAATTTTACCTCTCCTCTAAGATCCTTTGGGACTCCTCCTTGAACAAGGGACTCCAGTTCTTTCCATCGGGAGATAAGTTCAGGTAAGTCTTGATCTACTAAAGAATTTTCTTCCTTCGAGCCATTGATACTGTCATCTACAGGTTCAGATTCTTCTATAGATGGAAGATGACTGTTATTTCTATTTATTTTTGCACCTTTCATTTTCTTTCCCTTGACACGAGAACTAAATATTTCTTCAATGGCAATAAGAGATGGCCTAATTTCAGCCCAGCGTTGAACAACCTTACGAGTCTTTCTTTCTTCAGAATGATGCAATTTCTTTCCAGAGATATTTCCGGTTGCACTGTCAGAAATAAAATTCCTGTCACTTGAATCACTGCATTCACTAACCCTCCCTGGATTTGTACCCTCTTTTATCTCAGTAACTCCAGAAGTGTTCCTGTCACTTGAGTCACCTCCTTCTTGAATTGTCTCTTCTATTTTCCCATTACCTTCAGCAGACTTCCTGCCATTTGAGTCGTCTCCTTCACTAACACTGATAGCATTAGTCCCCTCTTCTAACTCACAAGACTTCCTTCCACTTGAATCATCCCCATTATTTGGCCCATGTGGACTTATCTCTTCTTTAACCTCATCACTTTTAGGTTCAGCCTTCAATGGTTCTTTATGTTCATTAGAAGTTGGTTGAGATGATTCAGCTACATGTTCAAGAAAGTCACTCCATTTATCTGATCTCTCATCTTCCTCCTCCTAATATAATGAATATATCAGTTTAGGGATGATCATAAGTTGAATCTGTGCTACTTATTGTAAAAAATCAGTTCTCAGAATTGAAAGGATATCATTTATTTAGGCTCCATTTTTTTCAGTGTCAAAGGGCTTAAATGAACGCTTCTGTTGTTTAGTATATTTTTTTCTTAAAATTATAAGGATAAAAAATTAAAATGTTGCATATAAATTCATTTGTCATATGTTTATGCCATACTGCAAAAGAAATATCTAGCAGTTATTTGCAATTATTAGAGGGTGAGATTATTGCCTTGTAGCCTAGAGGTCATGGTTCAAATCCTGGAAACAGCCTCTCTGCTTGTGGATGTAAAGCTAGGTGTGTCTACATCTACCATCCCCCAATCCAATTAACTAAGTAGGAGTCTTATGCACTGGACTGTTCAAGTCTAACCATATGACTGCCCACATCATGTATCCATTTTGAACCAATAGAAAAATGTCAATAAACCCCTCTTATTTAAATCTCTTCAAAAAAACAGAATATCTTTTCTCATAAAAAAGACACATGACATTAGCTGTTGGAACAAATATGTAGTCAACGTTAAAAGCTTTTATTCTTCATCTTCTTGATGCAACTACTCACTTGGTCACTTCAGGAGTTTTAATTTATTTCAAGATGTTTATACTTTTGAAAGCCGAGAAAGAATTAATTACATTCCTCCAATAAAGGTATTGTAGTTTAAAAAGGCATTATGTCATGGTGATTGGTGGAATTAATAATTTTGTTAATATATGCGTCATACTTTACTTGGAAATTAAGTTAAGTGGAGGAAGCAATAATTAATTGATGATTAGAACAAAAATCATCAGTCACAGCCAAAGGTTTGTCATTCTTTACTATTTATTAACAAAAGCACTCATGGAGAAGGGCAAATCTCCTTTCCATATTTACCCTATAAAGGAACTACGTCCCTTGAATAATGATGGACCTTATAGTGCTTCTATTTAATTACAATGATCATAAATACGCAAATGGTACATTAATATCCCAAAGAAATGTGTTCTTGCACGCGTACTTGAATATTGGATTGAAACATTAAACCTGGATCATCAGAAACATGGAAGCAAAACTGAAGTACAATAGTAAATACCTTGTAGATGGAAAAATACTCCCTGTATCGTTGTGCGAATTGAGGCCTTAATGCAAATCCATAAGAATCCCTGCAAAAACAGTTTGTGCGATTATAGTTCTCTCGTCAAGAAAGTTAGAAGAAAAAAAAAACTGAGTACCACTCGTTTCCAAAACCAGAAATAGACAATTGTACGTAACACCAGCACGTAAACTACAATTTCTAGAGAAATGCCGAGCATCACAATCTCTAACATTCCCTCCATTATCTGTTGGAATTTGTTGAAAATCACAAATCATTAAAGATTTTGTCACCAAGTTTTAACATGATTGAAAGCGTGTTGTTAACCCTTCTCTAATTTCTAAATAACTAATAAATTAAATCACACACTTAACGCATGCATGGTTCTAATTCTACCATATACGAATGCTACCTGGAATCAACCTCCAACGAGCGCTTACTCAGTAAGGACAACAACATACTTTAAGAACAGGTACAATTCTACAGCCCATAGCTTTCGCTCGCAAAACCAAACTCGCAGTGCTCACAGTGCTAACTAACGGTACCACCACATTTCAAACTCAACATCCAACTACGCTCATTAAACCGATTCCAAAACGAACAATCAACCAAAGAAAATAGAATTCGGAATTCAAGATCGAATAAAACCGATCGAGTCGACGGTGTCGTTTTGTTTAACAGTTGATGTGTACAGTAACTGCTACGAAGAAGCATTCGAAAACGGATCCAGAAAGTGACGAAAAGTTAGCGCCCAAGGACGCGTGGAAAATCATGTGCAGCGTGCGATTTCTATATATTGTTTATAAGGACACGTGCGTGCATACCTGGTGAGTTCGAAATTGTGGAGGACATTGAAACTGAAGTGCGCCATTTTCGGTTGCGTTGGCGCGAATACGAAGTACGAAGACAGAGAATAATTAGGGTTTGGTGAGTTTGTTTCGGAGGAACACGAAAGGGTAACTGAATCTTCCTTCTTTCTCCTTCTCCATCTGTATCGCTATAAATCAACTTCATTTGCCGCTGTTTTTTGCAACTTGTGCGTTTGTAGTAGTAGGAGTAGCCGTTGATGTTCTGTTGCCACCTAAGAGTTAAGTCATAAATAAAATTACTATAGCAAATAAACATAATATTCGAGTAAAGAGTGATAAGTCCTTAAAATACAAAATCAAATTTCAATTTCTAAATATACCGTAATATTATCATTTAATATATTTTATTAGACTAATGTAATTTATATTTTAAATATTTTTTAATTTCTTTCAACTCAAACATTAATATGATAGACCCAAAATAACTAATTCAAATATTCTATTACACGTTTTTTAGAATCCTTTCTCTTTTCTTTTTACTCACTAATATAACATCTAATTACAGTTTTGTCAGACTGTCTTCTCATAAATATTTTATAAAAAATAAAAAAATAATTCTGTTTAAAAACCAATTTATAAAAATTTCTTTAAATTAATTTATTTAAAATCTAGTGTTTTATTTTTCTATAACAACGTAGACTAATTTTAATATATGAAAAGTTTATTTTCTTAATTTAGTCTACTAAATTATATAAAAAAAAGTATTTTGTTTCAAAATATAAAATATTTAAGCTGAATGTGTATGGTTTTAAATCATTTGAGGCATTTAATAAAGTATATTTAGTGTTCACTATAGAATTATTTTAAAATATAAAGTAACTATGTGGTACAGGGGGAAACATTAAAAATGTATGTTAAATCAAACTTACCTTAGCTTCTGTCTTAAGGGGAAAATGAAACAAATACTTAATTGGTAAAAACTCTTGAAGGACTCTAATAAAACTGTAGAGACATAAGTCAAATGAAGAGATAAATTTATTAATAGGTTTGATTTTCCCTGTCATCCCTGGTTGTTTTGGTCATATTATTATGATACTTTTCTACCAACCATCAATAATGACCCCTCGTATGCATGATAAGTTCTTGAGGTGGATATTTATTAAGAGGATCAGATTAAATGTTATTCCATGATTAAATATGCAGCGATGACTTTGGATTACGCGGTAAGATTAATGAATTATAATAATAATAATAATAATAATAATAATAATAATAATAATAATAATAATAATAATAATAATAATAATAATAATAATAATAATAATGATGATGATGATGAATAAAGTAATAATAACCAATGAATAAAATATTCGTACCAAAAAATTATAGTTCAGAATAATAAGTCACCAACAATATTAATCAATTTATTATGAGTAAACAATTGCTACAAATATTTATATAATTTATTTTTAATACAATATAAAAAATAATACTTTGTAAAAAATTTAATTCTATTAATATTATTTTAATTATATTAATAATTTAGGTAAGTAGATATGTATTTGTTATTTAGTAATTACCACATATATTTATTTAAAAAATATTAATGATAATATCCATTTAGACTTACACCTATCCCAATTCTCCTTCCATGGATTTTAAATTCATATTAACTTTATTCACATGCATTTTAAATTCATAGTTTTTTATGTACATTTGTGTTTAGGAACAAAAATATGTTAATACATAATTAACTTCGTAATTATTCCAACTTTACTTACATTACATGTATTTAAAATTCACACCAACTCTACTAAATGTACTCAATTTTGCATGTCTTAATAATTACCATAGTTCAAAGAAACTAAGAGAACTAAAATGTGTATCACAAATTTGTTTTTTATGTACTAAAAATAAAATATATTAATATTTATTATATTGAATCAACTATTTATTCATTTATTATATTTATAGTTAATAAATTTATGTTATTTGATAGTATAAATTTATATTTTCATCTAATAATAAATTATAGATTGAGACTAAGTAGGGAAAACCAACATTAATGCTTTAGCATTAGAGAGATGAATGGCTTAACTACAAAGTAAGGAAATGAGACAAAATGAGAATAGACATGGGTATATATAGAGCTTAAGTTCGTTTGGCAAAGGACAACAATTTGTAAAGTTTGTACTTATCCTACATTATCACCCATTTTAGTAATCGACCCATATTACAAAAAAAAAAATAAAAAAATTAAAGTGTCATTTTAAAATGTAAAAATTTACTCACTTTAAAAGTCTAACTATGATTTATCAAATGAAAACAAATTGTTTGAATGGCAACATAACTTGTATTTGAGTCACCTAAAAAAATATTTTTCTATATTATGTTGTAACAAAAATAACATCTTTATGATATGAACATAATAAAAAATATCTTATTTAATTAAGGAAAACAAATTTGTTAACTATACAATGATAAAATGATAAAAAGAGTGTTTTTCATATGAGTTAGAAATAAAATCAATTTTCATTAAGTCGCTTTCAACTTTTTTACGTATTTTATTATTATCACTCTTGGTTACAATAAAAAAAGTTGTTTTAGATATAATAATAGCTCTCAAAAGAAATTATGTACAAATAAAAGTTCATTGTTGAAAGATATCTTCATATGAAAATTTTTACATAAATAGTGCACTTTTTAGTTATCGGTCATAAGATAGTTTATGATCTAGTACTTTATAATTGAAATGAAAAGCTAATACAAAGTACATCGTAATTTTACATCAGATTGTTAGTTTGTTATGTATGTCAAAACTATTGGTAGTCTTTAGAGGTTGGTAGTCTTTCAACTTAGATAGATCTCTACTGCACTTAACCTACTAAGTAACTTTCATACTAAACATCCTTTAAAATTTTTAATTTTAACATATAATTATGAGAAAGTTGGTTTGTTATGTTAAAGACTTTATTGGGATATGAGTAATCTCATTGGTGACTTATTAAAACAGTCGAACAAATTCAAAGTAAATTTGTACTTTATAACAAATTTTGTTTTAGAGTCTTGCATTTTTTAGGTGAGTTTTTTTTTTATAAGAATTGTCTAAAAATCTTGTGAAAGAAGACAATTTGATGGTTTATTAGATATTGAACTTGCTTTTTCTTGATGATCTCATTTTGACTCCTCTAATTTGTGAGAACCAAAGTATCATTAGTTAAACAACTAAGATATTATCATCTAAATCAAATTATGTAATTATTAAATCCTCTAACTTTAATAAACAACAATTTCTTTCTAATAATTGTTTCACTTTAATAATCATTTTGTATAGAACCATATAATGTACTAAAAAAGTTATTTCATTGAGCTAAACTTATTATATTTGATTATGTAGAAGATGCATATAAAAGAGTTCATATTGACTTAAATAATCTTACATTGATGACAGAATTTCATTGTGAAGTTTAAACAACATGTAAATTAAAGTTTTTGAGGTTTTAAACTACTAAAATCTATATTTAAGATTGTCACATACCACAAATATTAGATAACTGTTTGACACGTGTGCTTAGTTACTGATGAAGTTGCGAGGAAGTACAAGGAACTTAGTGGGAAAGGTGTAACTTTGCATATTTTCAATAGAGGACCAAATTCATCAAATTAGATAGCACTGTTAGGATAATTATACAATAATGATCAGTGATCACAAGGTGGTATATAAACATTATTATGACTTCAAACATACAAGCTGGCAAGTACATGTGCAACTTTAGCATACAAACATAACTGATATTTGAGTGAACATAATCTACGTCTTGGAAAAAGCCAATCCAAAGTTCACTGTTGAGGTAGAAATGCAAAAGGAAGTGCAAAGATATCAGTAAGAAAGCAGTCACGATTCTTCAAAATCAATAGTTAAGAGATTCATAATATATATACTACCAGATAACGTTTCTTGAATCTATCAACGATTTCCTGGGGATCGAGTTTTGTCTGTGTATAAGCATCAATCTTGTTCACCTCCTGTAAAAGAAACATTTTCGTTCACAAATGATATCCCTTTTGTAACTTAGTAGTTATGCAAGTTCAAATGGAACAATCTGTCAACAGTTGTGCAGCAAATATTGAAACTTGAGTTAAGATGATTATGATAAATTCATCATATAAACAAAGAGCAATTTCCACCAAAAGCAAAATTTATTTTACACAACTGATTTTAGTATATACCTCAATCCATGTTGCAAGTTTTGGCCATCCTTCGGTGATGTCATGTTTGAACACGTCAAGAAGGACAGGCTGGAATCTTTCAACAAATGGAACATAGGCAATATCCACCTGATCATCACAAACATTTTGAGATTATATGAACAAAAAGCTATAGTCTTTTATATGATCAGGTTTGATACTTGTATTCTACATAGGGATCAGATCATGACTACTTTCTTTCATCATGCTGAAATGTTAAGATATTTTGATTTATTCTAACACATTACATGCATCACGACAAGCACTAGTAAGCAGCAAGTTTAAAAGGAAATCGAAAATCAAAGATTTTTGAAACGATTTTAACTTACCAAACTGAATTGACCAAGAAAGAATGGCCCATCATCAAATTTACCAAGAGCATTCTCCAAGTACTCAAAGGCAGAACCTGATTTGAATCACCATTTTAAGGACTGACTTGTATTTGTATAGAAAATGAAAAGGGAAAACGTCCAATGGTTATGAACTTCAATATCTTGCTTACTGGCTTGGTGTACAGCACCCCCTTTCAATGAGGAGGTGTCTTTGCTAAATGTCTCAACATGGGATATTAGGTGTTCACCAAACTCTTTCTTAGCAGGATCCTAGGAAAATTTCCACTTAACATCATTAATTCATTCGAACAAAGAGGCCATGAAGGGCCAAAAGAGAATGTGCAGTTCCTAGTTCTTACAGTGGGAAACAAAGGTGTCCCTTCAAAGTTGGCATCTACATATTTGATCAAATCAAGACTTTCTCCCAATACCTTCCCATTGTGCTCCAAGGACGGCACCTATATATATATTTAGGGGAACAAAATCAGTTTATCAATTGGCTGAATAAAAGATCCACTAGGATTAGTCTTGTAACAGAGTTTTGATTATGAAACTAAGTTCAAATCTCATTGTCACCCTTGTAAAATAAACGCGAATCCAATTAGCTCAAACAATCAACCAATAAAAAGTAGAAAAAGTTCCCAAAAAATATTAGCTCAATACTCACCTTATTTTCAGGGTAGACCTTCTCCTTGTACCAAGCTGGCCTATCTTGAAGATCAATAGGGACCAATTTGATCTTGTCTTGTAGTCTCTGTAATTATAATTACCAATACGAGAAGTAAAAGTGACAGAAAGAACATTAAATAAGAGTAAATAGTCCATTTGTAGACAGTGTAAAAGTTTTTAGAATGTTATTTAATTACAAACAGGATAAAAAAATTAATTTTTACCTGAACTACTTTAGAAAGTTATTTCAACAATATTTTTTTATTGGTTGAAAAATTATTGTATTCAGATGGTTTATTTATAGAAATTAAACTCAAAATAAGTATAAATCAGAAGAAGCGCGCACTTAGAATAAGTAACAAAAATGGACATTATAAAGGACAGAACAAAGAAACAACCTTGTAGTTCCTAGTTATCCACACACGTTGTGCATAGGGGCATGAATAACTGATGTACAACCTAAATAATAAAAAATAATAATTTTTATATGGGCATTTAAGAACCATGGAAAAGGAGAATTTTTGGAGTGAGAGATGGAAAGAACCTGGTGGTGCCGTCAAAAAGAGAAGGTGGGTCGGAGGTGGATGTTAATGGAGGAGGACGAACTGCTTGCACGCCACTGTTAGATACAAAGAGAGAGCATTAGGGAAGAAGATAATGTTGCAATAAAAATGTAACAGAGCGAATAATTTAGAAAGTGAAGAATTTTCATACAGAGTTGCCATTGAAGTTGTTCTTCACAGGATATTGACGATTGAATGGACCGGAATAGTGTCTACGTTCAACCGAGTTTGGCCTATTGTTCAATTTTCATATTCATGTATTTTCTTTCTCTCTTTTTGCCTTATTCACAGTGAATAAAAATGGGATTGAATAATCCAATTCTAAAGGAGTAATATAATTGAGATAAGCGTTTTATTTTTAATCCTGCGTCAGTATTACTGCTACCATAATTAACGCATTTCCTTTTTCCCTCTTATTTACCGTTAAATAAAAAGATACAAATTTTTATTATATTATTTTGAAATATATAAATTAGTAATAGTATTATAACTTAAATGATTGATATTTATAGAAAAAAATTGTAAAACACAAAAAAATATAGGAAAAATGTAATTCTAAGAATTTATAAGAAATGTAAAATTTGAAAAATGACTTGTATATATAATGTATAGAACTACTAACATCTTAGAAGACCCATGTAGAAAACCACTCAATTTTGAGTTTGTTCTTGATTTGCTAATTCTTCATGTCCCCAAAATTTGCCCAAGAGATTTAGATTTATCGAGTGGAACAGTTGTTAAGGTGGTTATTGCTTTTGAAATAATTTTCATTTGTGAACTGGACAAACTAATAATTAATTTTGTTATTTGTAATTACATTTGCTAGGTGAATAACTAGAGTGAACTGAAAAAGTTAAAACAATTATGGCAAATCTTAAATATTCATGGGGTGAATGATGGTTGGTAGAAATAATTCTATATGATTTAAAGATTTTTTTTACTTAGATTTTTTGTCTCCATTCACCTACATTAAGAAAATTAATCAAAATCGATGAAAATATACACAATTAAAAAATTATTTTTATTGAATCCACTTTTAAAACTTATTTATCAAAACTAATCTAAAGATGCACTTAAGCACCAAAATTAATCAAAATAAGTGTATTTTGAAGGCACAGTAAATTATAACACTAAAAATCCCAACAAAGAATTTAAATTCATAAAGTTCACACCATTAATTTGTTTCAATAATTGTATTAATAGAAACTTCCAATTCTAAAAAAATTATAAGTTAACTATTAAAAAATGACTCATTTTAAATTCTAATTACCCTTCAATTTCAAGAGAAAAATAGTGTTCGAGTTCAACTACACATTACTAATTAGAAACAATCTTACAAAGTTTAATGCTCTAACTACCACTAAAATGTTAAAATTCATATTTAAGATTCCACAAAAATGAGATTCTCTATTTTGGTTTTCTCTTACTCTTAAAACAATATATTTTCATAAAAAAATCATGGAACTCCATCAAACACCTAAAAGGATAGATAAAATTTCTAAATTAACATCAATGCATTAACTAATCAGAATTTCTAAATGAAGACCTTTCAGCTACAAAAAGTCATAATTAATTCTATAAAAGTTATTTCTACGTGGTTTCAACTCTATATTCCTATTTCATCCTAGTTTCGTTGAAATATAGTCACCATATCTCATCTTATTAGGATGACTACAGTTAAAATAAAAGTTAAAATAATAGATGAAGGATGTTATCGCTATGGTACCATGTTGAGAAGAGAGAAATCAAGAAAGAATTTCTGTAACAGAAACTATACTAATTGTGAAATATAATGTAGCTATATATCAATTTTCCATAAAAAAACGTGATATTGTTTGGGATAAAGTGAAGAAATTTCTTTAATTCTATTAAGATTTTAACGTTCTAATCTCAAACAATCTAGATAGGAATCAGATGATAACAAACAAAATTAAATTTTGAAATTAATAAAAGGATAAATCTTTTATTTATTTTAAAATATACCGTTTGATACAATCATAAATAAATTTGCTTACGAAAAATCCAGTATCCAATATATTATAACTTGAAAATAGTTATTTTCTTATAAGATTAGTACTAAAATAATGATGATATCATCAACCTTATGAACTAACACAAGACATTCAAAGAATAATATTAAATAAAATTTATATAAAAAATGTTTAGTCCCAAATTCAATCCATATTTCATCAAATACAAACAACTTAATAATCCATTAACAATTTAATCCAATAAGCTGATTAAACCAGCGATGGATCTAATTTTCATCACACTTGTTATGTGCATTGCTAATTAGACACAACCATGTATAATTAATAAACCTTAGTAGGTGATATAACATAGGATAATTGTATAATAATCAACAGTGATCACAAGCTGATACATAAACATTATTATGACATCAAACAAACAAGCTGAAATATGAACATATTATGACATCAAACTCTTCTGCAACTCTAGAAAATAAACATAGATATTTGATTAAAGATGCATCCTATTCTCCCATGAATGCAAAGGACGCTTTATTGGCAGAGTCTAAATCTTAGCAGAAGGCTGAAGCAATCCTACATTCACTGTTGAGGCTGCAATGCAAGTAGCAAAGTGAACAGTTAAAAACCAGTTGCAGTTCTTCAAAATCAGTAGTTAAAAGATTAAAAGTATACTTTGTACCAGAAAACGTGACTTGAAAAGATCAATGATTTCCTGGGGATCAACTTTTGTCTCTGTATAAGCATCAATCTTGTTCAGCTCCTGTAAAAGAAACATTTTCGTTCACAAGGGTTCTTATCAAAATCATGAAATTGAGGACCAAGTTCAAATGGAAACAATCTGTCAACACTCATGAACCAAATAGCAGAATTTACTTATGACCATCATTAAAATGAATTCATCATATAAATAAAGTGCATTTCCACAAACAATGGAAAAATTTTTACACAAAACTGATAATGGGCACCTTAAGCCATGTTGCAAGTCTAGGCCTTCCTTCTGTGACATCATGTTTGAACACCTCAGCAAAGACAATGTGAAATCTTTCAACAAATGGAATGTATGCTATATCCACCTGATCATACAATCATTTCAAAATTATAAGAAATAAAAGCTAAATACCTTGATATTATCAAATGCTACACCATTATACTACTCTTGGATTAAATCATGAGTTCTTCATTTCATCATATTGAAAATTTTATGTTTAGATAGAGGGAGGAAGATATATAAAAGATAATGAAAATACTAATTGATATTAATTAGAAACTTTAGAAATGTATTAATATCCTTTCTTATAAATTAATACTAGTTTATATATAAAATAATTTTTTAAAGTTATTTCATTATAACTTTAAAAGCAAAATGAAAACTGAAGATCGCTGAGTGGATTTCAAGTTACCAGACTGAATTGACCAAGCAAGAATGGCCCATCATCAAATTTACCAAGAGCATTCTCCAAGTATTCAAAAGCAGAACCTGGTTTAAATCACCATTTTAAGGACCAAAGAACAAAGGAAAAGAAAACATTCCACTATTTACAAACTTTAACATGGTGCTTACTGGCTTGTTGTACAGCATCTCCTTTCAACGAAATGAACAGGTCTTTGGTAAATGTATCAACATGGGATATCAATTCCTCACCGAACTCTTTTTTGGCAGGATCCTAAAAGCAATTCAACTTAGCATTGTTAATCTACTCCAACAACTGAAAAAACAGAATTAATGTGTGCAGTTCCTAGTTCTTACAGTGGGAAACAAAGGTGTCCCTTCGAAGTTGACATCTACATATTTGATCAAATCAAGACTTTCTCCCAATACCTTCCCATTGTGCTCCAAAGATGGCACCTATAAGTAAAATATATTTTAGGGAAACACATTCAACTTGCTAAATCAAATCAACATGCAAAATAAGAACCCTTTAATTACCCTCAGTGGTCTAAGTTACTGACCTTATTTTCAGGGTAGACTTTCTCCTTATACCAAGCTGGCCTGTCTTGAAGGTTTATAGGGACCAAATTGATCTTGTTTTCTAGCCCCTATAGTTTCAGTCACCAGCATGAGAGTTAAATAGAGGAATAGATTATTCCAGAAAGAAGAAAGAACAAGAAAGAACCTTGTAGTTCCTAGCGATCCATACACGTTGTGCATAGGGGCAAGCATAATTGACGTACAACCTAATGGTAAAAAAAGTAAGGACTTGGGCATCTCAAAATTGAAGCAAAACCATGAAAAGAAAGTGACTTTTGGAGTGTGAGAAGGAACTAACCTGGTGGTGCCATCAAAGAGAGGAGGAGGATCAGAGGTGGATGTCAATGGAGGAGGACGAACCACTTGCGCGCCACTGTGAAAGTTACAGAAGAGAGAGCGTTAGAGAAAAGGGTAGTTTTGGAATAAGAAGATAATAGAGATAGAGTAGAGTTTAGAGAATGCAGAACTTTCTTACAATGTGGCCATTGACGATGTTCTTCACAGAATCTCAAGGATTGAAGGGACAGAACCAGAATGGTGTCTAAGTTCAAGCAAGTTTGGTCCTTTTATGCTGTTTTGTCGCCTTTCTTGTGGGCCCACCAACTGATTTTTCGTTTTTTCGTTTCAAATCTTACCATGTCACTCCCTTTAACCTATTCTCGTAAAAAACTTTAAAATAATGTTATGAAAATTTCAACTTGAATTCCTAAACTTCTAATCAAATCTGCATTACCCATTTTCCTGATCTAAGTTGAAACTGTGAGTTGCTTCAGAAGAAAAAGCAACTATCATCGTCTAGAAAGAGAAAACTGTTTTGGAGATAACTGGTTCATAATGTTAAAATATTCATTTTTATATAAAATATTTTGAATTTACTTTATGTGTATTGATATTTAAAACTAAATTATTATATACAATATGTATATTTATTATTTTGCGTAAATTTATTTACTTCTATCATGGTAATATTGTATCTATAAATTGTTTGAATTTTTTTCTAAATTTAAACTGAATTTAAGAAAAAAAAAAACTCAATAAACTCATCTCCTCAATTTATTTACCATAAGAACAAGATTTGTGGCATTATGAGTGGATTTCTCAACGTTCATTGCTTAATTTTTTTCTTTTCAATTCGCCTTACAGAAATAGACTCCCGTAAACCGATTTTTAAGCAGATTTTTTAATTTTTTTAAAATATTTATATTTATTTAATATTAACATGATTTAAAAATTATTTTAATCGTATTTATATATTATTATATTATATTAAAACGTTTTACTAATCTTAAAATTAATTTATTAAATAATTATATTACGTTTTTAAAATTTATATTTATATAGTGTTATATTAAATTTATGAAACAAAAGAAAATTAAAAACCCTGCCTAGATAGGAGTTCATAGCGAATTCAAAAACAAATTCAACAAGCAAGACACATAAATATTGACCTAAAACATGTTAAATAGTATTTCAACATAATTTCAAATGATCTAACGTGATGTCAAACACTTAGTAAAACTCAACCAATTACAATGCATTAGCTTTCACAGGAGAGGAACGTGTTCAAACATGAGATCACAAACCAACTCACAAAATGAAGAATTTCTGCGCACATTTGGTTAGAATCTGAATCAAAATCATGTCTACATTCAGCCAAGTTGACTTTTGAAGCAATTTTAAAGTGGTAGCATAAAGTTTAGGAATTATATCTTAGTTTATTAGATTATTAAAATGGGTTAGTTTGTAGTTAGCTTAAAGTTAACGAACTGAATCTTAGTAAATTAATTACCTTATAAAAGTGGTCTAATATGATACTAACATATTTGTCTTCATGGTTTTTATAAGACCTGTTTAAAATTTCTTTTTGAATTCTCTTTATCGAGATGAGACAAATTAGTAGTCAAATTTTTTTCTCTTTCACTTGTGGGCAATGATCCTAAATTCTTCCATAAAAATGACACATGTCTGCGCACTACCTTCACATATTTTTTGTGGAAGAAAAAAAAAACAGAATTATTTCTTGAATGATGTCTTAGTTTTTTTTTATAAAATATTTTAACACCATTTTTTTTAAATGTCGATCTATTTATATATAGTTCATATGATTTTTGTATATTTATGTTTAATGAAATTAAATTATTTTTAAATTACTTATCAAAATGTTTTCTTTTATATATATAATTTTTATGTTAAATATTTATTTTAATAACTTATTCTTATAATTGTTATTATATATGTATATAAGTATATATAACTACAAGTACAGAAGTAACATCTAAAAAATATGAGATTACAATCTTAATTTAGGATTTTTTTAATAATTTGTATATATATATATATATATATATATATATATATATATTATGTATGTTTAAGTTGGATTCTAAATTGCTGTATACTTTGAACATGTCCTCTTTTAAATTTATAGTGAAATATAGTTTTGTAACGATATTACAAATTACATATTATTAAACAAGTTTTCATATACGTTGGAGAGTAAACACCAATTCCACTATGTGGATGGTTCATAATATGTGAGCGTAAGGTATTTACATTGCAATGGCTAGATTTTGTTTTACCTTTTAAAATAGATATTTTAAATTTTTTACAATGCACCAAAATTTAAAATTTAAATTTATATTCATAAAGTTCATGCATTAGTCTTTGGTGGAAAGAATTGCAATGAAAATTAAAATTATTGATAATGTATAATGTATGTATTTGTCTTTTTGGTTAACTATTATTTTATAATTAATGATGTTGTTGCCTTAGTAGGTTTCCGGTAACTGAATGCTTTTTACTTGGTTAATCAATTTATGAAACTTGTTTAAACATTGAGTAACCTACATTATTTCAAAGTTTGTTAACCTCTATTTTCTTGAGAAAATTTATTGAAGTGGATTATGGCTATTATCTAATGATATATTTGTCTATTTCATTCGCAAATGTTACGATAAAGTAATTTATGTATACATTTGTTACAATAAAGTAATGATATATTTGGCTATTTATTATTCTTTATTAAAACAATTTAAATGGTATGGAAATGTCACATCATAAGTAATTTATGTATACATTTGTTTCGATATGAAAAAACTAAGCATTTAATATTTTTATAACGCTTATACTTAATTGTTGTTTCAAATTTTAAATGTTAATTAAAAATGATGAAAACACTTTTTATTTATCAGCAACTGTATCTTATAGAAGTTGCAAAGTTTATTTCAAATAACTCCTCCACCTCTTCTAGACATCTTCCAATAGAAAAAAACATTTAAGATTGTGTACCCTTTTATAAAATATTCAAAAAAATACATGGGTTAAAGACAATCTTATATAAGGTCTTTCTAATTACAAATTAGAAATGCTTTTTTAGAGCTTCTCTACATGATATAGTTACTTCCTTTTGGGTAGAGAAACACTTAAGAACTTTTCTAATTTTATATCCAAATACTTTCATTTAAAAAAAAAATCAAGGAAACTCATTTTTCAATATACTATTTTCGTGCAAACTTATGTAAATCCATAAAAAAATATTTTAACTGACAATTTAGGACTAGTTTATTCTAAAATTAATTTTGAACTATTTAATGTAATTGGAATGTGTTCCTAAATTAATTTCAAAAACATATTTCACATTATAACTTGTATCACTATGTGAAGAATTGACAACGAAGGTTTTCCAAACTAACACTTAGAATTATGCTTCATCATTGAACATAAACTTTACAGAATAATCAGCAAACTTTTCCTCAATTGGCAAAGGACACCAATGTATGAAACAAATTATTCTCACTAGAGGGTTTTCAACATATGAAGAAACGATGGCTTTTTGTCATTGTTTTGGTGTGTATGGAGGTGGAGAGGATGATGCAGTTGATTGGAAAATATAAGCAATCATATGGAGCTGAATCAATCCATGATGAGTTGGAATTGAGTTTCTAAGCTACTCAGACTTCTTAGCCAGACTTAATACCACTCCAATGGTAAGACTTGAGGCTACAAAACCAAGAGATGCCTCTGTGGAGACATGAAATCCTGAAGAGGGAATGAGAAGATGTGAAAAATCAAGAACAGCAAATTTTTTGTATAAAATGTTAAGTGGACAAGCAATGTATACTCACCAAAATAGTCCAGGATCATCTTAACCCCAATAAATCCCAGAACAACAGCAATGGAGGGCTAAACAAAACCAAAAAGGATATCAATAACAAGGATGGAAGTATAAGTAAACAGAAGCATTGTAAGATACCACAACAATGAATATGCAGCATGCATTATCCTATGTAAGAAGAAAATGACATTCTAGGTAGCAGATTGTCCTGAGGACGTGTTCCTCTTTTCCTTAAATTCTATTGGGTAGCCCTTTGATTAACTTCGGTATAAAATACTAGATTAATAAATATATGACATAGATGTTACAAACCAATCATAATTCGTTTCAAGATTTATTACATTGGACAAATCACTAATAGTCATAATTTAAAGTTGAAACTGAGTATCACGTAAACCTTGGAACCAAAACCTTTGACAGAGCAACCATGAATTTGAGATTCTAAATGATGTTATATCAAATGGACCACCAACAATTTTTGTTTCTGAAAAGGAATTGAATAAGCAATGCTGCATGTAAGATGTAGATGTGCAATCAGAATACAAGCCCACATCGGGTGTACAAGAAAGTATTTAGTGTCCTGCAAATGGCTACATCTGCAGTATAGTACCCAACGGTTTTATGCTAAGTGAACATTAAGGTGACAGCAATACAATAGATGTTAATGTCAATTGCTATAGGTTTTTATTCTTTCATTTTAATTTGGGATTATTGATTGTTATTTTGATTTTTATTCTATTTTAGATTGTCTTCTTAGGGAGTTAGGACTGCAACTAAACCATTAATGTAAACAGTTGACCTTTTGTATAACTTTTGGTTCCTGTCCTACATAGCTAAAGCATTCCTTTAGTATAAACATGAAAATTGTCTATCTTCCTTGAAGGATAAATTTGCAGATACATGATTTGACAAAGGAACATAAGTCACTTTTCTTTCTAAAGTTTCTATTTCCCACTCATCATAACTCAAAAAGATGTCTATTTTCCAGCAATAATTCTGCTCCTGTGACAAAAAAAGAGCATTTTTTTTCATGCACAATGTAGGACGAAGTAGAAAGCTTCTATATATAGTAAGCCCGAGGAAAACAACAATTTGGAGATATCAGAACCATAGTTCGAGTCTCAAAAGTAATAAACATGGTCATGTTAAATGATAGACATGTAAACGGAAAAAATGTTATGCAGCAACCAAGGTATATCAAAACAAAGTCAGTATTTACCTGTAAGTACTTCAACTCAGACATACCCTCCGAAATTATTAAGTAAAGTGACCTTAAACCTGCATTTGACAAATAACAGTGGTTTAAATACACAAGTGATATGAGATTATGACAAGAATGAACTATTTTGCCTCTCTGCGCTCCATAGGGCAGTGAAGTAGGGAAATATAATAGAGTTAGAAAAGAATCATTTCTGTGCAACAATTATAGAAACTGGATCAGAAAACTTAAGAAAGATGAAGTTTACAGAGATAAGAGAGACAAACACAGTATATTTCCTTCAATTACAGAAACAATAACTCTAGTTCTTCGAGGGACAAGTATCCTCCAAACATATATTTTTTTTCCTCCCCTTTTCTCTAGATCTCAAAAATGTATTTATACAAACCTCTCTTTAACTAACTCTATTGACATGGTAACTAACTCCTAACTACTTGTACTACGTCAAATAGCTCTATTCCCATTTTCCTTATTTCTTCTATCATAAACCTTTGTAATAGGGGGTCATATCCTATCAAACAAATTCGCAGTTACAAAATTATATATTACAATATGTTCCCCAAGAAGATAGATGAACTACCGTTAAAAGTTTTAACTGTAGTTCGTAAGCTTTCTGGGATCCCAATTCTAAAACATCATAGAAAACAAATTTAGATATACATGAGGGAATGTAAGCAAGAGAACTTACCCAAAATGGCAAAAAGATTAGACGTAAAGACTACAAATGGATCCCGCGTCACACCAAATACTGCAGGTATTGAGTCAACCTAAACAAAACTAAGTTAACATTCCAATGTGAAAATAACTAGAAATTCCTCATGAAATAGATGGATGAGAAAAACCTACCGCAAATACAATGTCACTGAGCTCAATAACAGCTACCGTAAGAAGCAACGGGGTGGCCTGCCCAAAATGTTTGATCCCTGTTAGAAATCAAGTTGAAATTAATTTAATTCATAAAAGATATCTTTTACAGTAAAAGAAGGAATAATGATGTAATAAAAAGTTTAATGTAGTCATGCTTGGAAAGAATAACAATTCATCAAAATAAAGATGATTAATCACAACTTACTTTCCACACCCCACCAAGATTTGTTATGAATCGATCTCCATCATAATAATCTGCAAAAATGTTGTCAGAAGTATGATTTTAGATCATAAGATAACAACACAATACAACTTGAACCAGTGCAGACAATGGCATGCCTAATGAAAAGCAACGTTATCAATTGTGGATTGTGGAAAATGGCGGACAGTCAATAATCCGCCATATCATATTGTGCATAGCGCAAGAGCATATTGCGGAAGTCACAAAACAGTTGAAATATATGATATATAAATTATATAGCTATGTTGTTTGCAAGATAAATAAAAATTCACATTACATTGACTCAAAAGTTCAATTGGTTTAAGACCTGTCAGCGATGACAAGATGATGAAGCACACACAGTGAAACCACAACAATGATAGCAGTTGCAGTAGGGAACGGAGTTGCAATCATAGATTTGAGAAATTCCACAATGTGATAGCAGTATTGCGGATATTTAACAACGCTGGTGAAATGCATATGCCAATAATATATTTTGCCAATATATACATTGACTAGGGTAAAATAAGATACATGTATCTATGTAGCAACACATTTGTTTATTCATGTATTCTAATCAAACATTCCAAAAAGGAGCAGTGGATCAACCTAATATAATATACTCCAGGTTATACTAGATGGAAGCTACAAAAGGATACACCTTTCTCCACAACTCTATGACAGAGTACTCGTAAAATCAAAATTATTTTTTGCATTTACCGAACATGAGTTGCACTTATATGGACATAAATGCAGGCAATTCAACAAGAAAAGAAAAAACTAAAGTTTTCTAAACCATCAGCCAATTAAACTTTGTGGCGGAGTCAGATTAAATGTTCTACCAATTCTTGTGATTGTTTCTAAAACTAAGAACAAAAATTCAATTTCAGAATACCCAAGAAATCAGCAGCAAATTCTCCAACTAGGACAGAAATAAATGATCATGATTAGAGAACATTACTTGTTACCGGGATAAATTTCTGGCATGTCTTCACCACAAAGTTATCTGATAAGTCAGATTCATCTTCTTCTTCACTGGCAAACAGCTATTCAAGAACAATAAACATGCTGTGATTAAAACCAATCCATAGAATTGAAAATACCACAACAAGTATGAACCTCGTAATATATTATGCCGTTAGAGATAAATATTTTCAGGTGATTCCACAAAGAGTTTCTTTTAGATGATTTGTTTGTGATCCTCATGACTCTCATTCCTTCATAATTAAACTGGATTTCAGAAGTAATAATAAAATGTGGATATTCTTTAGTCATTGTATAATATTACTATTCATGTGCTTCTGTCTAATATCTTAAGCCATTAAGGATCGTGTTTCCTTGACAAACATGAACATTGATGGTGTTATAAGAAATCAATATATGGAATCTAAATTTCAAAAACTGTGAACCTTCACCTTAAATGATGAGTAGAGTAATATTGCGGCAAAGAGAAGGTTGACTGCTTCAAATCTCTAACATCATGATAATGAACAAGATGATCAGCAATAAGTATAGAAGTCACTAAAAATAGTGAAATACGGAAAATATATCTATCATGAAACACACCTGAATGGTAGCTGTTCCAATAAGTATTAACGTCAGGCGAAAGACTACTGCACCAGTAATACCATAGGAGAGCACACGATTCTGTAGGTTCAATAAGTAAAGGAAAACTGATCAATTAACAGTTTTTTATTTTTATAATAACATTAAAAGAATTCACAATCTAGAACCATTAAAACAAGAAGTTGAAATTGCTCATAGTTTACCCTCGACAAGTTCTATACATCACCTGATATGCAACCGGCACTTTGAAGTAATTGAATATCAGAACAAAGACAAAGAGATTATCTACAGAAAGACTTTGCTCCAATATGTACCTAAGAAATACGTAAAAGTCAAAGGTCATCATCCCAGTAAGTACATAGTTCAACAAAGTGAAAGCAAAGCAGAGAGAGAAACAAAGTGGTGCCAGCAAAGTTCAAAACTATAGAGTTAGAGTTCATAAATACCAAAATAAGCATCCAATATGCTATAACTTCAAGCATCGGTGTTTGATCAATCTCTAGGATATGAACTACTCAGATGGCATATATAGAGGAGCAGGAGAAACATATTGAAAAGAGAGAGAGAGAGAGAGAGAGAGATGAAGGCATCTGAAACACCCTAAATGATAAGTAATCTTCAAGAAACTTCGCATAATATCAAAATTTGACTCATCCAGAACCTTAATTATTCTAGCACTGTAAAATTGGACCAACATGCTAGTTGATAACAAAATTAAATTATTCTGCTTACCCAGCAAAGAATTCCGATGCTTTGTCAAAACCTTCCTTAAAACCCAAACCAACACCAAATGCCACCGCAGTGCATACCTACAAGAAATCTTACACAATTGATGTAATTCTAAATTCTAAACATCCCGAGAACTTGTAAAAGAAAGTAGTAAAGACATAGTTAGTAGAGGTGTGCCCACCCATAAGGCTACAGTTCTAATGGAGGAATTGTAATCTTCATTTGCTTGAGATTCCTGAGTAGGAGATTTGTCAATGTTGCCAATGTCATCCTTTGGTTGAGCATTAATCCTCTTTACTTCTGCACATTCATACGACTACCACTTAAAATTATTCAGAGAGAGAGAAATTATATATTATATATATAATACATGGATCAGAAATGAATAGTTTAGCCTCCAACTCCAACATGGGAGTATAACTACAACAAAAATGGATTTCTATACATAATTTGAAGTGAAAAGGGCATGCTTGATTCCCTTATCCCTTTTTGGTTTTAAAAGCCGTTATCTAAAAGAATCCCAGACTACTCATCGACCAACTCCTATTCAAAATCTATTAAAATCAGTTTGGAAAAAATGTTTTAAACACCAAAACACGGAGATGCTTCCTCATCTTGAAATGCAGCACCCTCAAAAACCTATCTGGGCAGTCTTATTTAGTAGCAATTCGAAAGCTTGAACCAAATAGAAATCAAAACACACCCTAAGTTTTCTAATAAGGTGGGTATAAGAGGAAGTAAAGAAAGCAAAGAAATTTTGTTGGTTTGAATGATGGGGTCGTCACCTGGGGCATAATTGTCTTGTCCAATTCGTCTAGAGCATAAAAGGGGAACAGGGTGAGGAGGACGATGATGGTACACTGCCACAGAAAGAAAACCCCGAATGATATGAGTGATACGTTGGGGTTTGATTGAAGAGAGAAAGAGAGTGGAGGAGCAGACCTGAACAAAAGGAAGAGATGGGATGGTGAAGTGCAGAAGCAGAGTGTGAAAGCCTGGGAATGTGATCCAAGTTGAATGGAATTGGGACGCTGCTGTGAATAACAGAGGCCAATCCCATAACTCTGGGGTTGGATTCGGCTCTCTTCTTGGTGGGTACAATACAAGTTGCCACACAACACAACAATGAAATCAAAGTTGGAAACAGAAAGAGAGAGCGAGAGAGAGAGAGAGAGAGAGAAGGAATACAGTGAGGAATCTTCTCCCACAGCTTTGTTTCGACCAGAATTGTGAAGAGGATAAGTTCTTGTTTCTGCCTTGGTTTGTGTAGTGTTTGTGTTTCGATGGAGTGTGGTCACCACTTTCCTTTCAGAAAGATCTACAAATATTATATGTAATAATATTTAATAATAATTAAGAAGGTTAAAGTTTATTTTAAGTAGATAAATAATTGAAGAAGAAAATATAAATTTTAGCTTACTTAGACCTTGATTATTCATATGTAGTACAACTAAAAGAAAACGAAAAGTGTTTACTTACCTGAAATGTAAAATTTGTAATGGTTTTATAAGAATCGAATAGAATAGAAACATGATTTTTAGATTAATTATTCTTGCAGATAAGAAATAAATAGATATGTATTTTCTTTTACAGTATGAATTTTCTTGAGTGCTTTTAATTCCCTTGAAAGAGAAATAAAATAAGATTTTGTCTGATTGAGTTTTTTTTTACTTTTTTTTGGATAAATTATTTATATTTGAATTATTTATTTATTCATTTATCAATTTCTTCACAAGTTATATATATCTCACGTAAAACATTAAAAACTTATATATTCCTATTTGATTCACCTGACTTTACATATTACAAATAAATAAAATAAATAATATATATTAAAATGACTAAACTATTTTTACATTCAATGCATTATAATTTCATAATTAAAAATGGAAAATGATATTAATAGGTCACTCAATTGGGTGGTAATTATATATATATATATATATATATATATATATATATATATATATATATATAATTTAAATAATGTAAAAGACTTTCCTATAATACAAATTATGTAAAACTGGCTTGAAATTCTCTATAATTATCTTCAAGTGGATTTTTTTATACTCACCGTCAAGTACTCACCATATATTTTTAGTAGTGTTTCCATTTCTTCAAGACTTGATTCTCCTCAATTCGTCAATTTCAAAGTTTCTCCAATTCATTTTCAGAACTTCTTTGGTATCGGTTTCAATATTTCTTTAGCCTTCAAATTGAAAATAGCATCACCCTTTCTAAGTAAAGATTTTATCTTACTTCATTCATATCACAAGTCAAAATGTCCCATAATCAAAATCTATCATGACTCAATTGGGTAAGTTATCTTAATTAACCCATAAGTTAGTTATCTTTATTTTTAAATGAGTTAAAAGAAGAAATACATTGTCGTTGGACTTATATGAACCGATAATGACAAATTATTAGGTATTTCTTTTAGCACTTCCATACTTTCTTTCCATGTTTTCATAAATGTAGGAAAAGTTCAAACTATATATAGGTTTTGAAATATTCTAAAGTAAACTGAGGAGTCTATTTTAAATTATACCAAGTCAAAAGTTAAAAATATATTCCAAGTAAAGTACATTTTTATTTTAAAAATATATTATAAACTATACAATTAAAAATATATTTTAAACTATACAAATATGTAATTTAAAATATATTCTAAATTATATAATCTAAATATGTTTCAAAATTATTTAATTTATACATATATTTCAAATTATATAATTTAAAATAATTTTTTAGTACAAAATTCACAAATTTATTTTAGATTATTAAATGAAGACATATTTCTAAATTTAACATTTCCAACACCTCTTAAAGGCATAAGAAAAATGGATAGATTATAAAAAGTGTCTTTTTTCTTAATTTATTATATTTTTTACACTAATCCTTAAAATGGGCAAAAGATCATTTTTTATAAAAATAGATAAATTTTGCGATTTCAAATTAAAAAAAAATTCTAACTAGTATGATTTTAGGTTAGTCAAATTAATATTGCGAGTCATTAATGTTTTCATTTATAAAATAATGAAGAGACACTCTAACCATTACAATATCAACTATTCTTCACATTATAATAAACCAACAACATCAAAAATAGAAATTTATTTTAAATTAAAATAAAATAAAATAATAATAATTGTACTAAAAAATTATTTTAAATTATATAATTTGAAATATATTTACAAATTAAATAATTTTGAAACATATTTAGATTATATAATTTAGAATATATTTTAAAATTACATATTTGTATAATTTAAAATATATTTTGAATTTTATAGTCCATAATATATTATTATTCAGATTATATCACGTTAAACTTCCTAAAGTCTAATACGATGAGTATCTCGAATGGAGAGACTAGTTTACAATAAGAAGAAGCATATTTAAATAAATCGTTAAAAATGATAAAATAATTATGAAAAGAAACTCTACTAGTCAAGAAAATAAGTTTCAATCTGTTGACGTAATTTTCTAATTATTTAAGCATATGTATTCATTAAAAAAAAACAGTTGAATATTTCTCTCGTTTTACAGAAAAATGTATTTCTTATATATAATTCAAATTATTTTTAGAACTTTTTTCTAATTTTCGCCCGTATTTTTTCCTTTTTTAAAATTATATTTATCCATATATTTGAATTATTTTTTCCTCTGCTTTTTTACTATTTATTTGTTTGAAATGTGAAACTTGGATAATCGATTTCTTATCTCGAAAGTGGAAATTGCTTTCTCTGGATCCGCGAAATTTATTTTTTTTTTCTGCTGTTTTACTGAGTAAAGTTTCACGACTAAACTAAAGATGCTCTGCTCTTACTACAAGAAATTTAAGATTAAAAGTTGACAATTGAAAAAGGATTTGAGTTCGACAATGGAGAAACAGCAACTTTATAATTCATATCAATTTTTGAAATGATAAAAAAAATTGATCTTGACATAACATGTTCTGTCAAATGTACTTTTTATTATTGAGTGAAATTCATATGGATTTTATTGAAATTGATAGTGAAGCTTATTAAATAGAAAATGAAACACACACTATTATTCACTAAGCTACACGTACATTTATTAACCCAAAGCATAAATAATGTGTAGAAAAAGATGTATCAAAGAATGTGTTGTTAATATTTGTAACAAACAGATAGAAGAACTGAATTGTTTGGCATTTGAGGCTTCAAATAAATAAAATTTCCTTAAAAAACTAAATTGTAATAAATATTTCATCATGTAAAGTCAATATCTAAATGTAACTTCTGCGAAAAAGCACTTGGTATATCAATTGAAAAGGATCTGCATTACTTTTTTCCTAACAAAAGTGATTAGTTATGAGAAAACTAGCTATCAGTTATACAACTTGGAGGAATCTACCTACATTTTTTTATTGAACTTCTCTGTCATACGCGGTTTTAGTTTTTCTCTGATCACTTAATGGAGCGTGTGCATGAATATGAATATAAATATAATTATATCTTTCTGTGATTATATATACTGTTGTTTTTGGTGGGTCAGGGTACTGATAGATGATACATGAGTGAATTATTGATAAGAAAATGGATATATCATGGAAGAAAAGAAACAGGCATTTCCAAATATCTGACATGTATCTTTTTGTCAAAGAAAAGGTCACATACAATACAAGCTTCTAAAGAAACATCTCAGTTGTACAAAGTAGAGGCAGATATAGTAAACTAAAATTTAATATGCAGAGTGCTATTATGCACTTGCGTAGTCTTGCTGACTTTATGTTCATGTTAACCAGATTATAAACTGGAGATATGATCATCCTGATACATCTAAATTATAGTGATAATTATTGCATCATATTAATCTACACATACACGTATATATAATAATAATAATAATATATATGTATGTATATATAACATAAAATTGTTGTTACTTTTGTATGATAGGTAGCAATCTAGGAATTGGCAGACCCACCTCCCTTGATTGAAAGAGGAGAACCACAGAGAGAGGTGTTCTCACTTCTGGAATTAAGAAACACCACAATCACTGTTATGTCATCATGGATGTGCCTCCTCATCCCTTGCTCAATCTTTTGGAGGTCAGAAAGTCTCATTTCACACTTCTTAGCAGCTTCTCTAAGTGCAGCTTTCACAAGTCTTCTGGCAATTCCCTGTTACATGAAACAAATGCATGCCAACCAACCACCATAGTTAGAAATAGAAAGGAATATGTAGCCTTGCCTGGATATAAAGAATTAATGGAACCTTACGTTTGGTGGGTTGCTGTTGACTATGTTAACAGCCTCTTGGTTGGTAAGATGCTCCCATAAACCATCAGAAGCAAAGATCAGAAATTGATCATCAGGATGGAGTGTGTGGGATGATGTTGATGGCTCACAACTAAGAATTGGCCTGAAGAATGTTTCTGCTAGCCTATACTTTGCTGGTAGAGGATCCCTGTTGAACTCTGCTTTCTTCAGATATGCGTCCCCAATGGATCGTGAAACCTGCCATAACAACTTATGTTAACATCATATTCTACTTGTAAACTAAATGGTCCCAAGTAATTAGCTCTCAAAAATGTTTGTTCTTGAATATAGTCTTCAGTAGTGAAAAACATTTGACCATACAACTTAAAATCTTCCACAGTGGCAAGGAAACATATTAGATCTATCAAATTTGTACCTGTATGAGCCCTTTCACACGCCAAACGTTTTGTCTCAATACCACGATTTGTGAATCAAAAGGGTGCTTTGAGCGAAGCTCATCCCTCACTGTTTCTTGGTTAACATTGTGTTCTGTAGATAATTGGATAGCTTCTGTTTCCCTTGTTGCTCTCTCTAGTCTTCCTAACACCACCCGGGAGTCTCCAGAATTTGCAATATATATCATTCCATTGCAAATTACCCCCACCAAGCAACAAGTGCCCGTAGACGCAATCTGAGGCTTACTCAGCCACTGTTTCTTCACAAGAGACAGAAAACTCTCCTCTGTTGCTGAATATGCCCTTTTGATGACATGTTCTGACATGCCTTGGTGTTCAGATGCAAGCCCTGGATCACGCATAAAATGGATTCAGTGAAGTGACAAACTGAAAATAAAGGTTGGCACAGTGCATGAGGCTAAGATATACATAGAAAGTTCTATTTTTGGTTTAAGGGTCACTAGGAATTTCTGTGCAAACAATACTTTCAATTCTCCAGTTTGAAATACATCATGATAAATTGATGGTAATAGACAAAGTGGCTTGGCTTCCTTAGTTTTCAATCCATTTGAAATCCTGCATAAAACAAGATCTAGAGAAACAATATTCTGAATGAATTTGAATCAAATGTTGATAATAAAGAAGAAAAGCATACTTTTGAGATTGCAGAAGAGATTGTCACTGACAAACTGTGAGGCCTCGCTTCCACCATGGCCATCATAGACACCTATAAAGGTCCCTTGAGGACCCAAGGGGTTGGAACTCAAAGGTCCAGATTCAAGTTCACCTCGATCCTCTAATGAACTATTGGCCTGAACCACAGCCATTGAGAATTCCCCATAAAGATGGTTCCCCAAATCCTTGTACCATAGAAGTCCATCAACTCTCCCACTCCCATCTCCTTCATCACCATCAGCAATTGGCTTCCAACAGGATCTAACCATCATTTGGCCACCCCTTTGTTTCAAAAAACCTTATGTTTCACATAAACAGCCCACGTGATCCAGCAATTGAGCAAGCACCAAGTTCTTGATTTTGCTTCTGACAGAAAACCTCAGTTGGTGAATTTATATATACTGGCCCTGCAGAAGAAGCAGATAAAATTGGATAAGAACAAAATTGAGATAAAGGCAAAAAGGTATGGGAAGAAGTTGCTGAGAAATGTACCTTGGAAGGTGAAAAGAAATAGTTTTCATGCAAGTAGAAAAAATATGGAGGCGTGTAGGTAGTTTGTAGCTTGAATCCTAGTTGAATGCGTTTGGAGTTGAAAAGGGTGGCATGATTGAGAAAGAAATTTAGCTAGAAAAGCACATAAAGATTGAAAATTGGGGAAAGAGAGGAATAGATATGAGAAGGGTTTGGAGGTTTATGGCATAAGATGGTAAGAGTAGTAGTGTCAGACGAGATCTAAGATCAGGAGATGAAGAGAGATTTAATAAACAGCATAGTCTGACATTGCTGTTCTTGTCCTTTTATTTGTCCCTTGTAATTAATGTTTATGTGGCCTAGTGCCTTTCTAAACGTCCTTTTTTCATGGCTGAGATTTTCAGTTCCTTCATCTTTTTCAACAATAATCCTAAGTTTATACACAACTATCTTCCTATAACACTTCCACTTTCCAATCTTTTGGGTTAACGTTAACGTCATCCTTTTCCCCTGCTTTAATTTTCGTGATAATCACAAAACTTTATTACATTTTCAGTTTATGACCGACAACCTTCTGTCACCCTCTTCCCATCTTCTAATTTCCTCTTAATCAACTTTTTTTAAATAATCTTCCAATTTTAAGCAAAACTTAAAACCAATTAGTGTAAATATGTGCTTTAAGAAAGCAGAAAGTGAAAACTAATCACTCTCTAACACTAACACTAACACTGTTCTTTAGTTTAAATAGTAGGCGCAAATGTCTGCTGTGTTATGGTGGAACACATCTTTAAGCTAGCAAAAGATATTCACGTCTTTTTGTTACATGACAAATTTAACTAGAAAAGGAAAAACAAACATATTTTAAGATAATCATCGTAGTTCATTATTGTAATATAATAAATAATAAATATTGTAGCAGTATAAGAATAAATGAAAATAATAAATACAGTTTTTGTCACTAATCATCACACCTTGTAGATATTTCATTGCTTACACATCAAAACAAGCTTAACATTCAAACGTTCAATTAAGTTATATCATGTAAATGTGCTAATTGACTTTTTCTTCTTTAATGACTCTGCTACTTTCTATTGATTTTAAGGTTAAAATACATAGATAAAACAAGTAAAGATTAATAAATGCAATAAATTTATTTTTTAAAATAAACAACACAACGTATCTATATTTTGCGAGGAAATATAGTGATTTTTTTTTCTTTATTAATATTCGCTATTGATAGTTAATTTTCATTAATTAAGAAACTTAACGAGCAGTCTCTTCTCACAAATTTTTCCATGCAGAAAACTTGAATTCAATAACTAATTAAAAGGATTCAAACTTAGTTTAGTTTCACTCAAACTAACATAATATTGTTCATTTATATCCTATAACATGAAAGTTTACATATAGTTACATCAAAAAAATAAATTCAATTATATATATAAATTGTTTATAATGTAATTCAACAATAGTTCTACGTCCCGTAAAACATAGTTGTATATTCGTTAAGAATAAAGAATTTTATAATAAATTTTTAAAAATTTATATGTGAGGTAATTTTAATTTGTTGATAGTTTGAAAACTTCTATACTAATAATGTATAAAGTCTTAAATAATTAGCATGCTCCATATATATCTTCTACAAGAGAAAATCGTTAAGTTGAATAGGATTGTGATGAATTACAAAACTATGTTTTCAAATATTTTGAACAATTATATATTCAATAAAGAGAAAATTTTCCTATTCCTTGTTTATTTTTTCCTTTTCCAAGTATCTGGAAATATATATTAAGGGTTTTTATTTTTAGTGTATTTTTATTATCACTATACTTATCAATTTCCATTCCTTTTTTTTTTTCTTTTTTCAGAGGTAAATATATTAAGGGTTTTATTTTAAATGTGTTTGGTAAGATGATAAGTTGGTTAGTAACTTATTTGATTAGTTTATCAACTGTTTTCATCAACATAAAAGTGTTTAGAAAGTATCTCAATATAATTTATCTTATAAACTTTTAGGTAGTTAGTTTGTGATGTATAATTTGTAATTTCTAACTCGTAACTTCTTTAATTTTATTTCATTACTATTTCTTATTTATAATACATTTTTTATTATTTTTAATTTTACTTTACTAATATTATTTATTTAAATCTTTTAGGTTTAATTAATCATTATACTATTTTTAACATTAATTGGATTATTTTTTAATAGTATATATTTTAAATTAAAAAAAAGTATTATTATAAATTCAAATAACAATTGTTTTATATACTATATGAAAATTATACACAATAAAATTATAAAAAATGTAACAATAATTTAAATTTAAAAAAAAATAAAATAAAAATTTATGAAAAATTAATAAAAATCCTTATGTAATAAGACTCACTGATAGAACTATATAATAATATAAAATCTAAAATTTAAATTTAAATTTAAAAACAAATTAAAATATGAAATTTCATTTATATAATAACATCTTTTATTTAAAAACACATAGTTTATGAAACTTATTTAGTTATATATATATATATGTGTGTATTTTATATTTATCAAATAGTTTACCAAACATTTTTAATTTCAAAAAATTATTTTTTTCTTAAAATATATAAACTATAAATTTATCAGTTATTTTTGTCAAATAAATTATTGTATTTTTTTAATATATTGGAGGAATTTGAACAAATTAATTGTAAATTTTTTTTATGCAATTAAATTATTGTAAACTTTAATATATCTGAAATAAAAAGATGAAATTGAATTCACCTAACGCGTGTTATAGTTTTTGTTTAATAAATACACAGTAAAGAATAAAGTTTGAAAAAAGTGTGACAGGAAAAGATCACGAGGTGCCTTCCATCCTTTCAGTCTTTTCACACACAAAAATATATGCTATGCGCACGCTCAAAATCCATGCATTCTATAATATTTTATTCACTATTTCTATTAGTGCATGCATGTTTGGTTTAAATTTGTCAAAAATATTCATATTTCAATGATTTATTTGTTCTTTTTTCGTATATGCAACTTGTGTTATTGCGTTTTTTTAAATACTATATTAATATTTTTTTAAAATGCATGCATTTTATTTTAAAATAAAATTTTCGTGCTTTATAGATCGATGGATTATACGTTTAGTTTAACTTTCTTTATTATTTATTCAATTAGATTTTCGTAAGAACTTAAATAAGGATGAATAATGCGTTAAAAGCGTGTATTATGAACAAGGTCTTCAAAATTAAATCTGGCATTGAAATGAATGAATGACAAAATAGGACTTCTCATATCTATTCATTTGATTGTGACTAAATGACTGCTGAGTGTGTTGAATTATTAATGTTGTGATTCTACAACAGTTTTAAATTTCATCTAAATATTTTTAATTTAAAAAAATTAAAAATCGTCAAATGACATGGTATAATTGCCAATAATTTATATAAAAAATAAATTTGACCTATCCAATTGTTAAAATATAATTTTATATCATCGTTATTATTCATATCAATTTTTATTAAAACTAAATAACCATAAAAAAAGTCATATGATTCGTATTTTATCATAAAACTATATATTATATGAATTTTAATCTACTAATTCCGAACGCGTTAGGTTTAGAATATATGTAACGCATTATTAATTGAATAAATGTTTATCTTAATTTTATAAATTTATATTATCGTCAAATTTAAACACTTATATACAAATTAATTTCAAAATTAAAATTATTAAAATGAGTGATGAAAAATGTTTTTAAATTTTACCATTCATATTTCAATTACTAGTTTTTTTATTTAAAATAGAATACTACAAGAAATTTTTTAAATGAACCAAAAATAGAGACAAGTTTATTAAAATCAGAGTCTAATAACTATTTCATGTTGAAAAGAGAGGAGAAGAAAATAAAATTATAGACATTGATTCATTAATTGATTTGTATTAATTTTAAATAAATTTTACTTATTAAAATAAGTTAAGATAACTCTTTAAGTTGACCATCGTCATAGTTAAAGTGACTCTTAAATTGTTGTTAATTATAGTTTATTATTTTGACTTTTAATCAACAATTGGATGTTAATAAGAGTCATTCATCTGACTCTTAGATTAATACTAATTAAAACAATAAAATGAAACAAAAGTATATTGATATCATGATAACAAATTCTCATTCTAAATTCTTATTTATTTTTTTAATCTAGGTTTTTAATCACCATATAATAAAGACATGAATGTGATAAAAAATAACTTTATAAAGAATTCTTATAAAGAAGATGATCATGGAAAACCAGGTAAAAGAAGCACAAAAGAACTTATGAAAGAAGAGTAATAAGAACAAAATTTAAGTTTGGAGAACCATAAAATAGAAATCAAAATCTTATTTTGTACGTAAATTATGTGTTTTAAATATATAAAAAATTATAATTTAAAAAAAAATTTAAGAATATTTCATAAGAAGTTTTTAAAAATATTCTTAAAATATTTTCACTATTTTTTTTAAAAAAAATTACTTCTAGAAAAAATTTAGAAACATCCATTATATTCTAGAACATCTTATTTAAGAAATATAAATTAATTTAACTACTAGCTAGTTTATAAACTCACCAATCTCATTTATGACTTAGTTAAGGCAGTTACAACTTTCCTCTTATGCATAAATGAGTCATTCTTAGCCATCATGGGTTCATATATTCTAGTTCTATTTTTTTTTTCTTAACTTTTTTAGAAAAATCGTTTAATATGTTATTTTATGCTATAAATATAAGACTTACTCATCGTACTTTATTCACTTAAAATATATAAAACTAGAGTTTTTTTTATGAGTTTAATTATCTTGAGAATTTAATTATCTTTTTACTAATGTTCTTAAATTGAGAAGCTCCTTTAATTGGTGAATCAACAATGTATTTATTTATTGATCTTTTGAATGTGTTGTTTTCTTCCACCCTTCTCACCTTTCATTTTGTTTTTATTTTCTTACTTTTGATTGTTGTATTTCTTTCTCTATAACTAATACATGATTTATGTGTTTGGGTGGATTGCTTGGTTCCAAAATTTTTTCTAAAAAGTGTGCAGTTCCTTCAAGTTTTAATAAAAGCTCTGAATAAAAAAAAAAAAAAA